>JGI24770J26754_10000329_pt1 | contig 33229 bp, 25 predicted proteins | sample LakOneMetagenome_FD_26754 | JGI IMG/M metagenome (IMG submission 26754) | reverse complement strand
CCGTTTACAGCAGNCGCGCCAGATCATTTTATTACGTACAGATTATCTCGAATAACTTATACATATTGACTGGCAGCATGGGCAGAAGCCCATGCCCATTGAAAGTTGTATCCCCCTAAGTGGCCAGTGACATCCAATACTTCACCAATAAAATAAATCCCTTTCTGTTTTTTACTTTCCATAGTTTTGGATGAAACTTCAGTCGTGTCTATCCCACCCAAAGTCACTTCAGCGGTACGGTAACCTTCTGTGCCAGAAGGCTTAACACTAAAATTTTGCAGATTCTCACCGATTTCTTCTAGTCTCTGGTCACTTAAATTACCAATTCCGGTTTCAGATTCTTCAGGCCAAATCAAGTTCTGTAGCTCTACTACAATACTTTTAGCCATATATTCATTAAGTAATGTACGGAGCAGAACTTTAGGCTGCGACTGCTTTTTTTGTTTTAACCATATCGCTATATCTGTTCCCGGCAGAAAATTAATCTGAAAGCTTTCACCATTACACCAATAATTAGACAGCTGTAGGGCACTTGGGCCACTTAGACCGCGATGGGTAAATAACAGGGCCTCAGTAAAACTATTTAAAGAATTACTTAGAGTTGCCTCCAGTGCATTACCACTTAAACGGGTAGTCACTTCCTTGAACTGATCACTAAAAGTGAAAGGAACTAAGCCTGCACGGGTAGGGTAAGCATAATGACCGAACTGTTTTGCCAGTTCATAGCCGAAACCTGAACCACCCAGTGTAGGAATAGACAAACCACCAGAAGCTATAACGACAGATTCACAGTTAAACTGACCTTGTGCTGTGATAACTTCGAAGCTGTTTTCACAAAGTGGATTTACCGCTTTGACTTCACAGCTGCTTCGAATTTCAACATTCCCTGTTTTTTTACATTCACTGAGCAGCATGTTTAAAATATCTTTGGCGCCGTTTAAGGTAAAGAGCTGTCCATGCTTGCGCTCTTCATACTCAATACCATAATCACACACTAGTCCAATAAAATCCCAGTTGCTATAGCGGGATAGAGCAGAGATAACAAAATGCGGATTATGGGAAATGTAGTGTTCAGGCTCGACATATAAATTGGTAAAGTTACATTTACCGCCACCAGACATAAGAATTTTTTTGCCGACTTTATTGGCTTTCTCTACAACCAGAACCTTACGCCCCCGTCTGGCAGCCAAAGCTGCGAGCATTAGTCCAGATGCGCCGGCACCTATAACAATCACATCATAATATGCTGCAGCCATCAGTAATTTCCAGTCATAAAAAAGCTCGGCATTATAGTCGATTTTTAGAAAAAGATTCAGGGTGTAGAGGGAAACCTTGTAATCCTCCACTGTGAATGGCGAGAATACGGGTATGAGGTTGAAAATAATTTTTTTGAATCAGATCTATTAGTCCAAATAGCATTTTTGCCGTATAGATTGGTTCAAGAGGAATACTATAAGCTTTCTTAAAGTGTTGTATAAAGTCGAGCAGCGCAGGCGTAGTTTTAGCATAACCACCAAAGTGATAATCCTGTAGCAGCTGCCAGTGGGTTTTGTTAGTCCATTGAGTGATTTCTGCTTGTAAAAAATCTCCCTTTAGCACTGGAAAACCTAAGACCTGATGCTGTTCTGAACTAGCTTCAATCAAGCCACTCATAGTTCCGCCAGTACCCACCGCACAGCAGAAAACATCATAGTTTTCCAGATCTTCTGAAGAAAGGATTTCCTTGCACCCAGTTACAGCGAGTGAATTGGTACCGCCTTCTGGAATGATATAAGCCTGAGGAAAACGTTGCTGTAACGTCTGCAGATAGTCCTGATCAGCCCGGTGTCTGTATTCATGACGACTTACAAAATAGAGCTGCATGCCATTTGCTTGGGCCTGCATAAGGGTTGGATTAAACGGGCGCTGAGCCAGTTCTTCTCCCCGGATAATACCTATAGTAGATAAACCGGCAAGTTTGCCTGCGGCGGCGGTAGCAGCAATATGATTCGAAAAAGCGCCTCCAAAAGTCAGAAGTTGTTTGAATCCTTCTGCCAGAGCAAAATGGATATTGTTTTTAAGTTTATAAAATTTATTGCCAGAAATTTCTGGATGAACCAGATCTAGCCGCTTGACAGTTAAGCTCAGTTGAGCGTTCTGAATAATAGTCTGGTAAGGTACAGGCTGAGCTAGAAGGTCAAGCATAAAAACTGGCAATATAGACTAGACTAAGATAAAACAATCATAAACTGTTGTAGCTAAAAAGGCAGTTCACTGCTGTTACATGGTAGTTATCTAAACAGCTCATTATGAGCTGGTATCAACTGAACTGATTACGGACATACCCGGACGCAAATCCTTAATTCCTGGCTGATTTGGATCAATTGCAATCCGTACCGATATACGCTGTACCACCTTGGTAAAATTGCCTGTAGCATTATCAGCCTTAATTACACTAAATTCTGAACCGGCTGCTGGAGCGATCCGTTCTACGCGACCAGTAAACTGACGATCATTCAAAGCATCTACTGTAAAACTTGCTTTCTGACCAACTTTCATATTAGCAATCTGGGTTTCTTTAAAGTTAGCAATAACCCAAGTCTGTTTTGGAATCAGAAATAAAAGCTGTGAACCTGCAGCAACGTATTGCCCCACACGCGGGTTTACCTCCCCAAGCTGGCCATCCATTGGAGCACTGATCAGACTATAATTTTGGGTGGTCTGAGCCTGTGCTTGTTGTGCCTGTGCATTTTTGACCTGTGCTTTCAGACCAATCTGGGCCACTTGAGCAGTTTTCAATGCTTCACGTGCGACCTCAACATTTGCTTCAGCCTGTCTAAGCTGTGCTTGTGCATTTTTTACATCAGCTGCGGCTCTGTCCTGTTCTGTTTTAGATGCAGCACCGCTATTACCAAGCTGCTGATAGCGCTGTAGCTGACTACGCGCCAGTTCATACTGTGCTTTGACCTGTTCTACCTGCGCCTGAGCTGCTACAATATCGGCGCGGTGCTGGGCAATTGCTTGTTCTTGGTTAGCCAGATTGTTTTCTGCCTGTTCTACCGCAGCTTCTGCCTGGACAACTTGTTCCCCATAAGTTTTTGCATCAATTCTCAGTAAAGGTTGCCCTTTTTTGACATAGTCAAAGTCTTTGACCATGACCTGCTGAATATAGCCATTAATTTGAGAAGACAAAATAGTTGTTTGCCCTTTAACATAGCTGTTATCAGTACGTTCGACTGCAGTATGAAACGGACCTAAACGCCAGGCCCATAAGATAATTGTAATACCAATGATTAAAACAAGCAGCATCCAGAATAAAGTGGAATGTCTGGTTGGAATCAGCTTGCTGGAAGGTTGAGGTGTAACAGAGGCTTCAGTCTTTTCATGCTCAACCTGTTCAGATTGTGCTGCCGGTTCTGTCTGTTGATCAGCTTTATTTTGGTCTTCTGGCATGGATATAACTCAAATTCTGTTTTTATATCAAATTTTCATTTAACTTGCAGGGTGTGTCTGTGTCTGCATGCGTCTTGCAACAATCTTCATCCGGACAATAATAAACAGACCCCAGATTAGCAGTACTACAGCAAACAGCCCATTCAGGGCAATAACATCATTATAGGCCCGGACTTGTGCCTCACGGGTTACAACTTGATTCAAGTTTCGTAATGCTTGAGTTTGTGCGAGTACTATATCAGGTGACTGAGCAGCTGTGGCTACCTGGTATTGATATAAACGCTGGCTAATCAGTGGATCGGTTCTGTCCATTTCTAAAGTAATTTCAGCTTTGTAGTTTTGGGTGCGATGCTGTTGGTAGGTATTGAAAAATGAAGAACCGACCAGTCCACCAAAAGTCTGAGTTGCAGAGAACAGCACAATGAAGGTAACGACATGCGATGGCCCTTGTGCTAGTGTTTTGGCAAAACCGGCCAGTAGCAGGGGGCCAATAAAAACACCACCTGCAAACCCAACCAGAAACTGACTGGTAAAGAAATTGGAAGGCCGTACGTCACTGGTCAGATGATAATCGAGACCACATGCCACCAAGATCAAAAACTCAGCCAGTACTAGATGTATAATAATTCGCTCTCTGGAAAAGGTTAGAGCGCTAAAAAGTGTACCGGACAGAATACCCGCTCCAATAACGATATACAGTGGAACAAACTGGTCTGGCCCCATACCTACTGTTTTTAAAAAACTGACGGCGGCATAACTTTGTTCCGACATGAGCAGACGAATGGCAAAAGCGCCCAGAATAAAATGTAAAATTGCCCCTGTACTCAACCAGCGTGTCATAATAAGCGGGTTGACCCGGTAGTGTTCATAAAGTAATCCGGCGACTAACAGGGTAAGACCAGCAATAAGTACATATGCCAGCCATTCACTATTGAACCACCACAAAATTGGTCCCTGAGTAAGTACTATACACAGGCAGGCAAAACCTGGAGCAAGTAATAAAAAGGTAAAAAAGTCCTGTTTTTCAAAAACATAAATTCTTAAACTGCGTGGTAATTTTAATGAAACTACCATTGCCAGACAGCAGATGGCTAACCCTAGTTCGAAAGTGTAAAGTACCATCCAGCTATGAGTATCGACCAGGTAAGGTGAAATAATCCAAGCTAGAGGCAAGCCAAGCTGCTGAAAACCAAAAGCAATATAAATACCTTTGGCCATATCTTCTTTCTTGAAAGCTTGCATAACATAATACATACCCAGAGAACTGAGCGGCGCGGCAGCCAGACCGGCAATAAAACGGGCAAAGAGAGCCATTTCATAGGTATGTACTAAAATATGCAGAATCAGAACTGCAATAAAAGCAATCAGCCCGACTTCTGAAAACAAACGTAAACCATATTGTTGTCGGGCTTTAAATAAAATCAGGTTTGAGCTGACATTAGCCATAACATAGGCTGCTGGTAGCCATGCCGCTTCTGATAGGGTTAAACCATATTCTCCCTGAATGATAGGTAAATTGGCAGTGATAAAGCCATTACTCAAGCTGGCTGCAATGGCTACAAATAATCCAATAAACAGATAAAGAAAACGCTTTGGGCGTGAGTGGGCGATTGCTGCTGGAGAACCAGGTAAGGTCGGGCGTTCATCCGGTGTCCAGTCCGGTGGAGTTTCTATAAAACGTGGTGTTTTATCCATACAGCTTCCCAGTTTTAGAACCCAAGGTTATAAACCTTAAGTTCCACTCATATTTCCCTATATTAAAGCGACCGCCAACTCTATAAATAAAGCTTCAAACAAAGAGTGAGCTTATTACAAGTCATAGCTTTCTCGCTAATTGAATTTTTAAGTATTAAAAATGATGGAGAGTTCGAATAGGCATATATTGAAAGCTATATACTGATATGTAAGTAAGTTTTTTGTTGAAACTTTAAAGCTTTAGTTAAATATAAGACACCATAGTATAAAAAGAAAACTGCATTTATACTTTTCAAAGGTGCAGTTTTGAGCATGCTCCCTATGGTTTTCTGCAAGTTCAAGGAAGGCTAAAGTAAATATAAGTTTTATATAAAAGTTTACTTATTCAGGCTGTTTGCTGAGCGATGACTGTTGTATTATTTTCAGTATGAAACAATAACAACAACAAAAAAGGAGTGCCAGTATGGAAAAGCAGTCCCCAATTTTTTATCTATTTGTATTAATGCTGCTGAGCGGATGCGGTCAAGATCAGTTGAATAAACCGGTAACTCAGACACCGCTCAGTATTGCAGGTACGCCTGTATATGAGCAGCATTACCGTTTGACAGATACACAAACAGCTAGGCCATAAGACAAATTATATCCTTACAAGAGAGTTAGCTGAAAAAGAAAGGAAGGTGGGCATATTGTCAGTACACGGTAGTGCCAACTAAAGAGTAAGAGATAAAAGATGAAAAGTGCTACGTCAGACTAATGAAGTATTGAAGTAGACGTCTTACCTCTATGCAAGGGTTTGTCTTATTTAAAACCTTACAAACCGGATAAAAAGGTCTTGTACTCGCCCAATATGCCCGAACTTTGAATATTGTCCTGTTTTTAAAAACAGATCAATAAAATAATCAAATGAGATCTACTTGCCAGTTTGATGCTTGAATTTCCAGATTGTTCTGACGTAATTTCTGACTGATCTGGTCAGCCTGTTTTTGTAGATCGCTGACAGAGACTACTTTTATCCAGCGAATTTCACTGGAACTGTATCTTGCAGATTCACGCCGTGTACTGTCAATTGCCTGTTGAAGAATACGATGCTGACTAATCAGGAAATCCCGTTCATTTAAAACATCCAGTAAAGCTTTACCCTGAACGGTTTGGGCCTGGGCATTAGTCATGTGAATCCGTTTAATCAAATCATGCAGCTCGGTGTTGACTGCAAATGCTTCTTTTAGCAATTTCTCGGGGTCTTCACTGGGCTGGTCGCCTTCTTGTATCAGTACATTGTTATTAATACGTTGCTGCAAAGATGCAAGCTTAGTCTGTAAATCACTTCGCAGAATCAATGCTTCGGCAAGTTTCATGAGATAAAGTTATACTCTGCTATTTTCTTAATATAAAAATATTCTGAGTCTTTATTTAATACCATACAATTTCAGTTTGTATCTTGGCTGCTGTATGTTTTCTAATAAATTGATAGACTAACTCTATGCACTTCGCTATAAAGACCACAATTAAAGATTTCTCTCTAATGATTTGAGGACACGCTTGTGGAATCGTTATTTATTATAGGTTCAATTGCACTAGCTCTGATGTTGGGTGCAATAAGTCCGGGCCCAACATTTATTTATGTGGCAAAAAATTCAATTGCGATTTCACGTAAGCATGGCCTGTTTACTGCACTGGGCACAGGGACTGGCGCAGCATTATTCGGTTTTCTTGCCGTCATGGGGTTACAAGCCATATTGCTGGCTGTGCCTTCGGCCTATTTTATTTTGAAAGTTTGTGGTGGTTTATATTTGCTTTGGCTGGCTTATAAAATTATTAAGCATGCTAAAGAACCAATGGGTAGCACCTATGGATCAGTTCAACCGATGAGCTATGCCCAAGCTTATCGTTTAGGCCTGATTACACAGTTAAGTAATCCTAAAATTTCTATTATTTTAGCCAGTATTTTTACTGCGCTCTTACCTAAAGAAATACCTGCCTATTTTTATGTGGTTTTACCTCTGCTGTGTTTCTTTATTGATGCTGGCTGGTATTCTCTGGTAGCTGTTGCACTATCTGCCGAGAAGCCACGTCAGGTTTATTTAAAGTTTAAGGCTATTTTTGACCGGATTGCTGGTGGTGTGATGACATTATTAGGTCTTAAATTAATTTTTGGGATGAAGTAATACTTTCTTTTTTTTATGAAATAATAAGGCTTGTTTAAAAAGCCCCTCACTTGAGGGGCTTTTATCTTATTTTCTACAGTTTGGTTGAGAAAGGTCAATCACTTGAGAGCCTTCTACACGGTAACCAATTTGACCAACAAGAAAAGCCTGATTTAATTGAGTGATAACTACATCAGAAAGCGCTACAGAGCATGGATTTTTTTCAATGGCACGATCAATAGCAGTTTTAAAGTTTGGTATGCCTAGTGGAAACAATATAACAGGTACTTTATCTTCACCTGTAACGCGTTCACCTTTAATAAACTGATTAGAGTTTAAGTTATAGTTTTTGGTTGAAGCAACCGTCATATCTGCAATACGCATCGTACAACCTGTAATTGCAATAGTTGATGCAGCTAGTGCAATTACTAATAGATTTTTCATATATTCCCCGAATAATTGTAATAAATAAAAAAGCGCAGGTATTTTTTAATAATTTAGAATAAATTTCAATAAATTAATTATACTTTTAAATAAAAAGGCCTCTATAGTTGCTATAAAGACCTTATGCAGTTTAAGTGTTGAGTGTTAAGACACTTTATCACCCGGTTTAGCACCATTCTCAGGTGAAATTACCCACACACCTTCGCCATTACCTGCCGCCAGAACCATCCCGTTAGAAATACCAAAACGCATTTTACGTGGGGCCAGGTTTGCCACCATAACAACTAATTTACCTTTAAGATCTTCAGGTTGGTAAAACTCACGAATTCCACTAAATACATTTCGCGGTTCAGTTTCGCCAACATTTAAGGTAAGTTGAAGAAGCTTATCAGACCCTTCTACATGCGCAGCTTCTAAAACTTCTGCTACACGCAGGTCAACTTTTATAAAGTCTTCAATACCAATAATGTCTGCTTCACCGACTTGAGCTTCAGCTTTTTTCTCTTTGGCTTTTTCTTTTTTCTTCTCTACTTTAGCAGGCTCTGCCACAGGTGCTCCTAATGACTCTTTAGATGCATCAACNATTGCTGTAACTGCTTTTGGATCAACGCGTTGCATCAGCGGCTGGAATAGTCCAATTTCATGATTTACCAGTATCTGCTTACGGGATTCAAAGTTAAAACTGTCAAGCTTCAAAAAGTCTTGAACCTGTTGAGCTAATACTGGAAGTACGGGCGCCAAGTAAATTGCCAGTTGGCGGAACAGGTTAATACCGACAGAACATACATTATGAACTTGAAGCTCTTCACCTTCAATTTTCGCAAGCGCCCAAGGTTTTTTCTCATCAATATACTGATTTGCACGGTCAGCCAAGGCCATGATTTCACGAATAGCAGTCGAGAATTCACGGGCTTCATAAGCCTTCGCAATNGAATCNCCAGCTTCAATAAAACTCNGTACCAGCTCAGNTTCAGCACATTCAGNAGATAGTTTATGATCAAATTTAGTATTAATAAACTTGGCACAGCGGCTGGCAATATTAACCACTTTTCCAACTAGGTCAGAATTTACCTTCTGAATAAAGTCGTCCAGATTAAGGTCGGAATCTTCTACTTTATCTGAAAGCTTTGAAGCAAAATAATACCGCAGGTATTCAGGATTTAAATGTTCCAGATACGTTTCTGCTTTAATAAAGGTCCCACGAGACTTTGACATTTTCTGCCCATTGACAGTCAGAAAGCCGTTTACAAATAAACCTGTAGGGGTACGATAATTAGCACCTTCAAGCATAGCAGGCCAAAACAGGGCATGGAAATAAACGATATCTTTTCCAATGAAGTGATACACCTCATTTTCAGAATCTTTTTTCCAGAAATCATCAAAATTTAAATCTGGGCGTTTGGTCTGGATATAGTTTTCAAAACTCGACATATAGCCAATCGGTGCATCTACCCAAACGTAGAAGTATTTATTCGGTGCATCTGGAATTTCGAAACCAAAATAAGGCGCATCACGGGAAATATCCCAGTCTGAAAGCCCTGCATCAAACCACTCATCTAACTTGTTGGCAATTGAAACCGGTAAACGTCCTGAATCACGAGTCCATGTCTGCAGATATTCTGAAAAGTTAGGTAATTTAAAAAAGTAATGATCTGAAGATTTCTCTACTGGTGTCGCGCCGCTTAAAGTTGATTTTGGATTAATCAGCTCAGTTGCATTATAGGTCGTTCCACATGCTTCACACGAGTCACCGTATTGGTCTTCCGTTTTACATTTTGGGCAGGTACCTTTAATGAAACGGTCTGAGAGGAACATGCCTTTTTCAGGGTCAAATAGCTGAGTAACCGGGCGAACCGCAATATTTCCAGCTTCACGGTTTTTAATATAGATTTCTTGAGAGCGTGCTTTATTCGTGTCGCTATTGGTAGAGTCATAATGATCAAAGTGAACCCCAAAGCCATTAAAGTCACGAATGTGTTCTTTTTGCACATTGGCAATCTGTTCTTCCGGTGTAATACCATTTGCCTCGGCACGTAACATAATTGCTGTACCGTGAGCATCATCTGCGCAGACATAAGTCACGTCATGGCCCATTGCACGCATAGCACGAACCCAGATATCCGCCTGGATATAACCAAGTAAGTGTCCCATATGGATGGGGCCATTAGCGTAGGGAAGGGCGTTAGTGACTAAGATATTACGCACAGATTGACTCTCTCATTCGTATTCATTATTTAAGACGGTCAATTTTACCTGATGAGCGAAGGAAAACAAAGCGAGGCTTTATTTAACAGTAAGTCTCACGCTGTAGTTAAGTAAAGAAAGAAAAATGAGTTTTCAAAGAAAATAAGACCAAATTTTTATTTGATAAATAAAGGCAGAGATAATTAAAAAGAATTGAATAGAACTAGATTTAGAAAAGAAATTAGAAACCAACAGCTATAAAGCTGACTAAATTACTTGAAAATTAGAGGCTTTTGTCTGTCTGGCACAGAACAGCTATTAACCTTCACGACACTTACAGGTAAACTAACCCTATTCAGCAGAAATGGTCCGGTTTGGAGTCAAAGTTATGTCATGGTTTTCTTCATTAAAATCAGTATTTTCACCAGCTAAAGGCGTGAAAGAAGAAGAAATCCAGCAGGTACTGCAAAATTATGTGCTGCCGCATTCTAATAACCGTTTGCAGGACCGTATTACCCAGTTGCAATTGCATGAGGCAACCCTGCAACTGACCATTAAAACATATCCTGAAGAAAAGCCTTATCTACAGCAATTACATGATGAATTGGCTGACCAGTTAGAAAAATGCGGATTGCAAGAACTGAACCTGCATGTAATTCAACAAAAAAATAATCTCGCAGCTGCGACCCCTGCTCAAGACAGCCAGAGTGAGAAAAGTTCTTTACCGCCGGTAGTGGATGCTTCAGCTCAAGTCAGTCCTAATACTGCGCCTGACAATGACCCGAATAATCCACCTATTGAAAAAGCTGCGCCCCAGCAACGCGATGTACCAAAACATTCACGTATTCAGAATATTATTCTGGTCTCTTCTGGAAAAGGTGGGGTAGGCAAGTCTACAACAACTGTTAATCTGGCGTTAGCATTACAGAAACTGGGCTTAAAAGTTGGCGTACTGGACGCCGATATTTATGGGCCGAGTATTCCGACTATGCTTGGCAATGCTGGACATACGCCTCTTATTGAAGCAGAAAATTTTGTTCCTCTTGAAGCATATGGCATGGCCGTACTTTCAATCGGCCATTTAACCGGAGATCACAATACACCTGTAGCGTGGCGTGGTCCCAAAGCTACAGGCGCGCTGATGCAGCTATTTAACCAGACTTTATGGCCTGAACTGGATGTGCTGGTAATTGATATGCCACCTGGAACAGGGGATATACAGCTTACATTGGCTCAGCGTATTCCAGTAACAGGTGCTGTAATTGTAACTACACCTCAGAATGTAGCATTAATGGATGCCACTAAGGGAATCGAACTGTTCAATAAGGTAAAAATTCCGGTGTTAGGTGTAATCGAAAATATGTCTACACATATCTGCTCAAATTGTGGTTATGAGGAGCAGATTTTTGGCACAGGCGGAGGTGACCAGTTGGCAGATCAGTACCAGATTCCGCTGCTTGGCCGTCTTCCACTCAATGTTCAGATCCGTGAAAATACCGATGCCGGTAAACCTTCCGTAATTGCAGAGGATGAGGCAGCTGAAAGTTATATTGAAATTGCCAGAAAAATTGCTGAAAAACTGCCTCAGCATAGTCGAGATGAGAAGCGCATCTTCTAATTTCGATATTCTGAAAGCAAAGCCTTCTTGATACGGCAGGGTGAAGTTCAAGAAGGTTTTTTTGTTTGATATTTTAAAATAACTAAAATTAATTAAGTATTTACTCTAGAATGACTGCCAAGTCAATTTGAAAATTTTCGCCGTTTTTATCATTTTTTCTTTACCGGCTCCCCGCTAAGCTCTCAGCTGTTTTTTAACTGTTATTTTTAGAGCTAACCTTATGAAAACTCTCCTGAAAGTTTTACCTCTCTCTTTAGGTATGCTGGTCGCGGCTGCTCCTGTGATCAGTTCTGCTACAGTGGTTTATACTCCTTCATTTCCTGCTGCGAAAAAAACCGTGCCTGTTCAGGCAGCTGAGGTACAAAATGCAGGAGTTACTACAGAAGCAGCTGCTTAATATTTCAACTACCTAGCTATAAATAAAAAAGGATCAGCTCTGATCCTTTTTTATTTATAGTCTTTCGAACAGAAGAAGTGACTCAAGCGTTCTATTTGTATTTTTTCTTACAAATTATTGTATTTAATATATTTATATAAATAACACTCGGTGGTAAATTCTATTTTATAAAGGCTCCTAAAATTATATTTTGCGAGAGTTTATAAACTCCTTTAATCTTCGCTCACTCAATAGTGAGGTGACTCTATGATTTCATGGCTTTTTATTGGCCTAGTGGCAAGCGTGCTGCTTACACCAGGACCGACAAATACTCTACTAGCCTCTTCTGGAATCCGGCTTGGGGTGCGACGTTCTGCACGTTTAATTCCAGCAGAAGTTTTAGGTTATATTATTGCCATTACTGTCTGGGGCACCTTGATTGATACAGTATCAGCTACCCTGCCGATCCTGCCAACTTTATTAAAGCTTTTAAGTGCGTTTTATATTATTTTTCTAGCAGTTAAACTATGGAAAACTGCAAATGTACAGCTTGATCTGAATCAGCCTGCGATTCGTCCTCGTGAGCTATTTGTAGCGACTCTACTCAATCCTAAAGCTTTATTGTTTGCTTCGGCTATTTTTCCGGTCGCTGCATGGGTCAACTGGTCTATCTATGCTGTGCATATGGGAGTTTTTCTGGCTCTTATTGTGCCGATTGCATTATTCTGGACTTTTATTGGTTCAAGTTTGAATACCCCAAAAGTCCGGTGGTTAAATCAGCGTAATCTACAGCGAACGGCTTCCTTGATTCTGGTCAGCTTTTCTATTCCACTAAGCTACTCGGCTTTACTGAGTCTGTAATAATATTCAACATGCATACGTGTCAAGGCTTGTAGCTGATCTTGTTTTCATTGTGACAGATTTAAGTTAAAGTACAGCGCAATAATTGATTTTCAGTATTTTTGGATAGAAACAAGATGGCTATTAAGTCTGATCGTTGGATTCGCGAAATGAGCGAAAAACACGGCATGATTGAACCGTATGCAGAAAACCAGGTCCGCCTCGATGAAAATGGTCAAAAACTGATTTCTTATGGTGTGTCCAGCTATGGCTATGATGTTCGCTGTGCACGTGAGTTTAAAGTTTTTACAAATGTCCATTCTGCAATTGTTGATCCAAAAAATTTCGATGATAAAAGTTTCATCGATATTGAATCAGATGTCTGTATTATTCCACCTAACTCNTTTGCTTTGGCCCGTACGGTAGAGTATTTCCGTATTCCACGCAATGTACTAACAATTTGTCTGGGTAAATCCACCTATGCACGCTGCGGTATTATTGTTAATGTCACNCCGCTGGAGCCAGAGTGGGAAGGCCATGTTACGTTAGAATTTTCAAATACTACCAATTTGCCAGCGCGTATTTATGCNGGTGAGGGTGTTGCTCAGATGCTGTTTTTTGAAAGTGATGAAGTGTGTGAAACTTCTTATAAGGATCGTGGCGGGAAATATCAGGGNCAACGAGGTGTGACTTTGCCAAAAGCATAATTCAGGTTTCATTTATAAGTAGGCGGATCATTTGAATCCGCCTATTTTTTTACAATTCATTCATCGGAAACCATGTCTTTCAAGGCTATTTTTTTTGCAATTACATTTATATTCAGCATAATTAACTTTAAAAGATCTAGGTATAAGTACTGTTATAGCAATAATTGAATAAAGCTAGAAATACCAAGATATCGAGGAATAAAAATAAATGATGCGGAGCATCAGATAAAAAGGAAGACCGAGATGATTCATCATTGGAAGACTACAGGATTTCGTATGTCCTGTTTGGCCGCTATGGCCGGCTTATGCTTGACCCAAACTGGTTATGCACTTGAATCCTTGTCTGATGACCGTTTAGCTGAAACAACAGGAGAGGGAATAGCACTTCTTCCCGAGAATTTTAAAATGGTCTTTCAGGGACCCAATGATCAGTCGGCANCTTCAAGTTATAACCGTTCAAATATTACCGATGCAGCNAANTATGATACAGGTTTCATCCGAATTATTCCGACGGGTGAGAACTATGAACAACTTAAACTNACCGCCGCNCAAGCCGCAGCAATGCATAATAAAGCAGACATTTTTATCTACGGTCTGGCCTTATCAAAATCCAATTCAGACTTGAACGAGAGGTTCAGTAATCAGGGGTTTAACTGGGGAGATGCTGCAAATCCATGGTTATTCCGTGCCGGAACAGCGACCAATATTAAACAGTTCGCTGCAAAAAATCCTTCTGGTGATATCAGCTATCTGGCTCTAGAAGCTCCCCTGGTTAAAGTTGATGCCGATGAATCAGATAATAATATCAAGCTGGGTTTCTGGCTGGATGCTTTTTCACGCTCTTGGGATTCCTCTAATACATTAAATCCCATTACGGGAGCACCGATTCCCAAGCCAACTTCTGATGGAAATGATCAGGATCTTGATAGAAATCAAAGACTGCGGATGCAATTCGTAGCAAATGGCCTGAGCCTAAATGGATCTCAAGTCCGTTTATTTCAGACTCAAGCTTCAGACAATACCCAGCATAACCAGTCACTTGGTATGGCTAATATTATCCGGTTGAATACCAATGATAACCCATCCACTCTCAAGATAAGTGACTCAGAAACCAGCCGCAATGCTAAAGCTATACGTTTGAGTACAGCAGCTATTCAGGAGGGTACGGCAGCTACACCAGCTTTGGATAAATCTTTCGCGCCAATTTTTAATGATCAGGAAGGTTTATATCTGTACAGTCCAAACCTTAATCTGGTCTTGGGTAATATGTACCAGCCTTTTGTTCTAGGTTCTGAAGGAAACAATATTATTCTTGAGGTCACCCGCATTCCGAATGTGCCGGAAATCTATAGCCAGATTTATACTTTTTATAATGATACAGATAAAGATACCAAGCTTGAGGGTGCTTTAACCGCAGCTTCTTTTAAGGGCTCAACCTGTAATGTGGCTTATTGCGGTTCGAATTTATCTGATGTTAAAGCCAGTACCTCAACTATTAAATATCAGGGCACAAATGCTACTCATAGCAGTATCTCGATTGGTAGCGTAACACGTGATTCAACTACAAATTTACTTAAAGCAAATACTGATAGTAATGCTACAGGTGTGGTATTCAGAGGACCATCNAATACGATGACTAATTTAGGCTCTGCGGTGATTGACGGGGTCATGATACAGCATCTTAAATTCAAGACGACCGGGCTATAGGAGAAGTATATGTTAAATAAATTTAATTTATTATGTGCTTTAGTCCTTTCATCTACAGCGCAAGCAGAACTTATAAATCTCGATAATGAGGCATTGTTGAATATCACAGGTCAGGGGGGAGCTGATTTAAGCTGGACACTGTCGTTAAACCATCAGTATGCCAATAATATGAGTCTTAAAAATATTTCTGAATATGATCCACAGGGAACTGTAACTCAGGCTTTTTATTCTTATCAATGTGTTTCAGATATTTTATGTCGATTCGCTTTTTCACCCAACAACCATACCGAAAACGGCAGTCAAAAATGGCTGGTATTTAAACAGTTACAGGGTACTCTTCAAATAGATAAATTCTCTTTAGATGGTTCTACAATTCTAAACCGGGAGGGTGAACCGCAAACTGCACTGCAACTTACTTTTTATGATGACCATCCGTTAAAAGTCCGTAATTTGGGCTTTAAAAGTCTTGCAGTAGAAAGCGGAAGTGAAGGGTATCTAAATGATAAAAAGTATACAACTTACGATGGCGGCAAGCTGGTTCCGAGATTTGATCAAGGAGGGGAACAAGGCTTTATGGGAGTGAACATGCATGGGAACCTGCATATGTCAGGTAATCTGAAGATTTTCAGTTATAACTGTGCGGGCACAACGACAAGTCGCTGTTAAAAGAAAAGAGAGCTCATCAATAAGGATGTTGAAATGAGAAAAATAACAAAATTAAAGTGGCTCAGTGTCTGTATATTTATGGCACAGCATTCTTATGCATTGCAGCAACTTTCTGATACGTCATTAAGTACAGTCACCGGTCAGGATGGTATTTCTATTACTCATGAAGTATCTAAAGTGGTTGTTGAACAAGCGAACTGGGTAGATTATTCCAACACTGGAAAAATGAAACTAGGTTTACATAATGTCAGAGTAGAGGGAACCCATCAGCAGAATATCAAAAGTACTTTAGATATTGATGTTGGAAAAACTGAGCGGGGCGTAGGAATAAAGATACAGGGCAGTATTTCACCTTTTCAGGCGACTNTNGAAAAACTGATGCTGATCTGTGATACTAGTTGCACGAACACCGTGGCTCAACAAAACCTGGGTTCCTTGAGCCTCGCGACTATCTCGCCACTTATTTTTAATCTGGAAACAACAGCGGGCTTGTTTAACCGTGACGAGAAAGCTCATCTGGATTTCAGACTACAAAATGCCAGTATTGGTTATGGCTTGAATGGCCATAATCTAACCTTGAAAGATTTAAATTTTAATATTTCAGCGGATGGATATATGTATATCGACCCGACAGAAGGAATTGTACTGGCCACAAAAAGTAAAAATGGAGCCACAGATCATGTAATTGAACTGGGCCGGGTTTCTGATCTAACTGATGTTCATTCAAGCCGGAGTGATGCTACTAACCCTGGAGTAAACCTGGATTTACGTTACGGTTCTGATCCCGCTAACCAGAAAAACCTGATCCGTATGGGAGCATCAGGTGCTTTAACCAATGGCAAGATTTTTCTAAATGCTGACCAGACAGGACTGGCAAATTTTAATACAGTTAATGCTACAGATTTGAAAGAAACAACACGTAAAGCACAAGGGTATGATACCAAAGGTGGATTACACTTAGGGTTGGCAGCAGAGTTTACCCGTCAGGGAAATCCATTACTTACTGCTAATCATCAGGCTACAACTCTTGAGCTAGGTCATACGGGTAAAGGCAGTTATGCGATCGAATTTTCTAACTTGTCTCCCTTGGCCATTCGCAATGCTAATAGTATAACTGCTTACAACACCCAAAATGCTTATATAGACTTGGGTGATATCTATATTAATGCTGCCCAGACACCTACATTAAGTTTTATCATTAATGAAAATATGAGAAAGGTATTAGGTGAAACAGCAACTGAACTGGTCTATAACATAGTGCCATCCGGTACTACACAAAACATTGCCTTACTGGCTATGCGTGGTATGGACTTTCAGGCGATTGCCCGTAAAGCAAGATTCATTTCTGATAATTCTATAGCAGCATTAACCAATCAAAGTGCGGAATGGGGTATTGGTATTCCTATTTTTAACTTAAATACCAATCTTGCCCTATTTTCTAAGGATTATAGTTATCACGGAAGCAGCAAAGCCGGGTTAGGCTATAACCTCGCTTTGTCTACAGAAGGTTATGGCATTGACCAGAAAACTAATACGCCTAGTACTACCTCGCTTATTATTGTTGATGGTGCAAGAGGTTCGCATGGTGAAGAAGTAAATTATTATGCAGGTTTTAGAAATATAGATGCGTATTTAAAATCTGATGGTGTCATCGGATTTGAAGATGAAGGAATCTATATTAAGGCTGACCACTTGTTACTCGCTGCTAAAGCAGAAGTCGCAATTGGCCAGTTACCTGGCTCTTTATATAATTGTCCGGCTGGGGTAACAAGCTGTGATAAAAAGGTAGTACCCATTGATAACTTTGCTCGCAAAAATGATGTTTTAACCTCGTTGGCATTTAAACTGGATGGTAATGGTGAGTTATTTATTATTCCGGGTGTTAACCCGACTGAAGGAAATCTGGATAGCAATTTTTTAACTCTAAAGGCAAATTTCGATTTTAGCGAGTTAAATACTTCACAAAAGCAAGATCCTTCAGTGCTAGGAAGCTATGTAAGTCTGATTAATGAAGACATAAGGCCAGATGGTACGTCTAAAACTTCAAGCATAAATATCAATAAAATGCAGGGTAGTGTCGGTCTTGAATCTAGAGTCTATGTAAAGCAGGATGCCGTGAAGGTAGACAGTCAAATACAGTTTAACCGGGCTTCTACATTAATGAGTCCTGGACAAGTTAATACATTGAATGCGGGTAAGATTTTTAAAGCAGAGATGGCGATGTCCCCTTCAGGTAGCATGCAAAAGATTGCAGACCTTGCAATTACGGGTGGCACCATGCGTAGTACTTTAGGTATTACGCCACGCTAGATTATAAAAAGAACAGATAAGGAAAGATAATGAAAAAGACAGGTTTAGGTATTTTGTTTGTCTCTATATTAAGCAGTTCAACCCTCTATGCGATGACAGAGTTAGATGACAATGCCCTCTCACAAGTTGAAGGGCAGGCTTTACTTAATTTAGTTGTTACTAATGGTAATAATGGTAGCGATTCATTAGGTCAAAGTTACAATCAAGATAATATTAAATTTTATAAACTAGGCTTGGACGCTCAGATAGAATTAAATACAAACATTAAAAAACTACAGTTAGGATGCGGGGGGGATAACGGTACTGGAAATTGTGATATAGATATTGATCATTTAAGCTTAAGTGGTATATCAGATACAAGTAATGGGCGTGTAAATTCATCTGCCTTAATTAAAAACCCGTTTATAGAGTTTGCTATAAAAAATCCGTTGAATTCTGCAAATCGTGAAGTTCAAGGGTTTCGTGTTAGTGCTGAAGCGATAGAGGGATTATTAACTTTCGGTACAGAGAATAGTGGAACTAAAAATGGTATTAATGCATTTAGTGGTTACATGGTAACAAAAGAAACTACAGGAACTGTTAAAACAGGTGCTGTAACCTCAGGATTAACACAGTCAGCCTTAAATAAAGTAATTACAGGACAAGCAAAAAGTTCATCAGGGGCTATTCGTGTTCCTTTTGAATCAAATGATTATGACATTAAGTTAAGTGCAGCTACAGGTTCTTTGCTTTTACCATCGCAAGTAATCAGTGGTAAACGGATTACTACAGCCGAACTAAAAGGTACGGCAAATGTAAGTGGTATTAATTTATCAGGTACTATAGATGCTACAGCTACACTTATAGGTTTTATTCCTATTGGAATTTCTGGCGATTTGTCAGGAGTTATTAATAACCTAGGGGTAAACGTAAGTGTTAGTGAAAATTTGGGGTATTTTCACAAGGTAAATTTAAATGGTACGGCAGCATCCTTATCTTTACAAACACAAAATTTAGTTTGGCCTGGTGCAAAGTCTACAGCTTCCAAGGGCTGGTGGTTAGAACTTTCTAATCCTATTGATATTGGAGATGTATCACCGAAAAATGACGTTATAATTACCAAGGATGTAGTTGCTGCTACTCTGGATCAAGTTAGTGCTTATTTGTCTAAAAATGAAAATGCAGTTGATTGCGGCTTCTTAACTACATCATGTTTACTAGCTGGAAAAATTAATACAGGTACTGTGAATTTAACAGGTAAATATGTGCCTATGGCATTAAATAATCTAGTTTTAACTAATCAAGGTTTTGCATCTAACTGTTACGGTGGACTTAAATTTTGCTAATAAAAAATCCCGCATTGAGCGGGATTTTTTATGGAAACCTATTTAGCAAGTTTTGCCAGTAATTCATCTTTGTTGATGTTAACTGATTCTGTATCAGTACGGCCTTTATATTCAAAAGTACCTGCATCCAAGCCTTTTTCACCAATCATAATTCGATGTGGAATACCAGTTAGCTCCAGGTCAGAGAACTTAACGCCTGGGCGCTCATTACGGTCATCTAGCAGTACATCAAAACCTTGAACCTGTAGTTCGATGTACAGTGCTTCAGCGGCTTCCAGAGTACGTGGCGACTTATGGGCATTCATTGGTACAATCGCTACTTCAAAAGGAGCAATGGCAGCAGGCCAAATGATACCTTTTTCATCATAGTTTTGTTCAATTGCTGAAGCAATTACACGAGTTACCCCAATACCATAACAACCCATAGTAACGGTAAGTGGCTTGCCATCTTCTCCCAAAACTTTACAGCCTAGCGCTTCAGAATATTTTTTACCAAGCTGGAAAATATGTCCGACTTCAATACCACGCTTAATTTGTAAANTACCTTTGCCATCTGGAGATGGATCNCCCTCNACCACATTACGCAAATCATAAACTTCAGTAAATGATGCATCACGTTCCCAGTTCACTCCAGTTGCATGTTTGTCAGCTTCATTCGCTCCAGCAACAAAATCTGAAAGTACTGAAGCAGCACGGTCAACAATTACGGTAAGCCCTTTCTCGACCAGCCCTTGGGGACCAATGAAGCCGGCAGTCAAGCCCAGTGCGGCAATTTGTTCTTCAGTCGCGAAAGTGAGCGGTGCAGCAATCAGTGGATGCTTCTCTGCTTTAATTTCATTAAGCTCATGGTCACCACGCAAAAATAATGCAATTACAGGTGAGTGACCTTTTTCATCGGGGATACCCTGCACGAGGAGTGCCTTAACAGAATGGGCAGGATCAGTGTTCAAGAAAGTTGAAACATCTGCAATGGTTTTTTGATTTGGCGTGTCTACAATTTCGAATGCTTGAGTAGGCGCTGCACGTTCTCCCACTAAAATAGCCTCTGCCATTTCAATATTGGCTGCATAATCCGACTCTGTCGAGAAAGCGATATCATCTTCACCACTTGAAGCCAGTACATGAAACTCATGTGAACCTGAGCCACCAATAGAACCTGTATCTGCTTGTACCGGACGGAAATCGAGTCCTAAGCGACTGAAGATCCGGCAGTAAGTTTCATACATCACATCATAGGTTTCTTGTAGGGATGCCTGGTCAACATGAAAAGAATAGGCATCTTTCATGATAAATTCACGTGAGCGCATAACGCCAAAGCGCGGTCGAACTTCGTCACGAAACTTGGTCTGAATCTGGTAAAAATTGATTGGCAACTGCTTGTAGCTTTTAAGCTCATTACGCGCTAGGTCAGTGATTACTTCTTCATGAGTCGGACCGAGTACAAACGGGTTAGTATGACGGTCATTGAAGCGCAGTAATTCCGGACCATATTGTACATAACGGCCAGATTCTTCCCAGAGACTGGCGGGCTGAGTCACGGGCATAAAAGTTTCCAGAGCACCAGCCCTGTTCATTTCTTCACGTACAATCGCCTCTACTTTATTCAGCACACGTACGCCCATCGGCAACCAGGTATACAGCCCTGAAGCCAATTTACGAATCATCCCAGCTCTTAACATGAGCTGATGCGAAATAACTTCTGCATCATTTGGGGTTTCTCTTAACGTTGCAAATAGAAAGCGGCTTGCGCGCATGAAAACAGTCCTAAAAGTGAGCATTGTAAAAATAAGATTATACGACAAAAAATGAGATGAATATTTCATCTCATTTTTTTCATGGCCTGATTATGACATTAATTTACGGAATTGACGTATCATCAGGTTCTTTAGATCATCCAGATAAGTAAAAATGACTGGAACCACAACCAGTGTCAACAATGTAGAGGTAATTACGCCACCAATTACAGTATGGGCCATGGGGGAACTCTGTTCACCACTTTCACCTAAGCCCAGTGCCAGCGGTACCATCCCCATGACCATAGCGCTAGTTGTCATCAGAATGGGTCTCAAGCGTGTTGTACCCGCAGCAATAATAGCATCGTAGCGGTCCATTCCACTTTCAATTCCTTGTTTAATAAAATCAATCAGCAAAATGGCATTTTTGGTCACCAGACCCATTAACATGATGATACCGATAATCGAGAACAGGTTCATGGTCGAGTTAAATAGATAAAGGGCCAAGAATACCCCAATCAGTGAAAGGGGGAGAGAAGCCATAATAGCAGCCGGATGAATAAAGCTATTAAACTGTGAACCTAAAACAATATAGATAAATACAATGGATAAGGTAATTGCAGTGATTGCATATCCTAAAGATTCAGCCATATCTGCATTAGCGCCTTCTGTGTCGAAACTATAGCCGGGCGGCAGTTTGAACTGGGCTTGCATGGCATCAATATCCCGGCCAATATCGCCAGCAGGGCGGCCTGAAGTATTCGCTTCAATCAGCACTTCACGGGACAGTTCACGGCGGTTAATCTGGGACGCACCTGAAGTTTCCTTGAAGCTTGCGACCGTTGCTAGCGGAACCAGAATATTCTGGTTGTTATTATCCAGTTTTTCTGAAGTAATATACATATTCTGGATATCACTTGGCAGAGTGCGCGCATTTTCACTCAAGCGTAAATTAACGTCATAGTTCTCACCACGTTCATCTTCCCAAGTTGTGACGTTATCACCTGCAATTAGTGGACGTACGACATTTGCAATCTGGTTCACTGATAGTCCTAAATCACTCGCCAAGATACGATTAATACTGACAGAGAGTGTGGGTTTTGGCTCTTTAAGAGAAGTTTCAAGATCAACTACACCATTAATTTTTTTCATTTCTGCCATAAAACGGTCGGATATTCTCTGGAGTTCATCCAGATCGGGTCCTTTGATTGAAATCTGGATAGGTTTACGTCCACCAGAAACGACCTCATCTGCCGATGCCACTGAAGTAATAGTAATACCACCGACCTGTTGTAACCGGTTACGCAGGTCATTGTTCAGATCATTTAAGGTTTGTTCACGTTCGTGTCTTGGCGTAACAGTCACCCGGATGCTGCCGTGGTTTTTTCCGCGGTCAGTCATACCGTTAATTACGCCATATGTGGTCTGTACTTCCGGGTGCTGCCGAATAATATTTTCGACCTGTTGCAGTTTTGCCTGGGTATATTGCAAAGAGGCATCAACCGGAGTTTCAAACTTTACCCGGATAGAACCTTTGTCAGGTGTAGGTACAAATTCAGTACCGATCAGTTTTGACAAGGCAAACGCCCCAAATAAAGAAAGTACAGCAATCAATACTGTTAACAGGCGAAAGCGTAAGGCTAACCTGAGCAACTTTTCATAAACTGCTGTCAGGTCATCCAGCTTTTTAGAAGTCCATGCAAAAAAACGAGTTAAAGCATTCTGTTTTTTAGGCCTGTCTTTGCGTTCAGCCCAGTGTGCAGAGAGCATCGGGTCAAGAGTAAAGCTGACAAACATGGAGATCAGAACAGCGGTACTAACAGTAACGCCAAACTGATAGAAGAAACGGCCAATAATGCCACCCATGAAAGCGACAGGCAAAAATACAGCCACAATGGTAAGGGTAGTTGCCAGCACTGCCAGTCCAATTTCTTTGGTACCATCAAGTGCTGCGGTCACATGATCTTTACCCATATCACTGTGCCGGACAATATTTTCCCGAACTACAATCGCATCATCAATTAGTAAGCCGATACTTAAAGAGAGTGCCAGTAGAGTCATCATATTGATAGTAAAACCAAATGCCCAGATAAAGGTTAGTGTTCCGAGCAAGGAAATCGGCAGAGTTAAACCGGTAATGACAGTAGAGCGGAAAGAGCCTAAAAACAACAGTACAATAATAATTGCCAGTACCGCCCCCTCTACAATGGTGCGGGCAACGTCCTTAATGGTGGATTGAATTGATTCTGAGTTATCAACTACTACTTTTAGCGTAGTACCTGCCGGTAACTGTTGCTCGATCCGGTCAATGACTTGATAGGCATTTTTGACCACATCTACAATATTGGCGTCCGCACTACGTAAAATATCAATGGCAACTGCTGACTTGCCATTTAAATAGGCCGCGGTTTCCATTTCAGCCTGAGAGTCGGTAATCGTGGCAACCTGTTTTAGGTAAACTGGAGTACGTTGTTTATTGGCTATAATAAGCTCGCCGAACTGATACGGATTGAGAACCTTGGCCTGAATTTCAACCACCAGTTCCGAGTCAGGTTGCTGCAACGCTCCACCTGGAATCTGTACATTTTCATTTTTTAAAGTATTAATTACCTGGTCAATACCGACTCCAAAGCTTCGGAGCTTTTTNGGATCGACTGCAATACGGATTTGTCGCTGTGCATCGCCGAGCAGATTAACATTACCGACTCCTTCTACAGTCCTTAACTGCGGTAAAATCCGCTGATCCAGATAAGAGCTCAGGTCTTTTAATGACATGTTATTAGATTCGAATACCAGCGACATGATGGCACTTGAGGTCGGATCATACCGCTCTACTACCGGATCTTCAATTTCATCCCTGAACTGTGCTGTTACTGATGCAATTTTATCGCGAACGTCTTGTGCAGCTACAGAGGATGAAATATCCAGGTCAAATTCTGCCACAATGGTTGAAAGCCCTTCGCTTGAGGTCGAGGTAAGCTTTTTCAGGCCTGAAATGGTGTTAATCTGATCTTCCATTTTTTTTGTAATTTCAGACTCAACCGTTTCCGGGGATGCGCCTGGGTAACTGGTATACACCACTACAAAGGGAAAATCTACGTCGGGATATTCTTCTACACCCATTCGTTGCCATGAGGCCAGTCCTAGCACCATCAAACATAACATCATCATGATGGTAAAGACCGGGTACTTCACACTGATCCGCGTAAACCACATATGTCTAGATCCTTATGATGCAGGCTTGCTGATACTGACCGGCTGGTTAACCTGATCATTGGAAAACTGGACTCGGCTGACCACATCCGTATTTTGCAGTCCCTTTACCACAGCCGTATTATTGCTGAAGTCTTGACGTAGGAGAGTAAGGGGAACCTTGGTAATACGATTATTGCGGATAGCCCAGACATATGGGCTCTGGTCTATGCTCTGAATCACATCTAGAGGTATAAGCTGACCCTGAAGCTGGTCACTGCTAATGATATAACCTTCAACAAAAGCACCAATACTTAGGGACTGAATGGCTTCATTTGGTCGTGCAAAGAACTCAATCTGGCGGCTGACCTGATTAGCAATTGGTGAAATTCGGCTTAAGGTTGCAGTGAGCTGCGCCGGGTTGCCCTGAATCTGGTATTCGATTTTCTGGCCGACTTTCAAGGCCTGCTGCTGATCAGCTGGTAAGGATGCCTGTATTTCCAGCTGGCTAGGATCAACAATTTCAAATAAGGTCTGACCGGCGCTCACTGTCTGGCCCGGCTCCACTTGGCGTGCAGTAATTACACCTGAAATCGGACTGCGTAAAATACCGTCCCGGTCAGCTTTTTGTGCAATATCTACATTCGCTTGTTGAGCTCTGACGCTTTCCTGCTGACCCCTATAGTCAACTTGGGCTTCTTCATACTCTACCTTGGAGATAAAACCTTGATTAAACAGGCGACGTTTACGTTCTACCATTAAACGGCTCTGTTCAGCCTGAGCACGGGTAGAGGCTAAATTAGCTTGTGCTTGAGCCAGTCTGGCAGCATTATCCTGATTATTAAGCCGCACTAGCACTTGGCCTTTATGAACAGACTGACCTACGGATGCATTCACTTGAGTGGCAGTTGCTGTAATTTGTGCCTGAATTGAGCTTTGATTTACAGCTTTAATTGTTCCGGTAAAAGCCGTTCTATTAAATAAAGTACCACTTTTAACCGGAATCAGATCTTGAGGAATCAGTTCAATTTTAGTGGCTTCGGTCGGTGTTGCAACAGGTTCTGACCTGTCACAGGCTATTAAAGCCAGACAGAGACATAACAGGCTTATTCTGGGAATAAGGTCAAGAGTAGGCAGAGTCAATATACGCGTTGCTACTCGCATGCATATTCATCCTTATGTTCAGCATAATGCTTTTAAATTATTTTTCTCTAAAAAAGCTTACATTATTCAATGGCTTTTAAACGTGAGATAATTCTGTCGTATTGGGCTTGGGTATTGCGATAGTTTGTTTGTAAAGAAGTAATATTATTTTTAATGAGAACAATATTCTGATAATTGCTGTTCAGACTATTTTTCAAGATAGCAGGTACAGGTTGGCCTTTCCTTAAATAATCCATTTCCTGCCGTTTAAAATAGATCCGGTCACTCTGTAATTGCCGAAGCTGGTCTTGCTGAAAACCAAGCTGTTTTTTGAGGTTGGCTAAATGTTCATCACGTTTAGCCTGAGCTACCCGGCTGTTGGTATATGCTCTTTTAAGTTTTAAGTCCTGTTCACGCTCTCGGGCCTGAACAGCGCGCTGTGGAGCCTGCTTTATGTCTTTATCTACATTGTAGGGCCGACTGCGTTGAATAACCTGCATATTCTGATCTAGTGCTTCATATCCATAACGAATATGGGNCGGTGTCACCGAGGTACTAATATTGGCAATACCNTTNTTATCATAATAACGGTACCACACCGCTTTAGGTGTTTCAGTGACATTTGCAATTACTGGAATAGACAGGCAGCTCAGGCTGCAAACCATCAAAAACTCACGGGTTATATTTTTCGTTCGTATCCAGCAACTTTTAGCTATAGCATGTAACACCATAAAATTCCCCAACACACTGGACCGAAGCACTTATCTTTCAGTAATAAAATTGTTATATTAGAGCTGATTTTTGCAGTTAAAAATACGGTATAGGCAAAAAAAACCAGTTTCTGATAAAAACATAAATTATCTTATTGATTTAAATGACACCCTGTAAAGCTATACTTAAAATGTTCATTGGAAATACAAGTAAATTTATGTTAAAAAAGTTGAATAACTGTAAAAATTAATCCGTCAAATATTATGTTGAATAAGCGGGAAGGCCGATTAGATGGAAGACAAATTTCAAAACCTTAAGGTTATGGTAATCGATGATTCAAAAACTATTCGCCGTACAGCAGAAACTTTGCTGCAACGTGAGGGCTGTGAGGTAATTACTGCAGTTGATGGTTTTGAAGCATTGTCCAAGATTGCCGAAGCCAATCCTGATATTGTCTTTGTCGATATCATGATGCCGCGTCTAGATGGTTACCAGACCTGTGCACTGATTAAAAATTCACAAAATTATCAGAATATACCGGTCATTATGCTGTCTAGTAAAGATGGGCTATTTGATCAGGCTAAAGGTCGTGTAGTGGGTTCGGATGAATATCTGACCAAACCGTTTAGTAAAGACGAATTGCTCAATGCAATACGTAATCATGTCAGTGTCTAGAAAAAGAACTTGGGGAAGAAAATGGCTCGTATCTTGATTGTTGATGACTCACCTACCGAAACTTTCCGTTTTAAAGAGATCTTGACCAAACATGGTTATGAGGTTCTTGAAGCGACTAATGGCGCAGATGGTGTAACTATTGCCCAGGCAGAATTACCAGACCTGGTATTGATGGATGTGGTCATGCCGGGTGTTAACGGTTTTCAAGCAACTCGTCAGATTGCTCGTGGTGAAACGACTAAAGATATCCCGGTGGTCATTGTCAGTACAAAAGACCAGGCAACTGACCGGGTTTGGGGCAAGCGTCAAGGCGCCCGTGACTATCTAACCAAACCTGTTGATGAAAATAAACTAATCGAAGTAATCCAACAATACCTCAACGCAGGATAGTGCTATGGCAGCAAATGGATTTATCGAATTACTTCGGCTGGCAAAGCGTGGCAACCGTAGCTATGCTGCCAGCAATAATGAAGTAAACCGGTGGTCAGGTATTGCTTTTGAAATGCTGGGGCAATATTTTGTTGCTCCACTTGGGGAGGTTTCTGAGGTTATTTATCCTCCAAAGTATACCGCAGTTCCTAATACTCAGCCTTGGGTACGTGGACTGGCTAATATTCGGGGAAGACTACTTTGTGTGGCTGACTTGGCACAGTTTATATCTGGACAACGCAGCAATTTCTCACCTACTCAAAAAGTACTCTGCATTAGTCATAATGAACAATATGTGGGTGTGGTGGTCGATCGGGTNTTGGGGATTCAGCATTTTAACAAACAAAGTTTTTTTTCAAAGAATGACGGNCTGGAGGNTCAGTTAAATCCATATTGTCAGGGTTATTTTTATCAGCATAACCAGCATTGGCATGTGTTTTTATTCAGCCGTTTATTGAAAGACTCACAGTACATGAACGCATCTACAAAATTTATAAACTAATTTGACGCGCCTACTCAATAAAAGCGTTTTCAGGGGAGAGGCTGTATGGGCTTTAAACTCAAAAAGAAAAATACGGGAGAAAGCGGTGCTGCTCACAGCAGTAATGCGTTTTTAACCAAAATACANACACAAGTCGAAGACTTTGCACGGTTATTTGGAGATANTTCCAAATCTAAACCGTTTATTTATGGGGCAGCATTATCTTTAATTCTATCCGTTATTCTTTTACTGTTTTTATTCTATAGCGTACCTCGTCATAATGAGTTAACTCGTAGTTTGGGTGAATTGCGTCTACTGTCGCAAACTATTTCCCGTCAAGCAACCGAGGCGACTGCTTCTGGAACGCCTGAGTCCATTAAAACCCTGTCACAGTCACAGGCGCGNTTTGCTGAAAACNTAGANACTGTACAGGATATTCATGGCTCAACTGATGCCGAGGTTCGGCAGGTTGAACAGACCTGGAATGCGGTATCTCGAAATATTGACCAGATTACCAGCCAGCAAAAAATTATTAACAAACTCTACGATACCAATATTGCTATTTCTGAAACCATTCCAGGTATTCAGGCAGAATATAACCTGCTAGTCGACCAGATGGCACGACAAAATATGAGTAGNAGCCAGGTAGTTATTGCTAAAAACCAGGTATTTATTGCAGAACGTATCTTGCGTTCGATCAGTTCCGTACTTGTNGGTAATGANAGCTCACGTGAATCTGCAGACGACTTCAATGCTGATACTGAAACTTTCGGTACTTATCTCAATGCACAGCTGAACGGCAGTAGTGAGCTAGGTGTAGAGCGTATTAATGACCCTGCATTACGTGAATCTCTAACCAATATTCAAGATGAGTATAATGCGGTCTTAAAATCTGCTGCAGCGACAGTTCTAAATAACTCCAACCAGATTGTTCAGGTTCGTCAGGCATCAGCACAAATTTTCTCTCAATCTGACGAATTGCTGGCAGCTCTAAACAAACTGACTGAGTCGGCAAGTAGTAACTGGGCAGAAGTGGCGCTTGCAATTCTGCTGCTGGCGTCAATTGCTGCCTTGATCTTCTCTGTAATTAAACTTCTGGCACTGCGGGGAGCGACGGATAAACAGCGTGTGACCCGCCTACAGGACGAATACGACCGTAACCAGAATGCAATTTTACGTCTGCTGGATGAAATTGCAGATCTTGCAGATGGTGACTTGCGTTCTTATGCAACCGTATCTGAAGACTTTACTGGTGCGATTGCGGANTCGATTAACTTTGCGATCGACCAGNTACGTGATCTGGTATCACGTATCAATGAAACCTCGCAAGAAGTATCACGTTATACCCAAAATACGCAGAATATTACTAACCAGCTGGCTGAGGCTTCAGAACATCAGGCTCAGGAAATTGCCGGCGCTTCCAGTGCAATCAGTGAAATGGCAACCTCAATTGACCAGGTATCTGCCAATGCTTCTGAATCTGCCGAGGTTGCACAGCGCTCAGTACAGATTGCTTCTAATGGTGCAGATGTTGTAAACCGTTCTATTGAAGGGATGGATACCATCCGTGAACAGATTCAGGAAACATCAAAGCGTATTAAGCGTCTGGGTGAGTCTTCTCAGGAAATTGGTAATATCGTTTCCCTGATCAATGATATTGCAGACCAGACAAACATTCTGGCATTGAATGCGGCTATTCAGGCATCGATGGCTGGTGAAGCAGGCCGTGGCTTTGCTGTGGTTGCCGATGAAGTACAGCGTCTTGCAGAGCGCTCAACCTCTGCAACGAAACAGATCGAGACATTGGTAAAAACCATTCAGGCCGATACCAATGAAGCAGTAATCTCGATGGAGCAGACCACAGCCGAGGTAGTACGCGGTGCCAATCTGGCAAAAGATGCGGGTATTGCACTGGATGAAATTCAGAAAGTATCAGGCGATCTGGCAAAACTGATTGCGAGCATTTCTGATGCTGCAAAGTTACAGGCTGCTTCAGCAGGTCATATTTCCAGTACCATGAGTATCGTACAGGAAATTACCTCGCAGACCACCAGCGCTACTTTCGATACTGCACGTTCAGTATCAGAGCTGGCCAGTATGGCAGAGTCACTACGTGAATCTGTAACTGACTTTAAACTGCCTGAATAACCTCAATAAAAATAGAAAACCAGACAGCAGTCCCTGAAGCAGGCTGCTGTCACAGGCACTAAGCGCATCGACAAGATGAATTCGTGTTCGAAAGTAACGTCTTGCATGATGGTTACAAAATAGTTTTCTGCCGGTCTTGGTAGAAGAAACGAAGAAGTTTTAGCTATGAAACAAATACTAAAAGACCTGATTGGAACAACGACTCTTCCTGAAGATAGCTATCTTGACCAAGATGCAGAGATTCTTGAAATTTTTGTTGAAGAACTAGAAGAAATCTTTACTGATTTGGATATTTTGATCCAGCAGTGGATACAGCAGCCTGAGCAGCAGGACAAGCTGACCAGTATTCGCCGTTATTTTCATACCTTAAAAGGCTCCGGCCGGATGGTAGGAGCTAAAAGTTCCGGCGAGTTGGCTTGGACGGTTGAAGATCTCTTGAATCGAATAATTGCTAAAACACAAGCTTTTACCCCGGCGATCAGTCGTTATGTAGAATTAGTCTTTAAGATTTACAAATACAAGTTATTTTATAACTTTCAAAATAGTCAGCCTCATGCGATTGATTTGCGTCCCCTCGTATTGATCGGGCAACAACTGCAACAGCAGGGCAGTCTTGAACCGGCACTTGAGGAATTACTGGAGCTTAGCTGGACCTTATGTTCGCCTGAGACAGTCACCGGGCTTGAGCTGGTGGAACATACAGCAGAGACTCTACCACCACTAGGTGTAGAGAAGCTTGAAATTCACGAGGAATTTGATTCATTAACTGCCGAGACACTGGCGATCTTTCTTGAAGAGTCGGAAGAACATCTGGCAACTATTGATGAGTTCTTGAATAATAATGAACAGGGCAGTAATTATAATGCTCTGATCCGCGCTTTACATACTTTGCGTGGCAGCTCGGCCATGGCTCAGGTAGAACACATATTTGAAGCAAGTAGTAAAGTTGAAAACCTGTTTAAAACCATGCTGCAAGATGAGCTGGTATCTACTTCAAATGAAACCGCTTTACTTACTCATTATGCTGAATTTGTAAGGGATTATCTCTACATTCTAAAACAGGAATGTAATATAGAACAGTTGGAACAGGTTTATCAGACCTTTAATCATGCTTGGGAAAACTACGGATTTCATCAAGAACCTGTGGATGATCTCGTGAACCCCCAAGGTCTGGTTTCACGGCTCCTCGAGCTTGAAATCAACCAGTTGCTAGATGCCGAGTTTGAGTTTGATCAGCGGGTCCGTACCGAATATCCAGAATATTTACAGCTTTTGGTACAGCAGGCACAGGAGCTGGTTGAACATACACGAAACCGTGCCTCCCAAGGTGTATATGATTTTACGTTAGAACTACTTCAGAGCTATCAGCAGCTCTTGGCAAAGCCGCAGCTATTAAATCTTGATTATGCATATGAACTGTATACTCAAGCTCATCAGCAGCTGATTTATCTGTTTGATACGCTTGCAGCGGGACAGCGTGTCAGCCTGAGCCCGGCTCATCAAAGTCTGCTTGAAGAATTATCTGCATTTGTACAGCAAGAAATAGAACAGGTAGAAGAGTTGTCCACTGTTACTGAGCCTTTTAAAGCTCCGATTGACGTAGCAGTTTTGGAACATACTTTCAACTTGGGAGAGCTTTCAGCACGTATAGCGGCTGATAAAGCGCTGATGCATTCTGAACATAGTAATCAGGTTACTGATGCTGATCTGCGCGATATCTTCTTGGAAGAGGCCGAAGAATTACTGGCTGGTATGGATAGTGACCTGAACAGTTGGACAAAAGAATCAGGCCAAGTTACTGCTCTGAACAATCTGATGCGTTATTTGCATACCTTAAAAGGTGGTGCAAACATGGTGCAGGCCACCCATATGGGATTAATTGCACATGAGCTGGAAAGCATTTATCAGAGAATTATTAACGGGCAGGTTCAGGTCTCTACTGTATTGATGAGTATTATCCGGCTGGTACAGGATGAGCTGGCAGAACGCATCCAGATACTACGTGAACAGCAGATTGACTACCCGGCGCCAGCAACTATTGAAATCCTCAAAAATATTGAGTCGATTAGCACTGGTGTATTAGTGACTACGGCTGAGCCAAAAGTAGCAGAAGAGAAGCTGTCCGAGTCGAGTCAAAATATTGAATTAGATATAACTGATTGTACACTTACGGATGCGGAAATCGCTGAGCATTCCGAAGAGTTACAAACAGATGAACAAGTAAGGTCAATTGTTGAAGAGGTTTTTCTCGAGGAAGCCGAAGAGCTGTTACAGACCGCTCATAAATTGCTAGATCAATGGGTAGAAGAGCGCAGTAACCGGAGTCTATTGCTACAGCTGCAACGGAATGCTCATAGTCTTAAGGGCGGCGCACGGATGGCCGAGCTTGAGCCGGTAGCCGTGATTGCTTATGCGCTGGAAAATACTTTTGAACAATTTGGTCTGCACAATCTTACCACCAGTGTTTATGACCCGCTTTTACATACTGCTTTACGCTGGTTGGAAAATGCTATCTTCAAAGAGCAGTATGAAAACTTTGACAGTTTGAAGCACAGCTTGGACTCGATCCAGTTTACTGAAATTCCTGCTCAGCTCATCAATCAGATTCCTGCAGATAATACCGTAGCTGATGGCAGTCTGTTTGAATTCGTGCATGGTGATGGTACTGAACCGCCTTCCATGATGGGTGAATGGGACAATACAGAGCGGGCTGAGAATAATGAAATGATCCGGATTTCAGCCGATCTGGTTGAGAAAATGATTGACCTTGCAGGTGAAAACTCCATCAACCGTTCCCGTATAGAAATGGATGTGGGACAGGTCGGCTCTATTCTTTCCGACATGGAGCTGGCTATTCAGCGACTGGCTGACCAGTTACGCCGTATGGAGGGTGAGCTTGAGAGTCAGATTATTGCCAAGCATGGTACGGAGAATTCACGTTACAGCGATTTTGATCCTTTAGAAATGGATCAGTATTCTTCACTAAATCAGTTATCCAAATCACTGGCTGAGTCAGCATCTGACTTACTTGACTTTAAAACCACATTATCTGAAAAAATACGTGATACTGAAGGTTTGCTACTACAGCAGTCAAGGATTCAGGCAGAGATTCAGGAAAACCTGATGCGGACCCGTCTGGTACCCTTTTCTCGATTATTACCGCGTTTACAGCGCATAGCACGGCAGACCTCTTCAGCATTAAACCGTCCTGCAGAACTCGTTGTTCAAAACACTGAAGGAGAACTGGACCGCAATATTTTAGAGCGGCT
>JGI24770J26754_10000327_pt1 | contig 33237 bp, 29 predicted proteins | sample LakOneMetagenome_FD_26754 | JGI IMG/M metagenome (IMG submission 26754) | reverse complement strand
TTGCAATTTTATGACGTTTTCTCTTTTTACCACAAGGCATAACTAGTCTTTTTTTGTTTAAAATATTTTTTTAAATATGTAAACCGGTTCTCTGCCGGTATTTTACCGTAATGATTTGATCCGTTCATCTACCTCCTTGCTGTAATTCGGATCGTTTGCAAGCCGCTTAATTATCAAATACCACTTTATTGCTTCATCCTTATTCCCTTTGGCAGCATACGTATCTGCTAAATAAGCGATGGCCTCAATATTATCCGGCTGGGCTTTAACTACTTTCAATAAACGCTCAATAGCTTTGTCATATTGTCCTGAAACAGAACCACCTACACCAAGCATCATTTGTGCTTTCATATTGGTTGAGTCCTTTCTTACAACAGACAAAAGTTGTTGAATGCCTTTCATCGTCTCTTCAGGCTTTCCAAACTTTCCTTTGCCAAAAACATAGCAACTGCCAAGGCCTATTTTCAGATCATCGTTATCCGGGTTAAGTTCAATGGCTTTTTCAAATAGAGCAATTGCCTGCTCCGCTTTCCAATTTAATTTGCCTTCATCCTGTTCGGCACGAAGGTTATTTAAAATTAATTGGGCAGCAAAGGTGAGGTTTTTTTCTGACTTATCCAATTTAGCTGCCTCAGATAAATAATAAGCATAAGGCTCAAAAACATGCATACTATCTTTCCAGAAATCGGCCAGTTGCATGTTGGCTTTGATCTGCTGTTCAGAAACATCGCCACGTATTACACTGTTCTCTAATTTAGAAATAGCCAGGGCCTGCGATGGGGTGAGGCCTTTTTTCTTCTCATTTATGAAGTCAGTAATGCTGAAAGCTTTCGCTGTATTGCGTTCTGAACGCGCCGGCTCATTCCCCTTTGGGGCAACGGTACGCCCGAAAAAGAACAATAGGGTCAATAAAAAGAGTCCGCTGAAGGTGAGTATCAATTGCTTTTTCACGTAATAAATTTTGCCCCGCCTGTTTTAGGCGGATGGCAAAGTTACGCTACTCTTCGCTGTCGTCCTCTTTTTCAAGGGGAGTCTCTTTGATATTTTTTGAAGATTTGATCTCCTGCATGAATTCCTTTGCAGGCTTGAATGCCGGAATGAAGTGTTCCGGGATCTCTACAGCAATATTTTTCTTAATATTACGACCGATCTTAGCGGCCCTTTTTTTCGTGATAAAACTGCCAAAGCCACGTATGTAAATGTTTTCACCTGATGCCAGTGAACTTTTAACCGCTTTGAACATTGTTTCAAGCGTTACCAAAACATCTACTTTTGGGATGCCGGTTTTATCTGAGATCTGATTTATAAGGTCGGCTTTTCTCATGTTGATTATTTTTATATGAGACTAACAATCAGAAAAATACAACAAAAATTTCGAATTTTCCAAACAAGATGATGATTATCAAGTAGTTTGTATCAAAATTGCGTATTGGTTAACTTGAGTTTAATAGTATATTTAATTGATAATTAATTTATTACAAAGTAAAATAAACATCACGCCAATTATTGATCAAGGCGAATTAAATTGAAATTCAGTTATGCAAATGGCAGATAAAAAAGCCCTTTTTACAAAAAATCTCCTGCTTTGGAATAAAAATAAGAACAGAAGAGAGATGCCCTGGAAGGGCGAAAAGGATCCCTATAAAATATGGTTGAGCGAAATAATCCTGCAGCAAACCCGTGTTGAACAGGGCTGGGAATATTATAACCGCTTTTTGAAAAACTATAAAACGGTCAAAAAGCTGGCAAATGCCCCCGACGAGAAAATTTTTAAACTGTGGGAGGGCCTGGGCTATTACAGCCGCTGTAAAAACCTGATCGCTACTGCCCGGTTTATCGCTAAAGAGAAGAATGGGAAATTTCCGGATACGTATGAAGAGATATTGGCTTTAAAAGGCATCGGCCCTTATACGGCTGCAGCCATTGCTTCTTTTGCATTTGATCTGCCTCATGCTGTGGTAGATGGAAATGTCTTCAGGGTACTATCCCGCTATTTTGGAATAGGCAAGAACATCAGCAGCAGTGCCGGGAAAAAAACATTCACCTCGCTTGCCGGTGAATTGCTATATCAAAAACAGCCGGGCATATACAACCAAGCCATCATGGATTTTGGCGCAGTTATTTGTAAACCTCAAAAACCACTGTGTACAATTTGCCCGCTAAAAAAAGAATGCGTTGCCTTATTGCAAAGCCGTGTGGAGAAACTTCCGGTGAAAGCAAAACAGGCTGAAAGAAAAAAAAGATGGTTTTATTATCTGATAATTGAGCATGGGGGAAAGGTATATGTTCGCAAGCGGGGTAATAATGATATCTGGGAAAACCTGTATGAGTTTCTTTTACTGGAAACCGGCAAAACGAATACACTTGAAAAGATCAAGGCTGATCCGTTGTTAAAAAAAATTATGCAGAATAAGTCAGTGATCAAAGCCGTATCAAAGTTGTACCTGCAGCATTTATCCCACCAGACAATCGAGGGCAGTTTTATACATATATGCACCAAAAAACCTCCGGCACTTGAGGGGTTTGAAGCGGTTTCATTTTCAAAGCTGCGGCAACTACCCTTCCCCAGGTTTATAACGAGGTATTTAACAGAAAGTGGATATAAGGCGCTTGAAAGATAAAAATGTATCTTTAAATTTGTTGAAACGTATTACAGGCCAACAAAGCATAGGCACAAATAAATCATTATGAGAGGAGTAAACAGGGTAATGCTTATAGGCAATCTTGGTAAAGACCCGGATATGCAGTTCCTGGAGGGAAATATTGCTGTAGCTAAATTTTCACTGGCTACAACAGAAACCTACAAAGACCGCAGCGGAAAATTGATCTCCCAAACAGAATGGCATACGGTTGTGCTCTGGAGAGGATTGGCTGAGCTTGCACAAAAGTATTTGCACAAGGGAAGCCTGGTATATATTGAAGGCCGTTTAAAGACACGTAGCTGGGAAGATAAGGAAGGCAACAAAAAATTTGCTACAGAAGTAGTGGGAGATAACCTTATTATGCTGGATAAAAGGAGTGACGGAAGTCATCCTGGTCATGGCTATGAAGGGATGGAAGGTCCGGATGGCGAAGCAGGTATGCCTCCGCATCCGGATGAAGGTACCGAACGGTTGCCGTTTTAAAAGTTGAACATAATCATTATGCCTGATATTGTTTCCTTCAACGGGAGCATAATTTTTCACGAAAAATAATTGTTTTGGATTACCATTCGGTTCATGAATTTATTGGTTCTTTCAGGTTTCACTTTTTGGCAATAACCCCTGCTGCTGCTACCGTACTTATTTTTCTGGTGATCCTGCTGTTTATGCTCTCTTTTTTAATGGCAGGTTCTGAAATAGCTTTCTTCTCCCTTACTTTCAAGGACATCAATGTACTGAAAACAAAAAAGCAACCTGCTTACCGGCGCATTGTAAGTTTGCTCGATCAGCCCAAGACCCTGCTGGCATCTATGCTCATCAGCAATAGTTTTATAAACATCGGCATCATTCTTATCTCGAATATTTTAATTGATAGCTGGATCGCAGGACTGAACCTTACCTTTTGGCCGGTCTTTTTACTCAAAGTAGGCTCGGTTACTTTTTTGTTATTGTTGTTTGGAGAAGTATTACCAAAAGTATGGGCTACCCATCATAAAATATGGTTTGCAGCTACTGCTTCTTTGGTAGTTGAAATATTCGGCAGCATCTTCTATCGTTTCAGCAAGCGCATGGTGAGGCTCAGTGACCGGGTTGAAAGACGGTTTTCATCCGATACCTCCGCTGCAATGGATTCCAGTAATCTTGATTATGCCATTGATCTTTTGCCTGAACACGAAGCAACCTCGGAAGAAAAATCAATTCTGAAAGGTATCCGGAAGTTTGGCGATACCACCGTAAAGCAGGTGATGCGTACCCGGCTGGATGTTTGTGGTATTGACAATAGCTATAGTTTCAGGGATGTTATAAAAAAGATCGAAGAGCTTCATTACTCCCGCCTGCCTGTGTACAGGAATAATCTTGATGAGGTAGTTGGCATGTTACATACAAAAGACATATTGCCCTTTATCAATGAACCGGCTGAGTTCGACTGGCATACCCTCATTCGCCAACCCTATTTTGTGCATGAACAGAAACTCATCGAAGACCTGCTCCAGGAATTCCGCAACAGGAGGATGCACTTTGCAGTTGTGGTGGATGAATTTGGCGGCACATCGGGTATTGTAACCCTGGAAGATGTAATGGAGGAGATCATCGGTGAAATAAAAGATGAATTTGATGATGAAGAAAGCAGCAATAAAAAAATTGATGATCATAATTACATTTTTGAAGGAAAGACCATGATCAATGATGTATGCAAGGCCATGAAATTGCCCACAGATACCTTTGATACATTACGTGGCGACAGTGATTCGCTGGCCGGGTTGGTGCTGGAGATCGCCGGGGAGTTTCCGCAGGTAAATGAAGAAGTAACCAGCGGGGATTATATTTTTATTCCGCTTGAAATAAACAAGAACCGGATAGATAAAATAAAGATCACCATCAAAGAACAAATGCCGGAATCCAGAGAAAGCCGGTAAATAGTAAAATGAAAAACAAAATCTTCACAGCCGGTACCATTCTTCCTTTCCTGCTTTTAATAATATCCTGCAACGATCCATATACATCCAGGAAAAAAGGATATTTTAAAATTGATTTTCCCCAACGGGAATATGTAAAATTTGAAGAAAAGGGATTTCCGTACTCATTTGAATACCCGGTATATGCAAAGATTGTAAAAGACAGTACATACTTTGACCAGGATACACTTAATCCCTACTGGATAAATATTGACTTTCCCCGCTTTGGTGGCAGGATCTTTCTCAGCTACAAAGCCATCGGCGGCCGGTCTACCTATAAAGTTAAGCAGGCAGATGGCTCCTATAAAGACTCTGCCGGGGTGAACGTATTTGATTATATGGTGAACGATGCATTCAAGCTCACCAGCAAAAATGAAGCACTGGCATCTTCCATAAAGGACAGCCTTTTTCATACACAGAACGGAATAACCGGTGTTTTCTTCCGGGTAGGCGGCAACGCAGCAACAGCCAAGCAGTTTTTCATGAGTGATACAATAAAGAATTTTTTCAGGGGAGCCCTGTATTTTGATGTAACCCCCAATGCCGATTCATTAAGGCCAGTTCAGGATTTTTTACAAAAAGACATTGATCATCTTATCAGTACATTTAAATGGACAGCTAAAACTGCTCCGGTGAAATGACAGCATGTTCTTAAAAATTTAATTCTTCTTAACCGGCTTAACCTGTTTTTTCAGAGGTGCCCTGGAATACATATCCAGGCTGATCCTTCTTTCACTAATCTTTTCAACAGGAGCGGCTACAATCTTTTCTGGTATTATTTCTTCCTGCTTTTTTACGGGTTCTTGTTTAATATCTTCAATTTCTACAGGTTCGGGTATCCTGGCCCTGGAAAAATTCTCCATTTTTATTTTTTTGCTGGCAGAAGTCTTTGCTTTTTTCTCCGACTTTAGTTTTGGTGCAACTGTTTTGTTTTCTACAACTTCAGGACCTTCATTTTTTACAGGAAGAAAAGTTGTAGTTTTTTCTTCGATTTTAGGAGCAACCGGTGCCTCTTCTTCTGCATAAAGCTTATCAAGCGTTCCTTTTTTCTGACTGTTGTAATAATCAGCTAATCCATAAAGAGTAGCTGCCGAGAATAACCCGATGCCTGCATAAATAACTGCTTTCATGATTTTTAGTTTTTGCTTCCTCCGGCTGAAAAGCCTGTTAAGTCTGCATCAGGGAGGAAAGGTTAAAAAGTGATTATTAAATTGTCATGCCAAAAATGTTTTTAAGTAAGCTTTGCTTTTTCTGTAAATCAGGTATTCAGCTACCAGTATATTGCCCAATACACTTATCCAGAGCGAAATTTCATAGTTGTGCAAATGATCTACCCCATAGTAATAAAAGAAAAGATGATAAACCCTGAAAGTAACTGCAGTCATGGCCATGCTGTAACTTCGGATCATCCAGTTTTTATGCGCCAGTACATTTTTTGCTTTAATGGTTTGCAAACCTTTCATGGTACTGAAAAACCAGTACATGGCCATGAACATAAAAAGTATCCGCTCCCAAAAACTTCCTTTCGCAAAAAAACTCATGTACAGGCCTGTTGGAGCCCCTAACACCAATACAACAAATACATAGGTCTTTCCCATCCAGACATGTATGGCTCTTCTTTTTTTAAGGATATAGCTTGAGAATTGCGTTAGGGCTGCTACAATACAAAACATGCCGGCAAAAATGTGTATGTAAAAACTGTATTTATAAACCGGTTTTAAAAAAAGCAGTGCCCTTTCTTCAATAAAACTAAACTGCTGGCTGAAAGAGAAATAAGGAATGGTGTTTTTTACCAGCAGCAAGCTGAAAAAAATCACGGGGATCCAAAACAGAGCTGAAAAAAAATAACGGATGCTTTGTTGCAGGGTTAGTTGGCGGCTGTTGAGCATGCTGGTTGGTTTGACAGTGTGATGAGCATGTAAAATCATTGCATAAAAAAATCTGTTACAGATTTGTTAACTCGGTCAAACGTCCCGCCTGAACGGCTTTCTAAAGATTCCATTTCAACTATACCCTAAATCTTTAACTTTGCGCTCATGATTGCAATTGATAACATCCTGGTAAGTGATGAAATAATTAAAGAGCAGTTTGTTTGCGACCTCAGCAAATGCAAAGGAGCCTGTTGTGTAGATGGCGATGCAGGCGCCCCGCTTGCAAAAGAGGAACTGGATAAAATTAATGAAGTGTACGATGCGGTTCTGCCTTACCTGAATGCAGAAAGTAAAAAAGAACTGGAACGGCAGGGCAGGTATGTATATGATAAGGAATTCGGCTGGGTTACACCAACTATTGAAAGCAAAGTTTGTGTGTATGGTATTAAAGATGAGAATGGGATTGTTAAGTGTGGAATTGAGCAGGCTTACCTGGATGGAAAGGTGAAATGGAAAAAACCCATCAGTTGCCACCTCTTCCCGGTGATCGTAAAAAGCAGCAAACACAACGATAATGTCTATGTGAATTACGAACCCCGGGAAGACAATTGCAAAGCTGCCTGTGCCCTTGGTAAAAAACTGAAAGTGCCTGTTTATGTTTTCTTAAAGGAATCCCTGGTCAGAAGATTCGGAAAGAAATTTTATAAAGCGCTTGAAGCAACAGCGGCACACTTAAATATAAAATAACCTACTTCCCAAAAATGAAAAGACTTCCTGCTTTCACATTAATTATTTCTTGCTCATTATTCCTTTTTTCCTGTACGGTTAACAAGGCAAAAAACGACGACAGCCTGAAAAGATATTTTGATGAGAACAAGGTAGACGGCTGCTTTACCATGCTCGACAATGCCACCGGCGAAATAATCGTTTATAACATGAAGCTGGATACAATGCGCTTCTCCCCGGCATCAACGTTTAAAATTGTGAACTCATTGATCGGTTTGGAAACAGGCCGGATCGTGGATGAAAAAATGGTAATAAAATGGGATGGGGTGAAACGCTGGAATGAAGCATGGAACAAGGATATGGATATGACAGAAGCATTCAAGGTAAGTTGTGTGCCCTATTACCAGGAAGTGTCCCGGCGCATCGGAAAGGATACCATGCAGCAATGGATCGACAGCATTGGTTATGGGAATAAGAATATCAGCGGCCCCATCGACTCATTCTGGCTGAATAATAAATTAAAAATATCACCCGATGAACAACTGGGGTTACTTAAGAAACTATACTTTGATCAGTTACCATTCCGAAAAAGCGTTCATCAACAGGTGAAAGATGTAATGCTCCAGGAAAATAATGCGGCATATAAATTGAGTTATAAGACCGGCCGTGGCTATGATGAAAAGGGAAACGGAATTGGCTGGGTAGTTGGCTGGATAGAAGAGAACAGGCATGTTTACTTTTTTGTAACTTTTGTAAAGGCCCCCGATAAGGATACAGACATTACTGCAATACGAATGAACATCACAAAGGCTGCCCTTAAGCAGTATGGCTTTTTTGAAGGAAAAAAATAAACAGGATCGTTGATGATCCATTATTCAATTTAACACTTTACTTACCCGGCAGTTTCTTAATTTGCCTGCAGATGTTACGGTTTCAGCATACCTCATATCTTTTACTTCTGGCAGCCATTCCGCTGCTTGCCGTGCTGTACTTTTTTGTGATAAACTGGAAGAAAAAAACAATAAAAAAGATCGGGGACGAAAACCTGGTAAAAGAACTCATCAGAAATTATTCATCCCGCCGCTATGCCATAAAATTCTTACTCATCATATCCGCATTTATGCTGGGGGTGTTTGCGTTGGCAAATCTTCGTAAACCAGGCGGTGTGGAAAAAGTTAACCGCAGCGGCATCGACGTCATGATAGCCCTCGACGTGAGCAAGAGCATGCTTGCCGATGACATAAAGCCAAACCGGCTGGAACGGGCAAAGCAATCTGTGGCAAGGCTGATCGACAAACTCAGCAATGACCGCATTGGCATTGTAGTGTTCGCCGGCAGGGCATACCTGCAAATGCCTTTAACGGGTGATCATGGTGCTGCAAAAATGTATCTCTCTTCTGCCAATACCGATGTGGTGCCCACACAGGGAACAGTAATAGCCGATGCATTGAAGATGTGTTACTCGGCTTTCAACCCCAAAGAAAAAAAATACAAAGCCGTTGTTTTAATAAGCGACGGGGAAGACCACGATGAAGGGGCATTAAAAACGGCCGGCCAGATGGCAGCAGATGGTATCATCATCAATACGGTTGGTATCGGCTCGCCACAAGGCGCCACGTTTATGGATGAACTTACGAACCAGCCCAAGATGGATAATGCCGGAAATATTGTGATCAGTAAACTGAATGAAGATGAATTAAAAAAAATCGCATCCGAAGGCAAGGGCAGCTACCAGTTGTTCAGCAATACAGACGACCTCGTAAATAAATTAGAAGGCCAGTTAGAGAACATGGACCAGCGCTCTATTACCGAAGATTCGCAGGTGAATTACCAGAATTTTTTCCCATGGTTCCTTGCTGCTGCACTTATTTTGCTGCTTGCGGAGTTTTTTATCTCGGAAACAAAAAGACAACGGATATCGACCACAGCAAAAAGAAATGCAGCACTTGGTTCGCTGTTGCTTGTTTGCCTGTTTCCCACTCCCGTTTCTGCACAAAATGAGAAAGCCTTAATAAAAAAAGGGAACGAGGCTTATGAAAAAAAGGAATACGGGAATGCCGTAAAGAATTATCAGCAGGCAACGGATAAAAAACCGGGCGACCCCGTTGCTCAATACAACCTGGGAAATGCATTGTATAAGAATAATAAGGCAGAGGAAGCCGTGAATGCTTACGACCAGGCCCTGGCCAATAGTTCCGCTGTGGCAGATAAAGCAAAGACTTTTTATAATAAAGGAGTGGTGCTGCAGAATAATAAGAAACTGCCCGAATGTATTGAAGCGTATAAAAATGCCCTTAAGCTGGATCCAAAGGATGAAGACGCAAGGCTGAACCTGCAAAGGGCATTACAGCAGCAAAAGCAGCAGGAGCAGAAAAAAGATAATAAGGAGAATAAGGAAAAGAAGAAACCCAAAGAAGACGAGAAACAAAAGGAGCAGGAGAAACAGAAGCAGGATGAAAAGAATGAACAACCCAAACCACAGCCTTCTAAACTCACCAAACAGGATGCAGAGGAAAAACTAAAGGCTTTATTACAACAGGAGAAAAACCTGCAGGATAAACTAAGAAAGGTAAATACCGGGTCTGTAAACAAGCCGGAAAAGGATTGGTAAACCTGGCCTGGTGCTCCATCACCAATAACAAAAGCTCTCTTATTATCACTATTTTTGCAGGAATAATTACATCATGCAGTTTTATTGCGAATCCCTTACATCATATAAGCGCCTCAAAACACGGGAGGTAAAAGTTGGTGATCTCTTATTGGGCAATGGCCATCCTATCCGGGTGCAGACCATGACAACAACCGACACGATGGATACCATGGCCACGGTGGAACAATCCATCCGTTGTATACAGGCCGGCGCCGAACTGGTACGCATTACTGCCCCATCAAAAAAAGAAGCGGAGAATTTACAGAACATAAAAGACGAATTGCGTAAAAGAGGTTATAACACCCCATTAGTGGCAGATATCCATTTTACACCCAATGCTGCCGAGATAGCAGCAAGGATCGTTGAGAAAGTTCGGGTGAACCCGGGCAACTATGTTGATAAGAAAAAATTTGAACAGATAGAATATACCGACGCAGAATATGCCGAAGAAATAGAAAGGATAAGAGAGCGGTTTACACCGCTGGTTAAGATCTGTAAGGAATACGGCACTGCCATGCGCATTGGTACCAACCACGGTAGTTTGAGCGACCGCATCATGAGCCGTTATGGCGATACGGCCATTGGCATGGTGGAGAGCGCCATGGAATTTTTACGCATTGCCCGTTCGGAGGATTACCACAATATTATGCTGAGCATGAAAAGCAGTAACCCATTGGTGATGGTGCAGGCTTACAGGTTGCTTATTAAACACATGATGGAAGAGTTTGGCGAATGTTATCCTTTGCACCTCGGCGTAACAGAAGCAGGCGATGGCGAAGATGGAAGAATAAAATCAGCCATTGGTATTGGTACCTTACTCGAAGATGGTATCGGCGATACAATAAGGGTTAGCTTAACCGAAGACCCGGAATTTGAAATACCAGTTTGTAAAGACCTGGTGAACCGATATACGACCAACGACCAGCGGTCAACGGTCAACGGCCTTATTCCCGCAATAGAAAAACTTCCTTACTCCCCATTTGAATACAGCAGAAGGGAAACGTTTGAAGTGGGTAATATCGGAAGCAAACATGTGCCTGTTGTAATTGCTGACCTGAGTAAGATTGAAAATATTTTGCACGAAAACCTGCAAAGCGTCGGGTACACGTATGATGAAGCTACTGATAAGTGGAACATCGGCGACAGCGCCGCAGATTATATATTCACGGGACATCAGCTGATCCCATTTGATTTGCCGGGTACTTTAAAAGTGATCGTTTATCCTGCCACCTGGGAAGAAGCGGCAGATAAACATAAATACCTGCCCATCTTTGCAGACAAAGGATATGTGGAAGCAAAAACCAAAAGTGACCTTGTGAATTTTGTAATGATCGATTGTTTTAATGACGATACCGTGATTAATGATTTCACTTTCCTGGATGAACTGGCAAATGACAAAACAGTCGTACTCTGTTTAAGCAGCACCAATAAAAACGCAATGCAAAGCATCCGCCGTATGTTTATGGAACTGCAAATGCGCAGGATCAAAAACCCGGCTGTGCTGATAACAGACAGTGCAGGACAAACACCCGATGAACACCTCATACATTTTGCCACCGAAACCGGGGGGCTTTTTCTGGAGGGATTTGGTGACGGCATTTGTTTAGGATACAACAATAAAGCACTGATGGGAACAGTGAAAGCCAGCGGCCGTACCTATTTAGCCGTGAAAGACATTTACCAGTTTACCAACAATACCGCATTCTCTATTTTACAGGCAGCCCGTACGAGGATATCCAAAACAGAATACATCAGTTGCCCGAGTTGTGGCCGAACATTATTTGATCTTCAGGAAACCACGGCAAAGATCCGGGCGGTGACCAATCATTTAAAGGGAGTTAAGATCGCCATCATGGGTTGCATTGTAAATGGGCCTGGTGAAATGGCAGACGCAGACTTTGGTTACGTAGGCAGTGGCCCCGGAAAAATTACTTTATACCGCGGCAAAGAAGTGGTAAAAAGAAATGTGAACAGCGAAGTGGCGGTTGATGAACTTATAAATTTACTAAAAGAGAACGAAGCATGGATAGAAGCTCCCTCCGCCAGTGCTGGGCGTTAGCCGAAGGAAGGGCGAACTGGGGTTTATTTAGCTGGAGGACCTTTTAAACAACATTAATAATCAAATACAAATAATTCCCCTTTAGGGGATAGGGTATGCAAACAGACTTTCTCGTAATTGGCAGTGGAATCGCAGGGCTCACGTATGCATTAAAAGTTGCACAGCATTGTCCGGATAAGACGATAACCGTTCTTACCAAAACACAAAGTGATGAAACCAATACCAAGTATGCCCAGGGCGGTATTGCCGGTGTAATGGATCTTGATCACGACAGTTTTGAAAAACATATTGAAGACACGTTAATAGCCGGCGATGGCCTTTGCAATAGACAGGTTGTTGAGATCGTGGTAAAAGAAGGGGTGCAGCGTATTGAAGAGATCATTGAATGGGGAGCAAGGTTTGATAAAGAAAGCGATGGTGATTATAAGTTGGGAAAAGAAGGAGGCCACAGCGAATTCCGTATCCTGCATCACAAAGATGTTACCGGTAAAGAAATGGAAAGGGCCCTGCTTGCAGCTATTGCAAAGCAAAAGAACATTAACCTCATCAGCCATTGTTTTGTGATTGATATTATCACACAGCATCACCTTGGGTATCTCGTAACAAAATCAACGCCCGATATTGAATGTTACGGCGTATATGTTTTAAATCTTGCCAGTAATAAGATTGAAAAGATACTTTCAAAAATAACCTTGCTGGCAACAGGAGGCAATGGACAGGTGTATCGTTCTACAACCAATCCTGCCATTGCAACAGGAGATGGGGTTGCGATGGTTTACCGGGCAAAGGGGCGGATCGAAAATATGGAATTCATCCAGTTTCATCCAACTGCTTTGTATGAACCCGGCATACGGGGACAAAATTTTTTAATTACAGAAGCGGTGCGGGGAGACGGGGGCATACTTCGAAATCATATTGGTGAAGCATTTATGGAGAAGTATGATAAAAGAAAGGACCTGGCACCAAGGGATATTGTGGCAAGAGCGATAGATAATGAAATGAAAGTGGCTGGTACTGAAAATGTTTTCCTCGACTGCCGGCATTTCAGCAAAGAAAAATTCACCGAACATTTTCCAAACATCTACGAAAAATGTTTGAGCATCGGGATAGATGTTACAAAGAATATGATTCCCGTTGCGCCGGCAGCGCATTACAGTTGCGGCGGTATTAAAACAGATGAACACGGGCTAACATCCATCAGCCATTTGTACGCGGCAGGCGAATGTGCCAGTACCGGCCTGCATGGCGCCAACCGGCTTGCCAGCAACAGTTTGCTGGAAGCCATGGTGTTTGCTCACCGCAGTTACCTGGAAGCAGTTAAAGAAATTGATAAGATTTCATTCCGGGAAAATATTCCCGATTGGAAAACGGATGGCACCAATGTGCCCAAGGAAATGATATTGATAACACAGAGCGTTAAGGAAATGAAATTATTGATGAGTGACTATGTGGGTATTGTACGCAACAACGAAAGGCTTAGCCGTGCTATGAAACGGCTTGACCTCTTGTATGAAGAAACAGAATCCCTTTATCAAAAAACCATCGTATCCCCGCAACTCTGCGAATTACGTAACATGATAACCGTAGCTTACCTGATCGTGAAGTGTGCAGAGTTCAGGCAGGAGAGCAGGGGCCTTCATTTCAATACCGACTATCCCGGAAAATCAGAACTGGTGCAGAATATTGTTCTGTGATAGTAACAGTATTTTTATTCAGCATTATAACAATAGGTATGCTGGTATTCACTTTAAGGGCTTACCTTCACTGACTATCACGCCTTTAATCCATCATAAAATTCAATGTCATGTATTATGTGATTTACGGGTTTCTCTACCTTCTTTCCCTGCTGCCATTTGCGGTCATTTACCTTTTCAGTGACCTGGTCTATTTTTTCCTTTATCATGTTTTTGGGTACAGAAAGAAAGTAGTAATGGGGAACCTTAAAATAGCTTTCCCGGAAAAGCCTGATGAGGAACTTAAGCAGATAGCCAAACGGACCTATCGTAACCTCACCGATACATTTGTGGAAATGATAAAGATGATCTCGATGAGTGATAAAACATTTGAAAAAAGATGCCGGGGCGATTTTTCGATCATCAACGATGTTGTGAAAAAAGGAAAGAACATACAGCTTCATGCCGGTCACCAGTTTAATTGGGAATTTGGCAGCTTGTTTATGTCAAAATCAATTACCGCCATTCCTTCCTTTGCGATCTATATGCCGATAAAGAATAAAGCAGTGGAAAAACTATTCCTGAAAATAAGAGAACGCTATGGTACTAAATTTATTGATGCCACCGAGTTCAGGGAAAAAAGAGAAGAGATATTCAGTAAGCAGTTTGCGTTTTTTCTTGCAGCCGATCAAAACCCCGGGAACCCCTCTTCGGCCTATTGGCAGAATTTCTTCAGCAAACCGGCTCCATTTATCACCGGCCCTGAAGTTGGCGGTATTAAGAATGATGCCGCCATTGTTTTTGTACGAAGCCGGATCATTAAGAGAGGCCACTATATGGTGGAATGTAAGCTTTATACAGAAAGCGGGGCTTCAACAGCGATGGGTGAGATAACCAGGGCTTACCGTGATTTTTTAGAACAAATAATCAGGGAGGAACCCCATAATTATTTATGGACACACCGTCGCTGGAAATGGGAATACAAAGAAGAATATAAAGAAAACTGGATCGACAGCGTAGCAAGGCCATAAGACAACCAAAGACCTGGTATTCTCTTTAAGTTGATTCTGCATATTTTTGCTCCTTTGTATCTTTTAGCCTCTTTAGTTTATAAGCAGCAACATGTACTACCTGGTTTACGGACTTCTTTTTCTTCTTTCTTTATTACCACTCCGGGCCCTTTATATAGTAAGTGACCTGATCAGTTTTTTACTCTTCCGGGTTTTTGGTTACCGCAGAAAAGTGATAGAAGGAAACCTTGCCATTGCATTTCCTGAAAAAAAAATCGCTGAAAGAAAAGCCATCGCCCGGAAATTTCATCGGAACTTCACCGATTCATTTATTGAAACTATAAAGTGCCTGTCGGTATCAAAGAGTTTTTACGACAAGCATTGTAAAACAGATTTTTCCATCTTTGATGAGCTGGCAAAGGAAAACATCAGCTGCCAGATGCATGCCTGTCACCAGTTCAACTGGGAATGGATAAACCTGCATTGGTCCATTCACATGAAGCAACCACTGGCGGTGGTATATATGCCGATCAGCAGCAAACCGGTTGATAAATTATTTTATAAACTCCGGGAAAAATACGGGACCGTGCTGATGCCGGCAACGAATATAAAAAGGGCCTTTGTGGCCTGGGCTAAAAAAACACATTGCCTGGCATTGGTAGCCGATCAAAAGCCGGCAAGCCCGGGTGCCAGTTACTGGTTATTTTTTTTCAATACGCCCACGGCCTTTGTTTCCGGTCCCGAAAAGAATGCGATCCTTAAAAAATGCCCGGTGGTTTTTGGAAGGGCTTTTAAAACGGGTCGGGGTAAATACGATACAAGCCTCACGCTAGCCTGTAAAGACGCATCGCTGTTAAAGCGGGGCGAACTTACGTTGCTGTACAGGGATTATATTGAAGATGCCATCAGGCAGCAACCGGAAATGTACCTGTGGAGCCACAAACGTTTCAAATATGAATGGGAAGATGAATACAGCCATTTATGGATAGATACTAAAGCGGTTTTTTAAACCTATTGTTTTATTACATGTATTGCTTTCTTCAACTGCCCGCTGCCCCATTCAACAACAAGGGTATATGCCCCCGCCGGTAAAAAATCCGTTTTAAGAGTTAATTGGTTGATCCCATTCAGTATCATTGCATCCTGTTTTTTTACAAGCGCTCCTTTGCTGTCAAATAGTTTCATTTCAACGTTCAACTGCTTCTCAGCGCTTAGGCTGATAAATATCCTGTCGGTAAAAGGATTCGGCCCAACAGTAAATATATCTTTTACAGAACAGGGTGATCTGAGAACGTTTGTATAGGCCAGCTTTCCATCAACATCAACCTGAGCAACGCGGTAATAACTGTTTTGAACAGGGTTGTTGTCGTTAAATGAATAATTTTTTTCCGTGCTGCTGTTGCCTGCCGCCGGAAGATTTCCAATGACTGTCCAAAGGGTGCCATCAGTACTTCTTTCAATACGGAAGTAACTGCTGTTTTGTTCCTGTGCCGTTTTCCAGTTTAATAAAATCCTATCTCCTTCACATTTAAGGTTGAATAAAGTAAATGTTACCGGCAACGGATTATTGATGCTTGATAAGGTCCATCTAGAAAAAGAAGCAATGTTGTTTTTTATAACATAATTGGCAGTTGTATTCCTTGATGTGAAACCCTGGTTTGCCCAGTGTAGATTATCGGTACTGTTCCAGAATACAAGACCATTCTCCGGAATTCCATTGAGTTCTGCATCAAAATAATTAAACCGTAGTGTTGCATTCAGTGCTGCATTGTTCGCCGGTACAATATCAAAATATCGTTGTATCGAATTGCCATTTCCATAATTATTTACCTGCGACTTATGGCCTCTTCTTATTAATACAGTACCCAGATTTTGATTTGACGTAATAACTGCACCCAGGTTTCCAGGATTTGCACTGCTGGGATTATTAAGTGTGGTACTGAATAATACCTGTCCCCCGTTGCTTCCGGTGATGCGGCTGTTTTCCTGCTCACCAACTAAAATTCCCGAGCTGCCCAGGTCAACATTGTTCCCGTTAAGTTCAAGGTTGCCTGAAGAAAAAAGCAATGAGTTGGCGATACTAAAGGGGCTTTGCATCAGGACATATGCAGCATTGGTTTTATTAATTTCCATGTTGTTAAATACAACCGGCCCTGAACCGCTTATGCTGGATATATTATTTCCGTAAAAGGAAACGGTAGATGTTCCGGCCGCTAAGATCCCCTCGTTAATGAGGTCTGTATTTAGCAGTGTTAATTGGCAATTGCCTGATAGCTGTACTGTTGCACCCGGGCTGATGTACAATTGCCCATAACTTGTTTGCATAAACAATAAAAGACCAAGTAATGATATTGCTGCTTTCATAATTACTTTTTTGTATTTAAATGGAACTTTGTTTTCAATTAGCCCCGATCCATTGGATCGGGGCAGGTACGAATTACATAAGTGAATCTATTTTTCCACTATGAATATGAGAAGACTGTTTTGCAGGTGATAAAAACCTTCTGTTAAATGATAAGGTGCCAGGGCATTTGCAATGGTTTGCCTTACGGTTTTTTCATCTGCATGATTCATCGCAGCTGCAGCGGGGCCCGTACCCAGGAAGCATTTTATCCCGTCGTCTAACGTATTAAAAAGGAATGGACAGGTTACTTTGGATTTATACAGCATTTTCAGTTCAAGTACTTCACATATGCTTTCCATCTTACCATCTTCCGATTGTGCAAATGGACCCGGTGTGCCGGGTGGTGGGGGTGGCAATAATGATCCGATCGCCTTGAGAACATTTGCTGCATCACTTAATTCAGGCCTGTCCCAGATACCGATAATTAATCTGCCGCCTTGTTTTAAAACCCGCTTTGCTTCCGATAAGGCGTTGGTAAAATTTCCAGCAAACTGGAATGAATTAAAACCAACTACCACATCAAAACTGTTTGATACAAAAGGAAGCGCCTCCAGATCCTCTTCCATAAAATTGTTTTTTGGATTTCTTTCTCTTGCTATTTCCAGCAAGCCGGGAGCTGCATCTATTCCGATGACCTCGGCCCCGGTAGAAACTGCCATGTGGCTGAAGAGGCCAGAGCCGCAACCTGCATCCAGCAATAAATCGTCTTCACTGATCCGGATCTGTTCCAGTGTTTTTTTGTACATGGGTAGAAAGAATGGTTCAAAATGATTTGCCCAGTAACGTGGCGAAACGCTCCATAATTTTCCCTGAATTTCTTTTGTGCTCATTTGATTAGATTTTTAATTGTTATAAATATGAACGGTTTTTTTATAGGATGATGGAACCTTTTCCACCATCAGTATTTATTTTTTATTTGAAAAAATATTGAGCGCTATTTTTCTGCCTTGTGTAACACCCGCATTAATGCTGGGTGTGTAATGAATGCCTGCATACAGCCTCGATTGCCCGGCTTCAATACCAATAGCAGTAAAGGAGGAATAAGTTCTTGGCGCAAATCCAAGGTAATCGTAAGTATGATCTGTAAACGGCTCATGGCTATTGTTGAACAATTTGTCCATCACGGTAGCCGCTGCAACAGACAGGCTGGCGTGTGCTGACACATATTCCGGGTGTGCAGGCGTACCCAGATAAGAATTCCAGGAAGTATAGCCCATCACTTCCCTGATATAGGTAATAGGACGAACCACGTTGAATTGGTATTTTGACTGGAAGCAACTGATCAGTGCATCATTGATCGCTGCGCCGGTAAGGGCATAAGCCAGCGCTGCATTATCCAAAGATGTTTTGTCTTTACGCATAACCTGCTGTAAAATACTCAGCCAATGACCCGGAGAACTAACACCCGGCACGTCTCTCCAGAACATGGCCATTGCTTTTTGATCGTCCGTAAGATTTTGAGTAACATCATAAACCTGTTTTACCATCTGATAAAATGCAGAAGACGGTTCGGTTGAATAAGGTATTGGTGCAGCCGGCTGTGTGCTTTCTGTACTGCCGGTTATGACCGTACGGTTATTGCCCCAATACGGTGTTGCAGGAGCGGCGAACGACGGAGCAGTTGGTTTCCATAAACCAGCGCCAGCGGGCACGGCATATGGGTCGTTTGCTTTTTTATACCCGTCTGTTTCAGACCAGTTGAATACTGCTGCTGCGGTAGCTTTTCCAAATTGTATGGATACGTCAAGTTTGGATTGTGTTTGTGTTAAAAGGAATTCTTGGTTCAATGAATTTTCCAACGAGTCGATCGCTGCTTTATCAGCGACGCCTGCATTGGGAAATAATGACCTGTTAATGGCTGCCATTGCCCCATTAATATTGGCGGGGTAATAATAATCTTTCGAATGCCCGGATGCAGGAAGGCCGGTTAAGCCATTCCATTTAGAGCGCCATAAAGAATTTCCCGCAATACCTGGCGCTAATGATTCTAATGCAACAATACCTGTGTATGCAAAATACCTCGAGAATGCATGATTGGGAACACCTGTGGCATTTCTCATGAGCCGCAATTGGACCGTCATCCATTTATCCAGCACTTCTGAATTATAAGTTGATGCATGATGTTCGTTGTTACCCGGGTTGTCATTCTTTTTACAAGAAACAAGTAACAGGATAAATAAGACCACTAAGAGAAAATGGAAGGCACTAATTGACTTCAGTTTAAATGGCGGGTTTTTTGTTTTCATTGCTATACTTTTTTTTAGTTAATAGATATTTGGGTTTTAATTTTTTTTTGTAAAACGGTAAATGGCCGTGTATTTTACTTCAGCAGTTTCGGCAGCATTTGTTGGCAAAACGGCCGGCGCTTTTCCACCCACGGTGGCAATACGCTGTATGTAGGAAACATTGGCAAAGATCCCGGTGGGTGTTTTTCCGGCCTTGGGCATCAGCAGTAACCAGTCTATGCTGTTGGCATCCGGGCTGGGTGCTGTTTTCGCCGGACTGAAATGCTGCCCGTAGATAGAATCTGCTGCAGACAATTGCCAGGTGGGCCCTGCAGCGTGAGTGCCAATCTTTTTATCGGTAATATCATACAGATCGGCCTGCGGGGCCACAAATGCCCACTCATACGTAACGGGATTGCTTCCGGCTTTTACCTGTGCTTTATACTTTTGTACTCCTTCAGCAAAGAAGGTAGCTACCCGGGTATTTCCAGTAGGCAGGTCCACTTCTGCAGGAAGAATCAGCTTTTCGCTTCTTTCAATCTGGTACATGGGGGAATTTAAATTGACCTCTTTGTCTTTTTTGCAACTTGACAAGGCAACTGCAAATAAGAGTGCTTTCAAAAAAAGGGTTGGATAGATGCTTTTTAGTTTGTTCATTTTTGTTTGATTTATGATTAGTGATTGTTTTGTTACTTATTTTTTGCGTAATTCTTTTATGATTTTTTTAAGTTCATCGATCTGTAATTGCTGCTGCTCTATCATCACCTGCTGCTCCTGCATGGCTTTTACCAGCGGCACCACAAACTCGGAATACCGTAGCCCATAAATATCATTTGGATTCTTAGGTTTATCTACCCCGCTGAATTTGTAACCAATTGCCTGGGCGGCTTGTTCTACCTCCTGGGCGATGAAACCGGTCATCTGCTTTTGCTCAATGTCGTATTTGCCTTCCCAGTCTGTTTCATTTTTTCCCCCACGAAAACTCATTTCATTTTGCTTGTGAATATCAAAGTGATACGTGACAGGACGTAGAAGGGATATGAATTTCAGGCCCGGTACGTTTTCCTGCACCTGCGTCTTTATACGGCCATCGCTATAAGATGAAAAACCAACCTGCCCTCCTATGAAGTCGACGCTTGAGTTCCCGATCTCGATGCGGTTGTTAGCATTGCCCATGCCACCGGAAGCGTAGCCTATGCATGTTGTATTAGTCAGGTTGCTCAAATAAAAAAATGCGCTCCCTCCCAATGCGGTGTTTTTGCCGCCGGTAATATTCATATTAAGAGCATCTGAGCCAACAGCTGTGTTGCCAAAACCGGTAGTATTTTTAGAAAGAGCACTCACTCCAAATGCGGTGTTGTGATTACCGGTGCTGTTTGAAAGAAGTGCCTCCACTCCGCTGGCAGTGTTAAGTTGACCGGTACTGTTGGCAAAAAGTGCACCCTTACCAGTGGCGGTATTGCCATAGCCTGTACTGTTGGCAAAAAGCGCATCTTTTCCAATGGCGGTATTAAATAAACCCGAACTATTGGTATAAAGCGCATTCTCTCCATTGGCGGTATTATAGTTCCCGGTGCTATTTGAATAAAGAGCAGCGTATCCATTGGCCGTATTAGAACTGCCGGTGCTGTTATTATAAAGGGTGCTATAACCATTGGTCGTATTGAAATTTCCGCTGCTGTTGAAATAAAGCGAATAACTTCCGCTGGCTGTATTGTAGCTGCCGGTGCTGTTATTATAAAGCGTAGAATGACCATTTGCGGTATTATAGTGGCCCGTAGAATTTAAAAAGCCGCTGTTGATTCCCACAAACGAATTGCCATTTCCTTTTGCCGACAGTACAGGGCTGCCACCGATGCGGTATACCGAATCGGTATTGATACTACCCCCTTTCACATCTAATTTAAACGCAGGGCTGGTTGTTCCAATTCCTACTTTTTGCGAAAAGATGTTACCCTGGAAAAATAAAATGCAGGGTACAATGAGTGTGAATATTTTTTTCATGACAATTAATTTGTTTTATTAAGTAGCTGTTTCAATATTTTGTTTTGTTCTTTCAGCTGATCTATTTCTTTTTTCATTTCATTGAACTGCTGTTGTTGTTCCTGCATACCTTTCACCAGCGGTACTACAAACTCTGCATACCGTAAACCATAAAAATCATTTTCATTCTTTGGTTTATCTACCCCGCTGAAATTATAACCGGTTTCTTTGCTCACTTTTTCTACTTCCTGGGCAACAAACCCGGAGTAAACGATCATTTCTTTTTCGGCTATTGACCGTAGCATCAGTTTGTCTGCTTCTCTGCCGTGGCTTTCATTTAATTTTTGGCTGATGCCCGAAATATCCATGTTATAAGTAACCGGCCGCAGCTTCATGATAAACTCAAGTCCCTTTACGTCTTCTTTAATATTTTTTTTGAAACGTCCATCACTCAGGTTGGTCCAGTTTTGATACCCCCCGATGGAAGTGATAAATGAACCACCGATCCTCACCTGCACGGGTGCGGTAATGGTTGATGAATTACCAATGGCGATGCTGTTATAATATCCTGCGCCATTTGCATCGGCACCTGAACCAAGGAAAGTATTATAGTAACCGTTGTTATAATTGTCTCCTGCCGAGGCGCCTATTGCAGTGTTGCCCTCTGAACCGGTGGTTGTTGATAATGCCCCATAGCCGATTGCCACGTTGGAAGTACCCGCAGTGTTTACATTAAGTGCAAAGTTTCCAACAGCCGTATTGAAACCTCCGGAAGTATTTTCCATAAGAGCTTCACTTCCAATGGCCGTATTGTAATAACCGGTTACGTTCTTGCGCATCGCATAATACCCAAGAGCAGTATTCTGGCTTCCGGTAATATTATATTGAAGCGACCCATTGCCATAGGCGGTATTCAATCCTCCGTATGTATTAGAATAAAGAGAATATGCTCCGCCGGCTGTATTGTAATCCCCTGTAGTATTTGAAAAGAGAGAATAGGCGCCATTGGCTGTATTGTAAACCCCGTCATCATTGGAATAAAACGAATAGTGCCCATGGGCTGTATTGAAGTAACCTGTTGTATTTAAAAAACCGCTGTTCATTCCCACAAAAGTATTTGCCGTTCCTTTTACCGACAGTACAGGGTTGCCGCCAATACGATAAAGAGAATCTGTATTGATACTTCCTTCTTTTACATCCAGTTTAAAAACGGGTGTAATGGTGCCAATACCTACGTTTTGGGAAAATGCGAAGTTGAAAATCATGAATAATAAATTAAGAAGAAGCCAAATTTTTTTCATACTGTTCACTTTTTATTGTTTTGTTGATTTATATCTCTTACTGGTTGAACTAACAACTTTATCTGCTCCTCTTGCAGTAACAGTCTCTTTTGTAAATCAGTGATCAGGCGCTGCTGTTCCTGCACTGCTTTTACCAGCGGCACTACAAACTCTGCATACCTTAATCCATAAAAATCATTTGCATTCTTTGGTTTATCCACGCCGCTAAAATCATAACCGGTTTCTTTGGCAGCGTTCTCAACGTCCTGGGCAATAAAACCCGACTGGATCATTTTCTCTTTTTCAGAAATGGATCTCAGCAAATACTCATCTGTTTCTTTACTACGGCTTTCATTCAGTTTTTTGCTAAGGCTTGTTACATCGAGGTTATAAGTAACGGGTTTCAGTTTCATGATGAACGCAAGTCCTTTCACGTCTTCTTTTATATTTTTTTTATAGCGACCATCACTGATGCTTGTCCAGTTCTGGTAACCGCCAATGGAAGCAGTAGCGCTGTTGCCGATCCTTACCTGGTTGCTGGCTGTGCTTAGTGCAGATTCACCCACCGCCACGCTGTTAAATATTCCATTAAAATTCACACCGGCATTGGCACCAAGAATGGTATTGTTCCATCCAAGGTTATAGTCAAATGCCGCATGATAGCCTACTGCCGTGTTGTATGATGATCCGGTGGTATTATATAAAGTCAGGTTGCCTGCCCCGGTGTTCCCGGTACCTGATGTATTACCACGCAGGGCTGCATTACCAACAGCAGTATTTGCAGTACCGATAGTGTTAAAATGAAGCGCTCCATAACCCGTAGCCGTATTAGTAATACCCGTCGTATTGGAATAAAGCGCTTCTTCACCGGTTGCTACATTATAAGTGCCAACGGTATTGGAGTAAAGCGATCTGCTGCCGGTAGCCGTATTATAAAAACCACTTGTGTTAGAATACATTGAATAAAAACCATTGGCTGTATTTCCATAACCGGTAGTATTAAGAAAGAGAGACTGGTACCCGCTGGCTGTATTTCCCGAACCGCTATTGTTTGAATAAAGTGATAGAACGCCATTGGCTGTATTGAAATCTCCTATGCTGTTGAAATAAAGTGATTGCACACCCGCAGCTGTATTATTACTGCCCGTAGTGTTGGAGTAAAGTGATAAACTACCCGCAGCCGTATTATTATTACCCGTGCTGTTGAAACGAAGTGAGGCGCTTCCAACGGCAGTATTATCGCCACCGGTGATGTTGCCTTTAAGTGACTGGCTACCCATCGCAGTATTGGTATTACCTGTGCTGTTTGAAAAAAGTGATTCACTACCGGTAGCTGTGTTATCATGACCTGTCGTGTTGCTCAACAGTGATTGATTGCCGGTAGCTGTATTACTCTCTCCTGTGCTATTGTTCAAAAGTGATGCATACCCGGTAGCTGTATTAAAGCGGCCACTGGTATTTGCCCGCAGTGATAAGCCTCCAAAAGCAGTATTGATACTGCCGGTTGTATTGGAAGCAAGTGATTCAAATCCGGTAGCTGTGTTCCGGTTTCCGATTGTATTTGAAAATAAAGATTTTGATCCTATCGCAGTATTAGCAGCTGCATCATCAGGGACAATGCTACCCACCCCGTTATTAAATAATGCTGAATCTCCGATGGCCACCAGGTTATTTCGGTTCGAATTCAGTTTTAATGCGCCGGTTCCGATGGCAATATTGCTGAAGCCGGAGGTATTATTTTCGCCGGAACGCAATCCCCAGGATATATTCCCCAGGGCCGGGCTCAATTCTCCCGCCAGGATACCATTTACACGGAAACGCAAAGGCCGGTTATCTGAGGTTCCTATAAATTGAGTGACTACATTGGTACCGTAATTGCCATTAAGGCTCCAGGCGCTCTTCGATGTAATGGTCTGCCAGTTGCTTGCATCAGGTGTTCCCATATTCACCATTAGTTGGTTACTTACCGTGTCATAAACCATCAATCCGGTTGCTGGATTGATAATGGAACTAATGGTAGCCGTCGTCATTCTTGGTATAAGTAATCCTTTAGAGGCATGGGTGATATCGAGCGCTGCTGAAGTATCGGGTGTGCTGGTTCCAATGCCTACGTTTTGGGCAAACACCGCAATGGAGAAAAAGAAAACCGGGATAAAAAAAATAATTTTTTTCATGACTCTGTTTTTATTAATTGTCTGTTTTGTTTACTTTATCAATTGCCACGATCTCTTCTTCGGTTGAATGAATAACAACATAGCTGGCACAGTTTTCAAGTATTACCTGGTAAGCGCTGATACCATCTGTTGTAATTTGCCTTACATGGATAATGCTGAAGGAAGAATACTCTTCACTGATCCGTCTTTTTGCTATTTCAGGAATAGCGGAGGCATTCAGGACGGCATTTGAATAATTCAGGTGGCCCCTGGGAGTAAATACAGCAGATGCTTTTTGCCCGTTGCTTACAAAATAGACAAAGAGAAGCCTGTCTTTCTTTATCCACAAAGGGGATGCTGCATCAGGAAACTTAGATGCAAACCGGGCAGCTACTTTTGGAAAGGCTATTTTCAGGATAGCTGTTTCAGGATTTTTATCTGCTGGGTTACCGGTAATTCCCGGTGCAGCATCCACCATGGTGTTTCCATTTTCTAAAACGGGTACAGAATTTACCACTTGGGAAAAAAGCCCTGTATTGAATTGTAAAGAGAGAAATACTGCAATGACAGGAATTTTTAAATTGCGTTTCATGATTTTGTTTTTTATAATGACGGTGCAAACCTAGAAAGAGAAGCGTTTTTCGTTGGATACCCTTTTCCAAACGGCACTCTTTTTTTTCCTTTCGGGAGAGGCGAAAATATTTTTTTTGTATGTCTGTTCTTTCCATCTGCGTTACCGGGCATATTAAAGCAGGTATTGGCTTTCCCAACGGCGGCAGGTATATGAAGAGGACTTATGCATGGATAATTTTGATGGGTAAGTTGCTAACTTTACCGGGAGGAATAACAAGATCATGCTCATGATTCACCTGCGTACATTTTTGTTTCTTTTTTTCTTATTACCGGTAAGCTACCTGGCCGGGCAGGAATTTTCTGAAAAGAAATTTACCAGTTATACAACAGCAGATGGTTTATCGGATAATACCATAACAGGAATTGCACAGGATGCCACGGGATATGTATGGCTTCCGAGCTTGTCGGGGCTGAATCGTTTTGATGGTGCCCGTTTTATTCAGTACCACAGCAGCAACGACAGCCTTTCGCCTGCATCAGAAGAAATGAAAGGCCTGGCCTGGCTGGATAAAGAACGGCTGGCTGTTTTTAATGTAGGCCTGTACATCATCAATACCAAAACAGGCGAAAGGAGAAATCTCTTCATCCCCTATCACAATAAACAGTACGAATATAAATTCAACATGGTGGCGGCTGCCCGGGGAGATGAGCAGGGTAATATTTTTATTCTCAGCCGGTCTGGTTTTTATCACTATGATAAAAATTACAATTTAGTATCCCGGTTTGATTATTATAAAGAATCCGAAGTGGCCACCGAACATTTTGTATTTGGAAGAGAATTGCTGGAACTAGACAAACGACGGATGCTTATCATTTCAGTGGATGGCCTTTACCTGTACGATAAAGAAAAAAAACAGGTAAAGAAAATGGGAGCAACCGGTCATCCGCTGCTTACCGGTTTTTTAAATGAAACTACGGCCTTTTACAGGTTCTTTCAGCAAAAGCCAGGATGTATGGTCGTTGCAAAAATGAATACCGACAGTCTTTGGTATATAGATATTGCCAGAAACAGGAAGGTGATTTCCAAAGCGCCCTTTATGCTTACAGAACAGGTGGTTCATTACCGTTCTAAACTGGTACCTGTAAATGATACATTATTATACCTGGTGGGCCATTCCTCAGGGTTTTATAAAATGGAACTGAATACCCGATCGGGGGTGATAAAATTATTTCCGGAAAAATATTTTGGTGCCCAGCAATGCAATGCCCTGCTTACCGACCGGGATAATAATTTATGGGTGGCTACCAGTAAGGGGTTGTTCAGGCAGGATGATGCACGGGCTCATGTTCAGTTTGTGAATATACCGCCATCGCTTGAAAATGAATTTCCGGGTATCCAGATCGATGCAGTGTATGCCACGGCAGATAAAATATATGCAGGTACCCGGCCCAGGGGCGGACTGCTGGTATTTGACAAAAAAACATTTCAGTTTGAAAAGCAGGTTATTTTTAAAGAATACAGTTCATTGAACAATGCCAGTATCTATAAGATCTCTTCGCCCGGCCCATCCACTTTGCTGTTGGGCACCGGGGGGCCTTTATTTATTTACAATGAAAAAACAGGGAAAGAAACAAAACTGGCTCCACCAGGCTGGAGTGAGGGCGACTGGACAAATGATCTGTATGCTGACAGTCGCGGCAATACCTGGATAAGTTCAAAAAATATTTACCGGTATGATGTGCAGGATAAGCATTTTTCTATTGTTCCTGCCGTTCATTCAATGCCGGCCATACCGGTTGCCATCCGGGAAGATAATACCGGGAATATATGGATTGCCGGTCATGGGATCGCCCGGTACAACACCGCATTAAATATTTTTGACATTCAGCTTGATTCTTTTCCGTTTATCAAAATGCCCGATAAGCAGGTTACTGCAATGGTCATTGATAAAGAGAACAATATCTGGTTCAGCAGTGCCAACAACGGGCTGACCAGTTATAATATTGACAAAAAAAAATACCGGAATTTTACCCGCAGCAACGGGTTGCCCGATGATAATATCAGTTCACTGATCATCGTTGGCACAAAACTATGGATCGCCTGTTATTCGGGTATGGCCTGCATGGACCTCCAGTCGCTTCAGATAAAAGGTTTTGGAAAAGAAGAGGGCTTCCCGGATATGCCCGTAATGAAAGGATCACAATTTTTTTATGACAATCAACAGCAGCTGCTTTACCTGGGTTATCATACAGCTATAGCAAGGTTCAATCCCAATCATGTGCTCAGTTTAAAAACACCACCATCACTTTTTATCGAAAGCCTGAAGATCAACGGAGAGAAAAATATTTTTCTGCCTCGCGAAAAAATCACAACATCATGGCAGAATAATGACATCATGATAACCATCGGGAGTATTAATTTTTCCGACGGCAATGATCAACGTTATGCCTACCGTATTTTGAAAGATATTGATTCGTCCTGGCATCAGCTGGGGAGCCAGTCTTCATTCAGTATCTCCGGGCTTGCACATGGCAGGCACCGGATACAGGTAAAGATATTTTCCCCGGCCAACCGCTGGCCGGAGGAAGTACAGGAGATCATAATTGAAGTATTGCCTCCCTTTTGGAAACAACCCTGGTTTGGGATCCTGGTAACGGTATTGCTGCTGGGGAGCTTTTATTTAGTGGTCCAATGGAGAACCGGGGTGGTGCGAAAAAAAGAAATGGAAAAGACACATTTACAGAAATTAAAAGCGGAAGAATACAAAAACCAGTTTGAACTGGAGCAGATCAGTAATTATTTTTCTTCATCGCTTGCCGGTAAAAAAACAGAAAATGAAGTGCTGTGGGATGTGGCCGGTAACCTGATAGGACGGATGAATTATGCAGACTGTATGATCTACCTGTGGAACGAAGAAAAAACCATGATGGTACAAAAAGCGGCTTATGGGCCAAAGGGAAAACCAGAGTACATTTCTTTACAGGTGTTTAATGTATTGCCGGGACAGGGCGTGGTGGGGCATGTGATACAAACACTGCAACCGGTGCTGATAAAGGATACCAGAAAAGACAGCCGTTACCGGGTTGATGAAGCCTTTCGCCTGAGTGAAATTTGTGTGCCGATCATTCACAACAATGAATTATTAGGCATCATTGATTCCGAACATCACCAGGCTGATTATTTTACGGAGAGAGATATTAAAATACTCACTACCATTGCCACCCTGATCGGTAATAAATTAAAACAACTGGAATCGGAAAAAACACTGGAAGTGAAACAGCAGGAACTGGCAGGCATCAATGAACAGCTGGCCGAAGCCAAACTTTCTGCTTTGCAGGCACAGATGAATCCGCATTTTGTTTTTAATGCACTCAACAGCATTAAACGTATGATACTGGAGGGAGAAAATGAAAAAGCCTCCCGTTACCTGAGCAAGTTTGCACAGATGATACGGATGACACTGAATCATTCAAGAGAGGCTTTCATCAGCCTGCAGGAAAATGCAGCCTACCTGAAAACCTATCTTGAAATGGAACAGCTCCGTTTTGACGGATCCTTTACCTGGAATATTTCTGTGGCAGAAGATATTGATGCGGAAGAAATAGCGATTCCTTCATTAATGATACAGCCGTTGGTTGAGAATGCCATCTGGCACGGATTGCTTCCGTCTGCTGGGGAAAAAAAACTGTCGATTGAGTTTAAACAAAAACTGGATAAGATCAGTTGTACCATTGAAGACAACGGAATTGGTTTCCGCCGTAGCGTGGAAGGAAAGCTGCATCAAAAGACGAGTCACCAATCGGTTGGACTTGATAACCTCCGCAAGCGGATCAAAATACTCAATGAAAAATTCGGGGCAGGCTGCAGCCTCACTATCCGGGAACTGGAAGACGAACGGGCCGGGGGAAAAGGAACAAGAGTTGTACTTGAGTTTACTGTAATCAATATATAAATCTTTTATGAAAGCAATTTTAGTAGACGATGAACCGGATGGAATAAAAACACTTCAGCGGATGCTGGGTTTGCATTGCCCTTCTGTAAACATTGCAGCCACCTGCAACAGCGCTGCAGCTGCCCGGCAGCAGATAGAAGCATTGAAGCCTGATATCGTTTTCCTGGATATACAAATGCCCGGTAAGAGCGGGATAGAAATGATCGGGGAACTGGTCAACCGGAATTTTGAGATCATTTTTGTAACGGCCCACAATGAATATATGCTGCAGGCATTGCAATACAGCGCTGCTGATTATTTGCTGAAACCGGTGGATGAAGATCGCCTGATTGAAGCGGTTGAAAGAGCTGAAAAGAGATTGCAGGAAGGGAAAAAGGAGGAGCTGACAGAAACATTGCTGTATAATATCAGCAAAGCAGGCCAGCCATCAGAAATGCGGTTGTGCCTGCCCACTATGAAAGGATTTATGATCCTGAAACTGGATGATATTGTGTTTTGTGAAGCAGAAAGAAGCTATACAGTATTTCACCTGGAGGACAGGGGTGATAAAAAGACAGTAATGGTTTCAAAACCCTTGCTTGATTATGAGAACATGCTGGTTGATACCAGTTTTTTCCGCATTCATAAATCCTTTCTTATTAACCTGAAGCATGTAAAGGAATACCAGCGGGGCGAAGGCGGAATTGTGATCATGAGCAATAATACCGAAATAGAGGTAAGCCGGCGAAAAAAAGAACAGTTCCTGCTGAAAATTAAAGAGATCTATAAATATTGAATTGATCAATTCAGCACACTGTTCTCTTTTTCTACTTTGATGCTTTCCTGTTGCTTGATCTTTCCCCAGCCTCCCAAAACATTTCTGAGGTTGTGAACTCCTTCCCGTTTCAATAAAGAAGAAGCGATCACACTTCTGTATCCACCGGCACAATGAACGTATAAATTCTGGGTGTCTTCAAAATGAGCCAGGTTAGCCAGGTCATTCATTTCATTCAACGGAAGGTTCTGTGCATTTTTAACGTGGCCATCGGCATACTCTGTTTCTCTTCTTACATCCACCACAACCAGGTTGGGGTCGTGTGGGATGTCCATGGCCAGTTCATCTGCTTCTATGTCAATGATCAGGTCAACGGGTTCGCCGGCTGATTGCCAGGTTTCAAATCCTCCTTTCAGGCAGCCCTGCATTTTATCAAAGCCAACCCTCGATAAACGAATAACTGATTCTTCTTCCTTTCCAGGTTCGGTAACCAGCATCATCGGTTTATCGAATGGTAATAAACTTCCCGCCCATTCTGCAAAGCGGCCTTCTAAGCCAATGAAAATACTGCCGGGTATAAATCCACTGGTAAATACCGATGCATGACGGGTATCCAGCACCAATACATCTTCTTTCTGCAGTTTTTTAAAATCATCAATGGATAATGGGGTCAATCCTTTTCGTTTTACTGCATCCAGGCTTTCGTAACCCTGCATGTTTATCTGTGCATTGATGGCAAAATATTTTGGAGCGGTAGCAAGGCCATCTGTTACGGCTGCAACGAATTCTTCTTTTGATTGAGGCTGCAATGCATAGTTCGTTTTCTTTTGTTCGCCGATGGTACTGAAGGTTTCAGGTCCCATGTTCTTTCCGCAACTGCTTCCGGCGCCGTGTGCCGGATAAACCAATACGTCATCTGCCAGGGGAAGTATTTTATTCTGAATGGTATCGTACATAATACCAGCCAACTCCTGGCTGCTCAGGTTACCGCTGCTCAGGTCGGGGCGGCCAACATCACCAACAAATAATGTATCGCCGGTAAAAATGGCATGAGGTTTATCATTTTCATCTTTTAGCAAATAACAACTGCTTTCCAATGTATGCCCGGGTGTATGCAGTACCTGGATGCTTAACTTTCCCAGTTTAAAAATTTCATTGTCCTTGCTGTTGTAAACTTTATAAGTTGTAGCTGCACCCGGGCCATAGATGATAGGGGCGCCTGTTTTATTACCCAGGTCAATATGGCCACTTACAAAATCGGCATGAAAATGCGTTTCAAAAATATATTTAATGCCGGCGTTTCTCTCTTTAGCAAGTGTAATATATTCGTCGGTATCCCGTAACGGGTCAATGATAGCCACTTCGCCTTCACTCTCGATGTAATAAGCTGCTTCACTCAGGCAACCGGTGTATAATTGTTTTATAAACATGTAAGTAGTTTTTAATCGTTTATCCCTGCAAAGATAAAAATAAAAAAGCGGATGACTGGGCACCCGCTTTAACTAAAATTTTCAAATAAATTTAACCAACCAGGTTCTTTACAAACTGGCTGATCTCATCAATGCGCTTGTAATTAACCATGTAGTAAATGAACTTTCCATCACGTTCTGTGGTTACAATGCCAGCCTTGCGTAAAATGGCAAGATGCTGCGATGCTACAGATTGCTCCAGTCTCAGGCGGACATAGATCTCTGTAACGGTAATCTTTTTTTCATCTTCGATCAGTTTAAGTAATTGCTGCCGAAGTTTGTGGTTTAAGGCACGTAATACCAAGGCCGCTTTTTTAAGCGCATGGTAATCTACATTAATTGAAGAATTAGTTGATGTGTTTACAGTAGCAGGAACCTCCTGCTCATGTGATTGAGACGCAACCATCATAAGATTTAAATTTTAAATATGCTTGAACAATATATAGAACGTACAAATATACTATTAATTGCTTATGCAACTAGTATATTGATTAGTTTTTAGTAATCTTTTTACAGTCCGGTAGTATTGATTCTAGGTAAGTGTTTGAAATTCTTTCAGATAGAAAGGTTCGCTGTAAGCCAGGTCTGTAAATTGTTTTTTTTGTGCCATGGCATTTGAGCATGTACTCATGCCTTCGGGCAGGGTGGGAACTTCAACAAACATGGCATTGGGATGATTGCATACTTCTTTCCATTTGGCAGAGCCGCTTCCAAAAAAGAGGATATTGTTCCCGGACAGATCCTTTTCATATGACATCTCATTTAAGATCAGGGGGCGTGGACTTAAATATGGGTTCAGGTCTTTATCGTAGATGGCTGTAAATACTTCCATTCTTCTTGCATCGATCATGGGGCAATACCGGTCAGGCATTTTCTCTGCAGCGAAAAGAAGGATCGCAGAAGCGGTTAAAACTTCAAGTGTGTTTAAAGCGATGAGTGGTTTTTTTAAAGCATAGCATAAACCTTTGGCACTTGCCATTCCTACACGAAGGCCGGTATATGAACCCGGGCCTGCAGTAACAGCCACCGCATCAATATCTGCCAGGGCCATGCCTGAAATTTTTGTCAGCTGCAAAATACCCGATTGTAAAAAAGAAGCATGGTCCTTTTGCGATTCATTGCTGAGGTAGTGCAATACCTTGCCGTCTTTTGAAAAACTAACCTGGGCCAGCTCTCCCGATGTATCAATGTTCAGAATAAGACTCATGCTGTTTTTTATTTACCTCTTTTAGTAAAAGATCTGCCGGTTTATAGCGGCTGTCTTCTTTGTTTAATTTTTCAAGCAATGCTGCGATATTTTCTATGCCAATGGCAATACTCCATTCAAAAGGCCCAAAGGGATAGTTGGTACCAAGTTTCATCGCTGTATCGATCTCGCTTTTACTGCTCACTTCATCTTCCAGGGCCAGGTAAGCCTCATTCACTATCATGGCAATTATTCTTGCAGCAATAAAACCCGGCTCGTCGGCAACAACATGCAACCGTACACCCAGCTTTTCAAAAACTGATCTCGTATGCGCATCAACAGTGCCTGCAATTTCCCAACTGGGTCTTTGTAAAAAACCCGGCCATCCGTTTATCCGCAGGATATCTTCCGGGGCATTTAATTCCTGCAGCGTTTCAATGACCGAATTGATGATGACCGGTTTTTTGAGTGGGGCGTACTGCTGCGAACTGCTGTTGCCTGTCAGATCAAAATAAGCGTCGGCAATTTTGTTATTTGCGAATTCATTTCCGTTATGTACTCTTTTCCATTCAATCTGTGGCCTGGCTTTTACCAATTCTTCCCATTGCTCATCTGAAGCAGCTACAACAATTAGCATAAAAATTTTTTACAAAAATAGGTGGTTGAGAAAA
>JGI24770J26754_10000324_pt1 | contig 33431 bp, 32 predicted proteins | sample LakOneMetagenome_FD_26754 | JGI IMG/M metagenome (IMG submission 26754) | reverse complement strand
AACGACCAGCGCGTGCATACCTATCTGTTCACCTTGTACGCCCTGGACATTCCCCGCTTCCCGCTCGAAGGCCGGTTTACCGGCCCCGAAGCGCGGCTGGCGATCCACGGCCACATTCTCGACGAAGCGCAGATTTTCGGCGTGTATTCCCTCCATCCGGCCATTGCCGCCACGCTCGTCTAGATGCCGACCACACAGATTGTCCTGATACGCCACGGGGAAACCGCCTGGAATGCCGAGCGGCGCCTGCAGGGCCACCTCGACATCGCCCTCAACGCCGAAGGGCTGCGCCAGGCCGACGCCCTGGCCGCCGCCCTGGCCGGCGAGCGCTTCGCTGCCATCGTCGCCAGCGACCTGCAGCGCGCACGTCAGACGGCCGAGGCGGTCGCCGGCCTGCACGCAATGACGGTGCACACCGATGCCGCCTTGCGCGAACGCTGTTACGGCGGCTTCGAAGGCTTGCTGTACGCCGAGATCGAGGCGCGCTTTCCCCTGGAATTTGCAGCCTGGCAGGCGCGCGACATCGACAGCGTCATGCCGCCCGGCGCGCGCGTGGCCGAGTCGTTCCGCCAGTTCTACCAGCGCAGCACGGACGCGATCCTGGCCTGGGCGGGGCGCTACCCGGGCGCGACGCTGGCGCTGGTGGCCCATGGCGGCGTACTCGAGTGCGCGTATCGCAGCGCGCTCGGCCTGTCGCTGGCCACGCCGCGCGACTTCTCCGTCAAGAATGCCAGCATCAACCGCTTCGCCGTGCGCGACGGCGCCTTGCAGCTGATCAGCTGGGGCGAAGTGGACCATCTGCAGCGCGGCGTACTCGATGAACTGTCCTGACGCCACCATTCAAATATTCTAGCGAGCATTTGCCTTATACAAAATAGTGCTTATTATTTGAGCAGCAAATCAGGTAAAATAGCCGGTTCCCGCAAACTCTTCCCCGGCTCGCCTGTGCAGATTGGCCCGTACTTGCTGCGTAATAATGTTTTCGTCGCTCCCATGGCGGGCGTGACGGATCGCCCCTTCCGTCAGCTGTGCAAACAGCTCGGTGCGGGCTACGCCGTCTCCGAAATGGCCGCCTCCAACCCGCGCCTGTGGGCCACCGAAAAGAGTTCGCGCCGCACCGACCATGCCGGTGAAATGGAACCGAAGGCCGTGCAGATTGCCGGTGCCGACCCCCAGGATCTGGCCGATTGCGCCAGGTTCAACGTCGAGCGCGGCGCCCAGATCATCGATATCAACATGGGCTGTCCCGTCAAGAAAGTGTGCAACAGCTGGTGCGGTTCGGCCTTGCTGCAGCATGAAGACCTGGTGGAACGGATTCTCGACGCGGTCGTCAAGGCGGTCGATGTACCGGTGACGCTCAAGTTTCGCACCGGCTGGAACCGCGAAAACAAGAATGCCCTGCGGATTGCCCGCATCGCCGAGCAGGCCGGCATCCAGATGCTGACCCTGCACGGACGCACCCGCGCCGATGGCTACACCGGCGAGGCCGAGTACGAGACCATCGCCGCCGTCAAGGCCGCGGTCGGCATTCCCGTGGTGGCCAATGGCGACATCACCACGCCCGAAAAAGCCCGCTACGTGCTCGAACAGACTGGCGCCGATGCCGTCATGATCGGGCGCGCCGCCCAGGGCCGGCCGTGGATTTGCCGCGAGATCGACCATTACCTGCGCACCGGCACGCATTTGCCGGCGCCGCTGGTGGACGAAGTGCGCGCGCTGATGGGCGAGCATCTCGCCGCCCACTACGCGTTCTACGGCGAGTTTCTCGGAGTGCGCACCGCGCGCAAGCACATCGGCTGGTATGTGCGCGATCTGGTCGGCGGCGAACAATTCCGTCAGCAAATGAACTTGCTCGAATCGACGGCGCAGCAACTGGACGCGGTCGATAAGTTCTTCAAAAAACAACTTAGTTTCGGCGAACGGTTACAATACCGCCCCGCGGGTCTCCCCGCGGACGCCTTGGCAGCATGAGGTAAGCGTTTTTTAATAACAACAAGATCAGGGACAAACGCTGCCCCCAGAGCAGCGCTTAGAACATCAATCAGCCGTGAAGCACGAAAAATGAGCAAAGAAAGTATCCAGGAAGTCGTCCAGAAAAGCCTCGAAGAGTATTTCAACGATCTGGGCGAACAGCAGGCGTCGAATATCTATGACATGGTGGTCCTGACGGTTGAACGTCCCATCCTCGAAGTGGTCATGACGCGCGCCGAGGGCAACCAGTCCCACGCGGCGCAAATGCTGGGCATCAATCGCAATACCTTGCGCAAGAAGCTCCAGGAACACGGATTGCTGTAACAGCTGATAGCACACGAGTGGCCGTGCTGCACGCGCGAGCCCCTCGCGCCCGGCACGCCGGTGCATGACCGAATCCTCCACAACCAGGCCACTCCCATGATCAAACAAGCTCTCCTCTCCGTTTCCGACAAAACTGGCGTGCTCGATTTCGCACGCGCACTGTCCGCGCTCGGGATCAACCTCTTGTCCACTGGCGGCACCGCCAAGCTGCTGGCCGACAATGGCGTGCCGGTGACGGAAGTGGCCGATTACACGGGTTTCCCGGAAATGCTCGATGGCCGCGTCAAGACGCTGCACCCGAAAGTGCACGGCGGCATCCTGGCGCGCCGCGATTTCCCCGACCACGTTGCCAAGCTGACTGAACACAATATTCCCACCATCGACATGGTGGTGGTGAACCTGTATCCATTCCAGCAGACCGTGGCCAAGGACGATTGCTCGCTGGAAGACGCGATCGAAAACATCGACATCGGCGGCCCGACCATGCTGCGTTCGGCTGCCAAGAACCACAAGGATGTGGTGGTCGTGTGCGATCCGGCCGACTATGCGCGCGTGCTCGACGGCGTCAAGGCCGGCACGGTCGACTACGACACCCGCTTCATGCTGGCGAAAAAAGTCTTCGCGCATACCGCGCAATACGATGGCGCCATCACCAACTACCTGACCAGCCTGGGCGAAGACAAGGCCCATGCCACCCGCGCCGCCTATCCGCAAACCCTGAACATGACGTTCGAAAAAGTCCAGGACATGCGCTACGGCGAAAACCCGCACCAGTCGGCCGCTTTTTACCGCGACCTGGCGCCGGCTGCCGGCGCGCTGTCGAGCTACAAGCAATTGCAAGGCAAGGAACTGTCGTACAACAATATCGCTGACGCGGATGCGGCCTGGGAATGCGTCAAGTCGCTGGGCGGCCTGGGCCAGAACGCCGGCTGCGTGATCGTCAAGCACGCCAATCCTTGCGGCGTGGCCATTGGTGTCGATGCACTCGACGCTTACACCCGCGCGCTGCAAACCGATCCGACCTCGGCTTTTGGCGGCATCATCGCCCTCAATACCGAAGTCGACGGCAAGACCGCGGAAGCGATCGCCAAGCTGTTCGTGGAAGTGCTGATCGCGCCATCGTTCTCGGAGCAAGCGCGCGCCATCATGGCAGCCAAGCAGAACGTGCGCCTGCTGGAAATTCCTCTGGGCCAGGGCAACAACCCGTTCGACGTCAAGCGCGTCGGCGGCGGCCTGCTGGTGCAGTCGCCGGACGCCAAGAACGTTGGCCTGGGCGAACTGCGCGTGGTGAGCAAGAAGCAGCCAACCCAGCAGCAACTGCAGGACTTGATGTTCGCCTGGCGCGTGGCCAAATTCGTCAAGTCGAACGCCATCGTGTTCTGCGCCAACGGCATGACGCTGGGCGTGGGCGCAGGCCAGATGAGCCGCATCGATTCGGCGCGGATCGCCTCGATCAAGGCGCAGAATGCCGGACTGACCCTGGCTGGCTCGGCGGTGGCGTCGGACGCCTTCTTCCCGTTCCGCGACGGGCTCGACGTGGTGGTCGATGCGGGCGCGACCTGCGTGATCCAGCCGGGCGGCTCCATGCGCGACCAGGAAGTGATCGATGCGGCCGATGAGCGTGGCGTGGTGATGCTGTACACGGGGGCGCGGCACTTCCGTCATTAATCTCAGCTAGCAGCAGCCCGTCGTCCTCGCGGAGGCGGCGGTGCGACGCCTCGCGACCCATAGCACCGTGCACAACTTCGGTAACGCGCTATAGGTCCCCGCCTTCGCGAGGACGACGTTGTCTTAAGTCACGGAAATCCGCACCAAACCTTGCTCGGCGGTATACCATTCGTTCATGATTATTCTTGGCATCGACCCAGGCTTGCGCACGACTGGCTTCGGGCTTATCGAAAAGCAGGGCAACAAGCTGCGCTACATCGCCTCGGGCACCATCAAAACCGGGTCCGAGGGCGAGTTGCCGCCGCGTCTGAAGCTGATCCTGAACGGCATCGGCGAAGTTGTCCGCACCTACCAGCCCACCTGCGCCGCCATCGAAAAGGTTTTCGTCAACGTCAACCCCCAGTCCACGCTGTTGCTCGGCCAGGCCCGCGGCGCTGCCATCACGGCGCTCGTGCACAACGAGTTGAGCGTGGCCGAATACACGGCCTTGCAGGTCAAGCAGGCGGTCACCGGTCACGGCAAGGCGGCCAAGGAGCAAGTCCAAGCCATGGTGGCGCGCTTGCTGGTGCTGCCCGGCCTGCCCGGCACCGATGCGGCCGACGCCCTCGGCGTTGCCATTTGCCATGCCAACAGCGTCGATGCGCTGGCGCTGATCGGCGCGCTGGCGCCCTCACTTTCCGGGCTGCGCATGAAGCGCGGCCGTCTCGTTTAAGGCTCGTATGATCGGACGTATTTCCGGCATTCTTCTTGAAAAGAATCCGCCCCAGCTGCTGGTCGATTGCAATGGCGTCGGCTATGAAGTCGATGTGCCAATGAGCACGTATTACAACTTGCCCCACATCGGCGAGAAGGTCACCCTGTTTACCCACCAGGCCATCCGCGAAGATGCCCACCTGTTGTTTGGCTTTGGCAATGCGGAAGAGCGCGCCGTGTTCCGCCAGCTGATCAAGATTTCCGGGGTGGGCGCGCGCACGGCGCTGTCCATCTTGTCCGGCATGACTATTGCCGACCTGGCCCAGGCAGTCACGCTGCAGGAAGCGGGACGCCTGGTCAAGGTGCCCGGCATCGGCAAGAAGACCGCCGAGCGCCTGCTGCTGGAATTGAAGGGCAAGCTGGGCGCCGATCTGGGCGCGGCCGGCGGCGCAGTTGCGCACGATGCGCAATCGGACATCCTCAACGCGCTGCTGGCATTGGGGTATTCTGACAAGGAAGCGCTGGCCGCACTGAAGAACATGCCCACTGGCAGCAGCGTTTCCGATGGCATCAAATATGCCCTCAAGGCCCTGTCAAGGCCGTGATTGAGGAACGTTGTGCTGCAAAGACGTGCCCAAGCCTGACAATGTATTTTTAGCGAGTGTGATGAGATGAGTATCCAGACCGACAACTTCAGCGAGCAGCGCATCATCGCCGCCACGCCCGCCTCGCCCAACGAGGAGGCGATCGAGCGCGCGCTGCGGCCCAAGCAGCTCGATGAGTACGTCGGCCAGGAAAAGATCCGTGGCCAGCTCGAGATTTTCATCGCGGCCGCGCGCAAGCGCAAGGAAGCGCTCGATCACACGCTGCTGTTCGGTCCGCCCGGCCTGGGCAAGACCACGCTGGCCCACATCATTGCGCGCGAAATGGGTGTCAACCTGCGCCAGACCTCGGGCCCGGTACTGGAGCGCCCGGGCGATCTGGCCGCCATCCTCACCAATCTGGAAGCGAACGATGTGCTGTTCATCGACGAAATCCACCGTCTCTCGCCCGTGGTCGAAGAAATCCTGTATCCGGCGCTGGAAGACTACCAGATCGACATCATGATCGGCGAAGGCCCGGCCGCGCGCTCGGTCAAGCTGGACCTGCAGCCGTTCACGCTGGTGGGCGCCACCACCCGCGCCGGCATGCTGACCAATCCGCTGCGCGACCGCTTCGGCATCGTCGCGCGCCTGGAGTTCTACAACGCGAACGAGCTGACCCGCATCGTCACGCGCAGCGCCGACCTGCTGGGCGCGCCCATTGTCGACGAGGGCGCGCGCGAAATTGCCCTGCGTGCGCGCGGCACGCCGCGGATCGCCAACCGCCTGCTGCGGCGCGTGCGCGACTATGCCGAAGTCAAGGGGACAGGGGAAATCACCAAGGCCATGGCCGACGCGGCTCTGGTCATGCTCGACGTCGACGCCGTGGGCTTTGACATCATGGACCGCAAGCTGCTCGAAGCGGTGCTGTTCAAGTTTGGCGGGGGACCGGTCGGGATCGGCAACCTGGCGGCGGCCATTGGCGAGGAAAGCGACACCATCGAAGACGTGCTTGAGCCGTTCCTGATTCAGCAGGGCTACCTGCAGCGCACGCCGCGCGGGCGGATCGCCACGCCGCTGGCCTATCAGCATTTCGGCGTCGCCGTCCCGCGCACCAGCCCGACCGGCGACCTGTGGGACAACCTCGGATCCTGATCAGCGTTTCAGGCGCGTGGCCGGCGAGACGACCACATATTTTTCCGTTTCCTTCTTGCGGCGCCGGCGCCAGTCGCAATTGCCGCAGTCGCCGCAACTGATGCAATTGCCGCAGACATCGAGCGCGCCATTGGCGCCGCCCACATGGCAGTCGCCCGGGCCATCGCAGCCGCCGCAGTCGAGAAATCCCGCCTGGCGCGCCAGCGCGCCGCGCGCTCCCGAATGCCGGTGCGCTGCGCCGCAGCGGTGCAGGCGCGCGTCGAGCAGGAACAGGCCGCGCCAGACGCCATAGCGTTGAATCGCCCGGTAACCGAGCGCCGAGCAACTGCCGCGGCCCGTATGCGCGGCATATGCGCAGTGAAATCCCTTACGCGGGGAAATTGCCCGTTGATAGAAGCGAATTGCCGCCAGTGCCAGCGCCTTTGCCATGCTTTCTCCCATATTGACACGAGAGCTTAGCACGGTTATTGTCAATAAAACAAGGTTCAGCCTTCGCGCCGGCGCATGGGCCGGTGGCTGCTGCCGCTGTTGCCGGGCCACACGAATGTGAAGAACAACAGGACCGAAAAGCACAGCAGCGGCGCCACCGCGATCAGGGTATGCGGCTCGGTCGAGGCGTGCAGCAGCCAGGCGCCGGCACCCATCTGCAACACGATCAGGCAGGCGCCCCAGCGGCGCATCGCCGGATTGCGTGCCAGCTGATGCCCGAGCAGGGCAAAGTAGAAGTAGCTCAGGCCAAACACCAGCACGGCCAGCAGGGCCAGGGCGATCATGGCGACGCCACCCGGCGCGCTGCCCTGGCGCTCGGTCAACAGATAGAACGGGGCTGCAAATGCGACAAAACTGCCGGCAAAAAATGACAGTACTCTTAGGAAAAACATCAGGCGTGTCCTGCTCTCGATCGGGAATCGGGGCGAACAATAGCATGCCGGTAGGAAACCGTGGCGCCAGCGAGGGTTATACTGGCGGGCTTGACGAGAAGGCAATGGAACAATGATGCAGATTTGGGTCGACGCGGACGCTTGTCCGGTGGTGATCAAGGAAATTCTCTACCGCGTGGCGGAGCGCCTGCAGCTGCAGCTCACGCTGGTCGCCAATCAATTGATGCGGGTACCCGCGTCGCGCTTTATCCGGGCAGTACAGGTGCCGTCCGGTTTCGATGTCGCCGATGCGGAAATCGTGCGCTTGCTGGCCCCGGGCGACCTGGTGGTCACCGGCGACATCCCGCTCGCGGCCGATGTGCTGGCCAAGGGCGGGTATGCGCTCAATCCCCGCGGCGAGTTCTACACGGCCGACAATATTGCCCAGCAACTGACCATGCGTAAATTCATGGACGAGCTGCGCAGCAGCGGCGTGGACACGGGCGGCCCCGCGCCGTTTGGCCAGGCCGACCGGCAGAACTTTGCCAACCAGCTCGACCGGCACCTGGCGCGCCATGCCAGGCGCGACCAGGGTAATTGATCAGGGCGTGTAGCCCACCGCTTCGCCTGCGTCGGCGCCGATGAACAAGTCCTTGTAGGCCAGGTAGTAACTGCACATCAGAACCGGCAGCACCACCAGCAGACCGAGCCCCATCGGCAGCGCCCCCAGCAGGCAGGCCAGCATGGCCAGCAGGGCGAAGACCAGGTACGGTCCGACATTGCGCAGCGTCGCGGTCAGGCTCAGGCGGATCGCGTCGACCGGATTGACCCCCTTGAGCACGACCAGGGCCGGCGCCAGCCACAGCGCGGCACCCATGGCGATGACGATGACCAGCATCACCAGCATGCCCAGGCCGATCAGGCCGCCCACCGCGCGCGGGCTGAACATGCCCACGCCGACGGCGCCCAGGCCCATGACCCCGACCACCAGCATGAGAGCGAAGCCGAGGCCGGCAGCAATCGCACCCAGCACCAGCAGGTGCGGGGAACTGATCGCTTCCTTGAGACCGTCGGTAAAGGCGCGCCCTTGTTCCAGGGCGTGGCAGGCGCGCATCATGGCGCCCGTAAAGATGATGCCGTAAGCGGTGGCCAGTGCGCTGCCGAACCAGATGCTGTGCAGGATGGCGCTGCCAGCGAGCAGTGCCAGGCCGGCCAGCAGCCACGGGCCGGGCGCCTTGGCAAACAGGCGGAAGCCGCCGACGAGCCATTCCACACCGCGACCGGCGTCGACGTTGCGGATGCTGGGGTGGGCATTGTTTGAAGTGTTGATCGGGTCTGGCGTGTCCATGATGTCCTCCGGGTTAAAGTTGGACAGAGTATCGCCCCGGATTAAAGTTCTGGCAATATTTTCTCGCCGGTGTTCGGCGGGCAAAAATACCGTCGCGCGGCAGGGGCGCGCGCCCCCGCCTGCGATGGGCGACGGCTCAGTCCTGCCGCACCCACACTTGCGAACGGCCGAACATGGGCATGCCGATATAGCCGCGTACATGGAGCTTCTTGCCGCCATCGGACAAGCGCAGCTTGCTGCGGTACACCTTGCCGTTGTCGGGATCGAGAATCTCGCCGCCGGCATATTCATCGCCATCTTTTTTCAGGCCGGACATGAAGACCATGCCGATGACGGGCTGGTCCTTGCGCGCCCCGCTGCAGGCCGTGCATCGGGGATTGGGATCGTCGCCCGCGGCCGGGAACAGCTTTTCTATCTGGCCGCGCAACTCGCCCTTGTCGTCGGAAATACGGATCAGCGCCTTCGGCTTGCCGGTGACGTCATCGATGTTTTTCCATAATCCCACTGGCGAGGCGTCCTGCGCCAGTGCCGGCACGCATGCCGCCAGCAGCGCCGCCATCACGGCGCCTGCAAGTATCTTCATGGTTCCCCCAAGGCTTACAGTTTATCGAGTTGCTCGCGCAATTTCGCAATGGTGGCCGAGAAGTTGACCAGGCGCTCGTTCTCCTGCGCCACGACAGCGGCGGGCGCGCGCGCCACGAAGCTTTCGTTGCCCAGCTTGGCGTTGACCTTGGCGATCTCGCCATCGAGGCGGGCGATTTCCTTGTTGATGCGTTCGCGTTCGGCGGCGATGTCGATTTCCACCTTGAGCATCAGCTTGGTCGTCCCCACCACCGACACGGCAGCCGGGGAATCCGGCAGCGCATCGACGATCTGCACTTCCGACAGCTTGCCCAGCGACTGGATGTACGGCGCGAACGCCTGCATGCGCGCCTTTTCGGTCGCATCCTGCGGTTCGATGATCAGCGGCACGGCCTGCTTGGCGGGCAGCTTCATGTCTTCGCGCAGGGTGCGGGTGGCGTCGATCAGCGACTTGACTTCGGTCATCCACGCTTCCGCTTCCGCATCGATCAGTGCCGTGTTCGGCACCGGGTAAGACTGGCGCATGATCGAGTCGCCACCGGCGGCCAGGACCTTGCCTGCCAGCGGGGCCACGGCTTGCCACAATTCTTCCGTGACGAACGGGATGATCGGATGGGCCAGGCGCAAGACCACTTCGAGCACGCGCAACAGCGTGTTGCGGGTCGCCTGCTGCTGGGCCGGGGTGCCGTGCTGGACCTGCACCTTGGCCAGTTCCAGATACCAGTCGCAGTATTCGTACCAGACGAAGTTGTAGATCGCCGCGGCGATATTGTCGAAGCGATAGTCGTCGAAGCCCTTGATGACCTCCAGTTCGGCGCGCTGCAGCTGCGAAATGATCCAGCGGTCGGCCTGCGACAGGCCGGCGTCGTTCGGCGTGCAATCGTGGCCTTCGGTATTCATCAGCACGAAGCGGGTGGCATTCCACAGCTTGTTGTTGAAGTTGCGGTTGCCTTCGCAGCGGTTCAGGTCGAAATTGATGTTACGGCCCAGCGAGGCATAGCTGGCCATGGTGAAGCGCACCGCATCGGTGCCGTAGGCGGCGATCCCGGTCGGGAATTCCTTGCGCGTTGCCTTCTCGATCTTCGGCGCCGTGCGCGGATCCATCAAGCCGGTCGTGCGCTTGGCCACCAGGGTCTCGATATCGATGCCATCGATCAAGTCGATCGGGTCGAGCGTGTTGCCCTTGGACTTGGACATCTTCTGGCCGCTGGAATCGCGCACCAGGCCGTGCACGTACACGGTCTCGAACGGCACCTTGCCGGTAAAGTGCGCCGTCATCATGACCATGCGCGCCACCCAGAAGAAGATGATGTCGAAGCCCGTGACCAGCACGGACGACGGCAGGAACATTTTCATGTCGGGCGTGTCTTCGGGCCAGCCCATGGTCGAGAACGGCACCAGCGCGGACGAGAACCAGGTATCGAGCACGTCGTCATCGCGGCGCAGGGTCACGCCCGCGCCCGCCTGGGCTTGCGCGTCGGCTTCATTGCGCGCCACATAGATCTTGCCGGACTCGTCGAACCAGGCGGGAATCTGGTGGCCCCACCACAGCTGGCGCGAAATGCACCAATCCTGGATATTGCCCAGCCACTGGTTGTAGGTCGTGCTCCAGTTTTCCGGCACGAACTTGATCTCGCCCGAAGCGACTTTTTCCAGCGCCACTTCGGCAATCGATTTGCCGGGGAAGAAGGTGCCTTCCGGCGCCGGCTTGCTCATGGCAACGAACCATTGGTCGGTCAGCATCGGTTCGATCACGACACCGGTACGGTCGCCGCGCGGCACTTGCAGCTTGTGCGGCTTGACTTCCACCAGCAAGCCTTGCGCGTCGAGGTCGGCGACGATCTGCTTGCGCGCGGCAAAACGGTCCAGGCCGCGGTAGGCGGCCGGCATGTCGTCCTTGATCCTGGCGTCGAGCGTGAGCACTTCGATCATCGGCAGCTTGTTGCGCAAGCCGACCTGGTAATCGTTGAAGTCGTGCGCGGGGGTGATCTTGACGCAGCCGGTACCGAAGGCCTTGTCGGCGTATTCGTCGGCAATGAGGGGAATCTCGCGTTCGGTCAGGGGCAGTTTGAGCAGCTTGCCCACGGCGGCGCTGTAGCGCTCGTCGGTGGGGTCGACCGCCACGGCCACGTCGCCCAGCAGCGTTTCAGGACGGGTGGTGGCTACCGTGATGCTGCCGCTGCCGTCGGCGAACGGGTACTTGATGTGCCACATCGAGCCATCTTCTTCTTCCGACACCACTTCCAGGTCGGACACGGCGGTGCCCAGCTTGGGATCCCAGTTGACCAGGCGCTTGCCGCGGTAAATCAAGCCTTGCTCGTACAGGCGCACGAACACTTCGGTCACCGACGTCGAGCGGGTCGCGTCCATCGTGAAGTATTCGCGCTGCCAGTCGGGCGAGGTGCCCAGGCGGCGCATCTGTCCGGTGATGATGTTGCCGGATTTTTCTTTCCATTCCCAGACTTTCTCGATGAACTTGGCGCGGCCCAGGTCGTGGCGCGAGACCTTTTGCGCGTCGAGCTGGCGTTCCACCACGATCTGGGTGGCGATGCCGGCGTGGTCGGTGCCGGGAATCCAGGCGGTGTTGAAGCCGCGCATGCGGTAGTAGCGGGTCAGGCCATCCATGATGGTCTGGTTGAAGGCATGGCCCATGTGCAGTGTGCCGGTCACGTTCGGCGGCGGCAGCTGGATCGAGAAGGCGGGTTTGCCGGCATCCATGGTGGCGGTGTAATAACCGCGCTGTTCCCACTGGGTGCGCCAGAATTGTTCAATGGCGGCGGGCTCGAAAGACTTGGCTAATTCCATGATTTGGCGTGTATTTTTTGCGAAAACGACCATTATAGTAGGACTGCCGTGCGCTATCGCTTTCCCGCAAAGAAAAATGCCGTCCGGCTCGCCCGGACGGCATGTGGCGGGCTAACCCGGGTGCCTAGTTAGCACACTTAGTTGCCGCAACCCAGCGAAGCGATACGGTTCTTGGCCGCTACTGCCTGGACCAGACCGAAACCGAACTTGGTGTCGCGGCCGGCCGTGCCCAGGTCCATGGCGCTCTTGGTCAGCGACGAGCGGATCTGGGTGCCGGTGCAGCTTGGGAAGTAGCTCCACACCAGGGCAGCGACTGCCGAGACGTGCGGCGTGGCCATCGAGGTGCCATCGAAGTAGGCGTAGCTGGTCGGCGTGACGGCGACCGTGGCGCTCTGGCCCAGCTTGGTTTTCAGGGAAGCGCCTTCGACGTCGCTGGCGGTGACCGATGGAATGGTCGAGACCGTCGTACCCATGGTGCCGCCGAAGCCGCCGGCCGCATTGTTGTACAGGACCGCGCCCACGCCGCCGCTGTTCTGGCAATTCATGACCTTGGTGGCGAAGTCGATGGTGCCGCGCGCAATCAGACACACCTTGCCCGAGACAGTGGTGGTGGTCTTGTCGCCAATGCCGAAGTCGGCCAGGGGAGCGGTGGCCGATTTGACGGGCGAACCATCCATCGCGCCTGGCGCGAACGCGGTGCCGCCCACGGTCAGGGCGGGTGCGGTGCCGCTGTTGGTGGGCACCGACGACAGCACGGCCACGCCCGGTGCGGCGATTTCCACCTTGCTGTTGTACTGCGAGAAGCTGGCCCAGGCCTTGTTCTCGTCGACCGCCGCCACCATCATCACGCTGGCGTAGCCGGCCGGATAGGAAATCGCGGTATTGCCATCGTTGCCGGCGGCAGCGATGCTGAGCACGCCCTTGGCCGCCAGGGCATCGAAGGCTTTTTTCTCGGTGGTGTTCATTGATGGACCGCCCAGCGACATGCTGATGATGTTGGCGCCGGCGGCGCCGCACTTGTTGGCCGCGGCGGCCAGGGTCGATGAGTAGGCCCAGCCGTTGGCGCCGAACACCTTGACGATATGGATCTTGACCTTGGCGTTCGGGTTGACGCCAACCACGCCCCTGCCGCTGTTGTTGATGGCGGCGATGGTGCCGGCCACGTGGGTGCCGTGGTGGTTTTCATCGGTGTACCACCAGCCGGTGCCGCTGTCGTATTCGCCCGTCATGTTGGCGCTGTTGCCGACGATGTCTTCATGGGCGCGGTCCACGCCCGAATCGATGATGCAAATCTTGCGGTTGCCGACGTTGGCGTCCGAGAGCTGGTCAGCCTGGACCATCTTGATGCCGTAAGGCACGAGCTGCCCGGTCAGGTAAGGCGTGCCGGTCGATGGCGACGTGGTGGCGAACGGACGGCGGATCGCATCCTCTTCGACCGATTCCACGTGGCGGCTCTTGCGCAATTCTTTCAGGTCCGCCTTGGAGATTTCGATGGCGACCGAGTCGATTTCACCCAGGTCGTGCTTGACGCGGCCGTGGTGCTTGCCGATGTCCTTGCGCATGTCCTGGCCCATGCCCTTCTTGAACGAGACGATCACACGGGTTTGTTCCGCATCGACCTGTGCCGACGCCGTACCGACCACGCCAACTGCGACTGCTGCAACCAACAACTTGACCGCCGTAGCGATCGAGGACATGCCAGTCTTACTTTGCATCATGGAGTTTCTCCGAGAAATGATAGTTTTATTGTTGCCGCCAGCTCTGTCGGCCCGCGTGCAAATCGGCTGCCCTGGTAGAGCAACTCAGACGAGTGTATTTCGAAAATATTCCGCCAATCAACGAGGATTTCTGGCAACCATGACAAGTGTTGTATTGATCACAAAATGTCTGAAATATGTATTCAGATGTAATGCGCGTGTGAGAATCGGTGATATTATTTTGTCCGCATTTGGCAACTTTAGTGTCTTGTGTGCATCAAATTCCATAGGGAAATAAAAAACACGACGCGGTCCACTGTCAATTTGTCAGCTGGCCAATGTCACAATGCGCTACAATGTGCCCGCTGCCGCAAGGCGGCACACGCTAGGGGTCCTGCGCACCACCGTTGTTCGGTGCGCGGGTGAGAAACACCCTCTGAACCTGATCTGGATAATGCCAGCGAAGGGAAGCTTGTGAGCCACATGCCCTGTCAGGACCGGTCCCCGGTCCGTGCGCTCCCACCTCCTTTGCTGGCTCCTGCACGCAAAGGAGCCACATGAATGCACCACTGAAGTTCGATTCCGCCACCGCCACGGTGGACCAGGCGGCGATCGCCCCGTTTCCCAACTCGCGCAAGATCTATGTCGACGGCAGCCGCGCCGACCTGCGCGTGCCGATGCGCGAAGTGCGCCAGGCCGATACCCCGGCCTCGTTCGGCGCCGAACCGAATCCGCCGGTCTATCTGTACGATACGTCGGGCCCGTATTCGGACCCGGCCGCGGCCATCGATATCCGGTCCGGCCTGGCCACGCCGCGCCTGCCGTGGATACGCGAGCGCGGCGACACCGTCGAACTGGACGGCCCCAGTTCGGCCTTCGGGCGCGAACGCTTGAGCGACCCGGAACTGGCGAAACTGCGCTTTGCGCTGCAGCGCACGCCGCGCCGGGCCCGCGACGGCGCCAACGTCACCCAGATGCATTACGCGCGGCGCGGCATCATCACGCCCGAAATGGAATTTGTCGCCATCCGCGAAAATCTGCGCCGCCAGGAGTATCTGGCCCAGATGCGCGCGGCCGGACCCATGGGCGAACGCAGCGCCGCGCTGCTGGGCCGCCAGCACCCGGGCCAATCGTTCGGCGCCAGCATCCCGGATACCATCACGGCCGAATTCGTGCGCGCGGAAGTGGCGCGCGGGCGCGCCATCATTCCGGCCAATATCAACCATCCCGAAATCGAACCGATGATCATCGGCCGCAATTTCCTGGTCAAGATCAATGCCAATATCGGCAACTCGGCCGTGACGTCCTCGATCGGCGAGGAAGTGGAAAAGATGACCTGGGCTATCCGCTGGGGCGCCGACAATGTGATGGACCTGTCGACCGGCAAGCATATCCACGAAACGCGCGAATGGATTATCCGTAACAGCCCGGTCCCGATCGGCACCGTGCCGATCTACCAGGCGCTGGAAAAGGTCAACGGCAAAGCCGAAGACCTGACCTGGGAGATTTTCCGCGACACCCTGATCGAACAGGCCGAGCAGGGCGTCGATTACTTCACCATCCACGCCGGCGTGCTGCTGCGCTACGTGCCGATGACGGCCAGGCGCCTGACCGGCATCGTCTCGCGCGGCGGCTCGATCATGGCCAAGTGGTGCCTGGCCCATCACAAGGAATCGTTCCTGTACGAGCACTTCGAGGATATCTGCGCCATCATGAAGGCCTACGATGTCTCGTTCAGCCTCGGTGACGGCCTGCGCCCCGGTTCCATCTACGACGCCAACGATGAAGCCCAGCTGGCCGAACTGAAGACCCTGGGCGAACTGACCCAGGTCGCCTGGAAGCACGATGTGCAAGTCATGATCGAGGGCCCGGGCCACGTGCCCATGCACCTGATCAAAGAGAACATGGACCTGCAGCTCGCACAGTGCGGGGAGGCGCCGTTTTACACGCTCGGGCCCCTGACCACCGACATCGCCCCCGGCTACGACCACATCACCTCGGGCATTGGCGCGGCGCAGATCGGCTGGTACGGCACCGCCATGCTGTGCTACGTCACACCCAAGGAACACCTGGGCTTGCCCAACAAGGACGATGTCAAGGATGGCATCATCACCTATAAGATCGCCGCCCATGCGGCCGATCTGGCCAAGGGGCACCCGGGCGCCCAGATCCGCGACAATGCGCTGTCGAAGGCGCGCTTCGAATTTCGCTGGGACGACCAGTTCAACCTGGGCCTGGACCCCGACAAGGCGCGCGAATTCCATGACGAGACCCTGCCCAAGGATTCGGCCAAGGTGGCCCATTTCTGCTCCATGTGCGGCCCCCATTTCTGCTCCATGAAGATCACCCAGGAAGTGCGCGAGTACGCGGCCAGCAATGGCCTGTCCGACAGCGCAGCCGTGCGCCAGGGGATGGAAACGAAAGCCATCGAGTTCGTCCGCAACGGCGCCCAACTCTATCCGAAGGCCTGACCATGATCGACATCGAAGTCAATGGAGAACTGCGCACCGTGGCCACCTGGACCACGCTGCAGCAGCTGGTCGACACCCTGGCCATGCGGGAGCAGGCGGTGGCGCTGGCGGTCAACCGCAGCGTGATTCCGCGCCCGATGTGGCGCCAGCACGTGCTGCTGGCGCAGGACAAGATCGATATCGTGCGCGCCATCGGAGGCGGCTGACATGACCACAATAAAGGAAAATACCCCCATGCATGATGACGACATCCTGACCATCGCCGGCAAGTCCTACCGTTCGCGTCTGCTCGTTGGCAGCGGCAAGTACCGCGACCTGGCGCAAACGCGCGAAGCGACCGACGCCGCCGGCGCCGAGATCGTGACCGTGGCGATCCGGCGCGTCAACATCGGCCAGGACAAGCACGCTCCCAGCCTGCTCGACGTGCTGCCGCCCGAGCGCTACACCATCCTGCCCAATACGGCCGGGTGCTACAACGCGCGCGACGCCGTCTACACGCTGCAGATGGCACGCGAGCTGCTGGGCGGGCGCAAGCTGGTCAAGCTCGAGGTGCTGGGCGACGACAAGACCCTGTTCCCGCACATGCCCGAAACGCTGCTTGCCGCCGAAACGCTGGTGCGCGACGGCTTCGACGTGATGGTGTACTGCAGCGACGACCCGATCCAGGCGCGCATCCTCGAAAGCATCGGCTGCGTGGCCATCATGCCGCTGGCGTCGCTGATCGGTTCGGGCATGGGCATCCTCAATCCCTGGAACCTGTCGCTGATCATCGAACAGTCCAGCGTGCCGGTGCTGGTCGATGCCGGCGTGGGCACCGCGTCCGACGCCGCCATCGCGATGGAGCTCGGTTGCGACGGGGTGCTCATGAACAGCGCCATCGCGCTGGCCCAGGATCCGGTGCGCATGGCGCGCGCCATGAAGCTGGGCGTGCAGGCGGGGCGCGAAGCGTTTCTGGCCGGGCGCATGACGCGCCGTTTCGCCGCTTCGCCATCGTCGCCCATGGCCGGACGGGTGAGCGCATGAACGCCGCGCGCACGCCCCCGTGCGTGCTGGTGTTTTCCGGCCTCGACCCGTCGGGCGGAGCCGGCATCGGCGCCGACCTGCTGGCCATTGCCGCCCAGGGCGTGCATGCGCTGCCGGTGGTGACGGCGCTGACGGTGCAGGACCACAACCGCGCCTACGAGGCGGTGCCGGTCGACGCCGCGCTGCTGGAACGCCAGGCAGGGGCGCTGATGGCCAGCGTGGCAATTGCCGCCGTCAAGATCGGCATACCGGGCAGCGCCGCCAATGCGCTGGCGATTGCGCGCGTGATCGGGCAGCTGCGCGCACGCCAGCCGCAACTGCCGGTGGTGCTCGATCCGGTGCTGGCCAGCGGGGGCGGCGACGCATTGGGGCAGGGCGATGCGCGCGCTGCCCTCGCGCCGCTGCTGGCGCTGGCGACCGTGGTGCTGCCCAACCTGGGCGAGGCAGCCGCGCTGGAACTGGAAGGCTGCCGCAACGTGCTGGTGACTGGCGGCCATGGCCAGGGCGAGCAGGTCGTGAACCGCTGGCGCGGGGACGGGGTCGAGCGCGCCTGGCGCTGGCCGCGCCTGGACGGCGAATTTCATGGCAGCGGCTGCACCCTGGCCGCCGCCCTGGCGGCCCGCCTGGCGCTGGGCGAGGCCATGGAGCAGGCGCTGGAACACGCCCAGGCGTATGTCGCCCGGGCCCTGGCGCAGGCCTATGCCATCGGCGCCGGGCAGCGCATCCCGCGCCGCATCGCACTTTCAACATGAGGGAGATTCGCATGCAAGGACTTTATCTGGTCACCCCCAACTGGGATGACACCGAGCGCATGCTGGCCTGCACCGCCGCCGCGCTCGACGCCGGCGCCGCCATGGTCCAGTACCGCAACAAGGATGCCAGCGCGGCCCTGCGCCTCACCCAGGGCGCCGCGCTGCTGGCGCTGTGCCGCCGCTATCGCCGCCCGCTGATCATCAACGACCATGTGGCGCTGTGCCTGACCCTGGGCGCCGATGGCGTGCACGTGGGCGGCACCGACGTGGCGGTGGGCGAGGCGCGCGCCGCCCTGGGCCCGGAGCGGCTTGTCGGCGCCTCCTGCTACGGCGACCTGGCACTGGCGCGCGCGGCCGAACGCGACGGCGCCAGTTACGCCGCCTTCGGCGGCTTCTATCCATCGCCCGTCAAGCGCTATGATTTTGTCACCGAGCCCGCGCTCGTGAGCCAGGCGCGCCGCGACCTGACCCTCCCGCTGGTGGTCATCGGCGGCATGACGCCGGCGAATGCGGCGCCGCTGGTGGCGCGCGGCGCCAACATGGTGGCGGCCATTACCAGCGTCTACCAGGCCGCCGATCCGGGTGCGGCCGTGCAGTGCTTCAATGCCCTGTTTTTAGAGCACGCGAAAACGAGCGCAATGCCCGGTCAAACCGTATAATCGGTTCACATTCCACCGTGAGGACTTTCCGCCCATGCCGTCCGTTTCCGCAGCCAAGCGCCGTATCCTGATCGTCGACGATGACCCGCACCTGCTCCAGTTCCTGACCGAAGTGATCGGCCACGCCGGTTACGAAACCGTCACGGCCAGTTCCGGCGAGGAAGCGCTGGATGTCATTACACGCGGTGAGCCGGACATGGCGCTGCTCGACATCACCATGCCGGGCATGAGCGGACTGGATCTGGCGGCGCGCCTCAAGGCCGACACCAGCGTGCCGTTCATGTTCCTGTCGGCCGTGGGCGACAGCGAATCGGCGCGCCAGGCCGCCGCCCATGGCGCGGTCGGTTACCTGGTCAAGCCGGTGGACGCGGCGCGCCTGATGCCCGCGTTCGAAGCGGGCCTGGCCCGCGCCGACGATATTCGCCAGCTGCGCCGCACCGAAACCAATCTGAACGCGGCCCTGGCGGCAGGGCGCGAAACCAGCCTGGCGGTTGGCCTGCTCATGGGCAAATTCCAGACGGACCGCAATACTGCCTTCGAAGTACTGCGCGACCATGCCCGTTCCAACCGGCGCAAGATCAACGAGGTGGCCGACCAGCTGCTGGCGGCGGAAGAAACGCTCAATGCCCTGCATGCCGGCTTTGCCCAGCGCCTCAAGGGAAAATAGCAAATTGGCCACGTCGCGCCGTGTTCACATTTGGAAAATATATTTCCACACGTCATAAAAACGGGGACGCTTTGATGTAAAATCAAGGCTGTCCCTACCCCGGCGGCGACCAACGTCTGCTCCCGCCGCGCACGCTTCACGCCGCCTTTCCCCTGCGGCACAAATTTTCCTCGGCCCAGCTCCGCCGGTTGACCTTCCCGCTACCACGTTCACCGGTCCCATCCCGCATGGCGCCCCTGTTCGTCCCGGGTTCTCGAACGCGACCGCCATGAAAACAAGTTCCTCCCGTTTCTCGTGCGTGCCCCTGACCCGGGTCGCGCTGCCCGTGCGCACCCGCGCACACACGCCGACCCGGCACCGCTCGGCTGATTTTCGCCACTGCAGCGCCGAGCACAACGCGCCGCTGTGCGAGGACGATGGTCAGCCGCACAAGCGTCCCACGCCCCGTTCGCAAGGAGCGCGCCCCCATGTGCTGCATGTCGATATGGATACCGGCAACGCGACCGTGCTGGCCAGCCTGCTGGTGCCGGAAGCGCAGGTCACCCACGTCAACACGCTGGCCGGTGCCCGCCACGCTCTGCAGGGCGGTGTGTTTTCTCTGGTGGTCCTGGACCCGGCCCTGCCGGATGGCGACGCCCGTTCCCTGCTTCCGCTGCTGTCCGGCACGCCGCTGCTGGTATGGGCGTCCAGCCAGCCGGACTGGCGCGGCGCGACCCCGACCTTCCTCGCCAAACCATGGACCACCGCGCGCGAGCTGTGGACTGCGGTTGCCACCTTGCTGGGTATCCCCAGCGGCATCACAGCCGGAGACTGACATGCGCAAAGTACTCACCTCGGTCCTGTACGTCGAAGACGACCTGCATGTGCGCACCACCGCCAAGCTGGTCATGGAAGTGATTGGCAAGATCGTCGTGCGCGACTGCAGTTCGGGTCAGGAAGCGCTCAGGGTGGCGCGCGACTTCACGCCCGACCTGATCCTGCTGGACGTGCTGATGCCCGAAATCGATGGCGTGAGCACCCTGTCGATGCTGCGCCGCATGCCGCACCTGGCCAACGTGCCCGCCCTGTTCGTGACGGGCCTGACGGCGCCGGAAGACATGGCGCGCTACCTGGAGGCGGGCGCGATCGGCGTCATTCCCAAGCCGCTGGTGCCGCTGCGCCTGGCAGGCCAGCTCCACTCGATGTGGGACGACCGGCCCGTGTCGGTCGCCTGAGGCGCCGGCCGGCACGCGCCGGCTGCCTTTGCTATGATGGCGGTCTCCCTCCACCTGGCACAGGACCATCATGAAAACCAAGGCAGCGATCGCATGGAAAGCGGGTCAACCGCTCACGATTGAAGAAGTCGACCTCGAAGGCCCCAAGGAGGGCGAGGTCCTGGTCGAAATCAAGGCCACCGGCATTTGCCACACCGATTACTACACGCTGTCGGGTGCCGACCCGGAAGGCATTTTCCCCGCCATCCTGGGTCATGAAGGCGCCGGCATCGTGGTCGACGTCGGTCCCGGCGTCAAGAGTATCCGCAGGGACGATCATGTCATTCCGCTGTACACGCCGGAATGCCGCCAGTGCAAATTCTGCCTGTCGCAAAAGACCAATCTGTGCCAGTCGATCCGTTCGACCCAGGGCCGCGGCCTGATGCCCGACGCGACCAGTCGCTTCTCGATCGGCGGCAAGCCGATCTTCCATTACATGGGCACCTCGACCTTCTCCAATTACGTGGTCGTGCCCGAGATCGCGCTGGCCAAGGTGCGCTCGGACGCGCCGTTCGACAAGATCTGCTACATCGGCTGCGGCGTGACCACCGGCGTGGGCGCGGTGCTGTTTACCGCCAAGGTGGAGGCGGGCGCCAACGTGGTCGTGTTCGGCCTGGGCGGCATCGGCCTGAACGTGATCCAGGCCGCGCGCATGGTGGGCGCCGACAAGATCATCGGCGTCGACATCAACCCTGCGCGCCAGGAAATGGCGCGCAAGTTCGGCATGACCCATTTCATCAACCCGACCGAAGTGGAGAACGTGGTCGATGCCATCATCGGCCTGACCGACGGCGGCGCCGACTACAGCTTCGAATGCATCGGCAACACCACGACCATGCGCCAGTCGCTCGAATGCTGCCACAAGGGCTGGGGCCAGTCGATCATCATCGGCGTGGCGGCGGCAGGGCAGGAGATTTCGACCCGTCCGTTCCAGCTGGTCACGGGACGGGTGTGGAAGGGCTCGGCCTTCGGCGGCGCGCGCGGGCGCACCGATGTGCCGAAGATCGTTGACTGGTACATGGACGGCAAGCTCAATATCGACGACCTCATTACGCACCGCCTGCCGCTCGAGCGCATCAATGAAGGTTTCGATTTGATGAAGTCGGGCGAGTCGATCCGCTCGGTGGTGCTGTACTAATGCGCATTGCCGCGCGCAGATTGCGCGCGTAGCCGATCGCGTTCCCCCATCGTCCTCGGGCTCGGCGCCGAGCCCAAGGACGATGGGGCTCCTGTTCCCTCCTTCCAAGCTATCCCTGCACCGCGCTTGACATCGACGATTACAAGTGTAATCATTCCCTATCGATTACAGATGTAATCAATTGCGTGGAGCACTTATGCCTCTCAAGAATATCGACATCAGCGAGGCCGAATCGCTCGTCATGGACGTGCTGTGGCGCGCCAGCGCGCCGCTGGCGGCCGACGATGTGGTGGCGGCCCTGGTCAGCGAGCAGCGCTGGCAGGAGGCGACGATCAAGACACTGCTCAACCGCCTGCTCAAGAAGGGTGCGCTGAGCGCCAGCAAAGATGGGCGCCGCTATCTGTATAGCGCCGTGCTCAAGCGCGAACAGTGGGTCAGCCAGGAAAGCGGCGGCATGCTCGAACGCCTGTTCGGTGGGCGCGTCGCGCCGCTGGTGGCCCACTTCGGCAAGCACCGCAAGCTCAGCGCCACCGATATCGCCGAACTGAAAAAACTGGTCGAGGAGCTTGGCGATGGAAGCTAGCCTGTTCGATCTGCTGGTCCGCACCACCGTGGCCGCCAGCTGCGCCATCGCCTGCGTGCTGCTGATGCGCCGGCCCGTGCGGGCCTGGCTGGGCGCTGCTACAGCCTATGCCTTGTGGCTGCTGGTGCCGGTGCTGATGGCTGCGGCAGCGGCGCCTTCGCTGCGGGTCAAGCGCCAGATGGTCGTTGCCGCCGTTCCTGCGCTCAAGCTCGATGCACTGACCGCGCCGCTGGCGTCAAGCGTCGCGCTGCGCTGGGACGCGGCCTTGCTGTGGGTCTGGGTGGCCGGCGCCGTCGCCGTTGCGCTGCTGTTCATGCTGGCGCACCGGCACTACACGGGCAAGCTGGGCAAGCTTTCGGCGCAGGGCGGCGGCGTGTTTGCGGCATCCACCTCGCGCCAGGGTCCTGCCTTGCTGGGCCTGTGGCGGCCGCGCATCGTGCTGCCTGCCGATTTCGCCACCCGCTACACGGAGCGCGAGCAGGCACTCATCATCGCCCATGAACAGCGCCATGCGGCGCGCCGCGATCCGCTGGCCAACGCCCTGATCGCCCTGCTGCAATGCGCGTTCTGGTTCAATCCCCTGGTCCATCTGGCGGCCTCGCGCTGCCGCTTCGACCAGGAACTGGCCTGCGATGCGGATGTCATGACCGACCACCCCGGCCAGCTGCGAGACTACGCCGCGGCCATGCTGAAAACCCAGGTTGGCGGCAACCTCGCGCCGCTGACCTGCCAATGGCAAGCGAGCCATCCACTCAAGGAGCGCATCATGCAATTGAACGAATTGACCAACAAACCTTTCAGCCGCCGCGCCGGACGCGCACTCGTTGTCGCGCTGATCGCCTGCGGCGTACTGGGCACGGTGGCGGCGCGGGCCCAGCCGGCGCCGAAGAATACCTATCTGGTCGACTTCAGGATGACCTTCGCCGGCAATTATTCGTCACCCTCGGTCCAGGTAGGCGCCAACGAGCCATTCACCCTCAGCGGCGAGCAAGGCGGCAAGCGCTGGAGCGGCGATTTTGTCGTCACCGAAGGCAAGGGTGGCGAAATCTGGCTCAAGAGCCAATACACCTTCGATGGCAAAAAGGGCGGCTATCACAACGCCGGCATGCGTTCCGGCAGCCGTCACCATGTGACGATCATGGACGATTTCGACAAAGGCACCATGATCATGGTGATCGACGAAGGTGTCACCCTGATGCCGCCGCGCGCGGCACCGTAAGCGCGGCTGGAGGAGGGCGCGACCGGTATAATCACGGGATGCAAAATCTCCTCCACAATCTCAATCCCGAACAACTCGCTGCCGTCACCCTGCCGTCGCAAAGCGCCCTGATTCTGGCGGGCGCCGGCTCCGGCAAGACGCGGGTACTCACGACCCGCATCGCCTGGCTGATCCAGACCGGGCAGGTGTCGCCATCCGGGATCATGGCCGTCACCTTTACCAACAAGGCGGCCAAGGAGATGCTCACGCGCCTGTCGGCCATGCTGCCCGTCAGTACGCGCGGCATGTGGATCGGCACTTTCCACGGCCTGTGCAACCGCCTGCTGCGCACCCACTTCCGCGATGCGGCGCTGCCGCAGACGTTCCAGATCATGGATACGCAGGACCAGCTGTCCATGATCAAGCGCTTGCTCAAGGCCAACAACGTCGACGATGAAAAGTATCCGGCGAAGAATTTGATGTACTTCATCAACAATGCCAAGGATCAAGGCTTGCGCGCCAACCGCGTCGAAGCGCACGACCCGATCGAGCGCAAGATGGTCGAGCTCTACGAGCTGTACGACATGCAGTGCCAGCGCGAAGGCGTGGTCGACTTTGCCGAGCTGCTGCTGCGCGCTTACGAACTGCTGGCGCGTAACCAGCCGCTGCGCGAGCATTACCAGGCTCGCTTCAAGCACATCCTCGTTGACGAGTTCCAGGATACCAACGACCTGCAATACAACCTGCTCAAGCTGCTGGCCGGGCAGGGGCAGCAGGTGGCCGGTGCGCTGTTTGCGGTGGGCGACGACGACCAGAGCATCTATGCCTTCCGTGGCGCCAACGTGGGCAATATGTCCGCCTTCGAGCGCGAATTCCGGGTCGAGAACCTGATCAAGCTGGAGCAGAATTACCGCTCGCACGGTCACATCCTCGACTCCGCCAACCACCTGATCGCCAACAACAGCAAACGGCTGGGCAAGAACCTGCGCACCGATGCCGGTCACGGCGAACAGGTGCGCATCTACGAAGCCTCGTCCGACCTCGAAGAAGCGCAGTGGATCATCGAAGAAGCCAAGACCCTCATGGCCGAAGGCGCCCTGCGCAGCGAAATCGCGATCCTGTACCGCTCGAACGCGCAGTCGCGCGTGATCGAACACGCCCTGTTCGCGGCAGGATTGCCGTACACCGTGTACGGCGGCCAGCGCTACTTCCAGCGCGCCGAGGTCAAGCACGCCATCGCCTACCTGCAGCTGATGGACAATCCGCACAATGACCAGGCCTTCCTGCGCGTGGTGAACTTCCCCACGCGCGGCATCGGCATGCGCTCGATCGAAGCGCTGCAGGCCGCGGCCGAGCAGCACCGCATCTCCATGTATGCCGCCGTGCCTTACGTGATGGGCAAGGCCGGCTCCTCGCTGGGCGCGTTCGTCAAGCTGATCGAGGGCGCCCGTTTCGAGACCCAGCAATTGTCGCTGCCCGAGATGGTGCGCGTGGTGCTCGAAGCGAGCGGCCTGCTGACCCACTACCAGAACGAAAAGGAAGGCGCGGACCGGATCGAGAATCTGGAGCAGATGGTCAATGCCGCCACCCAGTTCGTGCAGGAAGAAGGCTTTGGCCAGTCCGCGCCCGCGCACCTGGGGCCGAAGGCCGAAGCCATGTCCGGCGCGCCCATCGTCAACGCGGACGGCTTCGAGATTCTCGACGCCGATGCGGCCCTGCCGGCGGTCATGTCGCCGCTGTCGGCCTTCCTCTCGCATGCTTCGCTGGAGGCGGGCGACGCCCAGGCCCAGGCCGGGCAGGATGCCTTGCAGCTCATGACCGTCCACTCGGCCAAGGGTCTGGAATTCGACGCGGTCTTCATCACGGGTCTGGAAGAAGGCTTGTTCCCGCACGAGAGCAGCTCGCGCGAGATGGATGGCGTCGATGAAGAGCGGCGCCTGATGTACGTGGCCATCACGCGCGCCAAGAAGCGCTTGTACATGAGCTTTACGCAGACCCGCATGCTGCACGGCCAGACCCGCTACAACATGAAGTCGCGCTTCTTCGACGAACTACCCGAAGAAGCGCTCAAGTGGATTTCGCCGAAGGTGCAATCGCACTGGTTCGGCAACAAGAAGTCGGCGTGGGATGAACCGGCGTTCGGCGGCGGATCGGACAACAAGATCGCCCAGCAGATCACGCATAAGGCGGCCAGCAACGGGCCGGGCTGGCGGATCGGCGAATCGGTCGCGCACGCCAAGTTCGGCGAAGGCGTGATCGTCAACATCGAAGGCGGCGGCAGCAATGCACGCGCGCAAATCAATTTCGGCAAGGCGGGCATGAAGGTGCTCGACCTGTCGGTCGCCAAGCTGGAACGGCTGCGCTGACGAAGGCACTGGCGAGGTGACCGCAGTGACTGCGGCCCCTCGCCGGCGCGTATTACTTCGGCATCAGCACGGTGTCGATGACGTGAATGACGCCGTTGTCAGCCTTGATGTCGGTGCTCGTCACCTTGGCATTGTTGACCATGACGCCGCCCTTGGTGGTGACGGTCAGCGATGCGCCTTCCACCGTCTTGACCTTGCCGGGCTTGACGTCCGCGGCCATGACGGTGCCGGGCACGACGTGGTAGGTCAGTACTTTGGTCAGCTTGGCCTTGTCCATCAACAGCGCGTCCAGGTCCGCCTTGGGAATCTTGGCGAACGCGGCGTCGGTCGGCGCGAAGACCGTGAATGGACCTTTGCCCTTGAGCGTGTCGACCAGGCCGGCGGCCTTGAGTGCCGTGGCCAGCGTGGTGAAGCTGCCTGCGTCGACGGCGGTGTCGACAATGTCTTTTGCCTGCGCCGAGAAGGTGGCGGCGACGGTCAACAGGGATGCAAGAATAATCTTCTTCATGAGGGACTCCTAACGGAATTGATGCGGCGCCAGGATAGGCGACGCGTGGCCATTCTAACCACAATTCCGATCAGGCGCCGCGCGTGCGCACATCGAACGGCGCCAGCAATGACGGGCGCCGTTCAATATGCGATGCTTTGCGCGGCAATGGTGGTGCATGGTGACCCGCCTGTCGCATCGGCAAGGCGCGCCCTTGCCTGGCGCACCTTGCCCGGTGGATCAGCGGATGGCGTTCACATCGTTGTCGTTGCGCAGCGTGGCGTTGCGGAAGATGATGCTGGCCACACCTTGCTGGCAATGGGCGCCGTCGCCGCTGCGAAAACCGACAGTGAAGCTGGCATCCATATTTTTCAGCCGGAACGTCATCATCTCGGTCGACGGTTTGCCCTCTTCGCGCTGGCGCGTTTCCACCAGCACATCTGAGGTGGCCAGGCCCGCCATGGTGACATCGATCTTGGGACGTTTTTCGCCATCCTTGTTGTCCCAGCAGCCGTGGAAGAATTTGACCTCGTGCACGCCGGCAGCCGGGGTGTAAGTGTAGTCGTGCCTGGATGCGGCCTGGGCGTTGACGCTGAGCGCAGCGGCGGCGAGTAAAAGAATGCGCAGTATGTTCATGATTGTGTCCTCTAAGTAAGGTATCAGTAGACCGTCAAGACGCCGTTGCTGACGGCCCAATAGCGGGTGACGCCGCCGCTACCGGTCCAGGTCGACAAATTGAAGGCGTTGCTGCCGTTGACCGTGCCTGGCACCTGGTAGACCTGCAGCGCTTTTTGCGACAGCAGCCAGGTCAGTTTCGCGCTCGGCGCCAGGATTTCCGGCGCACCCGTGGCGCGCACAAAATTCACGTTGCCCGAACCGTACACATTGCCGATGCCATTGCTATCGATGACCACGGCCGTTGCTTCGTCGGCCGACACACCCCGTACGCTTTGCCAGGTGACGCCATAGTTATACAGCATGCTTGCCATGAAGCCAGTCAGGCGCGGCTGGCGCGCACGTTCAGCAAAGTGGGGTTCGGTCACGAGGTTGGTCAAGCCACCATTGGCCAGGAAGTTATTGCCGATCGCAGCGGCGGTCGGGTTGTTGAGCACGGTTGCGACATCGGCGCCGCCGGGGTGATAGTACTGGCCCTGGATGGCCATGCCCGCGCTGGTGCCGCCCACGGGCGCGCGCTTGGTGTTGATCAGATAGTTGAGCGCATTGCCCACCCCCTGGCCCTTGAAGTAATCGATGTAATTGGCCTGGTCGCCGCCGGCCAGGAAGACGGCGCCGGCATTCTTGATGGTCTGCACCACGCACGCGTCATTGGCCTGCGCGGTACTGGTGATCAACAAGGTCTGCACCGAATTGGCGCCCCCCAGCGCATAGATGTAATCATTGTAGGCATTCGTGCCGGTCGAGCGGATGACGATAAAATCGCCGCCGCCGGACTTGCCGATCATCCATTTGATGGCATTGTCGACGTCCATGCCGCCGCCCATCAAGACCACGCCACCGGTGGTGGTGCTGGCCTTGGGCGTGGCGTTGCCGGTCTTGCCCAGGTTGACGCCCGATGGCAGGGTGCAGGCGGTCGGCGGCGGGTTGGTGCCGCCGCCCGTGGTACCGGGGAAGTTGACGGTCAGCGTGTAGCGGCCATTGCCCGAATAGCTCTTGACGCGCACGTAATAGGTGCCGGCGGCGGTGGCGTTGTAGCTGCCCGTTTCCGGATTGCTGCTGGTGGAACGGTACGCCACGTAGGATCCGCTGGCCTTGTACAAGTACCAGTCCAGGTCGATTCCGCTGTCATGCGCCAGATTGACGCTGATGGTGCCGGCGCCGGTCACGTCCAGCTTGTACCAGTCGTAGTCGGTACTCGACGAAATGGTGCCGCTGATGGCGGTACCGCTGCATACGCCGGTGTTGGCGCTGGTGTCGCTGTTGTTCGATTCGGCCTCGGCGGACAGGCAGGCTGCCGAGGCGGCCTGGGCTGACAGCAGCAGCGCACAGACGAGCGCCGTCCTGAAAATTTCTCGCATTTTCATTCTTAACTCTCCAAGAATAGTCCAATTATTTTCTTATATAAAACTCTCGAAAAGTAAAAGCGTTTACAAAAACATTTTTAATGATCGAAAATTTTCATCGAATATACGCCCAACAATTGGAAAATTCCACAAATCTTTTTTTGTCAGAAAATTGCAACGGAAACAAAAAAGCCAACCGGGCGGTTGGCTTTGGGGGGCGGGGCGGAGCGGACTCAGTCTTCCGGCGCGGTGCTGTCGGGGAGCAACTGGCGGTAGGCGGCGTACAGCGAACATTGCAAGATCACGGCAAACACCATGGCCATCCACATCAGGACCACGATCACGAACTGGGTGCGCCCAAGCAGCAGCATGACCGAATTGAGGGTGACGAAATAAATGCCGAACCAGGAGCCGAGCATCACCAGCATGGGTGCGAACGAACCGAGCATGGCGAAGACACTGTAGAAAATGGCCTTGAAGGTTGGCATGTTCTTCCAGTGTGTTAATGGCGGCGCGAAGCTGAGGGCGATGATCATCAGCGCAAACATGGCCGCGAGGGCCAGGAAAGCCTGCATGGTCGTGGCCGGCAATTCCGGTTGGATATTCGCCTTGGCGGCCTTGGTCGCTGCCTGCATGGCATTCATGTCGATCCACGGCGCCACGGCAATAATGAACAGCACAGCCAGTGCAAAGTACACCAGGCCGAGCTTGGCGAGCGGCCCGGCTTTGCCCTTGGCAAAACCGGTCAGTAGCAAGGCTGGGGTGATGCGCTGGTTGTCGTCCAGTTGGCGGCAGGCCTGGAAAATCACCATGCTCAAGGCAGGCGTGAGTACCAGCGAGAGAATGCCGCCCAACACGGGAATGACCGACAGCACCAGCGTGAACATCAAATTGGCGAACAGCAGCATGGTCAACAGGCCGGGCTGCTTGCGGAACAGGGCGAAGCCCTGCTTGAGCCACAGCCAGCCGGTCAGTGCGGGGAGGCGGTTCATGCGCACAGCCCCGGCGCGGTGGTCGCGATGCGTTCGCGCAAAATGCGTTCGAAATGGGTGGGATCGTGCGGCGTGAGCATTTCGGCCGCGCGCGGCTGGTGCAAATCGTACAGGCGCGACAGCCAGAAACGCAGCGCCGCCGCGCGCAGCATCGGCTGCCAGGCCGCCTGCTCGTCGGCCGTGAACGGCCGCACCGCATGGTAGGCATCGAGCATGGCGCGCACGCGGGCGGCGTCGAGCACGCCAGTGGCCTGATCGATGCACCAGTCGTTGACCGTAACGGCCACGTCGAACAGCCAGGTGTCGCAGCCAGCAAAATAGAAATCGAAAAAGCCCGTCAAGCGTTCGCCGTCGAACATCACGTTATTGCGGAACAGGTCGGCGTGGATGGGGCCGCGCGTCAGGTGCTTGTAATGGTCGCAGGCCGCATATGCTTCCTGGAAATGCATTTCGGCCCGCAGCAGGTGGGCGCAGGCATCGTCGAGGTAAGGCAGCACCAGCGGCGTGGTCGCGTTCCACCACGCCAGGCCGCGCAAGTTGGGCTGTTCGAGGGGGAAGTCGCGCGCGGCCAGATGCATGCGCGCCAGCATGGCGCCCACGGCGGCGCAATGGACCGGCTGGGGATCCATCTGCGATGAACCGTCGAGCTTGCTGACGATGGCGGCCGGCTTGCCATGCAGCGCGACCACCAGTTCGCCGCGCGCGTTGGCCACCGGCGCCGGCACCAGTACGCCGCGCTCGGCCAGGTGGTGCATCAGCTTCAAGTAAAACGGCAACTGCGCGAAGGTCAGCACTTCGAAGACGGTGAGGACATATTCCCCAGCCTCGGTGGTGATGAAGAAATTACTGTTCTCGATGCCCGAGGCGATGCCCCGGATCGACAGGGCCTTTCCTAATGGAAATTGCTCAAGCCAGGGGGAGACATCGTCCAGACTGACCGCGGTGAAAACTGCCATGTGAAAGCGAAATGGAAAGGGTGAAAAAACCGGCGCCGGGGGGCGCCGCTTATTTGGCTGGCTCGGGCGGACGCGGTGGCGGCGGCACGTCGGCAGCGGGCACGGCTTCCTTGTCCGTTTTTTTCTTGCGGTTCAGGTCGAACTCCAGCACCTGCCACTGGGGCGTGCCCAGCGTGCTGCCGCTGGCCCGTTCGTTGACGGCCGACGGGTGCGCACCCTTCATGGTGTAGACGCTCTTGCCGCTTTTGACCTTGACTTCGGTGGTGCGGCCGCCGTCTTTCTTTTCGGTGATCTTGGCGCCCTTGGACGAGGGCGGCGTGACCACGATCGGGGTGTCGCTGCCTTCTTCGATGACCTCGAGCTTGGGCGGCGTCTGCGCCGGTTTGTCCTGGGCCAGCGCGGCGCCCGTGGCGGAAAGCAGGGCGAGGGAGAGCAATGTCGACAGTGAGGTGGAGCGCAGCATGATGGTCGCCTTATGAACGTTTAGTCCATTGTAACAAACACACGCCATCCCTGTACTAAGTGTGGCAATCGCCCCTGCGAAGCGCCTGCGACTTCTGCGATAATGATCAACGCACGCCGCAACCTGCCTGGTCGCGGCTCCAACTTCATATACGGTGCCATGCAAAATACCCTGCTGCTAGTCGACGGATCCAGTTACCTGTACCGCGCATTCCACGCCCTGCCGGACCTGCGCAGTCCGGACGGGCACCCGACCGGCGCCATGCATGGCATGGTCAACATGCTGCGCCGCCTGCGCCAGGATTACCCCGCCGCCTATATCGCCTGCGTGTTCGACGCCAAGGGCAAGACCTTCCGCGACGATATGTACGAGGATTACAAGGCCACGCGCGCCGCCATGCCGGACGACCTGCGCCTGCAGATCGAGCCGATCCACGAAGCCGTGCGCCACATGGGCTGGCCGATCCTGATGGTCGATGGCGTGGAGGCCGATGACGTCATCGGCACCCTGTCGGTCCAGGCCACCAAGATGGGGCTCAACACGGTCGTCTCGACCGGCGACAAGGATCTGGCCCAACTGGTCAACGACAAGGTCATGCTGATCAACACCATGACAAATGAAAAGCTCGACGAAGCGGGCGTGCTGGCCAAGTTCGGCGTGCCGCCCAATCGCATCATCGACTACCTGACGCTGATCGGCGACACGGTCGACAATATTCCCGGCGTGGCCAAGTGCGGTCCCAAGACGGCCCTCAAGTGGCTTGCCGCGCACGACAGCCTCGATAACATCATGCAAAACGCCGCGTCCATCACGGGCGCAGTGGGTGAAAACCTGCGCCAGGCGCTGCCGTGGCTGCCCAAGGGGCGCGAACTGATTACCGTCAAGCTCGATTGCGATCTCGACGGCCACATGGTGTCGATCGCCGAGTCGCTGGTGGCCAGGCCGGAAGACCGCGAAGGCCTTAAACGCTTCTTTGAACGCTACGGCTTCAAGACGCTGCTGCGCGAAGTGACCCAGCGCGACGACGAGGGCGCACCGCGCGCCTTGCTCAATTCGCCCGAGGGCGAGCTGTTCCCCGGCGCCGTCATCCCCGTCATCAAGGGCGAGTACGAGACCGTCGTCACGGAGGCCCAGCTCGACGCCTGGCTGGCGCTGATCGACGCGGCCGAGCTGACCTCGGTCGATACCGAAACCACCTCGCTGGAACCGATGACCGCGCAAATGGTGGGCATTTCGCTGTCGGTGGAAGCGGGCAAGGGCGCCTATATTCCGCTTGCCCACCGCTATGCGGGCGTGCCCGAGCAGCTCGACCGCGCCCACGTGCTGGAAAAAATGCGCGACTGGCTGGAAAACCCCGCCAAGCCCAAGGTCGGCCAGAACCTCAAGTACGACAGCCACATCTTCGCCAACCACGGCATCGCCCTGCGCGGCATCATGCACGACACCTTGCTCCAATCGTACGTGTTCGAATCGCACAAGCCGCACGACATGGACAGCATGGCGCTGCGCCACCTGGGCTACACCACGATTCCCTTCACCGACGTGTGCGGCAAGGGCGCCGGGCAGATCTGCTTTGACCAGGTCGAGCTCGGGCGCGCGACCGAATACGCGGCCGAGGATTCGGACATCACGCTGCGCCTGCACCAGGCCATGCTGGGGCATGTCGAAAAGGACGAGAAACTCAATTTCATCTATCGCCAGATCGAACTGCCGACCTCGGTCGTGCTGCAAAAGATCGAGCGCAACGGCGTATTGATCGACGCCGACCTGCTCGACGTGCAGTCGGGTGAACTCGGTGCGCGCATCATGGAGCTCGAGCAGCAAGCCTACGAACTGGCGGGCGGTCCCTTCAACCTGGGTTCGCCCAAGCAGATCGGCGAGATCTTCTTTGGCAAGCTGCAACTGCCGGTCATCAAGAAGACCCCGGGCGGGGCGCCGTCGACCGATGAGGAAGTGCTGCAAAAACTGGCCGAAGACTACCCGCTGCCGAAAATCCTGCTCGAATACCGCAGCATGTCCAAGCTCAAGTCGACCTACACCGACAAGCTGCCGCGCATGGTCAACCGCGACACGGGGCGCGTGCACACCAACTACGCGCAGGCGGTGGCGGTGACGGGACGCCTGTCGTCGAACGAGCCGAACCTGCAGAACATCCCGATCCGCACGGCCGAAGGGCGGCGCATCCGCGAAGCCTTCATTGCCGGGCCGGGCAATGTGATCGTTTCGGCTGACTATTCGCAGATCGAACTGCGCATCATGGCCCACATCTCCGGCGACGAAGCGATGCTGCGCGCCTTCTCGGAAGGCGAAGACATCCACCGCGCCACCGCCGCCGAAATTTTCGGCATCGCCCCGGCCGACGTGCAGAGCGAACAGCGGCGCTACGCCAAGGTCATCAATTTTGGCCTGATCTACGGCATGAGCGCGTTTGGCCTGGCCGGCAACCTGGGCGTCGAACGGGCCGCCGCGCAAAGCTACATCGACAAGTACTTCGCGCGTTTTTCCGGCGTGCGTCAGTACATGGAAGACACGCGCATGCAGGCCAAGGCGCGCGGCTACGTCGAGACGGTGTTCGGCCGGCGCCTGTGGCTGCCCGAAATCAATTCGCCCAACGGTCCGCGCCGCCAGGGGGCCGAACGGGCCGCCATCAATGCGCCGATGCAGGGCACGGCCGCCGATCTGATCAAGCTGGCCATGATCGCCGTGCAGGACTGGCTC
>JGI24770J26754_10000313_pt1 | contig 33930 bp, 26 predicted proteins | sample LakOneMetagenome_FD_26754 | JGI IMG/M metagenome (IMG submission 26754) | reverse complement strand
TGGCGGAAGCGGTGAGATTCGAACTCACGGAGGGCGTGAACCCTCGTCGGTTTTCAAGACCGGTGCATTAAACCGCTCTGCCACGCTTCCATGCCGCTAAGAATACAAAGCCTCTTCATTTTATTCAAGAAAAATTTTAGTGCTTTATAGTCAAATGTCTATTGTTTCATCATTTAGTTAAAGCTTTGCAGCCAATTCAGCTCCTTCACGAATGGCACGCTTGGCATCAAGCTCTGCTGCCAGCTTTGCTCCTCCAATAATGTGATAGTTAGCCAGCACTTTCTTTCCACCCTGTGGCATCAAATCTTTAACTGATTCCTGTCCAGCGCATACTACAATCGTATCGACACGGAGCAGCTGGTCATGCCCATCGTGAGAAATCCATAAGCCTTCATCAGTAATTGCTTTATAATTTACACCGCGCAACATACGTACCTGATGCTTTTTGAGTTGTGCACGATGCACCCAGCCTGTTGTCTTACCAAGCCCTGCACCTAAGGGCGTAGGTTTGCGCTGCAGTAAATAAATTTCCCGAACGGGTGTTTCCAATTCGGCCGAAACCATTCCACCTTCCGTATGGTAATGAGATTCTGAATCTACGCCCCACTCACGTTGCCATTCAGTTAAAGGTTGTGGCTGAGGCTGTGAGACAGGTTTGAGTAAAAATTCAGAAACATCAAAACCAATTCCTCCTGCTCCTATCACTGCAACCCTGTATCCCACTTTTGCGCCCTTAAGCACTTCTGCATAAGACAAAACCTGCGGTGCTTCACTGCCAGCAATTTTAAGCTGACGCGGTATAACACCTGTGGCAACCACAATTTCATCATATCCTTCACGTTCAAGCTGTTCACGATTTATACGGGTATTTAAGCGAAGCTCTACGCCGGTTTTTTCAATTTGAACCTTAAAGTAGCGAATGGTTTCATGAAACTCTTCTTTGCCTGGCACAACTTTGGCTAAATTAAACTGTCCCCCGACTTCATCACTTGCTTCAAATAAAGTCACTTGGTGCCCTCGTCCCGCAGCAACTGTAGCCGCAGACATTCCGGCAACCCCAGCCCCCACTACAGCAATCCGCTTAGGTTTTTTTGTACGCACGTAGACCAGTTCTGTTTCATAAGCTGCCCGCGGATTGACCAAACAGGTTGCACGCTGCCATTTAAATGTATGGTCCAAGCAGGCCTGATTACAGGCAATACAAGTGTTAATTTCATTGACACGGTCTGTAGCAGTTTTATCTACCCAAAAAGGGTCAGCCAGAAATGGGCGTGCCATTTGTACCATATCGGCTTTTCCTTCAGCCAGAATGATTTCGGCAGTCTCCGGCATATTAATACGGTTTGAGGCAATGACCGGTATATTCACATACTGCTTCACTTCAGCGGTATAATCGACGAAAGCAGCACGCGGTACAGAGGTAACAATGGTGGGAATGCGCGCTTCGTGCCAGCCAATCCCAGTATTTAGCAAAGTTACACCTGCTTTTTCTAACGCCTGGGCAATCTGGATGACTTCATCCATGGTATTACCATTATCAACCAGATCCAGCATTGATAAACGAAAACAGATAATAAATTTCTCCCCCACTGCCTCACGGATAGCTTTTACAATTTCAAGTGAAAACCGCATCCGGTTTTCCAGTGTGCCGCCCCATCGGTCTTGACGCTGGTTGACATGCCGGCTCATAAACTGGTTTAACAGGTACCCTTCCGAGCCCATAATTTCAATTCCATCATAACCGGCCTTTTTTGAAAGGTTGGCAGCATGTGCATAATCCTTAATAGTACTCAGGATATTACGCTCACTCATTTTTCGTGGTTTAAACAGGGAAATAGGTGATTTAACCGGACTGGCAGAAACGACCAGTGGCTGATAACCGTAACGCCCAGAATGCAGAATCTGAAGCAAAATTTTAGCGCCATGTTTGTGTACAGCATGAGTGACCAACCGGTGATGGGGAATGTCGGCCAGACTGTTCATGGTGCCTCCCATTGGCGATAGCCAGCCCTCTCGATTAGGTGCTATACCTCCGGTAATAATGAGTCCAACTCCACCTTTGGCACGCTCGGCAAAATAGGCCGCAAGCTTCGGATAATGATAAAAACGGTCTTCCAGCCCGGTATGCATAGACCCCATTACTATCCGGTTTTTAATTGTAGTAAATCCCAAATCTAATGGCTTTAAAATATTTGCATAGCTGGTCATAGGATATCCTTGTAATTAGTGGGCTTTGCAATTTGTTGCATCTACTTTAACTGATTTTTTTATATTGTTTATGGCTGTTTATTTGAAGGATAAAGATTTGAACGTCAATTTTAAGCTTAGGCTATTTTAAAAATTTAAATATAAATATAGGGTGGCTTTAAAAGTATTGCGGGGAAGAATTTAACTGTGCTTTTAATAAATAGTTCTTAAAAGCACAGTTAAAAGAATTTGGTTTATGACCAATATTTTTTTCTGGAAGTATAACCAATGCCCACATTGAAACTGTTGGTTGGATCAAGCTTTTGATAGTGTTGTTTTAAAGCAGGCTTGGCTACATATAAATGTCCAACATTATGTTCGGCCGGATATTCGGCACCACGCTGATCTAGNAGTTTCCACATGGCATGCTCCATAGCCAATGGATCAACCCCTTTCTTGACGATGTAATCCTGATGAAAAACATGGCACAAGAAATGACCGTAGTAGAGTTTATGTATAATCTGCTCTTCCATTGACTCAGGCAAGGTTTCCAGCCACTCCCGGTCATTGCGTTTTAGGGCAATATCGAGCGCCACAATGTCTTCGACCTCCCGGCGATGTACATCACGGTAACGTATAGCTGCTCCTGCAATGGCAAATCGGTGTAAAAAAGCTTTACGGCCTTCTTCTTCATTACACAGAAAATAGTTGCCTGTAGAGTGTATTTTAAAATACTCCTGCAAGTAACTTTCTACCTGTGCTATATCCTGATCTTCGATACGAAGTAGTAAATGATGTTCATAGCGGTTACGGAACTCGGCCATACGCTGCGGTAAATGGGGTGGCAAAATGCCGGTTAACAGCTGTAAAACCTTGTCGGTTAATCCTCTGATTTTGACTTTTTCCAGCATGCCATCAATTTTGTCTTTCATGGCAAAAGCTTTAGGGACCCGCGCAGTTCCAAATTTTTCGATAAACAGAAAGGTATCCTTTCCATATTTCTCGCCAATGTCATACGCTACCCGATGAATATACTCACCTGCAATCGGCAGACGCGGCAATTGTGTCAGTAAATAGCGTCGAATTGCAGTCAGATCATCCTGACTATTGGTTCCAATATAAAACACCTGACTTGGTAATTTTTCAAAAGTATCCAGCCGCACTGCGAAAACACAGACCTTGCCGGCAGAACCTGAAGTTTCAAACAACCGGTTAGGGTCAGCATTAAAACGCGCCGGTGTATCAAGATCAACCTGACGCACGTCATGACCATAATGAGGATCAGAAGCGCGGTGCTGCGGACTGTAATCAATATCCTTTTCCTGATACTCACCATTTTGCAGACGTATCAGAATCTGTTCTGGCTGGGTACCTAAACTTACTCCCAAGTGATTAACCAGATGCAGTTGTCCCTGTTCATCAACCTGAGCATATAAGGCCAGTTCGGTGTACGCCGGCCCACGTCTTACCAGTGCACCGCCAGAGTTATTACACACTCCCCCTAATACAGAGGCACCTATACAGGAGGAACCAATCACTGAATGCGGTTCCCGGTTAAAGGGTAACAGGGCTTTTTCTAATGCATCTAAAGTCGCACCCGGCAAGCATATAACTTGCTTTCCTGAATTGATAACCTGTATACCGGCTAACCGACGGGTGCTGATCAGTACTACTGGACGGTCATAATCATGACCATAAGGTGTAGAGCCTCCAGTCAGGCCAGTATTGGCGGCCTGCATAATTACAATACAGTCTGCAGCCACTGCAATCTGTAAAATACGCCATTGTTCAATCAGGCTACCGGGAGCTACTACGGCTAGAACCTGTCCTTCACCAAAACGTCGACCCTGCCGGTAAAGGCGGGTTTCCTGCTCATCGGTAAGTACAAATTTTTCTCCGACCACTTGCTGAAACTGCTGTATGACTTTAGAGGCGGTGATAGACACGGTTTTACTCCATAATGCGCTTGACCAGACATTCAGAAGAAATATCCTGAATAGTTTTAGCGCCAGTTAGTGTCATGGCAACTCGCATTTCCTTGTTAATCAGCTCAAGTAGGTGATTTACACCTTCACCGCCGGCAGCACCCAATGCATAGACGAAAGCACGACCCAACAGACATAAATCAGCCCCAAGCGCAATCATACGTACTACATCAAGTCCGTTACGGACTCCCGAATCGACCATAATTTTCAGATCGCCTTTAACAGCATCTGCAATAGCCGGTAATGCACGGGTAGTAGACAATACGCCATCTAGCTGGCGTCCACCATGATTAGATACCACAATTCCATCAGCGCCAAAACGTACCGCATCTTTAGCATCTTCAGGGTCCAGAATACCTTTAATGACCATTGGACCATCCCAGTATTCACGGATCCATTCCAGATCTTTCCAGGAAATGGACGGGTCAAAGTTTGCCCCTAACCAGCCAATATAATCTTCCAGGCCGGTTGGTTTACCCAAGTATTTAGAAATATTGCCCAGATCATGTGGACGTCCCATCAGTCCAACATTCCATGCCCAGTGTGGATGCATAAAGGACTGCATATAGCGGCGCATGGCAGCATTAGGTCCGCTCATGCCTGAATGAACATCACGGTAACGTGCACCTGGTACCGGCATATCTACGGTGAAGACCAGAGTCGAACAACCTGCAGCCTTGGCACGCTCCAATGCATTTTTCATAAAGCCCCGGTCACGCAATACATAAAGCTGAAACCACATCGGGCGCTGGATGGCTGGTGCAACTTCTTCAATTGGACAGACTGATACCGTTGACAGAGTAAAAGGTATGCCATTTTTCTCTGCAGCAACCGCGGCCTGAACCTCCCCACGGCGAGCGTACATTCCGGTCAGGCCAACTGGTGCCAGAGCAACTGGCATCGACAAGGTTTCATTAAACAGCTTGGTTTCCAGACTCAGTTCAGACATGTCATTTAAGACACGCTGCCGCAAAGCGATTTTGGAAAGGTCTTCTACATTTCGTTGCAGGGTATATTCCGCATATGCCCCGCCATCAATATAATGAAACAGAAATGGAGGTAAACGGCGTCGCGCTGCTTCACGATAATCATTAGAAGATGAAATAATCATTTTAAATCCTGTTTAAGCGACTGGCACGCTGATGACGAGCTTCCTCCTCATCAATCGAGCGTACCTGTTGTATAACAAATTCGATATGGCCACAAACTGCCATGCGGGCTGCCTGCGGATCTTTACGGTCAATTGCATCCATGACCTTGAAATGCTGTAAATGCAACTGGTCAAACCGGTCTGACTCTGAATAGACTTTACGGCGACCCAGCACTACGTTGTATTGCAACAGATCAAACAGGCCACGCATGGTCTGTATCAGGACCAAATTATGAGATGCTTCAGCAATCGCCAGATGAAACTTGGCGTCTGCTACCGAAGCCTGATCCGGATCACCAATTGACTGGAAATGGCTGATCTGGTCATAAAAGTGATGAATNTTGANACGGTCCTCAGCAGTAGAGCGTAAAGCTGCATACCAGGCTGTTCCCCCTTCCAGTACCAANCGTGCTTCCTGCACATCGAAGCGGTAAAGTGGATCCTGGTCAATCAGGCCGCTTANAGGCTGAACAATTTTATGCTGTGACCAGGTAACAGGCAGTTGGCAAATATAAGTACCATCTCCTAAACGNCTCTGCACTNTACCTTGAGTATTTAACTGCTGTAGGGCCTCCCGTAATGAGGAGCGCGATACACCAAGCTGTTCACATAGCTTACGCTCAGAAGCGAGGCGATCTCCGACTTTCATTCCTTGCTGTTCAATCAGCTGATACAAACTTTGTATAACTTTATCGGAGACCTTCACCCTGCACTTCCTCTTTCTATCCTATGGAATCATCCACGGGAACACATATGCCTGTAGAGTGATAATGATACCAATCATTACGGTAAAGGTTATACTGTGTTTAACCGTAAAGCGGAACAGATCGGACTCTTTACCTACCAGCCCTGCTGCTGCACAGGCAATGGCAATCGACTGTGGAGAAATCATCTTGCCGGTGACTCCACCGCTGGTATTGGCAGCTACCAGTAAAACTTCTGGCACACCAATCTGCTGAGCAGTAGTTGCCTGTAATGCTGCAAACAGTGCATTGGCAGAAGTATCTGAACCTGTGAGGAACACGCCCAACCAGCCCAAGAATGGCGAGAAGAAGGTAAAAGCATTACCAGTATGGGCCAAGGCTAATGCCAATGTTGCCGACATTCCTGAGTAATTCGCAATAAATGCAAAGGCTAGAACCATGCCTATCGAGTAAATCGGGGTCTTTAATTCATTTACTGTTTCACCAAAAGTCACCAGTGCTTCACGTGGCTTCATTTTCAGATAAACAATCGTAATAAGCGCCGCAATAATAATTGCTGTACCGGTTGCTGAGAGCCAGTCAAATTTGAAGATAGCATCATAGTCCTTAACTTCGGGCACCACTGGAGGCACTTTCTGAACCAGCTGATGCAAATAAGGAACCTTGATCGAAATCACCCAATCCTGCATTGGGCCATCTTTAGCAAATAGATCTTTAAAAGGCTTGATACTCCATAGAGTTACCATCGCTGTCAAAATCACAAATGGTGACCAGGCTTTGGCAATCTGGCCTATACTGAATTTCTGCTTCTGTGAAGCCAGCAACTCGGCATCCACCTGACTGTCGTTTTCATCTTTAAAACGAAAGATATGCTTAGGCTTCCAGTATTTTAATAAGATTGTCAGGCTCACCAGTGACGCAATGGCCGCAGTAATATCTGGCAATTCAGGCCCTACAAAGTTTGAGGTCAAGTACTGTGCCAGTGAAAATGCACCGCCTGCTACAATTACAGCCGGCCAGGTCTCTTTAATTCCGCGCCAGCCATCCATAATGGCCATAATCCAGAACAGTACGATTGGCACCATAAACGGTAACTGGCGGCCTACCATCTGGCTGATTTCCATGGTATCTACACCAGACACCTGCCCCGCTACGATAATTGGAATACCCATTGCGCCAAAGGCAACGGGTGCGGTATTCACAATCAGGCACAGACCGGCAGCATACAATGGCTTAAAGCCCAAACCGACCAGTAATGCCGCAGTAATCGCAACCGGTGCACCAAAACCTGCTGCTCCCTCAAGAAAGGTACCAAAAGCAAATCCGACCAACAGCATTTGCAAACGCTGGTCTTCAGTAATAGATAAAATTGAAGAACGGATTACATCGAACTGGCCTGTTTTAACAGAAACTTTATACAGGAATACTGCACCAATGATGATCCAGGATATTGGCCATAAACCATAGAAGAAACCATAAATTACCGAGGCAAATGCCATATCGGTCGGCATGCCATAAGCAAAAAGTGAAACCAGCAAAGCCAGTACCACCGTAATTGTTCCCGCTACACTTCCTTTTAAACGGAAAACTGCCAATGCCAGAAAAAAGAAAATAATTGGAATCAGGGCGACCAAGCTGGAAATCCATAAATTCCCCATCGGATCATAAATCTGTTGCCATTGTGAAAGCACATTCTTCTCCTTGATATGCTCACGAGATATTGATTGATCTAACCCTACAATAATTGGTCAGACCAATATTTACTTTAAAGAACAATAAATCTTTTAATTACTTTAATTATCCTAAATTTTGCTTATTTAAAGATCAATATAAAATTTTATCTATAAAATTGGTCATACCAATTTAAATTAGAAAATGTTTAATTTCTGGCAAAGTCAATTTAAAATAAAAATTCTCTATTTTTTCTTAATATATTGTTTAATAAATAGAATATTTAAATTCAAAGTATTAAAAACTGTACTTTTAATGCTCTTGTAAAACTTTAGTCTTATAGATTTTTTAAAACTTAAAATATGATGAAATAGAGTCAAGAAAAGCCCGTATTATTTTCTGCTCTAAATAAAACCTCCTTATTAATTTTTATAAACTGAGTTAACTCATAAAAGCGTAATTATAAATTTAGCGCCCCTATAATTTTTAAAGTTTGTCTTTTTTTTAAGAAAACATGTTCGTTTAAAAGTGTTACAATAAAATGTTTATAGATTTTTCAATGGCAGCCAATTCGTGGTGCCTGTTTTATAGTTAGGACTAGCAATGACTGATAATGCAACCATTTTGCAGCATGTACCAGTAGGCAAAAAAGTCGGAATTGCCTTCTCTGGTGGCCTGGATACTTCTGCTGCTTTATTGTGGATGAAACAAAAAGGTGCAGAGCCTTATGCGTATACTGCAAATCTTGGTCAGCCTGATGAAGATGACTATGATGCCATTCCAAAGAAAGCTGAAAATTATGGTGCGGTAAAAGCTCGTTTGATCGACTGCCGCCTGCAACTTGCGCTTGAAGGTATTGCTGCAATTCAATGTGGCGCATTCCATATCAGTACAGGCGGTATGCCTTATTTTAATACCACTCCATTAGGTCGTGCAGTCACTGGTACTATGCTGGTAACGGCCATGAAAGAAGATGATGTCAACATCTGGGGTGATGGCTCAACTTATAAAGGCAACGATATTGAGCGTTTTTATCGTTATGGTCTGCTTACCAATCCTAACCTGAAAATTTATAAACCTTGGCTAGACCAGACCTTTATTGATGAACTTGGTGGCCGTGCTGAAATGTCACAGTTCCTCATCGATAACGGCTTTGACTACAAAATGTCAAAAGAAAAGGCCTACTCGACCGACTCAAATATGCTGGGTGCAACTCATGAAGCCAAAGATCTTGAATACTTGAATGCCGGCATCAAGATTGTCGAGCCAATTATGGGGGTAGCGTTCTGGAAAGATGAAGTCGAAGTTAAAGCTGAAGAAGTTTCCGTGACTTTTGAAGAAGGTATGCCAGTTGCATTAAATGGCCANCGTTTTGATAANCCGGTGGAACTTATTCTTGAAGCGAACCGTATTGGTGGACGTCATGGNCTGGGAATGTCCGACCAGATTGAAAACCGTATTATNGAAGCCAAGTCTCGTGGTATTTATGAAGCACCTGGCATGGCGTTGCTGCATATCACTTATGAACGTCTGGTAACGGGTATTCATAATGAAGATACCATTGAACAATANCGNATCAATGGNCTGCGTTTAGGTCGTCTTCTTTATCAAGGCCGCTGGTTTGACTCTCAGGCACTGATGTTGCGTGAAACTGCCCAACGNTGGGTTGCTAAAGCAATTACGGGTACAGTCACGTTAGAGCTGCGTCGTGGTAATGACTACACCATCATGAACACTGAATCTCCGAACCTGACCTATGAAGCTGAACGCTTGACTATGGAAAAAGGTGATTCAATGTTCACACCAATGGACCGTATTGGACAGCTGACTATGCGTAATCTGGATATTACAGATACACGCGCCAAACTGGGTCTTTATACTGACTCTGGCCTGCTATCATTGGGTCAGGGTTCAGCTTTACCCCAGCTTGAAAATAACAAGAAGTAATTTTTAATCTGTCTAAAAGCCGCCTGATTCTGGCGGCTTTTATTTTTATAAGAATTAATGGTTATGCAACTTTTGTTGAACCGACTGACTGATAGAAAATCTGATTGCGGCCCAACTGTTTGGCNCGATAGAGTGCCTGATCAGCAGACTCAAGCAAAGCCTCCTGTGTTACAGCCGCTTCTCCCCTATAAATTGTAATACCCANGCTTANAGTGATATAGCTGGCAATACATGAACGTTCATGAGGAATAGCAAGCCGCTCAATTTCCCNATAAATATTGGACGCAACCGCATANGCACCATGCGCCTCGGTTTCAGGAAGAAGCACTACAAACTCCTCTCCACCATAACGNGCCACAAAATCNCTGTGCCGAATCGAATTTTTAATTGCTCTGGCAATACTATAAATCACTTTATCGCCCATCTGGTGACCATAAAAATCATTATAGTTTTTAAAAAAATCCACATCGATAAACAGTAGAGATAAGGGCGTTCCTTCTTTACGTGACTGCCTATAAAAACTGTCCAGAGTCTCATCAAAATTACGGCGGTTAGAGATCTGGGTTAACTCGTCATGCTGGCTTAAATGCAAAAGTTCAGAAGCATGAATATACTGAATTTTTTCATTAAGCTGTGCAAGCTTGGTATTTAAAAACAGTATACGTTCCCGCTTGATCAGCATGGTACTTAAAGTAAAACCAAACAGACAGCTTCCCAACAGTACCCGGCTCAAAATGATCACTTCAAAAGAAATATGAAATACGAACAGTAAGTAAATAGATATAACCGCGGCCAGGGTCCCGACCAAAAGCATGTGGAGTGGCCGTACCCCACTGATCATAAACCCCAGCATATATATAAAACACAACACAATCACTGACTGATACTTGAGTGCAGGGGTAGCAAAACTCATACTCAGCAGACAGCTTGAAATAATAGTCCAGAGCATTAAACCTAATGCAGCCTGATAAAAGTAAGGCTGAAGCAGTTTACTTCTAGCAAAGCCATAAAGGGTTAACAGACTTACTGCGCCATTAAGCATGGCAACAATACACAGCAGGAAATCTGCAGAGAAAAAACGCTGACCAGAAAGCCAGTAATCACCTGGCAACACTAAAGCCGTAAATAAAAGGTAAGCCCACACACCTGCAGCAAAAGATTGTGAGATATTGATCCGGGCCCGTTCAGTATTCTGCTGCCAGAACTCTTGTTCAAGTGCCTGCGGCAACGAACTACTGGTACGATGAGAATGTAGGGCGACCAGAGTTTCAATTTTTTCTTTTTGTTGCTGCAACGTTGTAAGGTAATATTTATATTCCATAACATCGTGCATAGTTTTTATAGTTCTATAAAAATAGCATACCCTTAGGGCAAATTACGAACTTTATTGTGCCTTTTATCCATAATTGCCGTTATCATTTTTAGAGTTTATCGATTATCATCTATTTTATTTTTCTTGCCTGAACACTTTGAATACGATCACTCTTCTCCAACCAGATGACTGGCATGTCCATTTACGTGACGGCCTAGCCCTTAAACGTACCGTGCCTGATCTGGCCAGACAGTTTTCCCGCGCCATTTGCATGCCCAATCTGGTTCCACCAGTAAAAACGGTTGATGAGGCTCTGGCCTATCGTGAACGGATTATGGCTCATGCGCCTGAAGGGGTAAATTTTGATCCGCGTATGGTTCTTTATTTTACTGACTACACTTCACCTGAAGAAGTTAAAAAAATTAAAGATTCAGAATATNTTAATGCCATCAAGCTTTATCCGGCTGGTGCAACTACNAATTCAGACAATGGTGTCAGCGATATCCGTAAAGTATATGCAGTCATAGAGCAGCTTGAAAAATATCAGGTGCCTTTACTGTTACATGGTGAAGTTACTCATAATCATGTAGACATTTTTGACCGCGAAAAGCGTTTTCTGGATGAAGTACTTTCTCCTCTCTTGAAGCAGTTTCCAGCACTTAAAGTTGTGCTTGAGCATATTACTACCAGTGAAGCAGCACATTTTGTGCTGGAACAGGACCGTAATGTTGCAGCTACCATTACTCCACAACACCTGTTATTTAACCGTAATGATATGCTAGTAGGTGGAATCAAGCCGCATTTTTACTGTTTACCAATTCTGAAACGTCAGTCCCACCAGCAGACCCTGCTGGAAGTGGCAACTAGTGGTAACCCGAAATTCTTTCTTGGTACAGACAGTGCGCCCCATTCTAAAAATGCTAAAGAAAATGCATGTGGCTGTGCAGGCTGCTATAGTGCACCTACTGCTATTGAGCTTTATGCACAGGCATTTGATCAGGTAGGACGTATTGAACGGCTTGAAGGTTTTGCCAGCATGTTTGGTGCAGACTTCTATGGCTTACCGCGTAATACTCAAACAATTAGCTTGGTTAAAGAACCGCAGGTGATTCCAGCGAGCCTAGAATATCTGGAAAATGAACAGATTATTCCACTTTATGCCGGTCAAACCATTCAATGGAGAAAAGTGTGACACAAGATTCACGACCTGTGATTGGTCAGCGTTTTCGTGGCTTTCTGCCAGTTGTGGTAGATGTGGAAACTGCGGGCTTTAATGCACAGACTGATGCGTTACTTGAAATTGCCTGTATTCCGATTATCTATGATGAGGAAGGAAAATTTATTCCGGGTCCTGCCTATCATGCACATATTAATCCGTTTGAAGGCGCTAATCTGGATCGCCGCTCGCTAGACTTCATTGGGGTTGACCCTTTTAATCCGATGCGTATGGCGATGGCAGAAGATGAAAAGACTGCATTGAAACGTATCTTCAAGTCTATTCATGATATCCGCCGTGAACAGCTGTGTACTCACGCCATACTGGTTGGCCACAATGCCCATTTTGACCTAGGTTTTTTACAGGCAGCTATTAACCGAAGTGGAACTAAAAACCAGAATCCATTTCATAGCTTTTCAGTGTTTGATACGGTCACGCTCAGTGCCTTAATGTTTGGCCAAACCGTGCTGGCTAAATCCTGTCTACAGGCGGGAATTGAGTTTGACGGGAAAGAAGCACATTCAGCATTATATGACACGCAGAAAACTGCCGAGCTGTTTTGCTATATTTTAAACAAACTCGCACCTCAACTGCTTGACACTCTGGTAGCGGATCAATAAGATACCGCTACCTTCTGAACGTCCCTATCGTCTAGAGGCCTAGGACATCGCCCTTTCACGGCGGTAACCGGGGTTCGAATCCCCGTAGGGACGCCATCTTTTATTTTATTCTGATCGCCTAATTAAACTCTCTGGCCTAGGCATAAGTATATCTGCCTATAACCCGAACATAGAAGTTAGTTGATTGATGTAAGGCTTTCATTTGGTTAAAAATAATACCAGCTGCCATTTGACACATCCTTAAAATCTCCCTATTATAAGCCCACCTCTGAAACGTCCCTATCGTCTAGAGGCCTAGGACATCGCCCTTTCACGGCGGTAACCGGGGTTCGAATCCCCGTAGGGACGCCAATTCTTCTGCTGTTATTTCTCCTGCTTTTTATTTCGATTGCACATTTACATTTTTTCTCTAAAATAGCCGGCTTCATTACTCTTTTCCGTTTAACTCTATGCCGTCATCTCCTTCTCCGAATGATGCGTTGCATCAGGGCAATTCTGCGCCATTAAAACGCGCTATGAGTACCCGACATCTGGTTATGCTTTCTCTGGGAGGCGCAATTGGTACTGGCCTGTTTTTAGGCTCGGGTGAAGTCATTGCACAAACGGGGCCGGTCGGCGCCATCCTTGCTTATGTGCTGGGTGGCCTTATTGCCTATATGGTGATGCTTTGCCTTGGCGAACTCGCTGTACATATGCCTGTTTCAGGCTCTTTTGGTGCCTATGCCAATAAGTTTATTGGTCCGGGAACAGGATATACCATTACCTGGTTATATTGGCTAACCTGGTCAGTAACCCTTGGTACCGAATTTACTGCTGCTGCACTTCTTATGCAGGAATGGTTTCCAGATAGCTCCATGTGGATGTGGACACTGGTTTTTGGTGCCTTCGTATTTACCTTAAATATGATTTCCACACGCTGGTTTGCCGAATCTGAATTTTGGCTTGCACTGGTGAAAGTAATCACTGTTGTCGCGTTTATTCTGTTTGGTTTACTGGCAATTTTCGGTGTAATTGGCTACCAAGGTTATGAGTCTGCACCACTCTTTAGTAATCTGACCGCGCAAGGCTGGTTCCCTGAAGGCCTGTTTCCTATTTTCACTACCATGTTGATTGTGAACTTCGCTTTTTCTGGGACCGAATTGATTGGGGTAGCAGCAGGTGAAACCCAAGACCCCGCCAAAAATGTACCCAAAGCCATCAATGCAGCGATTTTCCGTTTATTGATTTTCTTTGTAGGAACAATCTTGGTGGTAACTGCACTTCTACCTCATCAGGAAGCAGGTTTAGCAGCCGAGGGTGTAAGCAGTAGCCCATTCGTTACGGTATTTCAGCACATTGGTATCCCTTATGCTGAAGATATTATCCGTTTTGTTATTATCACAGCATTGCTGTCAGCGGCCAACTCTGGTTTATTTGCTGCCTCACGTATGATGTGGTCATTGTCTTATAACAAGCAATTACCAGCAGTATTTTCAAAAGTAAATGCACGCGGCATTCCTTATGTTGCAGTAATCGTTACCATGATCGGCGGTATGCCGGGTCTGTTGTCTGAGCAGTTTGCCCCAGAAACTATTTTTACTAATTTGCTCGGAATCGCAGCCTTTACCATGGTAGTAGTCTGGATGAGTATCTGTCTCAGCATGTTCAACTTCCGCCGAGACTGGTATAAGCAGGGAAAAACTGCTAAAGATCTTGCATTTGCTGCGCCGCTGTTTCCTATTGTTCCGATTCTAGGTTTTGTTTTCTGTCTGATTACCTGTATCAGTATGGTTTTTGATCCATCCATGCGAATCAGTTTCTTCGGATGCCTGTTNTTTATTGCAGCATGCTATACAAGTTATTATGTGTTTTACCATCCTAAGTCTTGATGCCGACCTAAAGCACTNAAGAGCGGCAAATGCCGCTCTTTTTTATACAAAAGCATGAATCAGAATATCTTGCAGCAATTTCAAACAAATTATGGCATTTTGCTTTGTTTTTATACGAACGGTATATTTTTAAGGGAAAGATGCCAGAAAAGTGTTTGACACATCCGGGGATTCACCCTAATATACGCCCACCTCTGAAACGTCCCTATCGTCTAGAGGCCTAGGACATCGCCCTTTCACGGCGGTAACCGGGGTTCGAATCCCCGTAGGGACGCCAATTTCAGAACTATGCCTCACTTAAAGTCCCTATCGTCTAGAGGCCTAGGACATCGCCCTTTCACGGCGGTAACCGGGGTTCGAATCCCCGTAGGGACGCCATATTCAAGATGGCAGCATCTTATAAAAAAGCCCAAGCATTATGACTTGGGCTTTTTTTTCTTGTGTGTAAACCTTGTTTATTCTGATGCAGTGATGAGAGCTGTAATCAGGGCAAGTTTTTAACAGGATGGAATAAGTTCGATATTTTTTCTTATTTCCTGCATTTATACTGAATCAGCCCGTCAGCCTGTTTATTTCATTACATACCGAGAATATAAAACAGGCCTGCCCTCAGGTTTAAAAGACCCTAAAGACAGGACTATTTACCACTAGATGCAATACACTCATCTATATACATAAACTAGGCCGATTTACGCGAATTAATCTGGCCTTTAACTACAGCAGTCAGATTTCCCTTAAGGTATTTAAAAAATACTTTTAAGGGAGAAAGTTTTGGATTAGGTTTTTTACCCTCAGCAATTGCTTTAAACTGTGCCGCATACCAGATAATTTCCATAATTGCCATTTTATCAATCATCGGAATGCCAGTTTTAATTTTCTCTACACCATAACGAACGTCTTTCCCGGCAATTAAATGGTTAGTCAAGTCAGTTTCTACCGCAAATGGCCGTGCAATACCAATAAAATTACATGCCCCACTCTCTAGGGCATCATTCATACCTTTTACGGTTCTAAAACCGCCTGTTACCATGAGATAGCATTTGACTTCCTGACGGATCCTTTCAGCAAAATCAAGGAAATAGGCTTCACGGGCAATTGTACTGGCTTTACGTTTACCTTCCTTGACACCAGCCATAGCTGGTGCTTCATAACTTCCTCCTGAAATTTCAATCAGGTCAATACCAGCCGCATCAATTGCTTTGAATACATAGATGACATCTTCTTCTGTAATACCACCACGCTGGAAGTCTGCCGAGTTGAGTTTTACAGAAATAATAAAGTTCTCTGAAGTCCCTGCTCTTACGGCCTTGTAGATTTCCAGCAGGAAACGCATACGGTTTTCAATTGAACCGCCCCATTGGTCCTGACGCTTGTTGGTCAGTGGCGACAGGAATTGACTAATCAGATAACCATGCGCACCGTGTAGCTGTATACCCTCAAAGCCTGCTTTTTCACAGATTTTGGCAGCATGGGCAAAACGCTGGATAATATCCAGAATTTCTTCTTCACGCAGTTCACGCGGTGTACCAAAAGTGGTTGCCAGAACCGGACTAAATGGCACAGCTGAAGGTGCAACTGTTTCTTTGTTCAGGCCCTTAGGACACTGACGTCCCGGATGAGACAGCTGGACCAGTTGAACCATACCATATTCTTTGCCAATTTCTGCCCAGTGCTTGAGCTGTTCCAGATCACGTTCAGTCTCGATTGCTACTACACCTGGCTCATTTTTAGCGCCGATATCAACCATTACATTACCGGTAATGGCACAGCCCAGACCACCTTTAGCCCATGCCTCATATAAGCCATAATGCAGATGATTAGGTTGCCCTGCTGCGTTAGCCAGTGCTTCACTCATTGCACCCTTAATAATTCTGTTTTTAAAGGTTGTATTACGAATTGTGATCGGTTCAGCAATCAAGCTCATGATATTTTTTCCAATTTACTGAATTAGAGTCCTTACTCTAGTTTAAACGCCTGTCTAGTCAAGGTTTACTCTATTACAATGCATGCCGTAGGAGTCACAGAAAAAGTTCCTGATGACGGTTTTTAATATTGACTTGCAGCTATCAATTGCCGGGTATACTCGGACTGAGGATTTGAAAATAGCTGTTCAGTATCCTGAAATTCGACCAGTTGCGCATGCCGTAGCACCATCACCTGCTGACATAAGGCACGGACTACCTGTAAATCATGACTGATAAACAGATAGCTTAACTGATATTCCTGTTGCAGATTTCGTAATAACTGCACAATTGCCCGCTGGGTGGTACGGTCCAATGCAGAAGTAGGCTCATCTAAAATAATAAGCTTGGGCTTAAGGATCAAAGCCCGTGCCAGTGCTACACGTTGCCGCTGTCCGCCAGAAAGTTCATGTGGATAGCGCTGTTTAAAATGTACAGGCAACTCTACCGTCTGTAGAATCTGGTCAATCTGCTCAGTTACAGCGAGCGGCATATGATGTTTTAAATTCAGCCCTTCACCAATGATTTGCTCGACCGTCATACGAGGATTCAGGCTACTGAACGGATCCTGAAATACAATTTGGAAATCAGTGCGTAATAACCTTAATTTTTTCTCGGAAAGCAGGTTAAGGTCCTGCTCCATTAAAAAGATTTGGCCTTTACTCTCTATCAACCGGGCAATAGCTAAAGCCAGAGAAGTTTTACCAGAGCCACTTTCCCCAACAATTCCAATGGAGTCACCTTGTCTTAAGACCAGATTTAAAGGCTCAACTGCCACAAAATAATCTTTTACACGGTTAAGCAACCCTTGGCGAATAGGAAAACATACACTGACCTGTTCCAGTCTCAACAGTTCGGAGCCTGCGGAGGATGGCAACGCCTGACCAAAATTATGTGCCAATAAATGCCGGGTATATTCAGCCTTAGGCTGTTTAAAAATTTGCTCGGCACTCCCCTGTTCTTCAACTCTGCCTTGATTCATCACAACCACCTGCTGGGCACAGCGCTTAACTATATTAAGATCGTGACTAATTAGAATCATGGCCATATTTCGGCGATGTTGCAGGCTTTGTAGCAGTTTGAGAATTTGTGCCTGTAAAGTTACATCCAGAGCGGTAGTAGGTTCATCAGCGATAAGGATATCGGGATCTAAAGCTAACGCCATCGCAATCATTACCCGTTGTCGCTGGCCGCCGGAAAGCTCATGTGGATAACGTTGCAGTTTGTCTTCCGGATGAGTTATTCCGACATCATGGAGTAATTCTACCACTCTCTGCCGAACCTGATCTTTAGACCAGCCTTGTAAATACAGACTTTCTCCAATAATTTTTTCTACCCGATGCAGCGGGTTAAGTGCAGTCATGGGTTCTTGAAAAATCATGGCAATTTTATGGCCACGAATCTGGCGTTTTGCTGTTTCAGACAGATTTAAAAGATTCTGACTATCTAAAATAGCACTCCCCTGAACCTTAAGATTAGCAGGTAACAGTCCAAGCAAAGCCAAGCTGCTGATGGATTTTCCTGAACCACTCTCTCCGACAATAGCTAAGGTCTGTCCGGCATATAGATAGAAATTTAAATTTTCTACCAGAACTTCGCCCTGCTCATTTTGAATATTAAGCTGTTCAACCTGTAGCTTTAGCGCAGCTGACTGGTCACTGGCGTCTTGGGTCAAATGCATCGCGGGTTGCCTCCCCAATATAGATCAATAATGAAAGAACCAGTGCCAGACTAAAAAAACCAGATAAAGCCAGCCAGGGCGCATTAAGATTATTTTTCCCTTGCAGCAGAATTTCCCCTAATGATGCAGCATCAGGTGGTAAACCATAGCCCAGGAAATCCAGTGCAGTCAGGGCAGTAATATTGGCGGTAAGCATAAAAGGGAGCTGGGACAGACTGGAACTCATGGCATTGGGAAGAATATGCCGGAAGATAATGGCATGATCTTTTACCCCCANCGCACGTGCNGCGCGCACATAATCGAAATTTCTTGCACGNAANAACTCTGCCCGAACCAGACCAACCAGGGCTGGCCAGCCAAACAGTAACATAATCAGAAATAGCCAATAAACATTTGGAGTAAACATACTGACCAGAATCATGACCATAAACAGCATGGGCAGGCCACCCCATACCTCAAGTACACGCTGCCCGAGCAGATCAATCCACCCACCGTAGTAGCCTTGTACTGCACCTATCACGATGCCAATTAAGGCAGCAAAAAATGTCAGGGCAAATCCGAACAGTAAAGAAATACGCAAACCATATAAAACACGTGCCAGTACATCTCTTCCCTGATCATCAGTACCTAACCAGTTTTGTGCTGTTGGTGGCGATGGCACAGGAACAGCCAGTTCAAGATTTGGCGTCTGATAAGAAAATTCAATTAAGGGCCAGATTGCCCAGCCTTTAGCGTTGATAAGCTGCTGTACCACCGGATCTTTATAGTCAGCTTCCGTTTCAAAAACTCCGCCAAAAGCTGTTTCCGGATATTCCTTCAGTACAGGCACATAATAAGAGTTTTCATATTTCACCAGTAGCGGTTTATCATTGGCGATAAACTCTGCCGCAAGAGAACAAATAAAAATCAGAATAAAAATAATCAGGCAGCCCATACCAAGACGGTTATGGGTAAAACGTTGAAGGCGTGCCCGCATTAATGGAGACATTATTTTGCCCCCCGTGAATCAAAATTGATGCGTGGATCGATAATCTGATACAGCACATCACTGATGAGACGCAAGATCAAACCCAGTAGGGTAAATAAAAATAATGTGCCAAAAATAACTGGATAATCACGCTGTACTATGGCTTCAAAACCCATCAATCCCAGCCCATCCAGATTAAAAATTATCTCGATAAACAGGTTGCCTACAAAGAAAATCCCTATCAGAGCCTCAGGTAAACCGGCAATCACTATCAGCATTGCATTACGAAATACATGGCCGTATAGGACCCGGTTTTCACTTAATCCCTTGGCACGTGCAGCTAATACATACTGCTTGTTCAACTCTTCCATAAAAGAGTACTTTGTCAAGTAGGTTAGTCCAGCAAACCCGCCCAGAATCATAGTGAATAAAGGCAACGCCATGTGCCAGAAATAATCTTTGATTTTTCCAAGCAGGCTGAGCTCCTGAAAATTTTCCGAGACTAGCCCCTGCAGCGGAAACCACTGAAAATAACTGCCGCCAGCGAAAAATACAATCAGTAAAACACCAAATACAAAGGTCGGTACAGCATAACCAATCGCTAGAAGTAATGAAGTAGACTTATCAAATAGCGTGCCGTGCTGTCTGGCCTTTTTAATCCCCAATGGAATAGACACCAGATAAATCAGTAAAGTACTCCATAATCCCAGAGAAACTGTAACCGGCATTTTCTCCCAGAGCAGCTGGGTAACGGGCTTATCTTTAAAAAAACTGATGCCGAAGTCCAGAGTGAGATATCCCTTGAGCATAATCCAGAAACGTTCAGGTGCCGATTTGTCAAAACCGTATTGTGCTTTGATTTTTTCCACCATTTCATCACTAAGGCCCCGCGCACCCTGATATTCAGATGAATGGCCAGCTGTTTCAGCATGGCTGGTATTTCCCACTCCCTGGAAATTCTGGGCTTGCTGGATAGCCTGCTCTACGGGCCCTCCTGGTGCTAGCTGGATCACCATAAAGTTAATCAGCAGAATCAAGAATAGAGTTGGAATAATTAACAGAAGTCTTTTTAATATATATGTGCCCATAAAGACGCCATTCCCTGTGACTTCAATTGTTATAAGGTTATTGCCTGCGCAAATAACTGCTCACCTGCTGAGCCTGCTTGCTATCAATCCACCAGTAGTCTAAACCTACAGAAAGTTTTGGTTTCTGTTTTGGCTGATGATACATATTCCAGTATGCCAGCCAGTTTTCCCCTTTGCCATAAGTTGGAATCTGATAGTAGCCCGCACGCAGCAGACGGTCTAATACGCGAGTACGAATAACCAGCTGTTCACGGTCTGGTGCCCGGATGACACTATTAATTACTTGATCAATAACCGGGTTCTTGATACCGGCATAATTATAATTTCCTGCCTGATCAGCTGCAGCACTTCCCCATAACTGTGCCTGTTCATTACCAGGCGTCAGTGACTGCGGCATTACGCTGGTCGTCATGTCAAAATCATAACGGCGCATCCTTTCAAGATACTGAGGGACATCTACCTGACGTAGCATCACTACAATACCGAGTTTTTTCAGATTACGTACAAAAGGCATTAAGGTACGCTGTAAACCGTCCTGATGAATGAGGAATTCGATTTCAACCGGCTGTCCTTTGGAATCATATAGCTTACCCTCATGAATTCGATAACCGGCCTTAATTAAAATCTGACGTGCAATCAGCAGATTGTTACGATTAAATCCGCTGGCATCTGAAACCGGATACTTCCAGTTCTTGAGTACACCTTGACGCATTACAGTATGCAATTTGGGCAATAGCGGCTGAAGGATCTGCATTTCTTTAGGGCCGGGTGGTCCTTTTGCTTCAAGTTCACTATTGGCAAAATAACTTTGCAACCGCTGATACTGACCATAAAACAGGGCCTTATTCAGCCATTCATAGTCATACGCATAAGTTAAAGCGCGGCGGAACTGAATATCATTAAAGGGGCTACGACGTGTGTTAAACACAAAACTCTGGGTTGCCACCGGATTCTGATGCCGAAAGCGATAGGTCTTGACCATCCCAGCTTTTACTGCCGGAAAATTATACTCTGTCACCCATTTACGCGCTGTCATCTCTTCATGCAAAGTATATTGCCCTGACTTAAAACCCTCAAAAGCAATATCCAAGCTTCGGTAATAAACATATTTTAACCGGTCAAAATTATAACGTCCCTTATTTACAGGTAAATTCTGCCCCCAGTAATGCGGATTTCGTTTATAGGTAACGCTACGCCCTGCATCAATCCGGTCAATCAGATAGGGGCCTGAACCAACAATAGGCTGCATAGTAATTCGAGTAAAATCCCGGTTTTTCCAGTCCTGCCTGGAATAGATGGGTAATGTTCCCAAAATTAGTGGCATCTCTGCGTTGTTATCTGACCTGAAAGTAAATTTGACCTGATACCTAGATAGAACTTCAGTTTTTTCCAGATCCGCCAGATACATCTGCAACCCCGGATTGGATTTGGTCTGATAAGCGTCAAAGCTGAACTTCACATCTTCAGCTGTGACAGGGAGCCCATTACTAAAACGTGCTTTAGGATTCAGATAGAAAATAACAAACTTGGTATGTTCTGGATCATAGCTGGCTTTTTCTGCCAATAGCGGATAAAGCACTCCCGGCTCATCCAGAGAACTGCTCATCAGGGAATCAAACAGAAAATTAATCCCATCTACCGAGCTGCCTTTACCATTCATGCTATTTAAGTTATCAAAAGTACCATTACTGGCTGTACTTAATAATCCACCTTTAGGAGCTGCCGGATTAGCGTATGGCATGGCATTCAGGCCGCTATACTTGGGCTGGGTGTGAAGCGCGATATAAGGCGTGGTTTGCAATGCAGCAAACCCGCCTTGAGCACATACACTTAATCCAGCTGCAAACCCCAGCTGTTTGGCTTTTGCAAAACTCCAGTGCATACCAGATCCTGTTCAGGTTTTTTATTATAGATTTGGTACTTTAATCACTTCACCGATACGAAGCTGCGTACTTGGCTGAATATCATTCATTTCTGCCAGTTCGCTCGTATTCATACCATATTTGTTTGCCAGACCAATTAATGTATCCCCACGTTTTACCGTATATGAAGTTACTGTTTTTGGAATCAGCAAGTTCTGACCACGTAAAAGACCAGCACGTGACTCCAGATTATTTAACTCTGCCAGCTCTTTAACTGAAATACCGACACGGCTGGCAATAGTATTCAGAGACTCTCCATTTTTTACGGTATAACGCTCAGTATCACGATGACTGCCAGAAGAATTATTTTTACTGTTCTTTGCAGTTACTGTTTCTTTCTCTACAGGTGCAGGTGATACTGGCAATTCTCCATCAAGCTTGATTTTCTGGCCGACACGCAAACCTGAATTACGGTTAAGTCCATTTAGGCCTGCCAGAAAATTAACCTGTAAATGATATTTTCCGGCAACTGATGTAAGAGTATCGCCCGGCTGAACAATATATTCATCCGGCATGCTTGCCCCAGCCGGAACTTTTAAAGTCTGGCCAATACGGACTCCACTACCGGTATTGATATTATTAAGCTGTGCCAGCTCGCTTACAGACACTTTAGATTGTGCTGCAATACTGGTGAGAGTATCGCCACGCTGTACCTTATAACTTTCGGTTTTATAATTCGTACTGACTTTGATATTGTCATTCAAAGTTGTTTTTTTATCTTCTTTAGTTTCGACTTTAGCAGAAACACTGGTCTCATCTACAGGAACATTGATTCTCTGACCTACCAGCAGGCTGCTGGTTGCAGTCAGGCCAGGTGTTAAATCTGCCAATTCCTGATTAGATAACGCATAACGTTCAGCAATCATTTTCAGATATTCGCCACGTTTAACAGTGTAACTCTTGGTCTTGATCCGCTGTTCTGCGGTTACTCTGGTGTCAGCCACCTTAACGGGTTTTGCTACGGCTGCATTCGGATTATCTTTCAACTGAAGTTTCTGTCCTACAAACAGACCACTAGTTACAGAGAGATTATTCCAGTCGGCCAGTTGTTTTAACGAGAGTCCAAACTGGTCAGCAACGCTGGTCAGACTATCATTGGCTTTGACGAGGTAAGTTTCCGGCTTGCTGGCTTTTACAGTTTTTTCTTCAACTTTTTGTGGATTGGCATCGTACAGGTATAAAGAAGTTCCTACATATAAGGTAGCACTTGGGTCAATCTGGTTCCATTTCGCCACATCACGCCAACTCACCCCATTTTTCATGGCGATTACTGCAAGGGTATCACCTGGCTGAACCGTATAGGTACTGCGTTTGCCCTTTGGTGGTATAACTACAATTTCGCTGTCAGTCTTAATATAATCTTTGCCCTTGTTGCGCTCTAACTCTTCCGAGTTTGCCAGGGTATTTTCTGCCACGGCTTTTGGATAAGAGAATCCACGCTTAACCTCTTTACCCTGCTGTTCAGCTACTGAGAGACTGGTCTGGATAGCTGTCAGTTTAATCTTGCCATCATATGGATCAACAATTTCTGTACCTTGCGGAGCCAGGGCTTTTAGCTCGGCAACTACTTCATCTTTTTCAGCCTGGCTGGCTTGAGGCTGTAATACCTCTTCAACTGACTTTTTCTCACCTTCAGCCTTAACTAGAGCCAGAATCTGGTCACGTTCAGTTTGTGAAATTGGTGGCTCTACACGTACCGGTGTAATATTTGCCGCTGGTGTCACTGCAACAGGTATACGCGGAGCACTTGGTATGTCTGCTTTTGCTGCAAATGAAGCCAGAGCATCCGAACCTTTAGGTGTTGAGACTTTAGCTGTAGTTGTTTTACTACTATTACTTGCCAACACAGGTGCAGAGCTTGATGAAGATGAAGGAACTGTTGCAGAAGCAGCTGGTGTTACCCTGGTCTGCACACTTACGGATGACGCAGGCTTAGAAGCTACTGGTGGCTGGTTGCTTGCCCATAGCCCTCCTGAACCTGAATTCAGGCTGCGCAGCTTTGTATCAATTGCCGGACTAAGATCAGCTGGAATCAGAATACGCATCGGGCTGGCCGGATCTACATATTCACCGCGATGACCTGGATTCAAGGCATAAAGTTCGGCACGGCTTAGGCCAGTAATAGAAGAAACCTGATTTAACCCGACTCCGCCATTTAAATTAACTTCGCGGAAGTGTGGACGGTTAGCAATTGGCGGTAAAGATACCCCATATGCTGACGGATTTTTAATAATCTGTGCTACTGCCAAGAAACGTGGAACATAATTCATGGTTTCCTGTGGCAGTTTAAGCGACCAGTAATCAGTAGGTAAGCCTGCAGCACGGTTACGGTTAATGGCCTGCTGGATGCGACCCGGCCCGGCATTATAGGCAGCTAGTGCCAATTCCCAGGAACCGAACTGATTATACAGGCTGCCCAAGAACTCATAGGCTGCACGAGTCGATTCAACCACATCTCGACGGCCATCATATAGTGAAGTTTGCTTCAGACCATAAATTTTACCGGTGCTTGGAATAAACTGCCATAAACCTGCTGCTGCTGCACTACTGGTCGCTGCCGGATCATAGGAGCTTTCAATGACTGGTAACAGGGCCAGTTCAGTTGGCAGACCACGACGTTCGGCTTCTTTTACGGTATGGTACAAATAGCGGCTGGCACGTGCACTTAGACGGTCAAGATAAGGCTGACGTGAAATAAACCAGCTACGCTGTGCCTCAATACGTGAGTCCCAGTGATTTAAATCCATCTTGAAGCCTACAGTCATCCGCTTCCACACATCACCGTGCTTGAGAATCAGCAGACGATCGCCTTCAACAGCGCGCATATCAGTCGCAGAAAGCAGATCTTCAAGTGAATCCAGACTGCTGGCATCTAAAAGACCGGACCCAACCTGGTTTGATTTTATTGTTTTTGAATTCGCGGGAGTTGATGAACAGCCTGTCGTCATCCCGAGTGCTGCAATAGCAGAGCCAAGTAGAGTAATTTTAAACAAGATTGACGCAGAAGGCTGCCACACTGCTGTGGTTGGTTTATACATAAAAAATTCCAAACAACTCGCACAAAGTTTATTTTTTAAATAAGCCATTGTAGTGATGACTGCCAATGACACAAGGCAATAATTTAGCGCGATTCCACCTGAAATGTTACAAGAAATTAAAATTTCCCTTTAACAGCAGGTCGTCTTCCAGTTTTTGTGTATACAATAGAAGTCTCAGGTATGTATTTTCCCCTTGTATTTTTTTGACAGGTTTCTGATTTATGTCTCAAACAATCACACTCTATGTAGATGGTGCTTGCCGCGGTAATCCCGGCTTAGGTGGATGGGGTGCATATATCATTACCGAGCAGGAAGAACATAAAATCTGCGGCGGTGAAACCCTTACTACCAATAACCGTATGGAATTGACTGCTGCAATTGAAGGCATTTCATTCTGCCCAAAAGATGCCAAGCTTGTCATTTGGACAGACTCTAACTATGTCAAAAAGGGTATTACCGAATGGATTGAAGGCTGGAAAAAGAAAAACTGGAAAGACGTCAAAAATCCTGACTTATGGCAAAAACTGGATGCAACCTGCCAGGGACGCGAAATCGAATGGAACTGGATTAAAGGGCATGCTGGCCATGCAGGCAATGAAATGGCAGACCAGCTGGCAAATTTAGGTACAGATCAAATCATGCAAGGCATCAGTACCCCGGTTCAGGCACAGCTCAATAGTGAGCATACATCAGAAAAAAAGTCTGAAAGCGACTGGTTACTGGATGATCCGTTAGGCTTCGATTTACTTGAATCAGAACCAGAGCATATAGAAGAGTCGCCCCTGTTATTGCCAGATCAGGTTGAATTAATGGATGATGGATTAGCTACTGAAATAGAGACGGCTGAGTCAAGCCATCCATATGTAGTCACCACTGAAGCGACTCTGGAGCTACATGGTCCGCGCCAGCTGATTCTTGACACGGAGACTACCGGTTTTTATTTTCAGGATGGAGACCGGATTATTGAAGTCGGTGCCATTGAAATGGTAAATCGTAAACTTACCGGCAGCTCAATCCATATTTATATCAATCCGGAAAAACCGGTCGGCGACTCAGTAGACATTCACGGTATTACTGATGAATTCCTGCAGGATAAGCCACGTTATGTGGAAATTGCAGAGGTTCTTTTTAATTATTTAAAAGGTGCCGAGATTATTGCCCATAATGCGAGCTTCGATATGAACTTCCTTGATATGGAGTTCAAACGCGCAGGATTCCCTGCATTATCTGAAGTGTGTGAAGTAACTGATACCCTGGCACTAGCTAAAAGCAAGCATCCCGGACAGAAGAACTCGCTGGATGCTCTGGTTCGCCGTTATGAAATTCCAGCACGAGACCGTACTTTTCACGGTGCTTTGCTCGATGCCGAGATCTTGTCCGATGTATATCTGGCCATGACAGGTGGACAAGTATCCTTTGATATGGATGCCCTGTCTCAAAGCGAAATAAGCCAGTCACAGGCTTCACGACAAGTGATCAATGTTGATTTGCCCGTAATTGTGCCTTCACCCGAAGAGCTTGCGGCTCATGAAGAGTGGGTTCAACACTATCAGGAAAAGAATGGCGAACCCTGTTTATTTGCCCGATAAAAAAAACCACATAAAGTGTTATTTTTTGTATATAAACCTTTTCTAGTTAAGTTATATTAATCTCTAGAAGTAAGGCGGTTATTTATACCAGTCCTTACATGAACAGATATAACACTAGGAAAGGTGCAGATCATATGTCTTACCAAACCTCGATTCATTTTGATCCAACTGCATTACTGATAATAAAAAATGAAATCGACAACTCTATAAAACTGGTTGAATCCGCTGTAAGCACCTTGGCAGAGGATCAGAGTTTACCTTTTGGTATTGAGGATACCCTAGCGCAGTTTCAGCAATGCGCACATGTACTTGCACTGATTGATATACCACATCTGGCCCAGATTTCAGCTTACTCTGCAGAACTGATGCGCAAGATTATGAGCGATCCACAACATATTGATCATAGCCAGGTGGTGGCGCTCAGTGAGGGTACAACCATGCTCAAACGCTATGTTGAGTTTATTTGCCTGCGTGAAGTCAAAGTCCCCCAATTTCTACTGGATACATTGAATCAACTTGAAAAAGCACTGAATAAGCCTCTAACTCGTGAAGGTGAGCCACTGGTTCCACTGCTCGACTTTATGTCACCTGAGTTTAAACTGCCTGCTGCGCCACATCTGGAACAATCCAGCTATGTACACCAGCTTTATAAAATGTGTTTGAACAGAATATTAAAACAGCAGGAAACCGAGCTCGATTTACAAGGCATTAAACTGGTAGGAGCATATCTGGCATTTCTAGCCAATAACCAGCCTAGTCAACAGTACTGGAATCTGGTGTATATGGCCTTTAACCAGATAGAAGAACTGATTTTAAATGAACCGCGCCTGCGTACCTTAATCCGTATTGAAACCAGTATTGATAAGTTTTTAACACAACCAGACAGCTTTAGCCCATCAATTGAAGATCTGGCTGACATACTGGTACTGTGTATTAGTCAAGAAGATATACTGTCGCAACATGTCCGTGAACAGCTCAATATCGGTGATGAAATCTTGACTGATACCCAGCTTCAGGTACTAAGCCGTCATCTGTTCGGACCGGACTATGAAACCATTCATGCAATTACTGACCTGATCACCACCCAGATGGCCCAGATTCGTCATGATATTGAATACAACTATCAGAATATGTCGCCGGAAAAAAGTCAGGATATTCAGCAGAACCTGCTGATGCTGGCCAATATTTTCAAACTGCTGAATCTGAATGAAGCTTATATAGAGTTAACGCAGCAGGCTCGGGTTTTAAGTCAGCCGAACGTTCTGACAGATGAAAACTATGCCCAACAGCTGATGAACAGTATTTTATCGGCAATGAACTCTATTGGAATACTGGAACGCCACCACACCTCCAGCCGCCTGCAAATTCGTGTAAATAACATGAGTATCTCTCTGGACCGGCTTGATGAAGCTCATGAAATGCTTTTAACCGAGACCAAATCACTCATCGATTTGGCCAGCCAGAGCCTTACCCTTTATCTGCAAGACCCGAACACCTTAAACATTGAAGGGGTATGTAACCAGTTTAAGGAAATTTCTGGTGCCGTTTTATTCTTGGGAATGGAAAAATGTCAACAGGCTTTACTTGAAGGGGCGCGGTTTCTGGAACATTCAAACAAACATGCGCTGGTTATTGAAGCCCAGCATATTGAAGATCTGCTCAATATTCTGGCGAGCGCCGATATGCTGATTGAAAATTTAAAAAATAAACAGCCTGTTTTAGGCTCAATGTTTAATGTAGCATTAGCAAGTAGTCAAAAACTTGTTGCCGCTGCCTAAATGTCTGAACTATCACTTGCTTACATCTTTCATGAACAACAGTTGTTAGTTGATGAAAACTTCCAGCTTCCTGAGGTCGAGAAGCTGGAAGATGATCTTGATTTTATTCCGGGCGATCAGATCATTGCCCGTGATCTTCTTGATATAGATGCTATCCCTGAAGGCCTGCATCTGGTTCCGATCCGACAATTGATCAGTTTGTGGAGCCGTAGCCAGTTTGAACAGGCTAGCCGTGCTGTGCAGCTATTAGAATGGCGTCGTAATCATAAATTTTGTAGCCACTGTGGACATGAAACAGAGGTCCATCCTCTCGAATACGCCATGATCTGCCCTACTTGCCGTTATCGGCAATATCCACGTGTACAACCTTGCGTGATTACAATTATTACTCGCGGCGAAGATGAAATTCTGCTGGCGCAGTCTGTACGCAATAAAGGCAAAATGTACGGATTGATTGCTGGTTTTGTCGAGGTGGGTGAAACGCTAGAAGATGCAGTACGTCGTGAAACATTAGAAGAGGTAGGACTGCACCTGAAGAACATCCGGTATCTAGCCAGCCAGCCTTGGCCATTTCCCAGCAATCTGATGCTGGCTTTTCATGCTGAATATGAGTCGGGTGACATCAAGCTTCAGGAAGAAGAAATCAGTGATGCCCGTTTTTTCAGATTTGATAAGTTACCAGAAATTCCGTTCAAAGGCAGTATTGCCCATTCCATGATTATGCACGTACTTCATGGAACGCCAATTATTGAATATTAAGAAAGACCAGTTAACTGGCCTTGAGTGCTTCATCAAGAAATTTAAGTATGCTTTGCTTGGTTTGAAAGTGCCAACTGAACAGACTCGATAAGCTCCCTAAAACTGTAATATGTCCAGTTTTAGGGATCATCACGATCTGGCTATAATTGCCACACTGTCGTAATTGCTGGTCCAAGTCATCACTATTACTTTTTTTAACAACCTGATCATTTTCAGCTACAACCAGACAGTGCCGGATCGGGTTATGGTCAACAAAGTAATAAGGCATGACCTCATGATAAGGAATGTTTTGGTCAAACGCATCCTGAGCAATTGGATCACCCTTATAATCAAAATGATAAGGGCCGGCGATTCCAATTACTACCTTGATTTTTGAACGGCATTCCAAGGTATAGGGTGTAGGATGATAGATTGCCGACATTACATTAAATGCGCCTGCAGAGTGTCCCTTCAGAATCAGCTGTTCAGTTGAAATATGCAATTCCTGCTGATGCTGGTCCAGATAATTTAATGCCAGGGTCAGATCATCAATATAGCTCGGAAAAATATGCTGGGGGGCCAGATGATAATTTAAAACTACTACATCATAGCCTTCGCGTGTAAATGCTTCGCCGATAAATACATAATCCTTTTTATCTCCATGCTGCCAAGCTCCTCCATGTACAAAGACAATCACCGGACGTTGAGGCAGTGGATGTTTAGTACGATAAATATCAAGAAGCTGTCTAGCTTTTGTGCCATATGCTATATCTTGATTCAATTCAAAAGACTGTCTAGGCGTCAGATGATTGAGCATATAACTAGCCGCGTCATACAGGCGAAACTCCTGATAACGAAGCTTCGCCTGTGTAGTTAAACGCTGTAAATTTTGAAGAATCTGCATAAGATTTACTGAATAGAGACCGGTTCAGGCTGATCAGGATCAATAGCAACAGGAGTTTCGACTTCCGGTGCTGCATAATTGTTTGCTACTGGACTTGCGAGAGAAGAACTGGCAACTGGACCTGAACCCTGCTCGACATTATCAATCAGGGTAACGATTTTGGTAATATTGCCTACCTGCTGTAAAACCTGATTAAGATCATTTATTTCAGCATTATTCAGACGACCCATTACATAAAGTACGCCATCTTCTGTATGCACCAGTACTTTGCTGTCAGAGACCATTTTGGCCTTCATAATCAGTCCGCGCGTATTTGCGGTAACGGCTGCGTCCTGCATGATAGTGTTATAACCGACTTTATCACCCACTGTAATATAGTTATGCACGGTTTTGACATCAGACATGGCCCGTACATTGTCTTCTGCAAGCTGTTTCAGATAAACATCAGGTACTTGCCCTGTAAGCAGGACATTGCCATGAAAGCTTTCGACATTAATACGTGACTGTTTAAAGCGGGGATCAAGTTTATAAAGATTAATATTGGCAGTACGTTCAATTGAAGAATCAATAAAAACTTGTCCCAATGAACGCACACCACTATCAGTACCAACAGGAGTAGCACCAGTACCATTTGAAATAAAGCTTGCGCATCCAGATAAGCTTGCCACACATAGCAAAGCCAAAGTGAAACGATTAAACACTCAGCAAGACTCCCTAATTTTTAGATCTGATCTTTATTGACAGGTTCATTTTCCCAGACTGTATGACAGAGTAAAGAACTCTCAATCTAAAGTAAATGCATTTTCAATCCACTCAAGATCATACGGTAGCTTATAAAAGTCTTGCTGTACCTTTTTTGCAATTTGTGTAGAGAAGTTAAAGCAAATCACGTCAAAACGGCAGTAATAATTTTCATAAACAGGATGTTGGCTTATAAAAGACATTGCCGTCTGAATAATCTTTTTTTGTTTACTTCTGGAAATGACTTCTTGGGCACGTCCATAACCTGTCATACTACGGGCTTTGACTTCAACAAATATTAGTTCCTGGTTCCGGCATACAACCAGATCTATTTCTCCGTACCGGGAATGATAATTCTGATTCAAAAATACAAAGCCCTGCTGCTCTAGAAATATCTTGGCCTGCTGCTCAGCCCACTGCCCTAACTGTTTAGTAAAAGTAACCATTTTTATAATAATCAAAGGTTTTATAATATTATTCGCTGCAACTTACCCTGCACCTGCTGATAACATTGTGGAGTGCGCTTTATCTGCCGGGTCTCTACACGGATCTGTCCTGTTCGTCCTTCAAAACTGAAGTCACCTATGGGAATATTTTTGGGCTGCTGTAAGTAATGCTCTGCCAAAGTCCATGCATCTCCACCAAAAGCCAGTAGACGCTGATAAGCCATGTTAACCGGCTGCTGCTGATAAGCTATGATCATTTCTGGCCATTTTGCTTCATAAAGTGCCGGAGCATCACAGAATTTCAAGCCCTCCGGAATTTTTGCTCCCTCTTCAATCGCGATCGCATGAGCATAAATACCTGTTTTTGGTAATTTAACTATGCTATTGAGCCAGTCAGTCTTACCCAGCAGTAAAAGTGCCTGCTGTTTCGGCAGTTTTTTAGGCAAAACTTCAATGATCTGAACCGGATAATCCAGTTGTGACATCAGTGCAATTAAAAAAATTTCACTATCTGCTTCTATGCCCGGTTCTCTTAAAACTGACACCTGACGGATATTGTCATGAAGCATAAGCGCGCCCATAGTAGCTGCATCTGCATTTTTCGACAGGCTAAACTGTAATACCTTATTGTGATGCTGCCCAATTTCATTTAAAGCCAGTACCTGTACTTTTGGATTAAGCCTGACGGCCTCTTCTACTTTTTCACGGCTCAATGGCCCTACAACTAGCCGAGTCTTGGGTTTTATATGTTTGGCGAACAGGCTTTTCATGTTTTGTCCGTATGAGTTTACGAATTTAAGCTGTTCTTGACTGCCAGATGCTTCATAAGCACTCATAAACCCCTGCTTTACACTAGAGGCAGCTCGCGCGAGCGGGCCGGTTTCAGGTAGAATAACCAGAACTTCTGCCTGCACTGTCTGCATGAAGCTGAACAAACTGATCAACAGCAAAACTTTTTTATTATTAATCATGGAACCACCCTTATGAGTGCTCAATTATTTGTAGTGGCAACGCCGATTGGGCACCTGGATGATATGACCTATCGAGCAATTGATGTTCTTAAATCCGTAGCTCTGATCGCAGCAGAAGATACACGACAGTCTGCCCAATTATTAAAACATTATAATATAACCACGCCCCTTACTGCATGTCATGATCATAATGAAAATAATAAAATTGATTATTTAATTGAAAAATTACAATCAGGTGAAAATATGGCGCTGATCAGTGATGCAGGTACTCCCCTGATCAGTGACCCTGGCTTTAAACTGGTACGTGCGGCTCAAGAAAAAGGTATTCGAGTGATACCGGTGCCTGGCGCCTGTGCTGCAATTGCAGCCTTAAGTGCAGTTGGCCTGCCTAGTGACCGTTTCAGTTTTGAAGGTTTCTTGCCCTCCAAGTCTTCACAGCGTCTGGCGCAGCTGGAAAAACTGAAAGATGAAACCCAAACTTTAATTTTTTATGAAGCACCTCACCGTATTTTGGACAGCATCCAGGATATGGCAAAGGTATTTGGATCAGAGCGTCCGGTCGGTTTTGCACGGGAAATTACCAAAACTTTTGAAACCATCAAAAAAATGACCCTAGGTGAACTGGTCACTTTTATTGAAGCAGACCATCATCAGCAAAAGGGTGAAATTGTCGTTGTGGTAGGAGGCTCTATCCAGCAAAAAGATATTGATCAAGAGAAACTCGACCAGCTTCTGAGCCGCCTGCTTCAGGATTTATCAGTTAAAGCTGCTTCTCAACTTGCTGCGGACTTGACTGGTATTAAAAAGAAAGTGGCTTACCAGCGCGCCTTGGAATTGCAGTCTCAAACCGGATAGGTTATTGAAATTAATGTCCTAACTAAAAAAGCATCACGAATGATGCTTTTTTAGATTAACTCTGTTCAATGCGATTAGCTGCGTACGCCCTCATCAGGCGGGACTTCAGTAATTTTCCCACCACTTGCCAAAAAGCGTGCTATTTCATCTTCCAAAGCTTGACGTTTCTTCTGCTTTGCAGTGACGGTCAGAGTTTCAGCTTCCGCCAGATCTGTGTCGTTAAGAACCGCTTCTTCGTCAACTGCACCTTTCTCAGCTGCTTTTGCTTCATCTTCATCGACTGCTACATCTTCTACATCATCATAATCATTCATATCTGTTTTCTCACTCCCCATAAATGCCTATATTCCATGGTGAACCGTGGTAATTTAGGTTGGAATTTAGCAATCTCTAACGAATTCGCAAAGAGCTAAAAGCAGAAAAAACGTATCTTTTTTAATCAAATTCGTAATCAATTATAAAAGAAATGCACGAAAGTGTTTTTATTCGCCAGTTTTACAATAACGTGTATCTTTTAAGTGAATCAGGCCACTGGCTTGCGACATAAAAAGATCTTTAAGTAATGGCTGCTGATTAACCTGCTTTTTCCCC
>JGI24770J26754_10000306_pt1 | contig 34426 bp, 31 predicted proteins | sample LakOneMetagenome_FD_26754 | JGI IMG/M metagenome (IMG submission 26754) | reverse complement strand
AGCAGCGAGCAGCCCGGAAGTGTATGCGCCAGCGGGCTTGCTGCTGCGGCCGATTCCTCGGTTATCAAACCGCAAGACGCGAAAGCCGGCCTCCAGCAATGCTGGCATCTGGAAGTCCCAGGACTGAAGATCGTCGGCAAGGCCGTTGATGAGAACGACGGTTTCCGCGGCGTCGTCAGGTCCTTCCAGCAAGTAGTTGATACTGATGCCGTTGACGTGGGCTATGGGCATTGTGGGCTCCTTGAGCTCTCAGGCAGACGGTTGGCAAGGGGAATCGGACGTGGAACGGCACTGAGGAGTGACCGAGTGTAGGGGTGGGACGGACGTTGCAGAACGTCATCGGCCTCGCCATATTCAACGATGTCGCCCCCGAGAAGAACACCTATCCTGTTGCTGACATGTTCGACGACGCTGAGGTCGTGCGTGATGAAGATACAGGCGACGCCGAGATCGTTCTGGAGATCCATAAAAAGATTGAGGATCTGCGCCTGAACGCTGACATCGAGGGCACTCACTGGCTCATCAGCAACAATCAAGTCCGGCGAGCTTGCCAGCGCCGCCGCAATGGCGATTCGTTGGCGCTGGCCGCCGGAAAGGTTGGCCGGCAGGCGGCTGGCAAACTTTGGGTCGAGCCCCACCCGGGCGAAAAGTTCGAGCACGCGTGCGTCGCGGTCGATGGGCGTTCCGATTCTGAAGCTGTCGAGTGATTCACGCACGCTCCGGCCGACAGCCCATCGTGGGTCAAGACTTCCGTAAGGGTCCTGGAAGACGGGTTGGACACGTCGCCGGAATTCGGTCTGGCCCTTTCGGGACAGAGACCTGGTGTCGATGCCATCGAAGATCACCTGACCGGTGTCCGGAGCAGTCAGGCCGAGAACACACCGACCAAGCGTGCTTTTCCCGCTTCCGGACTCACCGACCAGTCCCAGCGTGGTGCCGCGCTCAACCTCAAAAGACACCTCTCGGAGAGCGCGCGAACGACGCCTGTTCCAAGGGGGGCCTCCCATCGTGAAGGTCTTGCTCAGGCCCTCAACACGAAGCAGTTCTACGCTCATTTTGGGGCCACCACTTCGACGACGTCCACCTCGCGCGCGCGGAGCGTCTTGACGCTCCACTCGCTGGGAATCACCGGCAATCGCTTACCCCTGGGTGTTCCGGCCGGATGGGCTGCCAGCAGGGCTCGCGTGTACGGGTGTTGGGGATTAGCGAAAAGCTCAGCGACCGGGGCGACTTCGAGAAGTCGACCGCCGTGCATGACCCCCACGCGGTCGCAGATCTGGGCAATCACTCCCAGATCGTGAGTGATGAGCACGACGGTTGTTCCATGCCGGGTTCGCAGTTGCTGGATAAGGTCCAATACCTGGGCCTGGATCGTGACGTCCAGTGCCGTTGTCGGCTCGTCGGCGATAAGCAGTAGTGGGTTGTTGGCGAGGGCCGCAGCAATCACAATTCGTTGTCGCATTCCTCCGGAGAGTCGGTGGGGGGCATCTGCATAACGGGACGCAGCATCCGGGATTCCGACTTCGGTCATCAGGCTGACAGCTCGGGTTCGAGCAGCGGCCCGGCTGATTCGATTGTGTGCCCTGATCGTTTCCGCGATTTGGTCACCGACGCTCCAAGTCGGATCCAGACTGGCTGATGCGTCTTGGAAGATCATGGCTACGTCGTTGCCGCGCAATCTTCGCAAGCCGTCTTCGTTGAGGGCGAGCATGTCGTGATCCTTGAATTTTATGCTTCCGGAAACCTCGCACGAGAGGGGGAGGAGCCCCATGATTGCATTCGCGATTGTGCTCTTACCAGACCCACTTTCGCCGACGATTCCGAAGATCTCCCCTTGCGCGACCGTGAGGGAGAACTCCGCTACTGCGGGGGAAGCTTCTGTAAGCCCGTCTGTTGCGAATTGAACGGTCACGCCGGCGAGACTCAGGACATCCGTCATTTTGCGATTCCTATCGGGTCGAATGCACGTCGAAAGCCTTCACCGAGCAGAGTGAAGGCGAGCACCGCCAAGACGATGGCAATGCCCGGGTAGATCTCGACCCATGGCGCCTGGATGAGCACATCACGGCCGTCGGCCAGCATCCCGCCCAATGACGGCGTCGGAGGTTGAGTGCCCAAGCCCAGAAAACTGAGGCCAGCTTCAAGCTGGAGCGCAAAAGCGCTGAGGACAGATGCTTGAACGATGACGGGGCCCAGCGCGTTCGGGGCAACGTGCCCTAGAAGAGTTCGCAGGTGGCTGGAGCCGCGGGAGCGTGCGCCGGAGATGAAGTCATTGCGCGTTACGACCAGAGCACTCGTGCGCATGACGCGCGCGAGAATCGGAAGGTAAATGACGGCGATGGCGACCGCTGCGACGGCACTTCCCGGACCGAGTATTGCGATGAAGGTGATCGCCAGCAGCATCGCCGGCAGGACCAAGATCATATCCAGCGTCCGTGAGATGACGGTGTCAGTCAACCGCCCAAAGTAACCTGCGAGCAACCCAAGCGGAACGGCGATTGCCGTCGAGGTCAAGACCGCAGAGACGGAAACGAGAAGACTCACGCGGAGCCCGAAGATCACTCGGCTCAGAACGTCCCGTCCCAGCACATCTGAACCGAAGAGGTGATCCAGGGTCGGTGCACCGAGGATACGGTCGACCTCCACGGCTTCGGGGTCATGAGGTGCGATCACCGGTGCCAGCAGCGCCGCAAGTCCCAGGATCCCAATCAAGACTGCGCCGGCAACGATGAACCGCGTTGAAGAACGGGCCTTTCTCTGGGCGGAGCGTTCAGCGGGGATGCCGCCCAACGCCACGGTTTCCGCGGTCACCGTGCAGCTCCGTCGGCGACTCGGGGATCGAGGCGGGCAACAACCAGATCGGTGATCAGGGAGATGAAGATGAACGTGACAGCTATTGCCAGCACTCCAATCTGAACAGTGGGGTAATTGCGTTGGTTGATCGCTGTGACAACCATTCGCCCCAGTCCGGGCAGTGCAAAAAGAGTCTCGACGATGATTGCGCCGCCGAGTAGTACCCCGACCTGGATTCCGATAACCGTCACAATTGCCGGCGCTGCATTCCGGAGGGCATGTCCCGACACGATGCGGGAATTCGGGAGGCCTTTTGCCCGCAAGAACGTCACGAACGGTCTGTCCATCACCTCGCTGATCGCGCTTCGGGTGGTCCTGAGAAGATAGGCAGCTTCGCCTGCAGCGAGAGTCAGGACGGGCAGGGTGAGATAGCGCAGGTTCCCGGCTGGGTCGGTTGCGAAGGGGACATAGCCAGATGGGGGAAAGACCCCCAGCATGCCGGTGAAGACGAGAACCAGCATGATTCCAAGCCAGAAATCAGGGATGCTGATTCCGAGGATCACGAATCCTTCAGTCAGCCGTTTAATCCACCTTCCACCGGTTGCGGCTCTGATACCCAGCGGTACTCCAACAGCTACCGCCAGAAGCATCGACAATCCAGTGAGCTCGAAGGTGACAGGAGCCCGTTGCAGGAGGAGGTCTGTGAGTGAAGCATGACTCACAATGTCGGTGCCGAGATCGCCGCGAAATATGCCGCTGATGAATTCCAGGTATTGGGTCATCCAGGGCTGATCGAGCCCCAAATCGTGACGAACCTGCTCCACGTTCTGGGCGGTGGCGCGGAATCCCAACATCGTGCGTACAGGGTCGCCCGGAACCAAACGAATGATCAAAAAAACCACGATGCTCATCACGAAGAGGACCGGAATCGTGAGAAGAAGGCGACGTACGGCAAAGAGCCATTGTGAGGTCACGACATCGCCTCCTGGCCAGGTCGTACCGGCAGAGCATCGGTTGGATCGTTATCTTCAGCACGGCTGACCAGCGCACGAATGAGGCCTTCGGACAGCGTGAAGTGCCTGGCCGCGATATCGGCCGCTTCGGCACCATTGCCCTCCGCAATTGCCGTGACCAGAGCTTGGTGCTGGCAGATGGCCTGCTGTCGTACCTCCGCCGTGTATGGCTCAGCGCCAAGATTCAGGCTGATTCTGGTTCGCAAATCGAGGGACAACTCCACCAGGATCGGGTTGTGGGTAGCTTCGGCAATCGCCTGATGAAGCTCGGAGTCGGCTCGGCGCGACGCGTCGTGATCGGTCGCTGCCAAATAGGACGCCAGGGCCGACGTCATTGCTGTCAGATCCTCTGGGTTGCGGCGGTCGGCTGCCGTTTTGGCGATCAGCGGTTCAAGCAGCGTGCGAGCGTCGAAGAGAACCTCGAACTCGGCCCAGTTCGGGATCAGGTGCCGTCGCACGTGTTCCGCAGACGTTGGCCCCCAATCCGCGAGAACAAAATAGCCTCCGTTCCGGCCTCGGCGGACTTCGAGATATCCGGTTTCGGTGAGCTTTCTGAACGCCTCTCGGACAGAAGTTCGGCTGACGCCAAGCATTGCAGCGACGTCCCGTTCGGGCGGAAACTGTTGGCCCGGCACATAAACCCCGAGGGCGATGGCCGTGACAAGGCGGTCCACAATATCGTCATAGACGTGTCGGGTCACGATCGGTGTCGCCCAGGGTGCCGTCACCGCGGGGATACCGCGGTCGGCACCTGAGTCACCCTCCTGGCGCGGGGTTTTGACCGTTGTCGTCATGCGTTCACGTCGCTTTCGTTGAAACGGGTGAGGAGGAATCGTGCCAGCGTTCGCGCGCCGTCCACAATGCTCTGCAACTCAACAGATTCGTCAATCCCGTGCATGTCATAGGCCGTCGCGCCGAAACACACGGCGGAGAGGCCGCCGGTGTTAACATACATTCGGGCATCCGTGGTGCTGCCCAAGCTGAAGAGACGAGGCTCGACCCCATGCGCGTCGAGGTGAGCGGCACTAAGATCGCGCACGAGCGCTGAGTCTGCATCGACGAGGTATCCTTCGGCCCGAAGTCCCGATGGAGTGACGGTGGGTTGGGACGGGAAATGCGGGTCGTTTGCGGCGGTGGCGTGAATGATCTGACGGAGCTGCTGCTCGGCGTCTGAGGCGCTCCACCCCCGAGGAAATCCAACCCTCACGTCGAAGGTTGCTCTGGAGGGTGCAGTTGAAGCCCAGTCGCCGGCGTGAACCATACCTACGTTCAGGTTGTAGGGGATATCACCGGGATCGAGACTTGAGTCCGGATGTGTGTGAGACAGGGCCTGCGACCAGCTTCGTAAAGCGCCGATGAGACGCATGCCCAGATCGATCGCGTTGGCATGGTCGTGTGCCGAGTAGGCATGGGAGGAATACGCGAAAACGTCTATTTTGAGCCAGATGACGCCGATGCCGCCGAGCATCACGCCGAGGTCGGTGGGTTCCAGTAGCAGCACCTCGGGAGCAGTGACGCCATGGTCGACGATGGACTGGAGCGTTCCGTTGCCGGTGCATTCCTCTTCGATGACAGCGACAAATCCCAGCCGTCGGGTGGCGAAGAGATCTGGCGCGATGTCCTGTAGCGCGCGAAGGGCCAAGATTCCCATGGCCAACCCGCTCTTCATGTCACCGGCTCCCCGCCCGTAGAGGCGGCCGTTCCGGCGTGCCGGCGCGAAGGGGGGAGACGTCCATAACTCTGGGGAATCGGCCGGAACAACATCGATGTGTCCATTCATAAGCAGCGTGAGGGGACCTGTCCCCGCGGACGACGCGAGGACCTGGTATCGCTCGAGGGCGGTGCCGGGTGAGTGTTGGGTCACTCCTGCACGCTCATCGGCTATGTCACGATGGGAGAAAGCGAGGCGTTGGATCGTGAGACCCGACAGCTCGGCAGCCCGGGCGAATACCTCTTGGGCGCCCTGTTCCAGACCGACGACGCTCGCTGATGCAACCAGATCCTCGAGCAGCACGAAAGCGTCTTCAGCATGCACGGCAATGGCACGATCTAAGTCATTCACGAGACGCTTCCTTAAGGTATTTGGATCAGACCTTATACCTTAAAGGTCGGTGAATGGAAGACCTCGCACCATGTGCATTTCTTCGTACCTCCAGCACTCGCTAACTGCTCTTTATGGTGATTACGTCGCTCTCTTTGGTCTCAGGCAGCACGGGGTCCGCGCTGGCTGATAAGCCGCGTTCAGCCACGAACAAGGCCAGCGCGTCGAGGTTCTCGACCCGGCAGGTTCGCCGGCCCTCTTCGATGTCATGGATCATCTCGACGATCCGGTCGAAGATCGGGCCGGCGATGTCCTTGTGCACCTCGTCGACCTCGGTTTTGCGCTTGCGGATGACGAGGTCGCGGTAGATGCCGCTATGGGTCTTGGCGCTTCGGCGATTGAAGGCGGCCAGTCGGTCGAGCGAACCCTCAAGGTCGTCAGGAACGAAGCCGTCGAAGCTTTCCACCGGAACCGGAGCCTGCGCAAGGACCTCGCGGGCAAGCGCGAGCATCAGTGGTCGATACTCCGGCCGCTCAAGCGACTCGGCGATCGACAGGTCAGAGACGGCCCCGGCCCAGAGCATGGCGCCGTAGACTTCCTTGCCCCACAGATAGCCCAGAACGTTGTCGGTCGCTTCGGCATAGGGCAGCGCCTGTGCAAGTTCGCGCACCCGCGGTGTGATGGGGCCGCCGTACATCTCTCCCACCCGGAAGGCAGCGATGTTGCCCTGCATCACCACGCCCGGGGCCATCACATCCGCCCCGAAATTCACGAAGCTGGCGATGACCCGGTCTGAGCCGACAGCCCCGATCATCGCCTCGGCTGTGAGGCCGTTCTGCACTGTGAGAACCGACCCCCGAGGCGCGAGCCGGTATCGAAGCAGCTCGCCGGCCGCCACGGAATGGAGGCTCTTCACCGCGACGATGGCGTGGTCGATGCTGTCGGGAAGTTGGGCCGGTGTGATCGCCGGAATCCGCGCCGTGAACTGCTCCACGGGACCCTCGATGCGCAGGCCGTCACGGTTGATCACTGCGACGTGGTCTGCGTCCGCATCGCAGAGCGTCACCTCGTGTCCGGCGCGAAACATGTGAGCGCCGAGGGTCCCCCCGATGGCCCCCGCACCGATGATCGTCAGCTTCACGGGAGAATCCGAACCGGGCCGGTGGCTCCGACCGTCACAGTGGCTGCCGCCGGATGCGCAGGCACGGCCCGGTCGAGAAATGCCCGAAGCACCCGCTGGAATTTCTCGGGTTCCTCGGACTGCGGCGAGTGCCCCGACTTCTCGAAGATGACCAGTTCCGCGCCCGGGATGAGGCGTGCGATCGTCTCGGATGCGCTGACCGGGGTGATCCAGTCACCACGACCGACCGTGACAAGAGTAGGGACGGCGATCGAGGGCAGTTGGCCGGTGAGATCGTAGGTGGGAAAATTCTCCTGGAAGCAGGCATTGTGTGATTCATGGCGATAGATTCCGGCTTCGACGGCGGCCGTCGACTTCGCCTCGTCGTATTCGAAGTCGTAGAGCGGAATCAATTCCGCCCAGAGTGACTTGAGCTCGGCGTCATCTCGCACAGTTCCGCCCCAGTAGCGGTTGAAGTGCGGCCAGTTGATCTCGACGCGAGTTTGAGTGCGGGCATTCTCAAATGCCAGTTCGAGGTTGCTGCCGTCAGCGGATGTGTCGCGCAGCACGATGGCGGAGACGTGCTCCGGGTAGCGAACCGCGTACTCCAGGCAGATGAATCCACCGTAGGAACCGCCGGCCACCACGACCGTGTCGGCACCGGCCCACTGACGCAGGCCATCGACATCCGCTGCCCAGTTGGCGTGCGAGTAGGGCGGAACACCCTCGCTCAGCCCACAGCCGCGGGCATCGAACACGATCACCCGGAAGCGATCGGCGAGGGTTCCGAAGGTCTGCTTGGGTTCGGAGAGTGACCCGATACCGCCGCCGCCGTGGTGGGCGATGAGCACGGGGCCGTCTTCCGGACCGTAGACCTCGACATTCAGTCGACAGCCGTTGATGGTTACGTCCATGTTTGTTCCTTTCAGTCGGAGCTGATGGAGAGTTCGCCGGGGTGCCGAGGCTCTAGAACAGTGAATGGCCGCCGTCGATCGAGATGGTCTGGCCGCTCACCCAATCCGCATCCGGGGAGACGAAGAACCCGACTCCGCGGGCGATGTCGGCCGGGCGGCCCGTGCGGCGGGCGGGGATGCGTTGAAGCAGCGCCTGCTGGCCTGCCTGCCCGTAACCGTCCCACTGGGCCTGGCTGCTGGGGTTGGACAGCACGAAGCCCGGTGCGATGCAGTTGACGGTGATGCCGAAGGGCCCGAGCTCGTGCGCCATCTGCCGGGTGAATCCGATTTGAGCGGCTTTGGCCGTGGTGTACGCCTGGATACCCGTGAGGCTCACGCTGCGGCCCGCACCGGAGGAGATCATCACGATCCGTCCGTATCCGCGGGGCTTCATCAGCCGGGCAGCCGCTCGCGTGCAATTTCTGGTGGTGGTCAGGTTGGCCAGCAGGACCGCATCCCAGGCCGCGTCCTCGAGGTCATCGATCGGGGTGTGGGTCTGGCCGACGACGCCACCGGCATTATTGACCAGGATGTCGACCGACTCGACACCGGCGAAGAACGCGTCGACGGCCGCCGTGTCGCTCAGATCCACAGTGTCCTTGTCGACGCGGTGCACCAGGGCACCGGCCCGTTCGAGTGAGTCGGCGATCTCGTGACCTATTCCCTGCGCGGTGCCGGTGACCACGGCCGTCTGGCCGGTAAGTTCCTGGGGCTGGAATGCCATGTCAGTTTCCCGTCGTGTGCGGTTCATCGTGCCGGAACTCGGAATCATGCTCACCCATCGGTATCTGGCGGGACCGGGCGATTTGGACGGTCCCTTCCCACTGGTTCATCCGCTGGATTGCCCGGTCCCCGGCGGCGGCGAGAACTCCTTCCACCAGTGCTTCCACCAGGGCGACCACAGCGGTGAAGGAATCGAACGGCACGCCGTCCACCGGGATCGGAAGCACGATGTCGGCATGCTCGACGGCGGGTGACAGCTCCTGGTCCGTGATCACGATCACCGTGGCACCCTGCCGCTTCGCGAGTTCGGCAGCCTGCTGGGAGGCGAGTTCGTAGCGGCGGAAATCCATGACGACAGCCACTCCGCCGTCGGACAGTCGCAGGAGTTTGCCGATGCCGTGGCCGAGGGGTTCAGCGACGTAGTCCACATTCGGGATCACCTGGTCGAGTTGCCCGGCTAGCAGGACCGCGAGGTGCCGGCTGAAGTAGCCCCCGAGAATCGTGACCTGGCGGGGCCGGCCGGCAAGCGCTTCCACCGCGCGGTCGAACTCGCTCGGCGGAACACTGGAGGTGAGTGCTTTGACGAGTGCAACTTTTCGCGAGACCGTGACGGCCAACAGCTCGGACCCGTGCTTTTCGACCGACGCCTTTTCGGTGCGGCGCACGGGGGAGTTCATTTGGTGCGTGACCTCATCGCGAAGCCGACGCTGGAAGTCGGGATAGCTGCCGATCCCCAATCGTGACACCAGTCGCAAAACGGTGGGAGTACTCGTGCCGGCTGCCTTCGCGAGCGCGGCTGCGCTTTCCAACCCCGCGCTCGGGTAACCGGCCAGCAGCGTGCGCGCACCCTTCTTCTCGGCGGGGCTCAGCTCACCCATGCGGGCGAAGATCTCGTCTCTGATCGACATCTGCTTACTCTCGATTCCGGTCGGCTCGCGAATTGTCTGGCTTTGGACCTGGCCAGATCAGGTCAGCAGCACGAGGCGTCCATCCTGCTGGAACGCGGCGAACATCGTCGGCGAATTGTGGGCGATGACCAGCCGTCCGTCGGCGGCGACGCTGACCAGTCCGCCGCTGGCGTTGCGGTCGGTGAGCTCGTTGCGGATGGTCGCCGTGACGGCATCGGACAGGGTCGACCCCAGGTAGCGCAGCCGCGCAACGATGTCGTACGAGACCACACCGCGAATGAACGCCTCGCCATCGCCCGTGCACGATATTGCGGCCAGACCGTCACGGGCGTACGTTCCGGCTCCGATCACCGGGGTGTCTCCCACTCGCCCCACGTCCTGGCCGGCCATCCCTCCGGTGGAGGTCGCTGCCGCAACATGGCCCGCGCTGTCGCGAGCCACGGCCCCCACCGTTCCGTGTCGCGGCCCGGTGAGTTGATGCGCGAGCAGGCGATGCAGCTGGGTCTGCCGCGCCTCGGTGACGAAATACTCTGGTTCCTTGATCTCATGCCCCCATCCGGCAACCAGTTGCTCGCTCGGATCGACGAGAAGAAGATGAGAGGTTCGCTCCATCACGCTCCGAGCGACGAGGACCGGGTTCTTGGCATGGCGCGAGACGGCCACGGCACCGGCCAGGCCGGAGCCGTCCATCACCGCGGAATCGAGTTCGACGGTTCCGTTCGCCGTGAGGGCAGCTCCCCGACCGGCGTTGAACAGCGGATTGTTCTCAAGTTGCTCAACGCTGGCGCAGACAGCATCGAGAGCACTGCCGCCGCGCTCGAGAACTGCGATCCCGGCGGCGTGCGCGGTCGCCAAGCCGGCTTCGAACACCCCGCGCTGTTCGGTTGAGAGCTCGACGATACGGCCGCCCGCTCCGCCGTGCAGAGCGAGTGAGTACGGTTCACTCGGAGCGATATCCCACAGTCTCGTGTCCGAGGGAAGCGCCACTGATTCTTCGGCACTGATGCTCATCAGCGTCCTCCTGCCTGGCGAGTGATGTAGGTGACTGCGACGAATGATTGGAAAACCTCGAGCAAGTTTTCGCCGGCGATGCGAACGGCGCGGTCTCCGGTCCGCTGCACGTTGCGTGCCCAGGTCGCGACATCCGCCATGTCAGCGGTCTGGAGTTCGAGGTCGAGATGCACCGGCGTCGTTATCCGGGGAAGTCCGACCTCGCCCGCAGACACNCGGTTCACGGCCAGCTCGGCACCCTCGCGAATCAGCCGGCACGATTGGGTCGGATGAAGGTTGAGGGCGCTGGCGCGGGTNATGGACTCCTTGGTGACGACGTGCACACCCCCGGGGGCGAAAGGTTCTGTTTCCTGCCACGTCACCTCGTCCCCGGAGACGAACGCGATCGGCACACCGTAATGGTGTGCAACGAGGGCGTTGATTCCGCTCTCGCCCACGTACTCGCCATTCAGCTTCACTCCGGAGAAGACGTCGGGGTTGTACGTGTGCGACATCGTGGAAGGCTTGCCGGAGATGGATCCGTGGTAACCGACGAAGAAGATCGCATCGAAGGACGCATCCAAGCCCTGCATCATGTACATCGGCTTGTGACGGCCGGAGAGATATTTCGCGTTGCCGGAGATCAATCGCGGATCAAGATTCGCCATCGTGCTGTGAGAATCGTTGAGAACGACTTCAGTCGCGCCACCGGCAAACGCTCCCTCGATGGCCGCGTTGACTTCGGACTGCAGCAGTTCGCAGCCGAGGGCGTACGACTCGCTGCCCGGTCGACACTGCGCCCAGTCGACGATCCCGGCGACGCCCTCCATGTCCAGTGACATCCAGATCCTCATGTGATGATGCTCCTTGCTGTGTTCGTCGTGACGGGATTGAGGGCTTGGGTCAGGGAAAGCTCGGTGAGGTCGGTGGCGCGCAGGCAGGCGCTTTCGTGCTCAGACGTCGGCGCCACCGGGGTGACCGCTGTCAGCGCCGGGTCGACCACACGACAGCGATCATTGGCGAAGGGGCAGCGCGGGTGGAAGCGACATCCGCTGGGAATGTCGAAGGGGCTGGGCGGCTCACCGTCCAGCACGAATGCCTTGTTCACGCTTCCGGTGGTCATTCGCGGAATCGAGGCGATGAGCGCCCGGGTGTAAGGGTGCCGTGGATTGCTGAACAGCTCTGCGGTGTCTGCCACCTCGACGATTCGACCGAGGTACATCACGGCGACCCGTTGGCTGAGGTGTTGCACGACGGCCAGATTGTGGGCGACGAACAGGATACTCAGGCCCAGTTCGCGCTGCAGGCTGGCGAACAGCTCAAGGATCGTGGCCTGTACGGAGACATCGAGCGCCGAGACGGGTTCATCCGCGATCAGGATGTCCGGCCGGACCGCGAGGGCACGGGCGATCGCCAGGCGTTGTCGTTGACCCCCGGAGAACTGGCTCGGGTACGCGTCGAGGGCGTCGACGTCGAGCCCGACGAGGTTGAGCAGCCGAACGCTCTCGGCACGAACCTGCCGGCGGGGAACGATCCGGTGCAGCAGGAGAAGCTCCCGCAACATCGATGCGACCGAAATTCGCGGATTCAGCGACGAATACGGATCTTGGAAGACCATCTGGATGCGGCGGCTTGATTCTCGATTCCGATGCGCCGGCAGCGTCGAGCCGTGATACTCGAGCTCGCCGGATGAGGCACTCGCCCCGCCGACGAGAATCTTGGCGAGTGTTGACTTGCCCGAACCGGATTCACCGACCAGCGCCAGGATCTCCCCCTTTCGCAGTTCGAGGTTCACCCCGTCGAGCGCGCGCAGGGTGGTGTGATTGTCCCGGTTGCGGGACAGCTGTGCCAGCAGGCTCGCATGAAGGTGATAGGTCTTGGTGATGTCTGCAACGCGGAGGACCGGGCCGCTGAACGCCGTCTTCGCCGGCTCGTTCGTCATGCCATCGCCCCCTCGGCGATGTGCTGGGATCGGATGCACGCGGCCGTGTGACCGGGCGACACAACGTTCCGGGGCGGCATCGCGGTCGTGCAAGCGTCGATGGTGAACGCACAGCGCGGAGCGAACGGGCATCCACCCGAACGGGACGTGAGATTGGGGGCGAACCCGGGAATCGGGACCAGTTCACGTTCGGGCTTGTCGAAGTCGGGAGCGGAATCCAGCAGGCCTTTCGTGTACGGATGCCGTGCGTTGCCGAGCACATCGGCCACCGTCCCCGATTCAACGATGCGCCCCGCGTACATGACCGACATATCCGTGCAGGTCTGATTGACCACGGCAAGGTCGTGGGTGACGAACACCAGCGCGGTCCCGGTGTCGGCACAGAGGGCCTCAAGAACGGTGAGTACTTGGTGTTGGACTGTCACGTCGAGAGCGGTCGTGGGTTCATCACAGAGCAGCAGCCGCGGGGTGCACGACACGGCCATCGCGATCATGATTCGTTGCCGGAGCCCGCCCGAGAGTTCGTGCGGGTAGGCGCGCGCCCGTCGAGCCGGGTCGGGAATGCCGGTGCGGGCCATCATCTCGATCGCGAGAGCGGCCGCAGCCTTTCGGGACAGCCCGAGGTGGCGGAGCGGACCCTCCGCGATCTGCTCTCCGACCCGGACGACGGGGTTGAGGGCGGTCATCGGTTCCTGGAAGATCATCGCGATTTCAGGACCCATCAGCCGCCGCCGCTCCTGCGGCGCCATGCCGGTGAGCGGCCTGCCGTCGTAGACGATACTGCCGGAGAGTACCTCTACCCCCTTGGGCAGCAGGTCGGCAATGGCGCGCAGGGTGAGCGACTTGCCGGACCCGGATTCACCGACGATTCCACAACGCTCTCCCGCGGCGACGGAGAAGGAGACGTCATCCACGATGACCGTATCCGCACGACCCGAGCGGCGCATTCCGATCGTGAGGTTGTCCACCTCAAGCAGCATTCGCTCCATGATTACTTACGCCTTTCCGGGCTCAGCAGATCGGACAGACCGTCGCCGAGCAACGACAACCCGAGGCTTGCGACGACGACGACGAGGCCGGGGATGGTGGCCTGCTGCCATTGGGTGGTGATGAATTCCTGACCGTCATTGATCATGCTTCCCCACTCGGCGGTCGGCGGCGCGATCCCGAGGCCGAGGTATCCCAGGGTGACGATGGCCATGATGTCCATCACGATGTCGCTCATGGCGTAGATGATGGCCTGCGACAGAACGTTGGGGCTGATGTGCCGCACCAGGACTCGGCCGTGCGAGAGTCCGCCCAGCCGGGCCGCCAGCACATAATCCTGCTGCTTGGCAACGAGCACCTCGCCGCGCACGATCTTCGCGTACGAGACCCAGGAGACCGCGGCGATGGCGATGTAGATACTGAATTCTCCGGACCCGAAGATGAACACCAGCACGATCACCATCACGTAGAACGGAAACGCGAAGAAGACATCGACGATTCGCATCAGGATCGTGTCGAACCAGCCGCCGAAGTAGCCGGCCAGCGCGCCGATGACTGTTCCGATGACAAAGGGGATGAGCACGGCGAGGAAACCGATGCGCAGGTCCACCTGTGCGCCCCAGATCAGACGGGACAGCACATCTCGACCGTATTTGTCGGTTCCGAGCAGGTGTGCGGCCGAGGGATCGGCCAGCGCGTTCAGGAGATCCTGCTCGACGGGATCGTAGGGAGCCAGAAACGGCGCGAGAACCGCGACGAGAACGAGGGCTCCCACGATCACGATTCCGGCCAACAGCGGTCCGTTTTGGTACCAGGGTTTCAGCGACCGGGATGCGACCTTTCGTCTCTGCCGGCGTGCTGCGAGAAGAAGCGTGGGCGTACTCACGCCCGGGCCGTCCGGGAGAAATCAACGCGTGGATCGAGAATTGTGTAGACGACGTCGGTGACGATTCCGAGGATGACAACGAACAGGGCGACGAAGAGCGTGACGCCCTGGACAGTGGGGAAGTCGCGGCTGAAGATGGAATTGATCATGAGGGAGCCGAGGCCGGGCAGGGCGAAGACCCGCTCGATGACCAGGGATCCTCCCACCAGGAATCCGAGGTTCACGCCGATGATGGAAACTGTGGGAATGGCGGCATTTCGCAGAACGTGCCCTCGAAACAGGCTGACACCGTAGGAGCCCTTCGATTTGGCCGTGCCGACGTAGTCCGATTCGAGAACGTTGATCATGGACGATCTCAAACTGCGGATAATCGTGGGCGCCATCGAGATAGCCAGGGTGAGTGCGGGAAGGAACAGGTAGTACAGATGGTCGAGCGCTGTGGTTCCGTAACCTCCGACGGGAAACATTCGAATGCCGACCGCAAGGATGAGGATGAGCATGATGCCGACCCAGAATTGAGGCATCCCTTGCCCGATCAGCGTGAAGCCGCGAACGCCGAGGTCCCGGGAGCCGCCCGGTCGAAATGCGGCGAGTGCCGCGAGGGGAATGCTGATGATCAGCGAGAGCACCAGGGCATAGAACAAGAGGGCGAGTGTCACCGGAACGGCCTGCACGAGAAGTTCGGCGACCGGAACCTGATAGGTCAGGCTGGTGCCGAGATTTCCTTGGAACAGCTGGCTGAGGAAGATCAGGTACTGCTCCGGCAGCGGCTTATCGAGCCCGAGCTGGGTGGTGAGAGCCGCGACGCTCTCCGCGGTGGCCCGTTGACCCAGCAACGCCAGGGCCGCGTTCCCCGGCAAGAGGTGAGCCATGAAGAAAACAATCAGAGTGACGCCGAGGGCGACGGGGATCGACTGCACCAGCCGCCCCGGGATGAACCGGAGCCGCTGCAGCATCAGGCCACCTCCCGCTGCAGCGAATCAGGCTGACCTGGTGCGCCGACCAACGACGACACAACATGGGCGTGAAGGTGACCGGCAAACGACTGTTCGACCATGGCTGCCGCGGCGAGCAGGAGCGCATCGGCACCGGGTCGGGCGGCAAGTTGGAGCCCGACCGGCAGCGCAGGTCCGGCTCCGTTCGCCGCGATCGTCACACCGCACGGGATGACGATGGCGGGCTGCCCGGTCATGTTGAACGGGCTCGAGAACAGCCCCTCAACCTGACCCTCGGGTGTATCGATGGGCGGTGAGACCGTCGGTGCCGTGAACGGTGCGGCCGGACCGACCAGGATATCGACACCCTCGAGGAGGTCGAGGGCCCCGGGCAGCAGTGCCGCCTTCCGGGACAGCGCCGTGCGGTACGCCCCCTCGGACACGCCCTGCGCAGTGCGCAGGAGCCGCGCGGTCGGTGCGCCGAAGTGCGCGGGATCCTGAGTCATCATCGCACCATGCACCTGCCAGGCTTCGAACAGGATGATGTCCTCGATCGGCTCATTGAGCAGGTCGAGGGCCGTGCCGCCGACGTTGACAAGCGTGAACCGGTCACCGTCAGCACGCAACAGCTCGATGGCCGTCTGGACGGCGACGCGAACGTCATCGTGCAGGCGCTGATCAGAGAGCTGATCGTCCAGAATACCGATGCGCACCATCGCGGGTGCCGGCACGGCCTCAATCCCGCTCATCACGGCGAAGACCCGGGCTGCGGTCGTCACGTCCCTCGTAAGCAGTCCGAGGTGGTCGAGGCTGGGAGCCAGCGCTTGAACGCCGTCCAGGGAGACAGCGCCATAGCTGGGTTTGAAGCCGACGACACCGCAATAGTGGGCGGGAAGGCGAATCGAACCGCCGGTATCGGAACCCAGGGCTGCCGGGCAGACCCCGGCACCGACGAGCGCGGCCGAACCGCCACTCGAGCCGCCCGCCGTCCGAGTCGGATCAACGGGGTTGCGCGCTTCGGGAATGTCCGGGTGCTGGGCGCCGGCGGCGTACTCGAGCAGTGTCGATATCGCGAACAGTGAAGCGCCGGCATTCCGCAGCGCGGTGATGACCGGTGCATCGACGGTTTTCGCTGGTCCGTCCATATCGATCGGGTTGCCGTTTCCGCGAGGCTGGCCGGCGACATCGATCATGTCTTTCACCGCGATGGGCATTCCGAGCAGGACGCCCGTTTCCGCGTGCGGGGGATTCGGAATAGCGGTGACGACGGCGTGGAGCGACCGTCCGATGCCCTCAAGTGCGGCCAGTGCTGTTTGGAGTTGCGGTACGGCCGTCATAGCGGCTTCCTTTCGACACGATATCGGAATGACACGTTGTGGAAGGGGGTGAGGTGCTCGGCGGTCTTCGAGCACCTCACCCGCAGCGATGCGGCTATTTCGTCTTGTAGACGTCTTGCAGAAGGTAGTTGCCGAGGGGGGTGACGTGGAAGTCCATCACCTTGTCGGTTGTGGCATACACGTAGGGCGAGTAGTACAGGTACGCCAGGAAGGCGTCCTTGCTCGTCTGGGTCTGCAGTTGGGAGTACAGAACCTGCCGCTTGGCTTCGTCCGTCTCCTGCTGGGCCTTCTTGTTGATCGCGATCACGTCGGGGTTGTTGTAGTACGTGAACGTGGAGTGGGACCCGCCGTTGGGGTCAACGGCGAAAGATGTCCACTCGTCGGGATCGGGGATATCCATGGTCCACGCGGAGGTTGCCATGTCGAAGTCCGATGCGAGTCGAGCTTTCTTGTTCGCGGTCGGATCCAGCTGACGGATCTCCATCGTGATGCCGATGTCCTTCAACTCGGACTGCATGATCTGGGCAACCGCTGCCTGGTTCGGATTGCCGGATGAAATCAGCAGCGTTGTGGAAAACCCTTCGGGCTTGGACGACTTGGCCAGTTCCGCCTTCGCTCCGGCGACGTCGAAGGTGGCTCCGCCGCTGTTCTTGTCGTAGAACGGAGTGCCGGGAGCGAGCAGGGAGTTGGCCGGGGTTCCGTTGCCGAACAGTACGGCCTTGACGAGGGCTTCCCGGTCGATGGCCTTCGAGATGGCCATGCGGACATGCACATCGTCGAAGGGCGCGCGCTGCTGGTTGAAGGCGATGTAGTCGATCTGGGTGGACGGGAACGTCAGGGCATTGACGCCTGCTGAGGCCTTCAAGGAGGCCAGGCTCGACCAGTCCGGTGTGTCATCGATGTCGATCTGGCCGCCCTGCACCTGCAACTTGCGGGTCGTGGCATCGGGGACCACGTTCCACGTCACACGGTCGAGGTAGGGCTTGCCGGTCTGCCAGTATTTGGGGTTGGCCGTGAGCGTCAGGGATTCTCCCTTCTTCCAGGCATCCCAGACGTAGGGACCGGTTCCGACCGGAGCGGCGTAGAACTGCTCGGCCGTCTTACCGCCGTAGTTGTTCGGGATCACACCGTTACTGAACAGGGACAGGTCGGCGATCAAGGGAGCCCAAGCGTATTTCAGGCCGATGGTCACCGTTGAGGCATCCGTGGCGGTGACGGTGTCGATCGCAGCGTTGATGAATCCCCAGCCGGCATCGCCAGACTTGGTGTCTTCATCGATGGAGAATTTCACATCGGCGGCGGTGACCGGGGTTCCATCAGAGAAAGTCACCCCGTCGCGGAGTTTGATGGTGTAAGTCAGTTTGTCGTCGGAAATCGTGTACCCCGAGGCGAGCCACGGTTCGAGTTTGGTGCCGTCTGCGCTGGCCTGGAAGAGCGGTTCCATGATCTGCTGCATGACCCGGATGGAGTTGTTGTCGAACGTTGTCGTCTTGTCCATGGAGAGGATGTCGGCCGACCACGCCATGGTCAGCGCGCCACCCTTCACCGGAGACGTGCTCAGTGCGGCGCCGGAGGATGGGGCGCCGGCGCTGCACCCACTCAGGGCCAGGGATGCGACCGCAGCGACTGCTGCGACCACGAGTATCGCGTTTCGTTTCATCGGGTTCCTCATCTGCTTTCTGCATCCGGGGCGGATGCGGTGTGCTGAGTTTTGATCCGGTCAACGGCTCGGGACTGGAGAATATGTCGATACGAGGGCCCGACAGAGTTCACCCGGTGGGATTCGTGTTTCTTTCGTGCAGAACCCCTGTCCGTATTGTTTGTTAGAGTATTACTCATTTTTTACCTTTTTGTTACGGTTGAAACACATTTTTTTTTCGGGCGTATTTGGCAGGGAGACCACATGAAAGCCATCGTTATCGAGTCGGGCGCTTCAGAACCAGAGCTGGTCATGCGCGACGTCACTGCTCCCGTCGTGGCCCCCGGGCAGGTNAAGGTCCGGGTGCACGCCGCGTCCGTCAATCGCGCCGACCTGGCCCAGCGTGCCGGAACCCACAATCCGGTCGCACCCGGTTCAGCGCCGGTCGTGGTGGGGCTTGATGCCGCGGGCGATGTCACGGAGATCGGTGCCGGGGTTGACGGTGTGCACGTCGGCGACCGGGTGATGGCCCTGGTTGCCGGCGGCCTGAGCGAGGACGTGGTTGTCGACGCGGCGATGGCCGTGCCGATTCCCCAGGCGTGGTCCTACGCTGAGGGAGCCGCCGGAATCCTCGGGCTGATGACCGAGCACAATGCCTTGCGTACGGTTGGCGGGCTGGAGCCCGGTGAATCGGTGCTCATCCACGGTGCGGCGTCCGCGGTGGGGTTGCAGTGCGTGCAGCTGGCCCGGTACCTCGGTGCCGGATTGATCATCGCGACCACGCGTTCGGACCGGTCAACGGATCTCTTGCTCTCGCAGGGGGCAGACCACGTGGTGATCGTCGGTACAGAAGGGTTCGCAGACACGGTCCTCGCCCTCACCGACGACCGCGGAGTGAACGTCATCATCGATCACGTCGGGGGGCCCTACCTCTCGGATTCGGTGCGGTGCGCCGCGCTGAAGGGGCGTCTGGTCAGTGTCGGGCGGCTGGGGGGCGGCCAGGGCATGCTTGACCTCGAAGCGGTCGCCCTGAAGCGCCTCAGCATTCTCGGCGTCACGTTTCGCACCCGCGACGCGCGGGAGAAAGCCAGCGTCGTCGCTGCAATGCGGTCAGAGATCGACCTCGACCTCGAGGTTCTGCGGCCCCGCATTGATCGCATCATGCCCTGGGCCGACGCGCGCCAGGCCCAGGACCTGCTGGCCGAGAATTCCCACCTCGGCAAGGTGGTGCTCGCGGTCACGGAGGCCGGCCGGCGGTGATCTCCGGTTTGATCGCTTCCTCTCCGACGTCAGGCGGCAAGGTTGGACTATATGCACTTTTTGTTGCATATTAGTAAAAGTAATATCCGGAAATGGCAGGAAAGCAGGATGACTGATGGTCAACAATGAGCAGCCGATCGGTCCCCTGGACGCCAGCCTGGTTCCGCGCTACGCCGGAATCGCCACCTTCGCGCGGCTGCCCCGGCTGGAAGATGTCGCCCGCGCCGATATCGCCGTGGTCGGTGTGCCCTTCGACAGTGGCGTGAGCTACCGCCCGGGCGCCCGTTTCGGCCCGGCGCACGTGCGGGAGGCGTCTCGGCTGCTTCGTCCGTACAACCCTGTTCAAGACGTCTCACCCTTCTCCGCCCAGCAGGTCGTCGACGCCGGGGACATCGCGGCGAACCCCTTCGATCTCACCGAAGCCGTCTCGCAGATCCAGCAGGCGGCCTCCGCGCTGTCGGCTGACGGAAAGCGCCTGGTCGTCATCGGCGGCGACCACACGATCGCGCTGCCCCTGCTGCGCGTTGTCGCGGAGAGGCACGGTCCGGTCGCCGTGCTGCATTTCGACGCACACCTCGATACCTGGGACACCTACTTCGGCGCCCCGGTCACGCACGGCACCCCCTTCCGTCGCGCTTCGGAGGAAGGCCTGATCGACTTGCAAGCGAGCATGCACGTGGGCATCCGCGGTCCGCTCTACTCCCGTGAGGACCTGCGCGACGACGAACGACTCGGTTTCGCGATCATCGCCAGTCACGAATTCGAAACGGAGGGCCTGCCGCGCGCTATCGAACGGATGCTGGCCCGACTCGGCGACCGCCCGGTCTACCTGTCCGTCGACATCGACGTTCTCGATCCGGCCCATGCGCCCGGCACCGGAACCCCGGAAGCCGGTGGTCTGACCAGCCGGGAACTCCTGGCTATGATTCGTGCCCTGCGTGCCGTGAATCTGGTCGGCGCCGATGTCGTCGAAGTTGCTCCCGCCTATGATCATGCCCAGATCACCGCCGTCGCGGCCTCCCATGTGGCCTACGAGATCATCTCAGCGATGACACCCTCCGCCTGACGAACCCACCCTGCCGAATTCCCTCTTCGGCGGACACCCACCGCCCAGCCCGACAACCGAAGGACGATGATGTCACACAGTTTGAGCCCCGCCGAACCGCTTCCCGCTGCCGATACCGGCCAGCGGGGAATCGTCATTGAACAGCGCTCGATCGACTACGTACCGAGGTCCGAGCGGCACGGCAAAGTCTGGCACCAGGGGCCGTTCTGGTTCACCGGGAACTTCGTACTCCCCACCATGGTGATCGGATTCATCGGACCGGTGCTCGGACTCAGCGTCTGGTGGACCGTTCTGGCGGTTGTTCTCGGCGCCTGCTTCGGCACGTTCTTCATGGCCTTCCACGCCAATCAGGGACCCCGCACCGGACTGCCGCAAATGATCCAGTCCCGGGCCCAATTCGGCAGTCGCGGAGCCATCGTGCCCTTCGCGGCCAGTGTCTTCGTCTACATCGGTTTCATGGTCTTCGACACCATCCTGGCCACCCAGGGACTCCAACTTGCCCTTCCCGGGGACAAGCTGTTCTGGTATCCGGTGCTGATCGGGATTTCGATCGTGATCGCTGTTGTGGGCCACGACCTCTTGCATTTCATCCAGCGCTGGCTGACCTACGTGCTCGTGGTCGTGTTCGCCATCATCACGGTGCTGGCGATCGTCAACTTCACCGGACCGACCGCCACCCCAACCATCGATAGCGGAGGGTGGAGCGGCTCGGCCTTCCTGGTGATGTTCTCCCTCGCCGCCGGGTACAACATCAGCTACGCCATCTACGTCTCCGACTACAGTCGCTACCTCCCGCAGAACGCGTCCGCTCCCAAGCTCATCGGCTGGACGTACCTCGGCGCGGCGCTATCTGCGTCCTGGTTGATGTCGCTCGGCGCCCTGCTCGGCAGCAACATTCCCAATGCGGACGCCATCGGAGCGGTCAAGACCGTTGGCGACATGCTCTTCCCGGGGTTCGGCACGATCGCCGTGCTGGTGTCCACAGTGGCGCTGATCTCGATCATGGGCGTCAACGCCTATGGAGCCATGCTCACGGGTACGACCGCTGTGGACGGCTTTCGAGCGGTCCGCGCGACCGTGCGCCTGCGTGTGATCGGACTGACCATCGTCGGTGTCGTGACTCTGGCGATCGCCCTGCTCATTCCTGATGACTATCTGAGCAGCTTCAACGACTTCGTACTGCTGATGCTGTACTTCCTCGTTCCCTGGACGGCGGTCAATCTCGTTGATTTCTACCTGGTGCGGCGTGGGAAATACGCCATTTCTGAGATCTTCAACCCGCGCGGCATCTATGGTCGGTGGGCCTGGCGAGGAATGACCGCCTACCTGCTGGGTTTCATTGCGATGATTCCGTTCTTCTACACGTCCTTCTACGTGGGCCCGGTCTCAGAGGCGCTCGGCGGGGCGGATATTTCCTTCGTCGTCGGATTGGTCGTCTCCGGCGGGCTGTATCTCATATTCTCCCGAAACCTCGACCACGCAGCCGAGGCCGAAGCCCGCATGCAAAGCGAGCTCGTGCTGGAAGGCCCGACCGAAACTGCAGGTCAGCGTGCCTGAATCCCTGGTTCGGGTGGCGTGTTGCCAGGTTTCGCTCATGGTCGGCGACGGTGTCGCCAACCGTGCTCGCGTGCGTGACGCCATCGTGGCGGCCGCGGATGCCGGGGCGCGGGTGATTGTGCTGCCGGAGCTCGCAAACGTCGGCTACATGTTCACCGATCTCGCGGAGCTGCGTGCCGTGGCGGAAACTGCGCACGGGCAATCCGTTCAGGAATGGGTGGTGCTCGCCCGCGACCGCGACCTCCTGATCGTGGGCGGGTTCGCCGAAGCCGGCACTGACGGCCATGTCTACAACTCGGCCGTGATTGTCGACAAGACCGGTTGCCGTGCTGTTTACCGCAAGGCTCATCTCTGGGACGGCGAGAAGAATGACCTGTTCACCGCCGGCTCAGCGGCGCCGCCGGTCGTGGACACACCGTGGGGCCGGATCGGCGTGGTCATCTGCTACGACCTGGAATTTCCGGAGTGGATACGCACAGTCGCCCTGGACGGCGCCGAACTACTGTGCTGCCCGGTGAACTGGCCCGTGTATCCCCGCCCGTCGGGTGAGCGCCCGACCGAGATCGTCAAGGTGCAGGCCAACGCGAACGTCAATCGCATGTTCATCGCCGTTGCCGACCGCGTCGGCATGGAACGTGGACAGGACTGGCTAGGTGGAAGCACCATCGTCGACGCCGACGGGTTCCCGCTGACAACCATCAGCCTGGCGGAAGAGGCGCTGTTCATGGCAGACCTCGATCTCGCCGAGGCGCGAGCCAAGGCCATCAGTGCGCGTAATGATGTGCACGGCGACCGACGCCCGGAGATGTACACCCGCGTCACCACGAGCTGAGTGATTCCCTCCCGCGGGTGCCGACGGCGCGCCGGGAGCTGAACCCGTGCACACGGCGAAGGTGGGGCACCGCACGGATGCCGCACCTTCGCCATGCTCAGTCAGTGCTGACTATTTGGCCTCCCACCACGGCGCGATGACGGCGCGGGCGATGGTGTGCCCGGACATGTTGAAGCCGAGGAACGACGGAGTGGCTCCGGCATCGAGTCCGAGGGACTCGACGTCCAGGGCGTGCACACCAATGAAGTAGGTGTGCTTGCCGCCGCCAGCCGGCGGAGCGGCGCCGATGTAGCGGGCGATGCTGGCGTCATTCCGCAGTTGTTGGGCCTGCTCAGGCAGGCCGGCTCCGAGAACATCGCCGACACCGCTCTCCAGCGACGTGACGTTCGCGGGGATATCCGTCACCGCCCAGTGCCAGAACCCGGCGCCGGTGGGTGCCGACGGGTCGTAGACGGTGATCGCGAAACTCTTGGTTTCCGGCGGAAATCCGCTCCAACTCAGCTGAGGGCTGGTGTCATCGCCGCCGGCGCCGAAAATTCCGCTGACCTGGGCCATCGAGAATTCTTGTCCATCTGTTGCGTCGGTGCTGGTCACGGTGAAGGCAGGTACCTTCTTGATCAGGTCGTAGGGAGTCGTAGCCATAGTGTGTCCTCAATCATGGGATCGGTGGTGACAGCTGAATGGAATATCTCGGGCAAAGCCGAACCTCGTTCCGGGTTCTGTCCCCGGCTCAAATTCCTCCCGTTTTCAGCTGATCAACGATGTACTCGGCCTGGCGGATGGCCAGCGCCACGATGGTGAGCGTCGGATTGGCCGCTGCGCTGGTCGTGAACACGGATCCGTCGCTGATGAACAGGTTCGGCACATCGTGGGCGCGGCCCCACTTGTCCACGACGCCGCCCTCGGGCAGGGCGCTCATTCGAGACGTCCCCATGTTGTGCGTGGAAGGATACGGAGGAGTGCGCTGCGCCCCGATCGAACCGACCGCCTCATACAGCAGCTCGGCCTGGGCAAAGCCGTGGTTGCGCATGGCGATGTCATTGGCGTGGTCGTCGAAGTGCACGTTGGGCACCGGGAGGCCGTTCTTGTCAGAGACGGTCGTGTTCAGAGTGACCCGGTTGCTTTCCTGCGGCAGGTCCTCGCCCACGATCCACAACCCGGCCGTATTGGAGTAGGCCTCGAGAATCTCGGTGAATCCCCGACCCCAGGCGCCGGGATCGCTGAAGCTGGCCAGGAACGCCGGCCCCAGTGAAATCGTCTCCAGGTAGTAGCCTCCGGCGAAGCCGCGGTCGGGGTCGTGCCGGGACTCATCCGCGACCACACCGGCCATGGTCTCACCGCGGTTCATCCGAACCGGTTCGTTGAACCGGGCATAGACCGAACCTGTGGTGTGGCGCATATAGTTACGCCCCACCTGGCCGGAGGAGTTGGCCAGGCCATCGGGGAACATCGGGCTGGCTGATTGCAGCAACAGTCGAGGTGTTTCGATGGAGTTGGCCGCGACGGCGACAAGTTTGGCGGCCTGGCGGTGCAGGTTGCCGTCTTTGTCGAGATAGAGAACGGCATCCGCTCGTCCCGAGGCATCATGGGTGATCTGCACCGCATGACTCTCCGGCCGCAGGTCGAGCAGGCCGGTCGCTTCCGCACGAGGAATCTCACGCACCAGCGTCGACCATTTCGACTTGTTCTTGTCGCCTTGGAAGTTGAAGCCGTCCTGAATGGATGCTGGACGTCCGTCGTACTCCTCGGCATTCGTGGCGTACGGACCCGTCGAGTAGAACTTGTAGCCGATTCGCTCGGCGCCGTTTGCGAGCACGGTGTAATTGTTGTTCGCCGGCAGCGGCTTGCGACCGTGCACGTGCGTCGAACCCATCGCCACTTCCGCCCTCTCGTAGTACGGCGCGAGCTCGGCGAGGGTGATCGGCCAGTCGAGAAGGTTTGCACCGTCGATTCGGCCGTAGGTGCTTCGGGCGGCGAACTCGTGTGCCTTGAAGCGGGGCGTGGCTCCCGACCAGTGCGTCGTCGTGCCGCCGACAGCCTTCACGATCCAAGCCGGCAGGTTCGGGAAATCGCGGGCGATGCGCCAGGATCCGGACGTGGTGCGTGGGTCGAGCCAGGCCATCTGGTTGAAGGCTTCCCACTCGTCGTTGACATAGTCGTCGTGACGCAGGTAAGCACCAGCTTCCAGAACGACAACGGGGAGGCCCTTCGCCGTGAGTTCGTAGGCCAGGGTTCCGCCTCCGGCTCCCGATCCGATGATGACGATTGCGGGGTCATCGTGCTCGATCGTGCTCACTTGGTCACCTCCGAGAGCAGTGCGTCGTCTTCACCGAGGGCATCGCGGACTGGAGGCTGTACCGCAGTCGTCTCGCCACCGTCGGCACCGCGCGACTCCGAGCCGCTTGTGGTTGTCTCAATGAGCTGTTCCGGCCCGGTATAGGTCTCGATCCGTGCCTCAGGAAGCCAGTCGAGATCGTCGAAACCACGGTTGATGTACCCGCCCTTGTCAAAGCTCGGGCCTTCGTAGCCGAGGATCTGCCAGACGTCTTCGTTGTCGTACAGATTCAGAACGGTCGTGCGCCGGATGAAGCCGAAGAACTCGGTGCTCTCGATACGGCGGAGCACCTTGGTGGCCTCCACGTCATTCAGCTCGCGGAAATCACCACCAGCCATCTGGCGAAGGGTGATCAGCCCCTGCGTGAGCGCAACCCGGAACCANGTTGACGTCTCCGCCTCCCGCAGGATCTTGTCCGCTGTTCGTTCGTAGGGTCCGTCAGGGAACGACGGGTGTGGGAACGCGACCCGGATCACCCGAATGAGNACGTTGCGTGCTTCATCCGTCAACTCCGTCGCATTCAATTGTGGAAACTTGGCTGGAAATACCATCACTGAGCTCCTTTAATCACACTGGTCGGCTGGTGGGTAGTTCGTGTTCGTTTCTTAGGGGACGAGAATGCCGCGACCGACGATCCGACCGGCATTTAAATCTGCGATGGCGTCGAGGGCCGCATCCAGGGGATACACGGCGGTATGCAGCGTGACCTTCCCTTGAGCCGTCAGGGTCATGAGCTCCACGAGGTCGTTGTAGGTTCCGACGAGGTTGCCGATGATGTTGATCTCTCGCGAAATGATTTCAATCGTGGGGACGTTGACAGCGCCGCCATAACCGATGACAAAGTGCGAACCTCGATTACGCAGCAGACGCGGAGCGAGCAGCTCGGCACCGGCCTCGCCGACGAAGTCGAACAGCACGTGTGCACCGCCATCGGTGATCTCGAGTACCGTCTTCTCCACCTCGTCATTGGTGGTGGCCAGGACGGTGTGGTGGGCGCCCAACGTGAGCGCAAGTTCGAGGGCGGCCTCGCTGCGGTCGACGACTGTGATGGTCGCACTCGTGATCGCTGCAAGCGCCTGGATGCCGATGTGTCCGAGCCCGCCGGCCCCGACCACCACGGCGTGAGTTCCGGGGAAGAGTACGTCGGCTGCTTTGCGCACTGCGTGATAGGCGGTCAGGCCCGCATCCGCCAGTGCCGCCACATCCTTGGGCTGCAGCCCGCCGTCCAACCTCACGACCGCTCTCGCGTTGGTCAAAAGCTGCTGAGCCATCCCGCCGTTGGCATTGATCCCTGGAAAAGTCGCGTTCTCGCAGTGCGAATCCTGGCCGACCCGGCAGGCCGGGCACAAGCCGCAACTCGTCAGCGGATGCATGATCACGGTGTCACCCGGTTTCACATTGTGCACGGCGCTGCCGACGGCCCGAACCCAGCCGGCGTTCTCATGGCCCAGGGTATACGGCAGTTCCGGATGCTGGATCGGGTCCCACTGCCCTTCAATGATGTGCAGATCGGTGCGGCAGAGACCGGCTGCACCGACGTCGACAACCACATCCCACGGCCCGGTGAGGGTGGGCTCCGCCACCTCTTCGATCTTCGGATTCTCCCCGTAGTGATGCAGTCGAACAGCCTTCACTGGTTCCTCCTCATTGAGTTGAGCCAACGCTATCGTTGGGCGCCCCGCGGCGGGACCCCCAATGCGCCCGCACCTCCCGGCGGGCCGGCAGTCCCGTTGTTCTCACGAACCAGGGGGGAAGGAACCCGCGCGCAGCAGCGCTCCCGGCAGTGCCTTCCCGAGGCGCTGCTCCAGCCAGGCCGTCGTCTCGAGCACGGCTTCCAGATCGACGCCGGTCGTGACTCCGGAGCGATTGAAGAGATACACGAGATCTTCCGTCGCCACATTTCCCGTGGCCTTGGGCGCGAACGGACATCCGCCGGTACCGCCGATACTCGAATCGAGCACGACGACGCCGGCGGCGAGGGCGGCGACCGCGTTGGCCACACCGGTGTGCCGCGTGTCGTGGAGGTGGAGGCGAAGAGGCATCCCGACCGGGGCAAGAAACCGGGCGATGCCCATCCGCTCGGTGATATCTCGAGGTACGGCCACCCCGATGGTGTCGGCGAGGGCGAGTTCGTCAGGAGCGGCATCCACGACCTGCGAGATGATCCCACGCAGCCGGTCCACCGGCACCTCGCCGTCGAAGGGACAACCGAAGGATGCGCCGATGGTGACGGTCGAGCGGATACCCGCCGCCCGTGCGGCGACGACCAATTCGGCNGCCACCTCCACGGATTGCTGGGAAGACATCCCCTGGTTGCGTTGGGCGAACGTGTCGCTGGCGACAACGACGATGTTCACCTCATCAACGCCCGCAGCCAGGGCTCGCTCCAAGCCGCGGGCGTTGATGACCAGACCTGCGTAGCTGACTCCGGTGATGCGCGGAATCGCCGCCATCACCTCCGCCGCGTCTTTCATCTGCGGAACCCGTTTCGGATGAACGAAACTGGTCACCTCGATTCGACGGATTCCGGCTCGGATGCTTCGCTCCACGAGTTCGACCTTCTCGGCAGTCGTCAGGAAGACCGACTCGTTCTGAAGACCGTCGCGCGGAGAGACTTCGCAGATCTGGATCGATGTCACCGTCGTTACAGGCTCACCGGCTGGATGGGGGCCGGCAGGCCCGTCTCGGCCAGACAATTCGCCAGGATCTGTTCGAGCGGCGGGCCCATGTCGAAGGTCGGCAGCGGGCTGGGTCGCCCTGACGCGAGTTCTGCCCTGAGGGTTGTTGTCAGGGCTGTGTCGACGATGCCGTCGTCGGAGCAGACGACGCCGTAGCGCAGGGCGCCGGCGGTTGTCAGCAAACCGCGACGCAGCTCGAGGGCAACCAATTCAGGGTCACGGGCCAGGGGATCACCCCAACCGCCGCCACCCCAGGTTACGAAGTGCAGCACGTCATCGGGCAAAACGGAGACATCATGCACCTTGCTGGGCAGCACCGTGCTGGAACCGTCCGCATGTTGGATCCACTTGCGACCGCGGGCGCCGGGCTCGCCGCCGTTGACGCCCCATGGATACGTCAACCAGCGGTCGTCGTGAATGGCGATGGTCCCCGGTTCGAGGAAGCGATACTCCACCTCGACGCCATTGCCGCCGCGGTGCAAACCGGCCCCACCGGTGTCACTGATGGTCTCCAGGCGCTCCACCCGAAGCGGATAGTAGGACTCGAGGTATTCACACGGGATGTTCACGAACGACGGCCAGAGCGAGTGCCCGTCCGGGCCGTCCCCGATCGGCCGTCCTGGAATACCACCGAACCCGATCGAATACAGCTGGAACCACTCGCCCTTGCGGGGTCCGCCGGCGTAGTTTCCGGAGTACATGAAGTGGGGCGAGGAAGAGAATCCCGCCGCATTGAGCAAGTCCGGGTTGGTCTGACCGAGCAACCCGCCGAAGAGGTCGAACACCCGCCCGATGCCGTGGTTGCGGGCGTTGAGCGCCGCAGGGTACCGGGGTTGCCAGAACGAGTCCTCGGGAATCACGACATCGACCAGCGGATAGAAGCCGTCATTCCAGAGAATCTGCGGATCTGCCACCGTGATCATGTAGATGCCGAAGAACATCCGCACCAAGTTCTCGTTGATGAAGTAGTTGATCGGCCCCTCTGCCTGGGGTGCGCTGCCGCTGAAGTCCAGCAGGACTTTGTCGCCGGTGCGGGTCAGACTGAGCTTCAACAGGTAGGGCCCGTGGCCCCGGCCGTCGTCGTCGATGTAGTCCTCGAAGGAGAGGGTCTCGCCGTCCTTGAACACCATGGCGAGCAGCGCCTTCATAGCCCGGTAGTTGCGGTCGAGCAGGGCATCCAGAGCCGAGCTGTAGACGTCGACGCCGAATCGTGCGCACATCTCCTGCACGCGACGACCTGCCGTACGGCACGCCGCGACCAGTCCGTTCAGGTCTGCGCGGTTCCAATCGGGCTTGCGAACCTGGTTCAGGATTATGCGCAGCGCATCGTCGTCGACCACGCCCTTCTTGTACAGCCGGAACGGCGGGATCACGATCCCTTCCTCGAAGATGGTGCGCGCGTCCGTCGGCATCGACGCTGGCGACTTGCCCCCGACGTCGGACATGTGGCCGAACATCGAAGACCAGCCGACCAGGCGCCCTTCAAAGAAAATGGGCATCACGATCAGCCAGTCGTTGGCGTGGCTGATGGCCGCCCCACACGAGTATGGATCGGACGTGAGCAGGACGTCGCCTTCCTCGATGGTTCCGTCGAAGTTCTCCAGAAAGTCGGGAACACTCAGGCCGAACTGGCCGACGACCATCTTGCCGAACCGATCGGCGATCAGGGGGAATTCGTCGTGCTGTTCACGGATACCGGGGGAGAGTGCTGTTCGAAAGAGCACCTCGTCCATCTCGTAGCGGGCATTTCGCAGACCATTCTCGACCAGGTCGATGGTGATCAGATCCACGTCGACGGAGCGTACGGGCTGGGTTGCGGTTTCAATCAGTTGCGCCATGAGTCAGCCTTTCAGGTTTGCGGCGGTCTTGACGGGCGGGGTGCGCGGGCTCCTCGAGGGGTGCAACGCGGCATCTATGCTGATGAGCACGAGGGCCGCTGCCTCCATCTCGGTAAGGGTGGCCGGGTCGGAGATGATGGTCTTCACCGGACGGATGAGCAAGCTCCCCGAAGGGTGCACGGTCGCATCATGACCCGGCAGCACCAGAGTGGTGGAATCCATTTCGGTGATGATGGCCGGACCGGTGATGATGTTGCCGGCTTCCAGGAGAGTCCGGTCATAGATGCCTGCATCAACCAGAGCCCCGTCGACCCAGATCTGCGAGATCCGGTTCAAAGCGGCGCCGGCATCCGGGCCACCGTCGGCAATGACGGGTGTCGTCATGCGGGGCCGTGGGCCGTGGGCTGTCGCACGAACGGTGACCAGTTCGTGCTCGTTACCGAGCAGAAAAGAGAAGAGCCTGTTGTGTTCAACGTCGAAGGCGGCGCTGAGCGCCTTCACTCCGCTGCCGTCGGCGGCGTCGAAGGTGGCGATGTCCACGACCACAGGAATTTCAAATCCCTGGCCGTGATATCTCAGGTCTGCGGCGAACGTGATCACCTGCTCGGCGAGCGGGACACCCTCCATCGTCAGCAGCGCGCGTGCCTTCTCGGCCAGCGCATCCAACATCGTTTTGAGCTGGGAGTCAGTCAGGTCGCCGAACCGGCGGATCAGTGTGCGTACGGATTCATTACGCAGGTTGGTCGTTGCATCTCCGTAGGCGCAGAGCACTCCCGGTGACGGCGGGATGATGACCGGCCAGGCGCCGGTGAGTCGTCCGAGGGCGTTGGCGTGCAGCGGACCGGCTCCGCCGAAGGCGACGAGCGCGAAATCCCGCGGGTCGAAACCCTGCTGAACGGAGACCAGGCGCAGGGCCCCGAGCATGTTCTCGTTGACGATATCGATGATTCCCGCGGCCGCCGCTTCGACGGAGTCGAGCGAGGTCGCATCCGTGATCCGCTGCACGGCGTCGCGGGACGCCGCTCGGTGAAGCTTGATCTCACCTCCGGCCAGGTCAGTGGGAAGGTAGCCCAGCACCACGTTGGCATCGGTGACCGTGGGGTCGACTCCACCGGCGCCGTAGGCCGCAGGCCCTGGCACCGCACCGGCACTCTGTGGACCCACCCGCACAGCCTGGGTGAGCGGCGGAACGTGCGCGATGGAACCTCCGCCGGCACCCACGGTTCGTACGTCGACGGACGTGGCGCGCACCTTCAAGTCGCCGACCATGGTCTCGCGGCCGACCCGCGGTGTCAGGTTCTGCACCAGCGCCACGTCGGTCGAGGTTCCACCCATGTCCACCGTCAGGAAGTCGCGGTATCCCGTCTGCTCCGCAACCCACGCGGCGCCGGTGACGCCGCCGGCGGGACCCGACAGCAGCAGGGCCACCGGATTGTCTGCGGCTGCCCGGGAGGCGACGAGTCCGCCGTCGCTGCGCAGGATGAACAGCTTGCCGGGAACGCCGGCTTTGTCGAGCTGGGTGGTCAGGTTTTCCACGTAACGGGCGACCTGGGGCTGCACGTAGGCGTTGGCCACCGTCGTGATCGTTCTTTCGTATTCGCGCAGTTCGGGGAGCACGGTGGAGGAGAGGGAAATGACCAGGCCGGGCAATTCCTCCCGGGCGATTTCGGCGATTCGCTGCTCGTGATCCGCATTCGTGTAGGAGTTGATGAGGCTGATGCTCAAGGCCTCGACGCCGCGCTTCTTGAGTTTTCGGAGCTGCACGCGTACGTCGTCCTCATCGAGAGGGATGACGACCTCACCGTCAGCGCCGATGCGCTCGATCACTTCGACGGTGTCCTCGAGGTCTGCGAGTGGTTGGGGCTTGGGCCAGATGATCCAGCCGGCCAGACCGCCCGGGACAAAGGACCGGGCGATCTGCAGCACCTGCCGGAAGCCGTTCGTGGTGACCAGTCCGACTCGGGCGCCTTTGCCTTCGAGGATGGCGTTGGTCGCCACCGTGGTTCCGTGCAGAACGTCGCCGATCTCGTGCAGCGCCACACCCGCCTCAGCACAGACGCGTTCGATCCCGCGCAGCACGCCGATCGACTGGTCTTCGGGTGTGGACGAGGTCTTGGCCCGGAATGTCTCTCCGGTTTGTTCATTCATAAGCAGGATGTCGGTAAAAGTTCCGCCCACATCTACACCGAGCCGGTATGTCATGCGATCTCCTTAGATAACACCGGCCGCGGACAGTGATGACAGCTCGTCATCGCTGATCCCCAACAGGTCCTGATAGATTTCCTGGTTGTGTTCGCCGAGCTTGGGTCCCACATGTCGCACCCGTCCGGGTGTTTCTGACAAGCGGGGAAAAACGTTGTGCATGGCGAACTCGCCAAGATCCGGATGGCTGAGTTTCACGATGGCGTCGCGGGCAGCGAACTGGGGGTCGGAGAACATGTCCCTGGCTCGAAAGATGCGCCCGGCCGGGACTCCGCCCTTGTGGAGCGTGGCGAGGAGATCGTCGGCGATGATGGTCGATGACCATTCGGCGATGATGCCGTCGAGCGTGTTCATGGATTGGCCACGTGCTCCATGCGTGGAATAGCGATCGTCCGTGGCCAAATCGGGTAGTCCCATCACGCCGGCCAGTCGGCGGAAGACGGTGTCCTGATTCGCCGCGATAAGAATCATCTCGCCGTCCAACGTCGGATAAGCGTTGCTGGGAGCGACATTGGGCAGTGTCGGGCCGGTGCGCTGCCGCTGGTACCCGGCGATCTGCCATTCCGGCACCATGGATTCCATCATGCCGAGCACTGCTTCGTAGATTGCGGAGTCAACGATCTGGCCGCGGCCGGAGCGGTCTCGCTGGTGAAGTGAGACCAGTGTTCCGAGGGTGGCGAACATGGCAGCAAGGGAATCACCCAGTGAAATGCCGGCTCGGGACGGCGGGCGGTCTGGTTCGCCCGTGACGTAGCGGATGCCGCCCATGGCCTCGCCGATCGAGCCGTAACCGGCTCGTTGGGAGTACGGCCCGGTCTGGCCGAAACCGGTCACTCGCGTGATGACCAGGCCGGGGTTGATCTCCCAGAGGGATTCAGGTGACAGTCCCCACTTCTCCAGGGTTCCCGGACGGAAGTTCTCCAGCAGCACGTCGGCGGTGGCGATCAACCGCCGAACGATGTCCTGCCCTTGGGTGGTGCGCAGGTCTGCTGTGACGGATTTCTTGTTGCGTGCCACAACCGGCCACCAGAGTGATGTCCCATAGGGCTTCTCCTGTCCCCACTGCCGCATCGGGTCGCCGACACCCGGGTCTTCCACCTTGATGACTTCGGCACCGAAGTCGCCCAGCAACTGGCCGCAAAACGGTCCGGCTATCAGCGCCCCGAGCTCGATAACCCGTAAATCGTCCAATGGGAGGACGCTGCCATTCTCCATCCATGCCTCACTTCGTATACATCTCAGTCCATGGCCTGACGCAACTTTGCGCCGTGTACGCCGATCGTAGGGAGTCCCTAGGAAACCGTCAAGAGAATCTGCTGTAGAGTGCATACAAAATCAGCTAGCCGGCAAATTCTTTACCTGATTGACGGCGTTGCGCCCCCGCACTGGGGGTCGTCGGCTCGGCTCTGACGCAGCACCTCCGTAGACATCCATTTCTCCAGATGATTCGATGGGAAGGAACATGGCACAGGTAGACACGGCAGTGGAAATGCTTCGAGAGCGCCTGATCTCAGGTGCGCTGATNCCCGGCGAACGCCTGGGGGAAGCCGAGCTCGCGATCGAGCTGAAAATGTCGAGGACTCCGGTTCGAGAGGCGTTGCGCTTGTTGTCGGCCGAAGGCCTGGTTCAAATTCACACGAACCGCGGCGCCCGCGTGGCCGTCTGGTCCGAGGATGAACTTGATGCTGTCTTCGAAATTCGATTGCGGCTGGAGGGTTTTGCCGCACGGCGGGCCGCCGAGAAGGCGACGGTTGAACAGGCGGACCGCCTGCAGGAGATCGCGACTCAGATCGCTTTTCATGCCCGACCAGGAGTCGAGCGAAACATCGCCGAGGTCGCCCGCTACAACAGCCAGTTCCACCTCGAGATTCTTGACATCGCGGGAAGCCAGGCGCTGGCTTCCGCTGTGTCCGGCGTGATTTTTCTGGCGGTCCTGTCCAAGACCCACGAGTCTTTCGACGATGCCGCCTTCCAACGCAGCGTCAACCACCATTTTGAGATCGTGGAGGCGATTCGCGCCGGCCAGGGCTCCTGGGCGGAGAACACCATGCGCAGCCACATGCTGTCCGCGCGCACATCCCTGCTCGCCGCGAATGCAGGAACTCCCGTCACTGAATCGGAAGCCTGAGCGTGAGCGGCAGCGTGGGGGAGCCGGCCACACAGCGCGATGCCCGGGTGCTCGGCGACGTTGAGGCCGGCTTCGCCGGCCGGCTTACGCCTGGCACTCGTCCGGCACTCATCATGGTCGATTTCGTTCGGGCGTACTTCGAGCCCGGCGCCGAGTTGTACATGGGCCTGGACACCTGTCTTCATTCCGCGGCGCGCGTTCTCGAAGCGGCTCGACGAGCCGGCATTCTCGTTCTGCACACCCGCGTTTCTTTCTCGGCGGGC
>JGI24770J26754_10000302_pt1 | contig 34704 bp, 33 predicted proteins | sample LakOneMetagenome_FD_26754 | JGI IMG/M metagenome (IMG submission 26754) | reverse complement strand
CCCGGGTCGGTCGTCAGTGTCACGGGCGCGGAAGCCAGGCACGCTGTGACGGTAAGCCGAATCCGAGTGGGGGAGCACCTCCTGCTCGGGAACGGCTCCGGGCTCATGCTCTCCGGAACGATCGTCACGGCGGAGCCGGCGGAGTTCACCCTGCTGGTGGAGACCGCGACACAGTCGCCGGTTCCCACCCCGCGCATCCGTCTCGTGCAGGCGCTGGCCAAGGGCGACCGGGACGAGATGGCGGTGCAGGCGGCAACCGAACTCGGCATTGACGGTGTCATCCCGTGGTCCGCGTCCCGCTCGATCTCGCGGTGGGAAGGACCCAAGGTTGCCAAGGGCCACGAGCGCTGGTCGAGCATCGTCCGCGAGGCCAGCAAGCAATCCATTCGAGCGTGGTTGCCGGAGGTGGGCGGACTGCACACCACGAAACAGCTTGCCGCGCTGGCCGGGACGACGCGGATGCTGCTGTTGGAACCCACAGCGATGACCAGACTGACGGAGATCAGCGCGCCCGATGACGACCGGGACATCCTGCTGGTGGTGGGTCCGGAGGGTGGCATCGCCCCCGGTGAGCTGATATTGCTTGTTCAGGCCGGCGCGACCCTGGTGCGGCTGGGCGACACCGTGCTACGCACCTCGACGGCAGGACCGGCGGCGCTGGCAATCCTGAATGCGACCCTCGGGCGCTGGTAGTCGCGCTTAAGATAGACGTATGTCTTCACTCGGCGCAGAACCGTCCATCTTCAGCCGCATCATCGCACGTGAGATTCCGGCGACCATCGTTGCAGAGACCGACCGGGTCATCGCCTTCGAAGATATCGCCCCGCAAGCTCCGGTTCACCTGGTGATCACCACCAAGGATCCCCAATACCGCAACGTCGTGGAACTGGCTGCCGGTGACCCGGCGCTGCTGGCGGAACTGGTGCAGGTCGCGCGAACGCTGGCCGATGATCGCACGGACGGCGAGTTCCGGCTGGTGTTCAACACCGGTGCGGCGGCCGGCCAAACCGTGTTCCATGTGCACGCGCACGTTCTGGGCGTTCCGGCTTCCTCATCGGTGGCGGCCGGCCTCGGGGAGGGTTCCCTTGGCTCCCTCTGACTCGACCGGGACACCGCCGCTGCGGGAGCTGCGGCTGCGCGTCGATGGAATCGCCATGCTTCGTCTCCTGGGGCCGGAAGACCGCTACCTCGCCACAATCGAACGACAGTACCCGCAGGTCAGCGTGCACGTGCGCGGCAACGACGTCACCCTGGTGGGCGCGCCCGACGACGTCGAGGCGGTGCGCGTTCTGATCGAGGAACTTCAGCTGATGATCGAGAACGGGCAGGACCTAGGTGAAGCGCAGATCACGACATCCGCACGGATGTTGAAGGTGCCCGGCGCCACGAGTCCGTCACAGCTGCTCGGGGCGCCCATTCTGACGGCACGGGGAAAGAGCGTGCGGGCCAAGTCGCTCGGGCAGAAGCAGTACGTGGATGCCATCGATGCGAACACCATCGTTTTCGGCATCGGTCCCGCCGGTACGGGAAAGACTTACCTTGCCATGGCCAAGGCGGTGCGCGCCCTGCAGAACAAAGAGGTGGAGCGCATCATCCTGACCCGACCGGCGGTGGAAGCCGGAGAACGCCTGGGATTCCTGCCCGGCACTCTCACCGACAAGATCGATCCCTACCTTCGCCCCCTGTTCGACGCCCTCGGTGAAATGCTCGACCCGGAGCTGATCCCCAAACTTCTCGCTTCGGGAACGATCGAGGTCGCCCCGCTGGCATACATGCGCGGCCGAACCCTCAATGCCTCCTTCGTCGTGCTCGACGAGGCTCAGAACACCACTCCGGAGCAGATGAAGATGTTCCTGACCCGGTTGGGGTTCGGCTCCAAAATGGTGGTCACCGGAGACGTCACCCAAATCGACCTGCCGGCCGGTACGAGCGGCCTGAAATTGGTCACCCGGGTACTCGACGCCGTCGATGACATTCACTTTTCCTATCTCACGAGCGCCGATGTCGTTCGTCACACCCTTGTCGGTCGCATCGTCGATGCGTACACCGAATACGACGCGCAGAAGCAAGCGCTGCGTCAGGAAAGCGCCGAGGCCCGCGATTTCGCGGCCCGCGGCCCCCAACGCTCAGGCGGTCCGAAGGATCGCCTGCCGAAACGGAGTCACAGTTGAGTATCGAGATCAATAACGAGTCAGCCATTGAGGTGGACGAAGCCACCATCGCGCGATTGTCGGCGTTCGCACTCGACACCATGCATGTGCATGCCGATGCGGATTTGGCGATCGTCCTGGTCGACGAGGGCGCCATGGAACAGCTGCACGTGCAGTGGATGGACGAGCCGGGGCCGACCGATGTGCTGAGCTTCCCGATGGATGAGTTACGGCCGGGAACCGAGGACGCCGAGACGCCGCCGGGGCTGCTCGGTGACATCGTGCTGTGTCCCCAGGTCGCCCAGGGCCAGGCAGAAACCGCCGGCCACAGCACCCTGGACGAGCTGCTGCTGTTGACGACGCATGGCATTCTGCACCTGCTCGGCTTCGACCACGTCGAGCCGGAAGAAGAGAAGGAAATGTTCGGCATCCAGCGCGACATCCTCGTCGGCTTCACCATGCAGGAACGACAGCGCGGCTGATGTTGAACGTTTGGTTCCTGGCGGCCGCGATCATCCTGGTCGCGTTCGCCGGTCTGATGGCCGCTGTCGACGCGGCCATCACGGCCCAGTCGCGGGCGGACATCGCGGCGCTCGGCGAAACCTCACGGGCCAAACGGTCCTTGCGCGCCATCGCAGCCGACACCGGCGCGCACCTGAATGCCATCAATTTCATGCGCATCATCGCCGAGACGACAGCGGCGGTGCTGGTCACGCTCGTCTTCGCCACCACGTTCGAGCACATCTGGCTGGCCCTGTTGCTGTCCGCCTTCATCATGACCGCGGTGTCGTTCGTGCTCGTGGGCGCGAGCCCTCGCAGCGTGGGCCGCGCGCATCCGGTTTCCCTGCTCAAGACGAATGCCCTGATCGTGCATTTCGTGAGGGTGCTGCTGGGCCCGGTGGCCAATGCCCTGGTCGCCCTCGGCAACAGGGTCACGCCGGGCCGAACCCGGCTTGCCACCTTCACCTCGGAGGACCAGCTTCTGAGCATGGTCGATGAGGCCACGGAGCTTGATGTCATTGAAGAGGCGGACCGTGAGCTGATCCACTCGATCTTTGAGTTCAACGAGACGGTGGTGCGCGAGGTGATGATTCCCCGCACCGATATGATCACCATCGAAGCCACCGCGACCATCGATGCGGCGATGGGGCTGTTCCTGAGTACGGGCACGTCCCGCGTGCCGGTGCTCGACGGCGAAGTCGACGACGTCACCGGAATCCTCTACCTGCGGGATGTGGCCCGACTGGTCTACGAGCGTCCGATCAACGCGGAGTCACTCACCGTGGCCGAGCTGGCCCGCCCGGCCGTCTACGTGCCGGAGTCCAAGAAAGCCGACGCCACGTTGCGGCAGATGCAGGCGGAGTCCAACCACCTGGCCATGGTCGTCGACGAGTACGGGGGCATCGCCGGGCTCGTCACGCTGGAAGACCTGATCGAAGAACTTGTCGGGGACATCTCGGATGAATACGACCGGGAGTCCATCGAGGTCGAACAGCTGGGTGAGGGGTACTTCCGTGTCAGTGCACGCCTGCCGGTCGATGAACTGGGAGAATTGTTCGACCTCGAACTCGACGATGACGATGTCGACTCGGTGGGCGGCCTTCTGGCCAAGGCCCTGGGTCGCCTTCCGGTTGCCGGATCGGTAGCCGGGGTCAGCGGGTTGATCCTCACCGCGGAACGGACTGAGGGTCGGCGGAAGCGCATCAGCACTGTGCTGGTGGAACGAGATGAAGCATTGATTGATGCGCAGGCGGCATTCCTGGGAATGTCGGACGATGAAGGAGCAGATGGCCATGACCAGCACAAGTGAAGACCGAGCAGAGGCGTACCGTGCCGGATTCGTTTCCTTCGTGGGACGTCCCAACGTGGGCAAGTCGACCCTGACGAATGCACTGGTCGGAGAGAAGGTCGCGATCACCTCGTCGAAGCCGCAGACCACTCGCCGGGCCATCCGTGGAATCGTGCACCAGAAGAACGGCCAGCTGATCCTGGTGGACACCCCGGGTATCCACAAGCCGCGCACCCTGCTCGGCGAACGACTCAACAGCCTCGTCACCGCCACGCTGGCCGGTGTCGATGTGATCGGACTGTGCATCCCGGCCAACGAGCCGATCGGTCCGGGCGACAAGTTCATCAACGAGCAGTTGGACGCTTTTCCGCGGGCCCGCAAGGTAGCCATCGTCACCAAGATCGACGCATCGTCCAAGACGCATGTTGCCAACCAGCTGCTGGCCGTGTCACAGCTTCGGGATTGGGAAGCCATCGTGCCGATCTCGTCCACCAGCCGTATCCAGCTCGACACGCTGGCGGCGCAATTGCTGAAGCTGCTGCCCACGTCGGATGCGCCACTGTACCCGGCGGACACGGTCACGGATGAGACCCTCGAGTCGCGCATCGCCGAGTACATTCGCGAAGCCGCCCTCGAGGGTGTGACCGACGAACTCCCGCACTCGATCGCGGTGACCATTGACGACATCATTGAGCGCGACGACCAGGAACTCGTGGAGATCTACGCGAATCTGTTCGTGGAGCGGGACAGCCAGAAGGGCATCATCATCGGCAAGTCCGGCAGCCGGCTCAAGGATGTCGGTATCCGGGCCCGCAAGGAGATCGAGCCGCTGGTGGGCAAGCGGGTGTTCCTGTCATTGCGGGTCAAGATTGCCAAGGAATGGCAGCGCGACCCCAAGCAGCTGGGCCGCCTAGGCTTCTAGCCGCAAACTTCGCTGACGATGCGCCGAGGAGGGGCGAGAGAGGGCCAAACGGTGCTAGCCTGAAAAATGTGCTGTTCAGTCTGCTCCTTCTTAGCTGCCGCGACGAGTCCTAATCTGAGGCCTCCCTCGTCGCGGCGTTTGCTGTTGGCTGCTGACCATCTCGAGGGGATCACAGATCATGAAGAATAACCAGACCGCATCCAACCTGCCGGTACACCGCTACCGCCCGTATCACGAGCAGTTCGGCATCGAACTCGCCGACCGCACCTGGCCGTCCAAGCACATCACCGTCGCACCTCGTTGGTGCGCCGTGGACCTGCGGGACGGAAACCAGGCGCTCATCGATCCGATGAGCCCCGAGCGCAAACGCATCATGTTCGACCTGCTGGTGCGCATCGGGTACAAGGAGATCGAGGTGGGCTTCCCGTCCGCCAGTCAGACCGACTTCGACTTCGTGCGCAGCCTCATCGACGAGAACGCCATTCCCGACGACGTCACGATCCAGGTGCTCACCCAGGCTCGTGAAACGCTGATCAAGCGCACCTACGAGTCGATCAAGGGCGCCAAGCAGGCCATCGTGCACCTGTACAACTCGACAAGTGTGCTCCAACGGGACGTCGTCTTCCGGGAGGACAAGCAGGGCATCATCGACCTCGCACTGTTCGGCGCACGCACCTGCCGCGCCATGGAGGCAACGGTCCCCGGCACCACCGTGTACTACGAGTACTCTCCGGAGAGCTTCACCGGCACTGAGCTCGATTTCGCGCTGGATGTGTCCAACCAGGTGATCGAAATCTTCGAACCCACCGCGGAACGCAAGGTAATCATCAACCTGCCGGCCACCGTCGAAATGGCCACCCCGAATGTCTACGCCGACTCCATCGAGTGGATGTCGCGTCATCTTGCTCACCGCGAAAACGTGATCTTGTCCCTGCACCCGCACAATGACCGGGGAACGGCGATCGCTGCAGCCGAGCTGGGCTATCTGGCCGGTGCCGATCGCATCGAGGGCTGCCTCTTCGGTAACGGGGAGCGCACCGGAAACGTCGACCTTGTCGCCCTCGGCGTGAACTTGTTCACCCAGGGCATCGACCCGCAGATCGACTTCAGCAACATCGATGAGATCAAGCGCACGGCTGAATACTGCAACCAGCTGCCCGTTCCTGAGCGCAATCCCTGGGCGGGAGATCTGGTCTTCACTGCCTTCAGCGGATCGCACCAGGACGCCATCAAGAAGGGCTTCGAAGCCATGGACGCCGATGCGGCAGCGCAGGGCTGCTCGGTGGCAGATCTTCTCTGGGCGGTTCCCTACCTTCCCGTGGACCCGAAAGACCTCGGCCGCAGCTATGAGGCCGTCATCCGGGTCAACTCCCAGTCTGGCAAGGGCGGCGTGGCCTACCTGCTCAAGACGGACCATTCCCTCGACCTGCCGCGTAAGCTGCAGATCGAGTTCTCCGGTGTGGTGCAGACGAAGACCGACAGTGAGGGCGGCGAAGTCACCAGCGCCCAGATCTGGGACATCTTCAACGACGAGTACCTGCCGGCCACCGTGAAGACCCCGGACGCCAAGTGGGGACGCTTCGAACTCTTCGCCACGCGCACATCCAGTGACCTGGCCGGTCATGTCGACCTCACAGTCGATCTCCGTGACGGCGAAACGGTGGCGACTGCCACGGCTGAGGGCAACGGACCCATCAACGCGTTCCTGGCCGTGATGGCGGAGCGGGGCATTCAGATCACTCTGTACGACTATGTCGAGCACGCGCTGTCGGCGGGTGGTGACGCTCTCGCGGCGGCCTACGTAGAACTGGATGTGAACGGGAAGCGGTTCTGGGGCGTGGGAATCGATGGGGACATTTCCACGGCTTCGCTCAAGTCGATCGTGTCTGCGGTCAACCGCGGCATCCGTTTCGAGGTCGGCGACCGTCAACTCAGCGCCGTCTGACACATCGTCTCGACAGAATCCAGTGGGCGCTCCGTCACCGCGATCGCGGTGACGGAGCGCCCACTGCTTTCAATCCATCAGTGCCGACTCTGTGCGTCAGTGCCGGCTTCGTGCGCGGGGTTCGGACACGCGGGGTTCTGACACGCGGGGTTCGGACGCTCGGGGTTCGGACGCTCGGGGTTCGGACGCTTGGTGTTCGGAAGCACTGAACACAGCGGCCGAGTCCGTGATCGCATTCGCGAGCAGGTCATGCAGCACCGAATCCGTGTCCGCGATGCAGGCTTCGGCGATCCCCTGCACGGAGACGCGCAGAATCGTGTCCGCCGATCGTGGAGTGAACGCGGCCCGCGACCAGGACCGTACGGAGGCGATAAAGTCCCGCGCCCAGCGTTCTGCATTCGGGGCCCGATCGAGGGCGCTCCGGATGAGAGCGTCGGTCTGCGGTGTCGCAGCGTCCAGCAGGGACAGGTTGCGCTCGCACGAGAGCAGCCCGACGGCCAGTGCGCGTTGGCGTTCCAGGCTCACCACGGGGATGGCCGTCGCTGCCGCGCGCAGGGAAACAAGGACTTGAACACGCGGATCGTCGCCGTTCAAGCCGATCACCGACGGGATCAACTCCGTGAGCCGGGATCGAGCGTCGTCAGACGTGCAGTCATTCACCATACGTGCGAGCGAGGCCAACACGGGATGGGTGCAGGCGGGATGGTCGCTCCACGATTCGCCGGCCAGATAGGAGGCGAATTCCATGAAGCATCCACCGCTGCGTGGAGTGCGATGTTTTCCCCGTGACAGGACGGGCATAACATCGGGCAAATCACTAGGAGCTTTTTTCATGAGTAACCTCCGCGCCACGAGAAATTGTCAATGTCAGTTTGGCCCGGCGACGCGCAAATTACCAGAGCCATAAGTGGGAGAATCAAGTGTGCCTGTCTACCGAGATGAAGCCGTTGTGCTGCGAACCCACAAGTTGGGGGAAGCGGACCGCATTGTCACTTTGCTCACCCGGGCGCACGGCAAAGTGCGGGCCGTTGCCAAGGGCGTGCGGCGAACCGGCTCTAAATTCGGTGCCCGGCTCGAGCCCTTCATGGTTGCCGACGTTCAACTCTACGAAGGCCGAAGCCTGGATATCATCACGCAGGCCGAGTCCTTGGGATCGTATGGTGCCCTGATCACGGCCGACTACGACAGTTACACCGCGGCGAGCGTCATGGTGGAAACGGCCGACAAGCTCACGGAGTCCGAGGGCTCCCTCCAGCAGTACCTGCTGCTTGTTGGTGCGCTGCGTTCGTTGTCGCGCCGAGAGCACGGCGCGAGTCTCACCCTGGACTCCTACCTGCTGCGGGCCGTATCCATGGCGGGGTGGGCTCCGAGTTTTCAGGATTGCGCGCGTTGCGGCGCCGTCGGCGACCATTCGGCCATCGTGGTGCAGCTGGGGGGAGTGGTGTGTGATTCCTGCGCCGCCCCGGGTTCGCCCCGACTGGACCGACTCACCATCTCCCTGTTGAGTTCGCTGCTCACCGGTGATTGGGAGCATGCGCAGTCCACACCGGCGAAGACCCAGGCCCAGGCCGGCGGAATCGTAGCGGCATACACCCAATGGCACCTCGGTCGAGGGCTGCGATCCCTGGAGCACGTCGCCCGATGACATCGCCCGACGGCGCACGCGTCCGCCGCAGCTTTCTGCGCCGAGCAGGCGTCGAGACGCCGTACACGCATAAAGATGCCGTGCCCTTCAAACCGCTCGACTGGACCGGCTTGTATCCACCGGACATGCCGGCGAAGGCGGTTCCGGCACACGTGGCCATCGTCATGGACGGCAACGGTCGTTGGGCCAATGCTCGCGGCCTCACTCGCATCGAGGGCCATAAAGCGGGGGAGGCGTCCCTGCTCGATGTCGTCGCCGGCGCCATCCAGCTCGGCGTCAAGCATCTCAGCGTCTACGCTTTCTCGACTGAGAACTGGAAACGTTCGCCTGAAGAGGTGCGCTTCCTGATGGGCTTCAACCGGGACGTTCTGCACCGCCGCCGTGACCAGTTGAACGACTGGGGTGTGCGCGTGCGTTGGGCCGGACGCAAGCCGAAGCTCTGGGCATCCGTCATCAACGAGTTGCTCTACGCCGAGGAGCTCACGGCCGGCAACAGCGTGCTCACCCTCACGATGTGCGTCAACTACGGAGGTCGTACCGAGATTGCGGATGCCGTGCGCGAGCTCGCCGAAGAGGTGGCCGCGGGCCGATTGAAGCCCTCCGGAATCACGGAGAAGTCCATTCAACGGCACCTGTACACGAGTGACCTGCCGGATGTCGACCTCTTCGTGCGCAGTTCGGGGGAGCAGCGCACGAGTAACTTCATGCTGTGGCAGAGCGCATATGCCGAGATGGTCTTCCTTGACACCCTGTGGCCCGATTTCACGCGCGCCGACCTGTGGCATGCCATAGAGCTCTATGCCTCCCGCAATCGCCGCTACGGCGGCGCGGTCGACACGCCTTCTGCGTAGAAACGGTCACCGAGCCAGGCATTGCCAGAAATAGCTACTGAACTGGGGTTTGTCATGTGACTGGAATGATGTTCCAGTCATTTTTTGTATCATTAGAACCGGATTCCAGTCATGGATCGTTGCTTGGACTGTCGGTATAGTGTCGCCAACGACGATCGAGGTCCATACTGTTGCCAGCCGCCCTCGCGACCGGTGCGCAGCATCAAAGATCTTGTTCACCTGCGTTTGCCCCTGACCTCTCCTGAGCCCGCAAGGAGGTTTCGTGACCGCCGACCGACCTGCAATCCGGCTGTCCGGGCTGACCAAGAGCTTCGGTGCTGTGAACGCTGTCGACGGCATCGACCTCGACATCGCCGAGGGCGAGTTTTTCTCCATGCTCGGCCCGTCGGGCTCGGGGAAGACCACGGTATTGCGCCTGATCGCGGGTTTCGAACAGCCCACTGCGGGCACGGTGTCCTTGCTCGGGCAGGACGTCACCGACCGGGCGCCCTTCGACCGTGACGTCAACACGGTGTTCCAGGACTACGCGCTGTTCCCGCATATGAGCGTGCTCGAGAATGTGGCGTACGGGCTGAGAGTGCGGGGAGTCCCGCGGCGGGAACGTCACGCGCAGGCCCGGCACGCGCTGGAGACCGTGCGGTTGGGCGGTTTCGGCGACCGCAAACCCGGGCAGCTTTCCGGCGGCCAGCGCCAGCGCGTGGCCTTGGCCCGCGCCACGGTGGTGCGGCCCAAGGTGCTGCTGCTGGACGAGCCGCTGGGCGCCCTCGACCTCAAGCTTCGTGAGCAAATGCAGGTTGAACTCAAGCAATTGCAGCGCGAACTCGGCATCACCTTCATTTTCGTCACGCATGACCAGGAAGAGGCCCTCACCTTGAGCGACCGCATCGCCGTCTTCAACGAGGGTCGGATCGAGCAGCTCGGCACCCCCGCTGAGATCTACGACCATCCGGTCTCGCCCTTCGTCGCGGCCTTCGTCGGAACCTCGAACATCCTCTCCGATGCCCTGTCGCGAGCGTTGCTGGGACGCGGTGGCAGCCACGCCCTGCGACCGGAGAAGATCAGCGTCGGGCGTGCGGATGCCGCATTGGCCACCGAGCACACCGCGCACGGCACCCTCGCCGAAGTGATCTATGTCGGCAGCAGCACGCGGCTGATGATCGATCTCGATGCCGGCTTGCGGATCACCGCACTGGAGCAGAACGACGCGCACCGGGTGACGGAGGGACATCGCGGAACCCGGGTCAGCATCGGCTGGCAGGACCGGGACGTCGTCGCCCTGGAGAAGAGCACCGCGGTCGCCCCGGCGGACGGATCTGAACCGCCCGGTCGCAACGTTCCAGCGCCCGGTCACATCGACGGTGAGATCGTCGGGCAGTCCGTGACGTCGGCAACCGAGTCCGGTACTGGCCCGCCCACGGAACCCGGCACCGCAACAGCCACGGCGACACCCACCGCAAGAGCACGAAAACTGGAATGGAGAACGCAATGATCCGATCTTCAGCACGGCGCACGTCACGCCGAACTGTGACGGCCCTCACCGGCCTGGCCATGGTTTCAGTTGCGCTCCTGACCGCCTGCGGCACCACCGGCAGCAGCAGCGGCGGGTCGAGCGGCGGCGAAGCCCCCACGGAACTCGGAAAGAACGAGGCGCAGGTGTCGATCCTGGCTTGGCCCGGCTATGTGGAGGACGGCAGCAATGACCCTTCCGTCGACTGGGTGAGCGCGTTCGAGGATCAGACGGGGTGCACGGTCAGCAGCAAGACGTACGGTACCTCCGACGAGGCGTTCAACCTCATGAAGACCGGGGAATACGACGTGGTCGCGGCCTCCGGCGACGCATCGCTGCGCCTGGTCGCCGCCGGCGAGGTGGCGCCGGTGAACACTGACCTCATCCCCAATTACGCGGGCGTCTACGACTTCTTGAAAATGCAGGCCTGGAACAGTGTCGACGGTGTCTCCTACGGGATCCCGCACGGCTACGGAGCCAACCTCCTGATGTACAACAAGGACACGGTCACCCCGGCACCCACGTCCTGGAATGTCGTCTTCGACAAGGCGGCCCAATACAAGGGGAAGGTGACGGCGTACGACTCGCCGATCTACATTGCCGATGCCGCCATGTACCTGATGAAGCACAAGCCCGAATTGGGCATCACGAACCCCTACGCCCTCGACGAGACCCAACTCGCCGCGGCGGTTGACCTGCTCAAGCAGCAGCGAGCCAATATCGGCGAATACTGGTCGGACTACCTCAAGTCCGTGCAGTCGTTCGAAACGGGTGACTCCGTCGTCGGCACCACCTGGCAGGTCATCCGGAATTCGCTGGCCGCGGGCACCCCCGCCGAGGTCGTGGTCCCCGAGGAGGGCGTGACCGGCTGGTCGGACACCTGGATGGTCGCATCCAAGGCGAAGAACCCCAACTGCGCCTACGCCTGGCTGAACTACATCGCCAGCCCGAAGGCCAACGCCCAGGCCACCGAGTACTTCGGCGAGGCGCCGTCCAACCAGGCGGCCTGCGACTACATGACTGATCCCAACCAGTGCGCGACCTACCACGCCGGGGACAAGGCGTACGCGGCCAAGATCTGGTACTGGTCGACTCCGATCGAGAAATGCCTCGACGGCCGCACAAATGTCACGTGCACCGACTACGCGGCCTGGACGACCGCCTGGCAGGAAATCAAGGGTTAGCGGTTCGAACCGGAACGCACAGGAGGATCATGACCGTTGACGCCCCCGCTCAGCCCGATGGTCGGGCGGCGGTGCCCCCGCGCCGGGACACCGTCGCCCGCCGCGGGTCGGCCTTCCTGAGCAGGCACCCGCGCCTGCGGCTGTCGCTGCTCATCTCCGCCCCGCTGTTCTGGCTCGGCCTGGTCTACGTCGCCGCCCTCGCCGCCCTGCTGGTCACCGCGCTCTGGACGGTCGACACCTTCACGGGCACAGTCTCGCAAACCTGGACGCTGGACAATATCGTCACGGTCCTGACCGGGTCGCTGTACCAGACCGTGACGGTGCGCACTGTGGGCGTTGCCCTGCTCGTGACGGTGATCGACATCGTTGTCGCCCTGCCGATCGCGTTCTACATGGCCAAGGTTGCCGGCCCGAGGTGGCAACGGGTCCTGGTGATCGCGGTGCTGATGCCGTTGTGGGCGAGCTACCTGGTCAAGGCCTACGCCTGGCGGTCGGTGCTCTCGCAGGATGGCATCTACGAGTGGCTGGTGGCCCCGTTCGGTGGCCACACCCCCGGCTACGGGCTGCCGGCCACCATCATCACACTGTCCTACTTGTGGCTGCCCTACGTCATCCTGCCCATTTATGCCGGCCTGGAACGCGTGCCTGATTCGCTGCTCGAGGCCTCGGCCGACCTCGGCGGCAAGACCACGGCCACGCTGCGCCTTGTCGTGCTGCCGATGATGTGGCCGGCCATCATCGCCGGGTCTATCTTCAGTTTCGCGCTGTCCCTGGGCGATTACATCACAGTGAACATCGTCGGCGGGGCGAACCAGATGCTCGGTAACCTCGTTTACACGAACGTGGGCGCGGCCAACAATCTGCCGCTCGCCGCCGCCATCGCCCTGATTCCGATCGTCATCATCTTCGGCTACCTCGCCGTCGTGCGTCGCACCGGCGCCCTGGAAAATCTGTAGGGAGCGTCATGCGATTGAGTCGTCCCGCGCGCGGCATCCTGGCCGGGATCACCGCGCTGACCCTGCTGGTGATCTACCTGCCGCTGATGGTCGTGTTCGTGAACTCGTTCAGCACCAGCAAGAGTCTGACCTGGCCGCCTCCCGGGTTGACCCTGGAGTGGTGGGGCAAGGCCTTCCGCAGTGAGGGTGCCTTGAACGCGGTGCTCACGAGCGTGCAGATCGCCATCGTGGCCACCGCGGTGTCGCTCCTGTTGGGCACCCTCATTTCCTTCGCCCTGCAACGGTTTGAATTCTTCGGCCGGGATGCCGTGAGTCTGCTGGTGATCTTGCCGATCGCGTTACCCGGAATCATCACCGGCATCGCCCTGAACAACGCCTTCCGTACCATCTTGGGAATCCAGTTGTCGATCGTGACCGTGATCGTCGCCCACGCCACCTTCTGCATCGTCACGGTCTTCAACAACGTGATCGCCCGGCTGAGGCGTCTCGGCACGAACCTCGAGGATGCGTCCGCGGACCTGGGCGCCGGCATCTGGACCACATTTCGGCTGGTGAGCTTCCCTCAGCTGCGGTCCGCGCTGCTCGCAGGGGCCCTGCTGGCGTTCGCGCTCAGCTTCGACGAGATCATCGTGACGACTTTCACCGCGAGCGCCGGGGTGAAGACGCTGCCGTTGTGGATTTTGGACAACCTGTTTCGTCCCAATCAGGCGCCCGTCGTCAACGTCATCGCGGTAGTGCTGGTGCTGGTGTCCATTGTGCCCATCTACATCGCCCAGCGTCTGGCCGGCGCGGAGAAGATCACACGTTAGTCGGGCGCTTTCCCGTTCGCGTTCAGAACTGTCGGCGGTCGTCGCGCCCGGTCAGGGCCAGGAGTCGCGACTGCAGCGGAGCATCGTCGCTGAGCCCGATCGGCGAGGCGAAGAGGCCGCTCGCCTCCAGAGTGTCCTTCTGCGGTTCGAACACGCTCCACACCGCCTCGACCAGGAGCACGTCGAGGACCTCGTCGGCGGCCGTGGCCCTGGCCAGGTCCCACGCGTGGATGGTCACATCGGACACCTGTTCGCGCAGGTAATCCGTTGCCGTCACCGTGTCGTAGGACAGCGTTACCGGCGACAGGGCGGGAGTGTTGGCCCACGCGGTGGCAGCCAGCACGGAGTGGGTGTTCCACTCCGCCGCCAGATCTGTTCCCAGCGGAGCGATCGAACGCTTCGCCTCGAGAATCGAGAGGCCGGCCAGCAAGGGCGGAATCCACTGCTGCTCCACGACGATATGGCGCACCAAGTCGCGCACGGACCACTCGGTGTCGGGTGTCGGAGCTGACCAGTCCGTGATCGCGGCTACGCGCGCTCCGAACTCGTGCGCGGCCTGTTTCTGCAGGGTGATCCAGTCAAATGTCGGTAGCTCGAATGTCACGGGCACCCCTCTCGTCGATGGATACAACACCGGGCCGGCCGCCGGCATTCCGCCGCCGGCCGGATTGGCCGCCCACGAGCGTCATACCGGCCGTTCGGACCGATGGTGAGTCGAACCGCTCATGACGACCACGAGAATCCCCACCACGGCGCCGAGGATCGTTTCGACGCCACGGTCCCGGATCAACGTGAAAGGGTCGCTCGGATCCGCGAGCAGCGTCACGACCAGGATCAGTGGTGTGAAGAAGACCAGGGCCAGCCCGTAGTGACGCGACATCAACAACTCGGTCGGGAAGGCAAGTGCCATCACGAGGATGGCGAGGGCTGTTGTTCCCGGTTGCAGCAGCATGAGACACGCGGTGACGCCGAGGCCGACGAGGGTGCCGAGAATCCTGTGGATGCCGCGGCCCACCCTCCCGGGTAAATCCGGCGCGGACAGCGGCGTGGCGGCAGCCGCCATCGCCCAATAAGCGTGGCCGATACCCGCGGCGTTCCCCGCTAGACCGGCTATTCCCACAGCGATCAGGTATCGCAGGGACTGCATCCCGATGGCGGGCACGCGCGAGCGGGCCAGCGGTGTGATCGTTCGAACCGCACCCGGCTGCCAGCGCCGATAACGCACCCAGCCGGCGAACCCGACGAGAACGGCGCAGGCGGCCGAACCGGCGGTGATCGATGCGGCCGTCCACAACGGCACGCTCATCGGCACCGATGCGCACGCGCCCAGCGCAAAGATGCCGAAGAAGGGCCCGGCGGGCTTGAGCGCGGCGGCGTCGGCCACGATGGAAAAGAGGCCGGCAAAAATCGCCTCGGTCGCCACGACGCCCCATACCGGCATGTGATTGACGGAGAGAAGCATCCCGATGCCGGCACCGGTGGTGAGGACGGCTGCGGCTTGCAACTGGTGGCGTAACCGAAGTTGGTGGGATTCCGAGCGACCGAACATGGCAGTGAACGCCCCGAAGACGGCATAGATCGTCAGTTCGGGGCGTCCCAGGTACAGCAGCACCAGCGAGGGGACCACGATGCTGATCCCCACCCGGAGGGCGGACTGATGATCGTTGTCCGCACTGCCGAGAGCGAAGGCAGAGCTGATGAACGCCCCGACATGTCTGCGCAGCTGCATTACGGTTTTCCATCCTGTTGTTTCTCACGGTCAGGATGGTTGCCGCCCTCGCCCGGCTTTCGGTGCTACCAGTTGTAGTCGAGGAACTTCCCGTCGAGGGTGATGACGACGCGGTCGCCGGTCGGATCCTGCCGGCGTTGCACGTCCATCTTGAAGTTGATGGCGCTCATGATGCCGTCACCGAACTCCTCGTGGATCAGTTCCTTGATCGCCGGTCCGTACACGCCGAGGGCCTCATACAGGCGGTAGATGGTGGGATCGGTGGGTGTCGCCTGTTCGGCCGGGCCGCGGTATGGCTGCATCTGCAGCGACTCCACGACCTCGGGATCCAGCGACAACAACTCGCCGACCGCGTTCGCTTCTTCCGCCGTCATCGGGTGCTGTCCCAGAAGTGCGGCAACGGTCCACGTGGGCGCTTTCCCGATGCGCTCGGCAATGGCTGTCCAGGTCACTCCCGCGCGGAACCGTGCCAGGCGGATGATCTCCCCGGCATCTTTTTTACTCAGCGGCGTCATGGTTGCTCCTTCGTGCCCGACATTCAGGCATGTGTCGTTGTGCGATGAAGTCCGGTGCGAGTCGTGTCCGATCCGCCCGGGTCTTTCAGTCAGGTTAGGCCGCTGGAGTGGCGTCCACAGTTGCGGTGTACGACGCGGCGCCCGTTCCGGCGAGTCGTCCGCCGTCCACGATCAGGTATTCGTCCCGAATCGGCTTTCCGTCCAGCCAGTCCTCCAGGATTTCGCGGGTTCCCGCCGCGTAGCGAGCCTGGGCAGACAGCGTGGAGCCCGCGACGTGAGGGGTCATCGCGTTGTTGGGCATGGTGCGCCACGGGTGGTCGGCCGCCGGCGGCTGCGGATACCAGACGTCGCCGGCGTATCCGGCAAGCTGTCCGGACTCCAAAGCTCGCACGATCGCATCGCGATCCACGATCTGGGCCCGGGCCGTGTTGATGATGTACGAACCGCGTCTCATGCTTCCGATGAGCTCTTCATCGAACAGGTTGCGTGTCTCGGGGTGCAGGGGCGCGTGAATGGACACGACGTCAACCGCCCGGGCGAGGGACTGCGCGTCCGGATGGAAGGTGAGCCCGAGTTCAGCCTCGACCTCAGCCGACAGTCGGTTCTTGTCCGTGTAGTGCAGCTTCACGTCGAAGGGAGCCAGGCGCCGGAGTACGGCCTGGCCGATGCGTCCGGCGGCGATCACTCCAACGTCCATTCCCTCGAGGTCGTAGGCGCGCGAGACGCTGTCGGCGATGTTCCAGCCGCCCTGTTCGGCCCATCGGTGCGCGGGGAGGAAGTTGCGCACCAGGGCGAGGATTTGCATGACCGCGTGCTCAGCAACGCTGATGCTGTTGCTGTACGTTTCTTCGGCAACGGTGATCCCGGCGGCGATGGCTGCATCGATGTCCACGTGATCGGAGCCGATGCCCGCGGTGAGTGCCAGTTTGAGCTGCGGCGCCTTGGCGATCCGTTCTGCACTGAGGTACGCGGGCCAAAACGGCTGTGAGATGAGCACGTCGGCATCTAGGAGTTCTCGGTCGAGAACGGAATTCGGGCCATCTTTGTCAGACGTGACGACAAGGGTGTGACCGCGAGCTTCAAGGAATGCACGCAGGCCGAGTTCCCCGGAGACGCTTCCCAGCAGCTCGCCGGGCGTGAAGTCGATGTCAGCCGGTGTCGGGAGCGTCTGCCCGTTCGGGTAGCCCGTCAGCACCGGAATGCTGTCCCGCGCATAGCGGGGCGGAAATCCGTTTACGGGGTCCGGGTACAAAACGCAGACGATCTTTGCCATTTCTTCTCCTTGTGATGAGCCACGGGACTGCGGGCGGGGTGCCGCCCAGGTGGCCTGAGTTCAGCGTGCCCCTTGCCCGTGATCGGTGTCAAAGAAGTAAATGCTTATGCCTGATAGGTGTTCCCTATCATGCGTTGGCGCTCGCCGGAAGGTTTTCCAGAAACTGCAAGTCGATCTTTCCTATCGAATCGCCCAGCGCCCGCGCCATCACTGACTGGGGGTGGCGGGCAAGGGTGACCAGCCCAATCGGTTCCTCGCGCACCGGGTTTACCAGCGGTACTGCGCGCATCCCTTCCGGGACCCCGAAGACATGCAGCCACGCGCACGGAATGACGCTCGCCCAGCGCCCCATCCTGACGTGCGCGATCAATGCGGCTATGGAGTCCGTCTCGACGCCGGGAATCGGATGCGCCCGGGCCTCGGCGAACGCCTCATCAATGAACGTGCGGCCCTGCATCTCGGCCGAGAGGAGACACAGCGGAAGGTCAGCGGCCTGCTTCCAGGTTGCCGACGTGCGTCCGGCGACCTGATGTGCCCGCCCGGTCAGCAGCACGTATTTCTCCCGGTAGAGCGGAAGCACCTGGAAATTCTCGGAAATATCCTTGTCGTAATACGTGACGCCCGCATCGATCTCGAAGTTCAGCAATTGAGAGAGTAGGTCATCGGATCGCAGACCCGATGTCACCCGCACACCGGAGAGCGGATGCTGATCACAGAACGGGGCGGTCAGCAGCGAGACCGCCGTGGAGGTCGTGGGAATGGAGCCGATGCGCAATGTGCCGGCGAGCCCGGTGCCCATGGCCGCAACCTCTTGCCTGAGCGAGTTGCGGTCGGACAGAATGCGCTGTGCCCAGATCACGGTGCGATCACCCTCTGCCGTGAGCCCCTCGAAAGATCGTCCTCGCCGAATCAAGGCGACGTCGAGTTCCTCCTCGAGCTTGCGGATGCCCTCGGACAGGGCCGGCTGGGACACCAAACACACCTCGGCGGCGCGGGCGAAGTGGCGCTCATGGGAGAGGGCGACCAGATACTCAAGTTGACGAAACCACATCCTCCGTGTCTACCTCACCGCTCGGCGCCGCACCAACTCGGAAGCCGACCGGGAATACTGCAGGGGGCCCGCGTGGTTGCGCCAGTGTGACTGATACAACAAGCATGACCGAAGCGACCACTGCCACCGACACCATCAAGGTGGACATCTGGTCTGATGTGCAGTGCCCCTGGTGCTACATCGGCAAGCGAAAATTCGAAGCGGGGGTTGTCGCTTTCGGCGGCGCCGTCGAGGTCGAGTACCACAGCTTCGAGCTGTCTCCGGATACCCCGGTCGACTACGACGGAACTCCCGTGCAATACCTCAGTGAGAAGAAGGGCATGCCGGTGGCCGAGGTCGAGCAGATGCTCGAGCGCGTCACCGGAATCGCCGACAGCGTGGGCCTGCACTACGACTACGACGCAGTGCACCAGACGAACACCGTCATCTCCCACGAACTCTTGCACTATGCCAAGGCGCACGGCCGCCAGCTGGACATGAAGGAGCGCCTGCTCAAGGCCTACTTCATCGATGGCCGACACGTCGGCCGCATCGAGGATCTCGCCGACCTGGCCGCCGAAATAGGCCTGGACCGCAGCGATGTCGTGCGGGCGCTGACCGCTCACGAGTTTCTCGCCGACGTGAAAGCGGACGTCGCCAAGGCCAACGAATACGGAATCCAGGGTGTGCCCTTCTTCGTCATCGACGGACGCTACGGCATCTCCGGAGCCCAAGATCCTGATACGTTTGCCCAAGCTCTCAACCAGGTACGAACCGAAAAGTCTGAGGAGAAAATCGCATGAGCGACACCACCACCACAACCCCCACCGACGCGACTCCGCGCCCCACCATCGAGCTCCTCGGCCAGTCCGATGAAGCCGCCGGCTCCTGTGGCTGCGGCTCCTGCGGCTGCGGCGCATAGCTCCCACTGACTTCATCATCCGCGATGGCGTTCACAACCTCGGTTGTGGACGCCATCGCTGTTGTTAGCCGAGGGTGGATTGTTCTGGAAGAATTGAAGAACACATGACTTCCACACTCTCGAATCCCGCACCGCTGATGATCGGGTCCATCGCGCTCGACGTACCGGTGGTACTCGCGCCGATGGCCGGCATCACCAATACCGCTTTCCGTAGGCTCTGCCGTGAATTCGGCGCCGGGCTGTACGTCAGCGAGATGATCACATCCCGTGCCCTGGTCGAACGCACCCGCGAGTCCATGCGCCTGATCACCCATCACCCCAGCGAGACCACCCGGTCCATCCAGCTGTACGGGGTGGATCCGAAGACGGTGTCCGAGGCCGTCACCATGCTGGTGGCTGAAGACCGTGCCGACCATATCGACCTCAACTTCGGGTGCCCGGTTCCCAAAGTCACCCGGAAGGGCGGGGGAGCCGCGCTGCCCTGGAAGCTCGGACTGTTCCGTCAGATCGTCGAGGCGGCCGTCGGAGCCGCCGGGGCGGTTCCGGTCACGGTGAAGATGCGCAAGGGAATTGACTCCGACCACCTCACCTACCTCGAAGCAGGCAAGGCCGCGGAGGGGGCCGGTGTGGCTTCCATCGCCCTGCACGCGCGCACGGCCGCCGAGTTCTACTCCGGCCACGCCGACTGGTCGGCGATCGAAAAACTCAAGAACACCATCACTGGAACGCCGATCCTCGGCAACGGTGACATTTGGTCTGCCGAAGACGCCCTGCGCATGGTAGCCGAGACCGGATGCGATGGCGTCGTCGTCGGGCGTGGCTGCCTGGGGCGGCCGTGGCTGTTCGGTGATCTGGCCGCAGCGTTCCGCGGACAGACCGTCAAAGCAGAACCCAGCCTCGGTCGCGTCTGCGAGACCTTCCGCCGGCATGCCGAATTGCTCACCGAGTTCTTCGAAAGCGAAGAGCGCGCCTGCCGTGACATCCGCAAGCACGTGGCCTGGTATTTCAAGGGATACCCGGTTGGCGGTGACCTGCGGGCCCGGCTTGCGGCCGTTGAATCCCTGGCCCAGCTGGACGACCTGCTCGGAACCCTTGATTGGGACCAGCCGTACCCGGGCGACGGCGCCGAGGGACCGCGTGGCCGAGCCGGCACACCGAAGAAGCCGAGCCTGCCCGAGCGTTGGCTGGACTCCCAGGAGCTTGCGGGCGCGGAAAGACTGAATCTGACCGAAGGCGAAGGGGACACCAGCGGTGGGTAACACAGGCGAATACGGCACGACGGCATACAGCGCGCACGATGAAGGCCGGTGGTTTCCCGAGGAGCACTACTCCCGGCGCAGCGACTTCGCCCGAGACCGCGCTCGTCTGCTGCATTCGAGTGCCTTGCGGCGGTTGGCGGCGAAGACCCAGGTGTTGAGCCCGACGGCTGGACTCGACTTCGCTCGCAACCGGCTGACCCATTCCCTCGAGGTCGCGCAGGTGGGGCGGGAACTCGCACATCGGCTGAACGTGAATCCGGACGTGGTCGATACCGCCTGCCTGGCCCACGATATCGGACATCCCCCCTTCGGCCACAACGGTGAGAAGGCGCTCAATACTTGGGCGACCGACATCGGTGGCTTCGAGGGAAATGCACAGACCCTCCGCCTGCTGACACGCCTTGAGCCCAAGGTGTTCGGCGACGACGGCAGCAGCTACGGGCTCAACCTCACTCGCGCCAGCCTGGACGCCAGCTGCAAGTACCCCTGGCCGCAGAGTTCAGCGGTGACAGATCCGAGCGGACGGGCCAAATTCGGGTTCTACGAAGACGACATCGCAGCCTTCGAGTGGTTGCGGCAGGGAGCCCCTGACCGCCAGCTCTGCATCGAAGCGGAGATCATGGATCTCTCGGACGACATCGCCTATTCCGTTCATGATTTCGAAGACGCCGTCGTCAACGGCTACGTCGACGTGGCTATGCTCGGTCGCCGGGAAAATCATGATGACCTGTTGGCCACCATGTCGGAGTGGATCGGTGACGGACTCTCCGAGAACGACCTGGCCAAGGCATTCAACCGACTCGATTCGCTGGACGTCTGGATATCCGAGTGGTCGGGGGGTCGCCTTGATCAGGGCCACCTCAAGAACCTGAGCAGCCAGCTGATCGGCCGGTTCAGTGGAGCCGCCGTTCGAGCCACCCGGCTGGCCTATCCGGGGGAGAATTTCATCCGCTTCGGTGCGCATGTCGTGGTGCCGAAAGAGACCCAGGCCGAGATCGCCGTGCTGAAGGGGATCGTGGCGGCGTTCGTCATGACGCGCAATACCCGCAAGCCCATTTATGTGCAGCAGCGCCAAGTGCTCACGCTGCTCGCCGACAGGCTCTTCGTGACCGGTGACGAGCACCTCGACGCTGGTTTCACGGAGGACTGGGCAGCGGCTGGGAACGACAACGCCCGCAAGCGTGTCGTCGTCGATCAAGTGGCCAGCCTCACGGACCAGTCTGCGCTGGCGTGGTACGAGCGACTCGTGCAGGGCTGATGCCCTCGTGCAGGCAGCTAGAATTGAGTCATGGCTGGACTGATTCGACAGGGTGACATCGAAGAGGTCAAGGCCCGCACCAACATCGCGGACATCGTCGGTGACTACGTACAGCTGAAATCAGCCGGCGTCGGATCGATGAAGGGGCTGTGCCCGTTCCATGATGAACGAACGCCGAGCTTCCATGTGCGGCCGCAAGTGGGCTTTTATCACTGCTTCGGCTGCGGCGAGAGCGGCGACGTCTACTCGTTCCTGCAGAAGATGGACCACGTCACATTCAGCGAGGCGGTCGAACGCCTGGCCGGGCGGGCGGGCCTTGAGCTGCACTACGAAGACGGCGGCGCCGCGGCGCCGGATCACGGAAACCGCGCGCGACTGTTGGCGGCCAACCAAGCCGCAGCGGAGTTCTTCGTAGACCAGCTCGGCAGCCCTGGCGCTCAGGTGGGGCGTGATTTTCTGGGCGGGCGCGGATTCGACGCCGAGGCCGCCGCGCACTTCGGGGTGGGCTTTGCACCCAAGAGCTGGGACGTGCTGACCAAGCACCTGCGCGCGAAGGGATTCACCACCGAGGAACTGACCCTGTCCGGGCTGGTCTCATCGGGTGATCGCGGCGTTTATGACCGATTCCGCGGGCGCCTGGTGTGGCCGATCCGCGACATCACCGGCCAGACGATCGGTTTCGGCGCGCGCAAGCTGCTCGAGGATGACAAGGGCCCGAAGTACCTCAACACGCCGGAATCTCCCGTTTACCACAAAGCCCAAGTGCTGTACGGGCTCGACCTGGCCAAACGCGACATCTCTCGCAACCACCAGGTCGTCGTGGTCGAGGGCTATACCGATGTGATGGCGTGCCACCTCGCTGGAGTGACCACTGCCGTTGCGACCTGCGGAACCTCCTTTGGAGTCGACCACATCAAGGTGCTGCGCCGGGTGATGGGCGATGACAGCGGCGTCGGCGAAGTGGTCTTCACGTTCGACCCGGATGCCGCCGGCCAGAAGGCCGCCATGCGCGCCTTCAGTGAAGAGCAGCGCTTCAGCGCGCAAACGTTCGTCGCGGTGGCACCGGAAGGATTCGACCCCTGCGACCTGCGCCTGCACCGCGGTGATGATGCCGTGCGCCGGCTGGTGGATTCCAAGAAGCCCATGTTCGAGTTCATGATTCGCCAGCTACTCGGGCAATACAATCTCGAAACGGTCGAGGGCCGGATCGGCGCGCTGCGAGCGGCAGCACCCATTGTGGGAGATATTCGGGATCCCTCCCTGCGTCCGGGATACACCCGGGAACTCTCCCGCATGCTCGGAGTCGACCTCGGCGAGGTGCGCAAGGCCGTGTCCACGGCGCAAGGTCGCTCCCGCACGCCGGAATCCCCGGCGCGGCAGTTCGCCGGCCCGGTCGAGCTGCCGGAGGAAAAGCCGTTCTCCCTGCTGGAGCTTCCCACCGACCCAGTCACTCGGATGGAGCGGGACGGCCTGATGGCGATGCTGCAGCATCCCACCCTCGTCGGAACCGATCTCATCTCCCGGGCGGTCCAGACGACTTTCTCCAACAGCAGCCTGGCGGTGGCCCGGGATGCCATTGCGGCCAGCCTGAGCCACGCGGAGAACACCGATTGGCTCGATCAGGTCGTCGGCGCGGTTCCGGAGATGCTCGCCAACCTCGTCAAGCAGCTCGCGATGGCGCCTTTGCCGGAGCGTCCTGGCCGGGAGGTCACGAAGTACGTCAGAGATGTGACCATCGCCTTGATCGAGAAGGATCTGCTTCGCCAAAACGCCGAGCTCCGTGGCCGATTGCAGCGGACGGACGCCGCGAACCGCGAAGTGTACGTGACGTTGCAACGGGAGATTATGCGGGTCGAAGCGGAACGGCGTGGCCTGCGCGACGAATAAGTCTCGTTAATGTTGCATCTGTGTAAAGAGACTGCGGCGAGTGAGGTTCACAGCGAATTCTGTGCTAACTCTGTTCGTACAGCTAAATCGGCAACGGCGCCCTCGGTGTTGTTCAGTCGGTGCTCCTAACAGGAAGAGGTCTACGGATATGACATCCGCATTCACCACAGGCAAGCGGACTCTCGCTGCCACAGCAGGGCTGGCCGTCGTGGCTTTTGTCCTCGCTGGTTGCTCAGCCGGCGGTACGGCCGGCACCGACTCCGCAGGCGGGCCCATCATCATCGGCACGACCGACAAGGTCACGGCCCTCGACCCGGCCGGTTCCTANGACAACGGCTCTTTNTCCGTGCAAACGCAGGTGTTCCCGTTCCTGATGAGCAGCGAATACGGCAGTTCCGACGTGAAGCCGGACATCGCGAGCAAGGCCGAGTTCACCTCGCCGACCGAGTACACCGTCACCCTCAAGCCTGGCCTCAAATGGTCCAACGGCCACGATCTCACCGCATCCGATGTGAAGTTCAGCTTCGACCGTCAGCTGGCCATCGCCGATGCCAGCGGCCCCTCTTCGCTGTTGTACAACCTCGACAGCACCGCGGCCGTGGATGACACGACCGTCGTNTTCACCCTCAAGCAGGCCGACGACCAGATCTTCCCGCAGATTCTGTCGAGCCCGGCCGGNGTCATCGTGGATGAAGAAGTTTTCTCCGCTGACGCGATCACCCCTGACGCGGACATCGTGGCCGGAAAGCCNTTCGCCGGCCAGTACGAGCTCACGACCTACAACTTCAACAGCCTGCTNGCCTACAAGGCCTACGAGGGCTACCAGGGCCTTCTCGGCCCGGCGAAGACCGACGTCATCAACGTGAAGTACTACGCGGATGCCTCGAACCTCAAGCTCGAGGTGCAGGAGGGCAACATCGACGTGGCATGGCGGAGCCTGTCCGCCACAGACATCGACGACCTGCGCGGCAATGACAAGGTCAAGGTCGTGGATGGACCCGGCGGCGANATTCGCTACATGGTCTTCAACTTCGACACCCAGCCGTTCGGAACGACCACAGCTGAGGCCGACCCGGCCAAGGCCCTCGCCGTGCGTGCCGCCGCTGCCGACGTGATCGACCGCGCCGAGATCGCCGACCAGGTCTACAAGGGCACCTACACGCCCCTGTACTCCTACGTCCCCGACGGACTCACTGGAGCCACCGAGTCCCTCAAGGGCGTCTACGGCGACGGCAAGGGCGGCCCTGANCTGGAAAAGGCCAAGGCCACGCTTGAAGCAGCGGGAGTGACCACGCCGGTCGCGATGAACCTGCAGTACAACACCGATCACTACGGCCCCGGATCTTCCGACGAGTACGCCCTGATCAAGGACCAGCTGGACTCTTCCGGACTGTTCACGGTCTCGCTGCAGTCCACCGAGTATGTGCAGTACTCGAAGGACCGCTCGGCCGACGTGTACCCGGTGTACCAGCTCGGTTGGTTCCCGGACTATTCTGACGCCGACAACTACCTGACGCCGTTCTTCCTCAACGAGAACTTCATCGGAAACCACTACANGGATCAGGAAGTCAACGACCTGATCCTGCAGCAGGCCGTCACGCCGGATGCCACCGAGCGCACCGCGCTGATCGAGCAGATCCAGGACAAGGTTGCCGCTCAGCTGCCGACTCTGCCCCTGCTCCAGGGTTCACAGGTTGCCGTGACCGGCACGACCGTCGGGGGCGTCAGCGACACTCTCGACGCCTCGTTCAAGTTCCGCTATGGAGCGCTGACCAAGGGCTAGGCCGTTCCACGGGCTAGAGTCTTTTCTAGCTTGATCGCGGGGGCATCCAGCATCGCTGGGTGCCCCCGACTAATTGTGAAAACGTTAGGTGAGTATGTCCACTGTGGCACTGAAGCCGCCGTCCCCGGCCATCCGGTCGACTCGGCGCAAGAGAACAAGTTCCGGCGGGGGGATCGGCCGCTACCTGCTGATTCGTTTCCTGCTCATCTTTCCCACCATCTTCATCCTGGTTTCGATGGTGTTCTGGTTGATGCGCACCACGGGGGACCCGATCACCGCTGCACTCGGCGGTCGACTCAGCGCCGCCCAGCTCGCAGAACGTATTGCCGCAGCCGGCTACGACCGGCCGGTTTTCGTGCAGTACATCGAATACCTTGGACAGGTCTTCACCGGTAACTTCGGCACCACCATCAGCACCAACCGCCCGGTTTCCGAGGTGCTGACCACTTATGGCCTCGCCACGGCGGAGCTGGTCTTCTACGCCCTTGTCGTTGCGTTCATCGTGGGAATCCCGCTCGGAATGGTTGCCGCGTACTGGCGCGATAAGGCACCGGATGCGTTCCTGCGGGTTTTCGCCATCCTCTGCTATGCCACACCGGTGTTCTTCGCCGGGCTGCTGCTCAAGCTCGTCTTCGCTGTCTGGCTGGGCGCGCTTCCGGTTTCCGGACGTGCAGATGTGCGCTCGGAATTACAGATGCAGGCCTTGCCCAACAAAACCGGTGTGTACACCATCGATGCCATCCAAACCGGCAATATGGCCGTTCTCGGTGATGTGCTCGCCCACGCCGTGCTTCCGGCGCTGGCCCTCGGCCTGCTCACCGCCGGCGTGTTCCTTCGCTTGGTGCGAACCAATGTGATCGGCACCCTTGGCACCGATTATGTCGACGCCGCCCGTTCGCGCGGCGTGAACGAATTCCGCCTGGTGCGCGTGCACGCGTATCGTCCGGCGCTGATTCCGATCATTACGGTGATCGGACTGCAAATCGCCCTCCTGCTGGGAGGCGCGGTGCTCACCGAGACCACGTTCGAGTGGCAGGGCCTCGGCTTCATGTTGATCCAGTTCATTCAGGCCCGTGACTTCGTCGCCGTGCAGGGCATTGTGGCCCTGCTGGCCGTGATCGTGGCACTGTCCAACTTCGTCGTGGACATCATCGCCGCGGTCATCGACCCGAGAGTGAGGTACTGAGATGACGTCGACGACCGCTCCTGTGCAGCACAAGCCGTCCCTATGGACCAAGCTCCCCGTCGTTCACCAGCTGAGGCAGAGTGTTGGCCTGCAACGCGGCATGCTCATCGCCGGGCTGTTGATCACCGGGATTTTCATCTTGACCGCCCTCTTCGCCCCGGTGCTGGCCCCGTATGGGTTCAGTCAGCTGCGCGATGCCACCGGCCCGTTCGGCGCTCAACAACCTCCCAGTTCAGCCCACCTGTTCGGCACGACTGTCGGTGGGTATGACGTACTCTCCCGAGTGATCTGGGGTTCACAGACCGCCATCGTGGTGATGATCGTGGCGGTGCTGCTGTCCATTTTCGCCGGTGTCGCGCTCGGACTGGTGTCGGGATACTTCGGCGGCTGGCTCGACCGCGTGCTCGTCGTTGTGTGTGACGCTGTCTATGCGTTCCCGTCCCTGCTGCTCGCCATCGTGATGGGCATCGTCATCTCCGGTGGGCGATCCGACCTCGTCGGCGGCATCCTCGCTGCGGCCATCTCGATCACCGTGGTGTTCATCCCGCAGTACTTCCGGGTTATCCGCGCCGAAACAGTGCGCATCAAGGCGGAGGCGTATGTGGAATCCGCCCGGGTACTCGGCGCCAGCAACTCTCGCATCATGTTCCGGCATGTTCTGCGTAACGCCACGCGCACGCTGCCGCTGATCTTCACGCTCAACGCGTCCGAGGCTGTTCTGACGTTGGCCGGGCTCGGGTTCATCGGCTTCGGCATCGAGCCCTCCTCCGCCGCCGAGTGGGGTTACGACTTGAACAAGTCACTCTCCGACGTGTCCAGCGGCATCTGGTGGACGAGTCTGTATCCCGGCCTCGCCATTGTGCTGGTGGTGATGGGAATCACACTGGTGGGTGAAAGCCTGAACGACCTGGCGGATCCGCGCCTGCGCAGCCGTCGGCGGGCATCCGCCTCCGACAGTACGGTCGCAGCAACCTCCGTCGTACCCGGCGGCACCCTGAACGCCGGACCCGGCGGAGTGGCGGGCATCGAGGGCCCCCCGTTGTCCCACAGCGATGGAATAGAGGATCGACCATGAGCCGTCACACCCAGAACGTCGTCACGATCTCCAACCTCAATGTCGCTTTCGCAACGGATGCCGGAGCGGTGAAAGCGGTCGACGGGGTGAGCCTCACGGTCGCGCCCGGCGAGGTGCTGGCCATCGTCGGCGAGAGCGGAAGCGGAAAGACGGTCACGGCGAAGACGATCCTGGGGCTGCTGCCCGACACGGCGACCGCTCGCGGAGCCGTCATCCTGAGCAGCAAGGATGGCACGCGCTCCACCGACGTTCTCGCCGTCAGCCGGCAGAAGCTGCGCCAGCTGCGCGGCACGGATGTGGCGATGGTGTTCCAGGAGCCGTCGACGGCGCTCAACCCGGTGTACACCGTGGGCTGGCAGATCGCGGAGGGCATCCGCGCCCACGGACAGTTCACCAGGGCTCAGGCGCGTGCGAAGGCGATCGACATTCTGGGCCGCGTGGGCATTCCCGATCCGGAAATCCGGGTGAACTACTACCCGCACCAGTTCTCGGGCGGGCAGAAGCAGCGCGTGGTCATTGCGATGGCCCTGGTGCTGGACCCCGGGCTGATCGTGGCGGACGAGCCGACGACGGCGCTGGACGTGACCGTGCAAGCGGAAATTCTCGACCTGCTTCGACGGTGCCGCGACGAATTCGGCACGGCCATCGTCTTGATCACACACAACATGGGCGTCGTTGCGGACTTGGCCGATCGGGTTGCCGTGATGTTCGAGGGCAAGGTCGTCGAAGAGGCGGGAGCGCGCGAGCTGTTCAGTGCGCCGCAGCACGAGTACACGAAGAAGCTGCTCGCTGCGGTTCCCCATGTGGGGCAGGGAATCGTGCGTGCGCAGGACAGGGCAACTGCACGCGAACCCGGTTGGCTGCAGGAGGCGGCGGTTGTCGTTGCCGACAACCTCAGCATCCAGTATCCCGGTCGCCTGGGGAAGCCGGGCTTCACCGCGGTCGACGGAGTGAGCTTCGTGATTCGGCCGGGGGAAGTTCTCGGACTCGTGGGGGAGAGCGGATCAGGAAAGACCACCATCGGACGGGCCATCGCCGGCCTCACCCGGGTGACGGACGGCTCCCTCACCGTGCTCGGACACGAGATGCTCGGCTTCAAGGAACGCAAGTTCAAGGCGCTGCGCAGCGATATCGGCTTCGTTTTCCAAGACCCGGCGTCGAGCTTCAATCCTTTGCTCACGATCGCCGAATGCGTGGCTGAGCCGCTCGTCGTGCACGGGCGGGCGGTGAATCCGCGGGAGGCCCGCAAGCGCGTGGACGAACTGCTTGAGGCCGTGCAGTTGCCACGCAGCTATGGTGACCGGTTTCCGCACGAGCTCAGCGGTGGCCAGCGTCAGCGAGCGAGCCTGGCCCGGTCGCTGGCCCTCGAGCCGACGCTCTTGATCGCCGATGAGCCCACGAGCGCGCTGGATGTGTCCGTGCAGGCGCGGGTGCTTGAACTCTTCGCAGAACTGCAACGCGAATTCGGCTTTGCGGCGCTGTTCATCAGCCATGATCTGGCCGTCGTCGATATCCTCGCCGACCGGATCGCGGTTTTGTACAAGGGAAAGCTGGTCGAGGAAGGCACCGGCGCCGAAGTGCTCGGAGCCCCGAAGGATCCGTATACGCAACGGTTGCTCGCCTCACTACCGGTGCCTGACCCGGTGGAGCAGGCACAGCGGCGAGAAGGTCTTCGGTTGCTTCGGGCAGCGGTGTAAAGATCATGAAGCCTGACACCGCCTCTGTTCTCCCGGTCATGACCAGTGACCTGACCATCGAGTATCCGTCGCACGGGGTGAGCCCGGCCTTTGTGGCGGTGCGCGGATTGACGCTGCGCATCGAGCCGGGGGAGGTGGTCGGGTTGCTCGGTGAGAGTGGCTCGGGCAAGAGCACGATCGCCCGGTTGTTGTCCGGAGCGGCGGCGTCGAATCACACCGGGAGTGTGCGCCCGCACATCAGCGGGGGAACGGCGACCGTTCTCGGTGTTGGGCTGGAGCGCACGTCGCGCCGCCAACTCGCCGGCCTGTTCGCCGATGTGGGCCTGCTCGCCCAAGATGCTGCCGAGAAACTGACACCGACGCTGACGGTGGCGGCCATCGTGGCCGAGCCGGTGCTNAAACGCGACCGGAGGTCCAATCTCCGAGAACTCGAATCACGGGTGGCGGGCATGGTCGATGCCGTGCGGCTGCCGCTGGGGCTGTTGGATAAGTTTCCGTACGAGCTCTCCAGCGGGCAGCGGCAGCGCGTTGCGCTCGCTCGGGCGCTGATCCTGGACCCGTTGTTCCTCATCGCGGACGATCCCACTGCCGGCGTGGACGTGCTGGTGCGCAACGATGTGATCGACCTGATCGGCCAGTTGCAGCGGGAACGGGAGTTTGCGGCCCTCGTGATCAGCCACGATCTCTCGGTTCTGCGCCGGGTGGCCGACCGCATCGGCGTCATGCACCAGGGCGTGCTCGTGGGCCTGGGAACAATCGATGAGGTCTTCGACGACCCCTGGCATCCCTATGTCGCGGGTCTGGCGGCAGCTTTGGCGGTCACCGAGCCGGATCCGGGACTGGAGAATGTGGCGCACACTGATTCGGCGTAGCGGTCTGCGGGCAGCGTGCAGCCTTGGGGCAGGCGACACGCCCGAGCTGACGCGCCGCTACAGGCAAATGCAAGCGCGATCACAGCGGTAATCAGGCGGAAATGACCTTCAATTGCCCTCATGCGGAACCGGAATGGGTTTCATGAGTCAATCCGGCTTGGTAGAGTAGTAAAGTTGCGCAGGTTGGTCAACGGCCAACCAGCACATGTATTCCTCGATAGCTCAATTGGCAGAGCAGCGCACTGTTAATGCGCAGGTTCTTGGTTCGAGTCCAAGTCGGGGAGCGAAGGCCACTCAGGGCTCCACCCCGGGTGGCCTTTTTGTTTAAGGTGCCTCTTCGATGCCGTCAGATGAAAGCGGGAGCAGTGAGCTCGGTGGGCGGGTCCGACAACGAGCAGGGTGAGCGACTAAATCAGCGGTTTGCGGTGCGCAGCGGACTGGCCGTGGGGCTCGCCACGGCGGCGTACGGCATATCTTTCGGTGCGCTGTCTGTCGCGGCAGGGCTGAGCATCGTGCAGACGTGCTTCATCAGCCTGGTGATGTTCTCCGGCGGGTCCCAGTTCGCGCTTGTGGGCGTGATCGCCGCGGGTGGCGCGGCTGCGGGGCCGGCGGCGATCGCCGGCGCGGCGCTGCTCGGCGTGCGCAACGGCATCTACGGCATCCGCACCTCACCGATCGTGGGCTCGGGCTGGTGGAAACGCATCGCAGCGGCCTGGATCACGATCGATGAATCGACGGCCGTCGGTTTGGCTCAGCCAACGCCGCGCAGCCGCCGCACCGGATTCTGGGTGACCGGCTTGGCCGTATTCGTCGGCTGGAATATCACGACCCTGATCGGTGCACTGATCGGTGACGCGATCGGGGACACCAGAACGTTCGGGCTGGATGCGGCAGCGGCCGCGGCCTTCGTGGGCCTGCTGTGGCCGCGGCTCAGGCGTCGACAGCCGATCGTCGTGGCCGGCGCTGCCGCCGTCGTGGCCGCCGCGCTGACACCGGTGCTGGTACCCGGGCTGCCGGTGCTTGTGGCCGCGCTCGTTGCTGTCGTGGTGGGATTTTTCAACTGGTTCGGACGGACCACGTATGTGCCGCCCACGGAGCGGACGACCTCATGACCATTTGGCAGATTGTGATCGGGGCCTCCATCGCCGTGCTGGCGATCAAGTTCGTGGGCTACCTCGTTCCACCGAGTGTGTTGCACCGGCCGGCGCCGGCGCGCATTGCGGACTTGCTCACGGTGGCCTTGCTGGCGGCGCTGATCGCCGTGCAAAGCCTGGGTAACGGCCAGGCCGTCGTGCTGGATGCACGCGTACCCGCGGTGATCCTGGCCGGCGTGCTGTTCTGGTTGAAGGTGCCGTTCATTGTGGTCGTGATTGCGGCGGCGGCGACGGCCGCCGCAATCCGGGCGCTGAGCTGATTCGCTCGGGATCAGCCCTCGAGGTTATCCACGCCCGGAACCCAGCTCAGGCCCGGTTCGCCCCAACCGCGCTTGCGGGAAACCTTCTTCGCCATCTTCGCGTAGACATGCTCGAGCCGATCAACGTAAATCGTGCCGTCGAGGTGGTCGAATTCGTGCTGGAAGATGCGGGCCAACCAGCCGTCCGCTCGAATTTCAAAAGGTTTCTGATCGAGGTCGACCGCGCGCAGCACAGCTGAGTCGGCACGGCGGAGTGGAAAACGCTCACCCGGGAACGAGAGGCAGCCCTCATCGTCATCCAGCTCGTCGTCGTCGGTGGGTCCGGCCGGAACCGGTGTGATCCACAGTTCCGGATTGATGGCGACTCCGCGCCACGTGACGTCGTCATCGTCTTCGAAGCTGTAGGTGAAGACACGAAGGCCCACACCGACCTGGGTGGCCGCGAGGCCGACGCCCGGCGCTGTATCCATGGTCTCGAACATGTCGGCCACGAGTTCTCGAAGATCGTCATCGAAGTTGACAACGGGGTCAGCAGCGGTGTGGAGAACGGGGTCACCTGAAATAACAATTGCGCGAACGGCCATTTGTCCAGAATATCCGCATGTATCTAGGTAAAGTCATCAGGTGACCACGGACCTGACCAATCTGGCCGCGGAAATCACGATTGACCCCCGGCAGGCCATCGGAATTCCGCTTGCCCTCATCGGCGCCGTTTTCCTGTCCCTGGGCGCGCAGTTCCAGCACAGAGGCGTGAGCAAGGTCGAAGCGACGACCGCCCAGGTGAGCGGCGGGCTCAATCCCCGGCAGCTGATGCTGCTGCTGGCCCGGCCTTCCTGGGTGTTCGGTACGCTCATGCTCGGCCTGGCGGTTGTCTTCCAACTCACCAGTCTTGCGTTCGCGCCGCTGCTCGTCGTGCAGCCCCTCGGAGCCGTGGCACTGGTGATGACGGCAATTCTCAATGCACGAGTCAGCAAGGTTCCGCTGAACAGGGCCTCAAAGATCGCCATTGCCATGTGCGTGGGCGGGGTCGGTCTTTTCGTCACCGTTGCCGCGTTCACCGCGGTTGACAAGCCGGTGACCGACTCTGATTTGATCACCATTCTCGCAGTGCTCTTCGTTGTGCTAACCGGATTCGCGCTCGCTTTCATCTTCTTTCGCAATCGATTCCAGGCGATCTTCTACATTCTCGGTGCCGGTGTTCTGTATGGCTTCGTGGCCACTCTGGCCAAGGTCGTGATCAACCGGGTGCGATTCAGCAATTTTGAATGGCTCACCGTTTTGTGTCTGCTGGGCCTCTTGCTGGCGGCTGTCCTAGGCGCCTATTTCGTTCAAAACGCCTACGCATCCGGACCCCCGGACTTGGTGATCGCGGGCTTGACGGTGGTTGACCCGCTTGTTGCCGTCGGCATCGGCATCATTGTGCTCGGTGAGGCGTCCCAGGCCCCGGCGTGGGCCGCTGTGGCATTTGTGATCGCGGGAGCCATCGCGATCTGGGGCGTGTTCAGGCTTGCCCGGTACCACCCTCAATTTGAGCGGTAAAGAAGTGATAACCGGGCGCGCAGGCACGCCGGGGCCCGAAATGCCACGTTCGGTTTAGACTGAAGCGCAAAGACACAACCTTCCTAACCGATTGCTACCAGTTTTCTAGCCGGACGACGACCCCCGGCACACCAACGTAGGGACTTCGCCTCTTGTCAGATTCAACCGACGTGCACAGCAAATCGGCATCGGACGTGGCTCCACAGGCAAAGAAGCCGATCCGGGTGTTGATCGCTGCAGACACGTTCGCACCCGACGTGAACGGTGCGGCAAAATTCGCTGAGCGGCTCGCATCCGGCTTGGTGTCCCGTGGCCATGAAGTTCAGGTAATGGCTCCGTCGGCATCTCGGAAATTCGGCACGTGGACGGAAATGCACGAAGGCCAGCCGATCGTCGTGCACCGCCTGCACAGCTGGCGCTGGTATCCGCACGACTGGCTGCGCTTCGCTCTGCCGTGGATTGTGCGCCGCGAGAGCCGACGCATCCTCGACGATTTCCAGCCGGATGTCGTGCACTTCCAGTCACACATCATCGTGGGTCGCGGGGTCACCATCGAGGCTGAGAAGCGCGGATTGCGCATCATTGGCACCAACCACGTCATGCCGGAGAACATGCTCAAGTTCTCCCTCATTCCCTTGGGATTGCAGGACCGAGTGATCACCGCAGCGTGGCGCGCCGCTCGGCGCACGTTCGGGCGAGCAGAGGCCGTGACTACGCCGACCCGCCGGGCCGCCCAGTTCCTCGAAAAATACACGGGGCTCACCGACGTGTACGCCATTTCCTGTGGCATCGACGCCGACAATTATTCGCCGAACTTCAAGCGTCGCGCGGAGAACCGAATTCTTTTCGTGGGCCGTGTCACCGGAGAGAAGCAGATCGACGTGCTTTTGCAAGCGGCGGCGCTCCTCGCCCCCAGTCTGAAAGCCAAGATCGAGATCGTCGGCGGTGGGGACCAGCGCCGAAATCTTGAACACTTGGCCGAAACGCTGGGGATCACGTCGAGCGTCACATTCACCGGCTATGTCACCGATGAGGAGCTTCGCTCTGCATATTCGCGGGCCACAGTCTTCGCCATGCCCTCGATCGCAGAGCTCCAGAGCATCGCCACCATGGAAGCCATGGCGTCGGGGCTTCCGATCGTGGCGGCCGATGCCATGGCTTTGCCGCATCTCGTGCACGATGATCAGAACGGGTACTTGTTCCGCCCCGGCAATGCCCGGGATTTGGCGGACAAGCTCACGAAGATCCTCGAGATGCCGGTCGCGGAACTCGACGCATTCAAGCGCGAATCACTCAAGCTCATCGAGGCTCATGACATCGGCCGCACGCTGAACACATTCGAATGCCTGTATCGTGGTGAACCGGTGACCGACACGGTCACCAACGATGCCTCCGTTCACTCGTCGGATTAGTTCCTGCGGGCTTCGGCTGCTTCGGGGCGGTAGCTCAGCTGGTTAGAGCACCGGGCTCATAACCCGTCGGTCCTGGGTTCAAGTCCCAGTCGCCC
>JGI24770J26754_10000285_pt1 | contig 35812 bp, 36 predicted proteins | sample LakOneMetagenome_FD_26754 | JGI IMG/M metagenome (IMG submission 26754) | reverse complement strand
CGGGTCAGGCGGTCGCGGTCGGCGTCTTGGATGGCCGCCTGCCAGTCGAGCTGTACCTGGCCGGAGGGCGGCGGCGGGGGCGGCGGCGGCGGGGGCGAAGGCGTGGTTGCGCAGGCGGCCAGCAGGGCCGAACCGGCGACGGCGATCGCGATTGTACTCAGACGCATGGTCATCCCCCTGACGAGCGGGCCCGGTCGCGGCGCGCCATCCCGACACGCCGTCTCGACGTTGAACGAACGGAAAGCTTGACCGTTCCCGCAGCCGATCGCTCGGCCGCTTTCGGCGCGCAAATGCCTCCGAAGCTGGGCGGGAATGGGGCGGTCAGCCGCCCCTCGTCTTAAGCGTCTTCGCCCGCGGGCTCTTCGGCCGCCTTCTTCTTCCGGGGCGCGCGCTTGGGCTTCTCGGAGGCTGCTTCGCCGCCGGATTCGCTCACCGAGGGCGCGGCGCGGCCGAGGAAGGCCGGCATGGGGCTTTCGCCGCCGTCTTCCGAACGCAGGCGCGGCGAACGGGGTTCGCGGGCCGGGCGCGGCGCCGGCTCGGCGTCACGCTCGACGAGCGGGGCGGCCGAGGGCTGCACCACCGCGAGAGGATCGTTGGCGCCATCCTCTTCGCCGTAGCGCGGGCGGCGCTCGCCGCGCTGGCGCTCGAAACGCTCGCGGCGGGTTTCGCGGCGGCCGTCGCCCTGACCCTCGCCGGCCGGGCGGTCGTCGCGCGGGCGATCGTCCCGGGGACGGTCATCGCGGGGCCGATCATCGCGGGGCTGGCTGTCGCGGGGACGGTCGTCACGAGGTCGATCATCCCTCGGCCGGTCATCGCGCGGACGATCGTCGCGCGGACGATCGTCGCGAGGGCGGTCGTCACGGTTGCGGTCGCGGTCGCGGTTGTAGTCACGGTCGCGATTTCCGTCGCCGCGATTGTCGCGGAATTCGCGGTCGCGGTTGCCGTCGTTGCGGTTGTTGTCGCGGTCGCGATTGCCGTCGCGGCGGTACTCGCCATCGCGGTTGTCGCGGTTCTCAGGACGCTGCTCGCCCTCGCCGCTGGAAGCCTGGCCTTCCTGCTCGAAGCCCTCGGCCACCTGCGGAATGCCGCTCTCGTCCTCGAAGTCGATGTCGAAGCCGGCCGCGGTGGCGTCACGCGCGGCGATCTCGGCCACGGGACGGTTGGGCTGCATGGCCCGGATGAGGCGGAAGTAGTGTTCGGCGTGCTGCAGGAAGTTCTCGGCCAGAACCCGGTCGCCGGCCGCGGCGGCGTCGCGCGCCAGCTGCTGGTAGCGTTCGTAGACGTGTTGGGCGTTGCCGCGGACCTTGAGGCCTTCCGGGCCATTGGAATCGAAGGCGCGGTTGGGGTTGTTGCCGTGCCCCTGGCTGCCGCCGCCGCCGCCGCCCGGCTTACGGTTGCGCCCACGTTGGCGCTTCATGCTCTTGAAGTCTCTCATACTCGAAGACCGTTCTTGTTTGACTGGTTGCGGCCCGGACGCTCGTCCGAAGCCTTTATGCGGTGAAGGGGATCAGGGCCCTCGCCCCGGTCTGCCGCTCTGAACCGCGAAGTTTCTGTCCGTCGGCGTTCCGCGCACCCAGCGCGCCCGCCGTTTCCAATCGTCTGAACGCGCGCGCCCCCTTGGCGCGGAGATCAGCGATGTGGTGGAGACATCCGATACTTAGCGAGTCGGAGGCGTTTTTCCAAGGGAATTCTTGGCGCCTGTGACAACGCGCTCGCGGTCCGAGAGGTCCTTGACGATCTCCACCCGCTCGGCCCCGGCCGCCTCGAACAGCGCCTTGACCTCCGCCCCCTGGTCCCAGCCGGTCTCGACCGCGAACATGCCGCCCGGCTTGAGCAGCCGCAGCACCTCCGGCGCCAGTACGCGATAGGCTTCCAGCCCGTCGGGGCCCCCGTCCAATGCCAGGCGCGGTTCGTGGTCGCGCACCTCGGGGTCGAGCATCTCGATCTCCGCGGAGCGGATGTAGGGCGGGTTGGAGACCACCAGGTCGAAGCCGGCGTCGCCCAGGCCGTCGGCCCAGGACGTATGCAGGAAGGCGGCGCGGCCGCCGAGATCGAGGTTGGCGGCGTTGTCCTTCGCCACCGCCAGCGCCTCGTCGGAGATGTCGGTGCCCAGGCCCCGGGCGGCGGGGCGCTCGGCCAGGATGGCCAGCAGGATCGCGCCCGAGCCGGTGCCGATGTCGAGCACGTTGAAGGCCATGGCCTCGGGGAAGCCGCGCAGGGCGATGTCCACCACCGTCTCGGTATCGGGTCGCGGCGTGAGCACGGCCGGCGTCACCGCCAGGATCAGCTTCCAGAAGCCCTTCTTGCCGAGGATGCGCGAGACCGGCTCGCGGCGGGCTCGCCGCTCGACGTAGTCGTTGAGGGTGGCCGCCTCCTCGGCGGTCAGGGCGCGGTGCGGATCGGTGACGACTTCCACGCGGGTGACCCCGGCCGCCGCCTCCAGCAGCAGCCGCGCATCGATGGCGGGACTGTCGACCCCGGCGGCCTTGAGCCGCGTCTGCGAATCTTTCCAGGCCTGAACCAGCGTCATCGTCGGGGAGGTCATGGCGGGCGCTTTAGGGCAAATGTCCGGTGGGCCTCAAGGCCCGCGCGACAAACGACACCGATTTCGGCTAGGTTCCGGCCATGGGCCGCATCGTTCTGATTGTCCTGATGTTCGCCGCCGTCGCCTGCGCCGCGAAGGAGCCTGCCGTGAGCGCCCGCCCCCCTGAAACCCCGCCCGGCCATAGCCCGCCGATGCCGCCGCCGCGCGACGGCCAGGCGGCCGTGCAGGAGGAATTCGACGCGGCGGCGCGGGCCAACACCGCCGCCGCCTGGGATCTGTTCATCCGCCGGCACCCTCACAACGACCTGACGGAGCGGGCGGAGGCCGCGCGCGCGGCGCTGCAGGCGAAGCCCTAGGTGCTCTGTACCGAACTCATCAGCCGCGGCGAACGCTGGCACCGCGACCGGCTGGCGGTGTTGTTCGGCGACGAGACGATGACCTTCGGCGAGGTGGGCGCCGCCTCGGCCCGCTTCGCCCACGCCATCCTGGCCCATACGGGACTGAAGCCCGGCGACCGCATTGCGCTGCTCTACGGCAACAGCCTGCAGGGTTTCCCGTTCGAGTTCGGCGTCATGCGTGCGGGCCTGGCGCGCACGCCGCTCAACCCGCGGCTGTCGGTGCACGAACAGGCCGCCATGCTGATCCAGGCGAAGATCGGCGTGCTGGTCTACGGCGAGGGGCAGGCCGAGCGTGCGCGCGAATTGTCGGCCGCCGTCTGGGGGCTGAAGCTGTTTGGCCTGGGCGACGACCAGTGCGGGCCCGACATGCTGTCCCGGGCCCGCGGCCAGCCCGACCGGCCCCCGGTTGTGAAGGCCGAGCCCGACGACGTGGTGGTCAACCTTTTCACCTCGGGCACAACCGGCAAGCTGAAGGCGGTGCAGCACACCCATCGCTCCTTCGCGGCCATGGTGCGGAATATCCTGGCCAACCTGATCGATCCGGAGCCGGACGAGATCATGCTGCACGCGGCGCCGCTGATCCACGCCTCGGGGACCTTTGTGTTGCCGTTCTGGGTGCGTGGCGCAGCTTCGGCGGTGCTGCCAGGCTTCGATCCCGGCGCCTATCTGGCGGCGGTCGAAAAGTGGCGGCCGACGGCGCTCAACCTGGTGCCGACCATGATCGCCATGCTGCTCGACCATCCGGCCGCGGCGGGTACCGACTTCTCCAGCGTCGGAACAGTTCTCTACGGCGCCTCGCCCATGCCACGGCCCGTCCTGGAGAAGGGGCTGGCCCTGTGGGGGCCGCGCTTTGTCCAGTACTACGGCCAGACCGAAGCGCCCCTGGCCATCTGTGTGCTCGACAAGGCGGCCCACGCCGGTGACGGGGCGGAAGCGCGCTGGGGCGCCTGCGGGCGACCGTCCATCGACTGCGAAATCCGGCTGATCGACGAGGCGGGCAAGGATGTGGCCGCGGGCGAACCTGGCGAGGTGACGCTGCGCGCCCCGTTCCAGATGAAGGGCTATCTCGACGCGCCGGACCTGAACGCCGAGACCTTCCTGCCGGGTGGCTGGCTGCGCACCCGCGACATTGGTCGCTGGGACGACGAGGGCTACCTGCACCTGATCGACCGCACCTCCGACATGATCGTCACCGGCGGCTACAACGTTTATCCGCGCGAGGTCGAGGACGCGCTCAGCGCCCATCCGATGGTGCGTGAGTGCGCCGTCGTCGGCCTGCCCGACGACCGCTGGGGCGAGGCGGTGATCGCCTTCGTGGCCGTTCGCGAACCCGTCGATGAGGCCGAACTGATCGCCTTCGCCCGCGCGCGCCTGGCCGACTACAAGGCTCCCAAGGGCGTGCGCTTCGTCGATGAAATTCCCAAGAGCCCCGTCGGCAAACCGTTGCGCCGGGCGCTGCGCGAGCCCTTTTGGGAGGGGCGCGCCAAACGCATTTGAGAGACAAGGACGTCCACATGGACAAGGTGTTGATCGAGACCAACGGACCGGTGTGGACGGTCATCATCAACCGCCCGGAGGCGAAGAACGCTGTCGATCCGGAAACCTCGGTGCTGTTGCTGGACGCCTTCCGGGCCTTCGAGAAGGACGAGACGGCGGCGGTGGCGGTGCTGACCGGCGCGGAGGGGACCTTCTGCTCGGGCTTCGACCTGCGCCGCGCCGGCGAGGTCGACTACGACCCCTATGCCGAGGACGGTCCTATGGGGCCGACGCGGCGCACCCTTTCCAAACCGGTGATCGCCGCGGTCGAAGGGCACGCGGTGGCGGGCGGGCTCGAGCTGGCCCTGTGGTGCGACATGCGGGTGGCGTCGCGCTCGGCGGTGTTCGGGGTGTTCTGCCGCCGCTGGGGCGTGCCGCTGATCGACGGCGGGACGATCCGGCTGCCGCGCGTGGTGGGCCACGGGCGGGCCATGGACATGATCCTGACCGGGCGGGCGATCGAGGCCGAGGAGGCGCTGGTTTTCGGCCTCATCGACCGGCTGTTCCCGGTCGGCATGGCGCGGGAGAAGGCCGAGCAACTTGCCCATGAGATCGCCGCCATGCCGCAGCAGTGCCTGCGCGCCGACCGCATGTCGGCCTACACCCAGTGGAACGCGTCGAGCCTGCACGGCGCCCTGCGCGAGGAAGCCGTGGGCGGGGCCGCGCCCCTGCGGCGCGAGGGCCTCGCCGGGGCGGCCAAGTTCGCCAGTGGCGCGGGCCGAGGGGGCGCGTTCGAGACCTAGGCCGGGCTGAAGCCGAGCGCGGGTTTGCGTGTCCAGGGCGCGAACGAGAGGCTGACCAGCAGCCATTGGCCCATGGTGATGAGGACGCCGAACTGGTCGGAGATCTCGCGCCCCTCGCCGGTCGACAGGAGCAGGTACTGCGCTGGCAAGAGCAGAAGGGCGAGCGTCAGCAGCGCGCTGTTGAGCATCGACCAGCGCGGCGGGCGCCCCGGATGGCCGAACGCCGCCCAGACGAGCGCCAGGGCGAACATCAGGCCGTAGATGACCATGAAGATAGTCCCCACCGAAACGGCCACGCCCAGGGTCGCGCCCTCGAACGTCTGGCCCTCCCTCAGCACGAAGGCCGAGTAGAGGGCGTCGGCGAACATCGCCCCGGTGAAGAACAGCGAGAGGAACTTGAACAGCGCTCCGGGCCCGCGCCAGCCGAGAAACAGCAGGATCACCCCCAACGCCGCCTCCAGGCTGACGAGCCAGTAGTCGCCGGAAAGGCCCGCGCCGGAGAATTGCTTGCCGAACAGGCTCAGACCCCACTCATAGGTTGGGCCGTCCAGCAGGCCGCGCACCAGCGGCAGCCAGGCCATCACGAAAGCAGCGGTCAGGCCGACCATCAGGGCGACGCGGCAGATACGGGCGAACATGGGGTCTTCTCCTCCAGTTTCGGAGGAAGAGGCGCGCGCCAATCCGTTTGGATGCGAAGGCGGAGGTTAAGTTTTTGTCAGGAGCCCTAGTGGACGGGCGACCAGGGTGCTGTTTCCAGCGCGGCCAGGATTTCGATGCTGGGGCGCACAAGGCCCATGCGCGGGAAGACGTTCTCCACCGGGAAGCGGTGCATCTCGGGCGTTCGGCTGGCCATGGCGTCCTCGGCGAACACCAGGGCGTAATTCAACTCCCACAGGTCCCGCGCCGTCGATTCCACGCCGAAGTTGGTGGAGATGCCGCCCATGATCACGGTCTTGATCCCACGCCGGCGCAGCTGCAGCTCCAGGTCGGTGCCGTGCACCGCGCCCCATTGGTGCTTGATGACGTGGTGATCTGAGGGATCGATCTCGAGCATCGGATCGAAGGTCATCCACTCCGGCGGCAGGCCGCCCTCGGGCCGCGCCGCCGGCTGGTCGACGGGCTGGGTCAGGGCGTCGGAAAAGTCGGCGGCGAAGCCGACCCGCACCCAGACGATGTAGCCTCCGGCCGTGCGCAGGGTGTCGGCGATGGCCTGACAGTTCTTCACCGCCGGTGGGCCGTGGGGTCCGCTCATGGCGATGATCGCCGACTGCAGGTCGATGATGACGAAGGCGGTGGTGCGCGGATCCAGCGTCAGGCTCACGAGAACTCCTCCTCCAGCATCGACAGCCGCTCGGCCTGGTCTTCGGCGATCAGCGCGTTCAGCAGCGGGTCGATGTCGCCTTCGAGGATAGCTGGCAGGCTGTGCAGGGTCAGGCCGATGCGGTGGTCGGTGACCCGGCCTTGCGGGAAGTTGTAGGTGCGGATGCGCTCGGACCGGTCGCCCGAACCGACCTGGCTCTTGCGGGCGGCGGCGTAGGCCTCGTCCTTCTCGCGGCGCTGCATGTCGTAGAGGCGGGCCTTGAGGTTCTTCATCGCCTTGTCGCGGTTCACATGCTGCGACTTCTCCGAAGAGGTCGCCACCGTGCCGGTGGGCAGGTGGGTGATGCGCACGGCGGAGTCGGTCTTGTTGACGTGCTGGCCGCCCGAGCCGGAGGCGCGGAAGGTGTCGATGCGGATGTCTTCGGGGCGGATGTCGATCTCGACGTCTTCCACCTCGGGCAGCACCGCCACGGTCGCGGCCGAGGTGTGGATGCGGCCGCCGGCCTCGGTGGCCGGCACGCGCTGCACGCGATGCACGCCGCTTTCGAATTTCAGCCGTCCGAACACCCCTTCGCCGGTCACCGAGGCGACGATTTCCTTGTAGCCGCCGGCCTCGCCTTCGGAGATGGAGTCGATCTCGACCTTCCAGCCGCGGGCCGTGGCGTAGCGCTGGTACATGCGGAAGAGGTCGCCGGCGAAGAGCGCGGCCTCGTCGCCGCCGGTGCCGGCGCGCACTTCCAGGATGGCGGAGGCCTTTTCGTCGGCGTCCTTGGGCGCCAGCAGCAAGGCCACCTCGCGCTCCAGCTCGGGCAGCCGGTCCTTCAGCGCCTCCAGTTCATCGCGGGCGAGTGAGGCCATCTCGGGGTCGCCGGCGGCGGACATCTCTTCCAGCTCGGCCTGTTCGTCGCGCAGCTTGGCCAGGGCCGCGACCGCGTCGGCGACCGGCTTGAGTTCCGAATGCTCTTTGGCCAGGCGCACGATCTCGGCCCCGTCGGACGCCGAGCCCATGCGGGATTCCACTTGGTGGAAGCGGTCGAGAACCTGGTCGAGGCGGGCCTGGGGCAAACGCAAGGCGGGCGAACTCCTGAAGTGGGCCACGGCTCTAGGCGAAAAAGGCGCGATGCGGAATGGGGCAAGCCCTTCGCCACCGCCCAACCCCGTGCTAACCGGCAAGGCCATGCTGTCGCAGAAGACCAAATACGCCTTGCGCGCCCTCGCCTACCTGGCGTCGCTGAAGGACCCGTCCACGGCGTCGATCGCCGAGGTGGCGGTGGGGGCCAAGGCGCCGCGCAAGTTCCTCGAGGCCATCCTGCTGGAGCTGAAGCTGTCGGGCTTCGTGGAAAGCCGGCGCGGGCGCTTCGGCGGCTATGCCCTGGCCAAGTCACCCGAGAGCATCAGTTTCGCGGCCGTGATCCGCGCCGTGGAAGGCCCCCTGGCGCTCGCGCCATGCGCCTCGGTCACCGCCTACAAGCAATGCGCCGATTGCTTTCCCGTCGAGGTCTGCCCCATCCGCGCAGCGCTTCTGGCCGGTCGCGATGCGATCGCCGAGGTGCTGGAGAACTGGACGCTCGCCACCGCGTTGGAACAACGGGACGTTCTGGAGGACTGCGCGCCAGCACCAATCCCTAGTTGACATATAGGATTAGAAATAGTCCGTTAAGACCCGCGTTCGCCGACGAAGGATCCTCCCCATGACCGTTCGCCTGGACCGCCGCGCCTTCACCCTTTCCGCCGCCGGATTTGGCCTGGCCGCCGTTGCGGGCTGTTCGTCGGGAAGCTCTGGCGCCAAGGGCGCCGCGCAGCTGCTCAACGTCAGCTATGACCCGACGCGCGAGCTCTACAAGGACTACGACGCCGAGTTCGCCAGGCGGCTCAAGGCCAAGGGCACCTCCCTGACGGTGAACCAGTCGCATGGCGGGTCCGGCAAGCAGGCCCGCGCCGTCATTGACGGGCTGGAAGCCGACGTGGTCACCCTGGCGCTGGCCCATGACATCGACGCCATCGCCGAACGGGGCCTGATCGAGAAGGACTGGCAGTCGCGCCTGCCGTCCAATTCCTGCCCCTACACCTCGACGATCGTGTTCCTGGTCCGCAAGGGAAATCCCAAGGGGATCAAGGACTGGGGCGACCTGATTCGGCCCGGCGTCGAGGTCATCACCCCCAATCCGAAGACGTCGGGCGGGGCGCGCTGGAACTACCTGGCGGCTTGGGGCTGGGCCAAGCGCCAGACGGGCGGCTCGGACGCCACGGCCCAGGTCTTCCTCACCAACCTGTTCAAGCATGTGCCGGTGCTCGACACCGGCGCGCGCGGGGCCACCAACACCTTCGCTCAGCGGGGGATCGGCGACGTCCTGCTGGCCTGGGAGAACGAGGCCTTGCTCTCTATCGAGGAACTGGGCGCCGACAAGGTCGAGATCGTCATCCCCTCCCTCTCGATCCTGGCCGAGCCGCCGGTGGCCGTCGTCGACAAGGTGGTCGATCGCAAGGGCACCCGCGCCATCGCCGAGAGCTATCTCAAGGGCCTTTACGAGGACTGGGCCCAGGAGATCGTGGCCAAGCACGGCTACCGTCCGCGGGACGCGGCGGTGCAGGCGAAATATGCCGCAAGGTTCCCCACCGTGCCGATGCTGACCATCGCCGACTTCGGCGGCTGGACCACGGCCCAGAAGACCCACTTCGCCGACGGCGGCGTGTTCGACCGCATCTCCGTGACACCGAGCTGACCCATGTCGGCAGGGGCGGGAACGAGAGGCGGGACGCAACCGGTCCCCTTGCGACGCTGGCTTGAACCCAGCGTCGTGCCCGGCTTCGCGCCCGCGCTGGGATTCACCCTGTTCTACCTCGGCCTGATCGTCCTCATTCCGCTGGCCGCCCTGGTGGCGCGGCCCTGGGAGCACGGCTTCGACGGCTTCTGGCACACTGTCACCGACAAGCGCGTGCTGGCGGCCCTGCGCCTCAGCTTCGGCGCGGCCCTCGGCGCTGCCGCCGTCAATACCGTGTTCGGCCTGATCCTGGCCTGGGCGCTGGTGCGCTACGAGTTCCCCGGCCGGCGGCTGCTGGACGCCATGGTCGACCTGCCCTTCGCCCTGCCCACCGCCGTCGCCGGCGTGGCGCTGACCGCCATCTACGCGCCCAACGGCTGGATCGGGAAACCGCTGATGGAGTGGTTTGGCTGGAAGGTCGCCTACAACCCGATCGGCGTGTTCCTGGCCCTGGTGTTCGTCGGCCTGCCCTTCATCGTGCGTACGGTGCAGCCAGTGCTGCAGGACCTCGACGCGGAGGTCGAGGAGGCCGCCAAGACCTTGGGCGCGAACGACATGCAACGCTGGACCCAGGTGGTCCTGCCTGCCGTGGCGCCGGCGCTGCTCACCGGCTTCTCACTGGCCTTCGCCCGCGCCGTGGGCGAGTACGGCTCGGTGATCTTCATCGCCGGCAACATGCCGATGGTCAGCGAGATCGCGCCCCTGCTCATCGTCATCAAGCTGGAGCAGTTCGACTACGCCGGGGCCGCCTCGGTCGGCCTGGCCATGTTGATCGTCTCCTTCGTCGCCCTGTTCGCGATCAACCTGCTGCAGATGTTCCTTTTCCGGCGGGGCAAGGCATGAGCACGCGGGTCGCCAGACTGCCGACAACGCTCGGCTCCTGGGCGCTGGTCGCCATCGGCGTGGCGTGGCTGGCCGTGGTGGTCGTGCTGCCGCTGGTGGCCGTGTTCGCCGAGGCCCTGCGCAAGGGGGTCGAGGCCTACCTCGCCACCTTCGACGACCCCGACGCCTGGTCGGCCATTCGCCTGACCCTGATCATCGCCGCCATCTGCGTGCCGCTGAACGCGATCTTCGGCCTGGCCGCGGCCTGGTGCGTGGCCAAGTTCGAATTCCGCGGCAAGGGCCTGCTGTTGACGCTGATCGACCTGCCCTTCTCGATCTCGCCGGTGATCTCCGGTTTGGTGTGGGTGTTGTTGTTCGGGGCCCAGGGACTGCTCGGCGAGGCGCTGGCCGACGCCAATGTGAAGATCATCTTCGCCCTGCCCGGCCTGGTGCTGGCCACCCTGCTGGTCACCTTGCCCTTCGTCGCCCGCGAACTAATCCCGCTCATGCAGGAACAGGGGGCCGATGAGGAGACAGCGGCGGTGACCCTGGGCGCCAACGGCTGGACCGTGTTCTGGAACGTCACCTTGCCCAATGTGAAGTGGGCGCTGCTGTACGGGGTGCTGCTGTCCAATGCCCGGGCCATGGGCGAGTTCGGGGCCGTGTCGGTTGTCTCGGGGTCGATCCGGGGACTGACCAACACCATGCCGCTGCAGGTCGAGGTCCTCTACAACGAGTACAATTTCGTCGCCGCCTTCGCGATGGCGTCTCTGCTGGCCGGGCTCGGCCTGCTCACCCTGCTTCTCAAGACCGTCCTGGAACTCAGCGTCCATGACGAACTCTCCAGCTCGCGGCGTCACTGACATGAGCCTCAACGTCACCGACGTCTCCAAGCAGTTCGGGCGCTTCCCTGCGCTCAAGGGCGTTTCGCTGCATGCCGAGCCGGGCGAATTCCTGGCGCTGCTGGGGCCATCCGGCTCGGGCAAGACCACGCTGTTGCGGGTCATCGCGGGCCTTGAGCGGCCCGACGGCGGCGGCGTCGAATTCGAGGGCCAGGACTTCCTCAAGCTGACCCCGCGCGAACGCCGCGTCGGCCTGGTGTTCCAGCATTACGCCCTGTTCCGTCACATGACCGTGGCCCAGAACGTCGCCTTCGGCCTGAAGGTGCGGCCGGGCAAGGACCGCCCCAGCGGCAAGGTGATCGCCGAGCGGGTCAGGGCGCTGGTCAAGCTGGTGCAGCTCGAGGGCATGGAAAAGCGCTTCCCCGCCCAGCTGTCCGGGGGCCAACGCCAGCGCGTGGCGCTCGCCCGGGCGCTGGCCATCGAACCGCGCGTGCTGCTGCTAGATGAGCCCTTCGGCGCGCTCGACGCCAAGGTGCGCAAGGAGTTGCGCCGGCAGCTGCGCAAGATCCACGAGGAAACCGGCGTCACCACCATCTTCGTCACCCACGACCAGGAAGAGGCCATGGACCTGGCCGACCGGGTGGTGGTGCTGAGCGAAGGGGAGATCGTCCAGATCGGCACGCCCGAGGAGCTTGAGGCGCACCCGGCGTCGCCCTTTGTCTTCACCTTCCTGGGCGACCACAACAAACTCCCCTGCCGCGTCGCCGACGGGGTCGCCAGCTTCATCGGCTTTACCGCGCCGGCAGTCGGTTCGGTCAGCGGCGAGACCACCGGCTGGTTCCGCCCGCACGAGACCGGCCTGACGCTCGGCGACGACGGCCCGGGCCTGCCCTGCCGCGTCATCGACGTGCTCAACAAGGGCGGCTATGTGCGCGTCGAATGCCTGGGCGCGGCGGGGGGCGTGTTTGAGGCCGACATTCCGCGCGAAGCCGTGCCGGCGGGGCTGGCCAATGGCTCGCAAGTGCGGCTGTCGCCGCGGCGGGTGTTCGTCTTCGAGGACTAGCCTGCCGGGTGGGTCTCGCGGAAGCTCGGGCGCTGCTCCAGCTTTTCGCTCAGGGCCCCGAGGTTGGGCCGGCCATTCTGCCAGCCGAAGTCGGGGTGGCGGAAGCCGATCCAGGTCACGGCGCAGCCGGTGGCGATGACGCCCATGTCCAGCGGATCGGCCGGCGGGTTCCAGGCTTCGAGCGCGTCCAGGGCGCGGTTCATGCCGTCCTGCCAGCGCTGGATCCATGACGGCGAACGCTCGGTCTCGGGGCGGCGGTTTTCCAGCACCCACTTCACGCCCATCTCCAGCGCGCCGTCGGCCAGGGCTTCGAGGCGGCGCACGCGCCAGTGGTCGTCGCCGCTCGCCGGGATCAGCTTGGGGCCGCTTCCGATTGAGTCGAGCCAGGCGCAGATCAGCGGGCTGTCGTTCCAGACCACGCCGTCGTCGTCGACCAGCGAGGGGACCTGCACGATCGGATTGGCGGCGACCAGGCCGGGGTCGTTGGCGTAGGGATCGGCCAGCACCTCCTCGACGCGGTCTTTCAGGCCCTTCTCACGCACGACGACGCGGCACTTGCGCACGAACGGCGACGGGGCGGACATGTAGAGGCGCATGGCTGAAGCTCCGGAAGCGGGAGCCCGTTCCTAACTCAGCCTTGGTCGGTCTGCGAGGGGTCCGAGGGCGTCGGCGCCTGGTCGGGCTGCTGCACCTGCGGATCAGGATTGACGTCTGGCGGCAAGACCGGGTGAACCGGCGGCGGAGCCCGCCGAACCCGCGCAGGCGGCACGGGCGGCGCGTCCGGGCCCTGCGGCGACGGGTCGATGATCGGGGTCTCAGGGCCAGGCATCAAACTCGGCGTCAGCAGGGTGGCCGTGGCCTGCTGGGCGGCGGCGACCGCGGCTTCGTAGCCCGGCGTCAGGATCACACCCGCGCCGTAGGGCGGGGTCAGCTTTCCGTCGCGAGCGAAGTCCACGGTGCTGCGGAAATAGCCCTCGGCGTAGCGGGTCGATTTGCGCTCGCCCTTGTCGGTGGTCTCGTATTCCAGGATGCCGTGGTCGGTGGCGGGGAACTGCATCACCGTGACCGGCTTTCCGGCCGCCGCCAGCTTGAGCAGGCGTTCGCGCGTCACAGCGGGCGGGGCCGAGGTGTCATCGGCGGCCAGCACCCACAGCAAGGGCGTGTTCAGCCGCTCCAGAACCGCGACGGAGTCGTAGTTCCACGGCGTGCCGACCTCGCGCATGGGACCGACGATGCGCAGGGCGAAGTTGGGATATTTGAGCAGTTCGCCGGTGAACTCGCCCTTCACAGCCTTGAACCACTTCTCCTTGCCGTACTTCCTGCGCACGGCGTCGAGGGCCGCGTAGCCGCGCTCGAAATGGCTGACGACCACGGTTTCGGTGGCGGCGATGACCTCGAGCGCCTTGGCGCGGGTGGCGGCGTCGGTGAAGCCGGCCGCCTCCAGGTCCTGCAGCGCCTCGTCACGGTTCTCGGCCAGCGGACTGTCGGCCAGGCCATAGCCGACGATGACGAAGTCGACCGGCGTCAGCGTCGCGGCGAGCGGGGCGACCCAGCCGCCCTGGCTGCCGCCCTCGAGGCCGATCCGCCCGGCCCGCGCGCCGGCGGCCTGGCGCGCGGCCTTCACCGCCTCGGCGGCGTCGCGGGCGAGGATGTCGAAGTCCTGGGTGTATTCGCCGGTGGACTGGCCGGTGCCGCGTTTGTCGTAGACGAAGACGCCCACGCCCTGGGCCGGCAGCAGCCGCTGTTCGTAGTTGAAGACCGTGGCCGCGTCGCGCTCCGAGCCATGCACCTGCACGACGATCGGGACCGGTCCGTCGCCCTCGGGCAGCACCAGCCGCCCGAACAGCTCGACCTCGCCGTCCTTGAAGGTCACGTCCCTGCTGACGAAGGTCAGCTTGCGGCCGTCGACCGGTTCGCCGTCGCCGGCGGCGAAGGTCAGGCGCCCGTCGGCGCAGCCGCCGAAGGTGACCGTCTTGCCGTCCGCCTTGCCGGTCCAGCCGCGCGTCGAGGCCCAGTTGTTGGCCCCCGCCAACAGGCCGGTCTGGCCGTCGTCAAGCCGCCAGCGCAGGTCCGCGCCCTCGGCCGGAGCGATGTCGATGACCCGCCCGTCGGTCAGCCGGTAGGCGCCCGTATGGCAGATCTGTTCAGGCGAGAGTTTGGGCAGCCGGGGCTCCCCGCAGGCGGCGAGCAGCAGGGACGCAACGAGCGGGAAAAAAACGCGAAACTTCATGGCGGATACTGATGACAGGTAGCTGCGGCCTCGCAAGCACGTTCCCCCAAGGCGAGCGGACGCTGTGCTATTCCGCCGCAGGGGCGAGTGCAGATGCGTTCTTCTCGACCTCGATCTGGGCGGCGCGAGCTTCGACCAGCTCGACGATGTGCTCGATCATACCGTCGTTGTCCTGCTTATGGTCGGGCTTGCCGGCGGTGTAGATCATCCCCGCCCCCTTGCCCCCGCCGGTGAAGCCGACATCGGTGAACAGCGCCTCGCCCGGCCCGTTGACCACGCAGCCGATGATCGACAGCGACATGGGCGTGGTGATGTGCGCCAGCCGCTCTTCCAGGATGCCGACCGTCTCGATGACGTTGAAACCCTGCCGCGCGCAGGAGGGGCAGGCGATGATGTTCACGCCGCGGTGACGCAGGTTCAGCGACTTGAGGATGTCGAAGCCGGCCTTGATCTCCTCGACCGGATCGGCCGAGAGCGAGACGCGGATGGTGTCGCCGATCCCGGCCCACAGCAGATTGCCCATGCCGATGGCGGACTTGATGGTGCCCGGCCGGGTCGGGCCCGCCTCGGTCACGCCCAGGTGCAGCGGGCAGTCGATGGCTTCGCTGAGCAACTGGTAGGCCGCCACGGTCAGGAAGACGTCGGAGGCCTTCACGCTGATCTTGAACTCGTGGAAGTCGTGGTCCTGCAGGATCCGGGCGTGGTTGAGCGCACTCTCCACCATGGCCTCGGGACAGGGCTCGCCGTATTTTTCCAGCAGGTCACGCTCCAGCGACCCGGCGTTGACACCGATACGCATGGAGCAGCCGTTGTCGCGCGCCGCGTTGATGACCTCACGCACCCGGTCGGGGGAGCCGATGTTGCCCGGATTGATGCGCAGGCAGGCGGCGCCAGCCTTGGCCGCTTCGACGCCGCGTTTGTAGTGAAAGTGGATATCGGCGACGATCGGGACCTTCGAGGCCCGCACGATGGCGCCCAGGGCAGCGGTGGAGTCCTCATCCGGGCACGAGACGCGCACGATGTCGGCCCCCGCCTCCTCCAACTGACGGACCTGCACGATGGTCGCGGCCGCATCCGAGGTCGGGGTATTGGTCATCGACTGCACGGAGATCGGCGCGTCGCCGCCGACCTCGACGGAGCCGACGCGAATCTTGCGGGACGGGCGGCGCTGGATCGCGCGCCAGGGACGGACGTGGTCGATGTCGCTCATTGCGGGCGGAACATAGGCCTTTCGCGGCCGCGCCGCCACGTCCGGATGATGCGCTGGATCGAAGCTGGACAGGAATTTCACCGCCGTCGGCGCGGCCGCGCCACAGTCGAGCTCAACATCTTCTCTCACGTGAGAATTAATATTGACAGACGCAGCCCTGGGGATCAGCGTTCGATGACGCGCCGTAGAGCGCCAGGGAGGGACATGATGAAGAACCACGCACTGTGGCTGAGCGCCTCGATTCTGACGTTGGGTTGGTGCGGAGCCGCCTTCGCCCAGGACACGCCGAATGCGCCGCCGCCGGATTCCGGCCAGGTCACGGAGGTGGAAGGCGTCGTCATCACCGCCGAGCGCCGGCCCGAAAACCTGATGACCACGCCCATCGCGGCGACGGTGCTGACCGGCGACGACCTAACTGAAAAGGGCGTCACGGGCGTCGAGGGCCTGATGTTCATCACCCCGGGCGCGACGGTGAACAACTTCGGCCAGGGCATCGACTTCAACATCCGCGGCATCGGCAAGGCCGAGCACAACACCCAGACGACGACCGGCGTGATCACCTATCGCGACGGCATCGCCACCTTCCCGGGCTACCTGCAGGGCGAGCCCTACTACGACATCGCCAGCGTCGAAGTGCTGCGCGGGCCGCAAGGGACCTTCGTGGGCCAGAACGCCACCGGCGGCGCGGTCTTCGTGAACTCCAACAATCCGGTCATCGGCGGCGACTACTCAGGCTACATCGTCGGCCAGCTGGGCAACTACAACGATTTCGGCGCCCAGGGCGCGATCAACCTGCCGATCAGCGACACCCTGGCCGCCCGTTTCGCCTTCAACTACGACCAGCGCGACAGCTTCTATAGCTTCAAGGGTCCCGGCGGCACGCCCTACCACGGCAACCCCGGCGACATGATGATCGCCAGCGGGCGCCTCAGCGTGCTGTGGCGGCCGAACGCGTCGTTCTCGCTGCTGCTCAAGACCGACTTCAACTACCTCGACTACGGCGCCTATCCGGCCGATCCGGTCAACGCCACCAACGACCCCTTCGAGCTGACCGCCAACAGCCCCCAGCGCGCGCTGGACCGGTCCATCCGCCAGTCGATCAAGGCCGACTATACCTTCGATAATGGCATCGTCTTCCGCTCGCTGTCGGGCTACCAGTTCGGCCGCACCCAATACATCGGCGACCTGGACGGCACGGCGACCGGAAACCTCTACTTCCAGGACGACGTCACCGAGGAAATCTGGTCGCAGGAATTCAACCTGATCTCGCCCGACACCGGCCCCCTGAACTGGGTGCTCGGCGTCTACTGGCAGAGCGACCGCTACGAGTTCCTGCCCGATGACTTCATCATCGGCGTGCCGCTCGGCTCGCCCTTCACCGAGTACCGGCTCGAGGGCTCGAACCCCAAGACCATGGCGGCCGTGTTCGGCCAGATCAGCTACGACCTGACCGACAGTCTCGAGGTCCAGGTGGGCCTGCGCTATTCGACGGCCAAGACCACCAACCACGTCGACGTGCTGCAGTACGGCACGCCCATCGCCGACGACCAGTCGGCCAAGTTCTCCGACTGGTCAGGCAAGGTGTCACTGAACTGGACGGTCGACGACCACAACTTCCTCTACGCCTTCGTGGCGACCGGCTTCCGTCCGGGCGGCCTGAACGTGCCGGTCGGCTTCGGCCAGCCCGCGCCGTTCGATTCCGAAAAGGTGCTGGAATACGAGGTCGGCTGGAAGGCGGGCTTCTTCGACGGTCACGTGCGTACCCAGCTGGACGCCTACTACAACCACTACGAAGACTTCCAGGTGATCATCGGCTACCCGACCCTGCCGATCTTCGGGTTCCAGCTGAACACGCCGAACCCGACCATCATCTACGGGTTCGAAGCCCAGCTTGAAGCCGAATTCGGAGCGTTCCAGCTGGATGCGGGCCTGGGCCTGATGCACAGCGAGATCGGCCAGTTCTTCGCCACTGATCCGCGGGCCGCGACCTTCACGGCCTGTGATCCGAAGACCGGCCCGTCCAGCGTCTCGTGCATCAATCTGGACGGTCACGAGCAGACCTACGCGCCAAACTTCACCTTCAACGTCGGGGCGCAATACGAATTCGCCCTGGCCGGGGGGGACACCATCACGCCGCGGGTCAACTACGGCTACGTCTCCGAGCAGTGGGCGACCCTGTTCGAGAACCGCGCCCGCGGCGACCTCGTCGAGGCGCGCGGCATCTGGAACGCCCAGCTGGCCTGGAACCACGACGACTATGTGCTGACGCTCTATGGCACCAACCTCAGCGACGACCATTACATGGGCGCCCTGAACTCCGGCCTGCGCTTCATGGGCCCGCCCCGCCAGTTCGGCGTGCGCCTCCTGAAGACGTTCTGACCTGACGCGTAACGGCCGCCGTCCCGCCCCGCGCGGGGCGGCGGCCGACCCGCTTACCCCGGCCCCAACCATGCAAGCCTATGCCCTGACCGTCGACAAGTTCCTCGACCATGCCGCCAAGTGGATGGGCGGACGCGAGGTGGTCACGGCGATGAGCGACGGAAGCGTCCGCCGCATCGGCTATGCCGGCCTGCGAGACCGCTGCAACCGGATATCGGGCGCGCTCGGCACGCTGGGTCTGAAATTCGGCGACCGGATCGGAACGCTGGGGTGGAACACCCAGCATCACCTCGAGCTCTACTACGCAGCCATGGGGTCGGGGCTGGTCTGCCACACCCTGAACCCGCGCCTGACCGTCCAGCACCTGGCGGCGATGATCAACGAGGCGGATGACCGGGTGCTGGCCGTGGCCGCCAACCTCGCGCCGCTGTGGCGTGAGCTGCCGGCCCACTGTCCGGGCCTGGAGCACATCATCGTCATGGACGACGCCCCGCCGGCCGCGGCGCTGGCCGGCGTGCGGTTGTGGGACCACGAGGCGCTGCTGGCCGAGCACGGCGAGCCGGTCGCCTGGGGGCAGTTCGACGAGAACAGCCCCGCGGGGCTCTGCTACACCTCCGGCACGACGGGCCGGCCCAAGGGGGCGCTCTACACCCACCGCTCCAACTACCTGCACACCCTGCGGGTGCTGCAGGCAGACTCCCTGGCCCTGACCGCCGAGGACTCGGTGCTGGTCGCCGTGCCGATGTTCCACGCCAACGGCTGGGGCCTTCCTTTCGCCGCCCCGGCGACGGGCGCCCGGCTGGTGCTGCCCGGTCGCAATGCCGACGGCGCGAGTCTGGCTCGCCTGGCCCGCGAGGAGCGCGTCACCGTGGCCGCGGGGGTGCAGACGGTCTGGCTGGGCCTACTCGATCACCTCGACAGCACCGGCGAGGACCTGCCGGACCTGGAGCGCATCATCATCGGCGGCTCGCACTGCCCCGACGCCCTCATCCGCCGCATGGAGGACCGGCTGGGCGTGCGCGTGCAGACCAGCTGGGGCATGACCGAACTCTCGCCGCTGGGGACCATCGCGCCGGCGCGCGGGCCCGTCGCCGAAACCCGCGCCTCGGGCCGCCCGATCATGGGAGTCGACCTCAAGCTCACCGACGCCGAGGGCGTCGCCCTGTCGCGCCAGCGCGGCGTCGTGGGCCGGCTGAAGGTGAAGGGCGCCAGCGTCATCGACCGCTATTTCAAGGCTGACGCCGACGCGCTCGACACCGAGGGCTATTTCGATACAGGCGACCTGGCGATCATCGACGAGGACGGCAGCCTGACCATCTGCGGCCGTGCCAAGGACCTGATCAAGTCCGGCGGCGAATGGATCAATCCCGCCGAGATCGAGGACGTGATCGGCCGCGATCCGAGCGTGGGCCAGGTGGCCGTGATCGGTCGCCCGGACGACCGCTGGGGCGAGCGTCCGGTGCTGATCGTGGAGTCGCGCCGCGGCCAGCACGTCGACGCCACGGCCCTGCTGCGGCTGCTGCATGGCAAGGTGGCGGACTGGTGGATCCCCGACCAGGTTGTCGAGGTGCCGGCCATGCCGCTGGCCGCAACCGGGAAAATCGACAAGAATCGATTGCGCGCCGACTATGCGAATGGGAAAATCCCGCACTGAAGGAGCCAATCGTTGACGGATATGACTCGGCCGATTGCCCCCCCTCGCAGGAGGACCGGCCCGGTGTCGGAAGGTTCAACGGTCAGGCGGGAAAAGCGGGAAAAGCGGACCAAGGCGCAGCAGCGCGCCGAAAGCCTCGAGCAGATTCTCGACGCCGCCGAATACCTGTTCTCGCGCCATGGCCTGTACGGGGTCACCCTGCGTGACGTGGCCAAGCGGGTCGGCATCCATACGACGCTGGTTCACTATTATTTCGACGACAAGAAGAACCTCTTCGAGGCGGTCTTCGCGCGCCGGGCCGGCGTCACCAGCGGCCTGCGCATGGCCGCGCTCGAGCGCTACGAAGCCGAGGCTGGCGGCCATCCGACGGTCGAAGGCGCCCTGCACGCGTTCCTCGACACCGACCTCGATCTCTACCACGAGAGCGGCGAGGCCTGGATGAACTACGGCGCGTTCGGCGCGCGGGTGTCGAACACGCCCGAGGGCGCCGCCCTGATGGACGAGTACTTCGACCCGGTGGTGCTCAAGCTGGTCTCGATCCTGAAGAAGGCCCTGCCGGACTATCCCGACGAGGACATCTTCTGGGGCTATCACTTCGTCACCGGCGCCCTGATGAACACCCTGGCGCGTTCGGGCCGGATCGATCGGCTCTCGGGCGGCATCTGCCGGTCGGACGACTTTCCGGCGGTAAAGGCGCGCATTGCCCGCTTCATGGCGGCGGGCTTCCTGGCGATCCGCGGCTAGGCCCTCAACAAGCCGCCGGCTTCAGCTCCGGCGAGACGATCCCCGTATTCCAGTTCCAGGCCTGGCCCGCGGCGCGGCGGCGGCAGACCGCTTCCTCGTGCAGGGCGTACATGCCCGGCATCAGGTCGCGCGCGGCCTGCGGCCCATCGTCGGCGAAATGCATGTAGCCGCCGTCGGTCCCGAAAGCCGGCCAGGCCGGGGCGACCGCGGACGTCGGGCGGCCGGTCCGCGCGAAGCTGGTCCAGTAATCGACCATGGCGTCGGAAAGGGCCCGCTCGCCCGCCGTCGCCGGGATCTTGGGCCACAGCGGGGGCGTGCGATCGAGGAAGCCGAACATGTACGGCAGTTCCGAGGCATGGAAGCCGTGCAGCTTCGCCGCCTCCATGGCCGGATAGCCGTGGTCGAAAAGGTAGAGGAAGGACGGCTTGCCGATGGCTTCCTGCTTGCGCACCAGCCGCTCGGCGGTCCAGCCGTAGAGGGCGTCGCGGGTGTTGGCCAGCATGCTCTCGCGCAGGTTCGTGCTCGGGTAGAGGGCGAGGTAGCGGTCGGCCAGGTCGCCGTAGCGTTGGCGGATGGCCGCCTCATAGGCCTCGCCGCTGCCTGGAACGGGCGGGATGAGGAAGACCAGGGAGCGGATCTCGCCGCTGTTGAAGCCGGCCAGGATGGGCACGGGGGCCTGCTCGCCCCGGTCGAAGGTCTCGACCAGCTGGCGCGTCAGGGTCTTGCCGTCGACGTTGGCGAAGGGCGAGAACCCGGCCATGGCGGAGGCGTCGGAGAGCTGGCGCGCATCCATGGCCCGCATCAGGGCGATGTTGGGCTTCTGCAGCGTGCGGGTCAGCTTCAGGCCCGCGTCCTCGGCCGATGGCTCGCCCACGGCCGCCTGCTTCAGCGCCGGGGTGGAAATCATGTAGGCGCTCTGGGCGATGGCCTTGGCGAACAGGCCGCGCGCGAGGGGCGAGGCCATCAGATACATCACGCTGAGCCCGCCCGCGGATTCGCCCGCGATGGTCACATTGTCCGGATCGCCGCCGAAGGCCGCGATGTTCTGCTGCACCCACTTCAGCGCCGCGATCTGATCCAGCAGGCCGTAGTTGCCCGAGACGCCGTCTGGCGATTCAGCGCTCAACTCGGGGTGAGCGAGATAGCCGAAAACGCCCAGACGGTAGTTGATGGACACGAGGATTACGCCGCGCGCGGCCATCGGCGTCCCGTCATAGAGGGCGTCACGGCTGGAGCCGCCGACCAGGGCGCCGCCGTGGATCCATACCAGCACCGGCGCCTTGGCGGCGTTCTTCGGCGTCCAGATGTTGAGGCTGAGGCAGTCCTCGCTCTGGGTCCCGAGGTCCTGGGAGTAGATGCCCTTGACCGGAGACACCGGCTGCATGCAGGGCGGGCCAAACGCGGTGACCTTCAACCCCGTGGCGGCGCGCGCCAGCGGCTGCGGCGGCTTCCAGCGCAGCGGGCCGACCGGCGCCGCGGCGTAGGGAATGCCCTTGAAGACACGCACGTCGGCTTCGGCCGAACCCATGTAGGCGCCGGCCGGAGCGACCACGATCGGACCGCGCGCCTCGCTCGCGGGCGCCGCGGCGAAGGACGGGAAGGCGAAGAGGAGAAGAGCGGCGACGGCCGCGCGCCTCAACACGGTAATCATGGAAAGCTTGATCATCAGGCGGCGCTCCGGGCTTCGCGCTTGAGGACTCTGGCCAGCCAGAAGAACAGGAAGATGGCCAGGAAATAGAACGGGATGAGGGTGTAGAGCGCCATCTGCAGCGAATTGTCGGGATGGGCGGCCTTGAAGAAGTCGCTGGCCCAGCCGACGTACGTGGGCCCAAGGCCCAGGCCGATGAAGTTCATCACCAGCAACAGCAAGGCGCCCGACATCACACGCTGATCGGGTCGGACCTCCTCCTGAACCAGCGCCACCGAGGAGGTCAGGTAGAAGTAGTTCAGCATGGTCGGGCCGATCAGGAACGGCAGCGCCTGACGCCACTCCGGCGCCCACACGAAGGCGACGTAGAAGGGGACGGCGAAGATCAGGGAAATCGCCGGCAGCAGGGCGTAGGCCTGCTTCCAGCGCTTGCTCAGTCGGTCGACCAGCCAGCCGGCCAGGAAGATGCCCGCGCTCATCCCGACGCCGACGACCAGGGCGTACCAGACCGCGACCTCCTGCAGCGTCATGCCCTTTTCGCGCATCAGGAACAGGGTGGTGAAGTTGCCCAGCCCGTAGGTGATGAATTGGGTCGCGCCGCCGCCCAGCGCCATCAGCACCAAGGCCGGGCGCGTGAAGAACATCTTGAAGGTCGAGAAGAAGCCGGCCTTCTTCACCACGGGCCCGGCTGCATCCGTCGGAGGCTGGGCGTCCAGACCGCCGCGCTTGGGTTCGCGCACGATGAACATCAGCACCAGCGCCGTGAGCACTCCGACCGATCCAAGGGCGATGAAGGCGTAGCGCCAGTTGAAGGCCGCCGCGATCGAAGCGCCGAAGGCGATCCCCAGCGCGGCGCCGACCGGCGGGCCGAGGTTGTAGAACCCCAGCGCCGTGCCGCGCTTACCCGAGGGGAAATAATCGGAGATGATCGCGTAGGACGGGGGCACCCCGCCCGCTTCCCCGAAGCCGACGGTCATGCGCGCGATGACCAGCTGGCCGTAGTTCGCCGACAGGCCGCAGGCCATGGTCGCCGCGCTCCAGATGCCGCAGGCCAACGCCAGCACCGCGACGCGGTTGGTCTTGTCGGCCAGCCAGCCGACCGGAATGGCGATGAAGCAGTAGAAGCAGGCGAAGTAGAAGCCGCCGATCAGGCCCAGTTGGCTGTCGCTGACGTGCAAGGCGTCCTGGATCGGCTTGGCCAGGATGGAGAGCAGCTGGCGGTCCAGGAAGTTGAGCACATAGACAAACCAAAGCATGCCCAGGGCGATCCAGGCGCCGGGAACCGGACGCGCAGGCGGGGTCAGCACAGCGTCTGCCATCGGCGGACCCTCCCTGTAATTTCGAGGCTTGTTGTTAGCGGTCCGGAAGCGAGCATGCAGTGCTTCAACAGCGGCGGTCAATACTCACTATCACGTGTGTGAATTTCTTAGGCCGCGCCGGTGATGCGCCTTGGCGCGGCCGCGGCGAGCAGGGTCGCGACGGCGGCCTATTGGGTCGGCGGCGTGGCCGGGGCGGCCGGGCGCGGCGCCGGTGTCGCGGGGCCCTGGTCGGGCACGGACGCCGCGGCGGCCTGGGCCCTGGCGGCGGCGGCGGCCTGGGCGGCGGCGGCGCGGGCCGCGGCGGCCTGGGAGGTGGCGGCCTGGTTATTCAGCTGCTGCACCTGGGTCAGGGTCGCCGGCAGCGAGCCGTGGTACTCGCCGTTGAGATAGACGGCGAAGGCGATGGGGTCAGAGACATCGACCACCATGTTGCCCGAGACCGGCGCGCGCCAGGCTTCGCCGGCGGCCAGTTGGCGAGCGAAATAAACCACCGAGCCGTCGCCGTTGCGGACCACGATATTGGCCGGCTTGCGGGCCTGGATGGTGACGCCAGATGCGTTGGGCGCGGCGCCGTAGATGGCGCCCTTCGGATTGAAGGCGGCGCCGACGTTGATCTGCGGGCCGGGCGGCGTCGGATTGGCCTGGGCGGCCAGGGCGGCGGCCTGGGTCTCAGGATCGAGGCCGGGCGTGATGTAGGGGGCGGGCACGGTCTGGTCGGCGGGCGCCGGGAGCGGCGCTGAGACCGGGATGACGGCCAGGGGCTCGCCTTCCTTCCAGGTCGACGGCGTGTCTTCCAGCGCCGAGGAGGCGACGTGGTCGGCGGTGGTGATACGCTGGGTCACGTTCCAGGCCACCACGCCGGCGATCATCACGCCAACGACCGCCAGGATCCAGGGCGAGCGGCGCTTGACGTCTTCCAGTTCGGAGCCGACCGGCGCCTGGAGGCGCTCGGCGTTGTCGGGGTACTCGGCCTTGAAGCGGTCGGCGGCGGCCTCTTCGTCGAGGCCCAGCGCGCGGGCATAGGCGCGAACGTATCCGAGGGTAAAGGGCCGCGAGGGCAGCAGGCCCCAGGCGTTTTCCTCCAGGGCCTTCAGATAGTCGGCGCGGACGCGGGTGGCGTCGGCCAGTTGATCGAGCGTGCGCATCGAGGCGTCGCGCGCCGCGCGCAGGCCTTCGCCCAGGGTCGCGGCGTCGCTCAGCGATGCGGTGTGGAAATCCTCCCGCGCAGGAGAGGCGTAGGTCCCGGTTCCCGGAGTCTCGGACTCAGGATGCGTATCGAGCGGCGCCATAACGCTCGGTTCCCCCGTACTCATACTTGCGACCCCGCCCGCGACGAGGCCGTCACCGTCGCCGTTTCCGGCAATTTCTGGACCCTGTGGATAAACCATAGCCGTGTGCTCGAATCAACGTTTCGTTAAGGATTCGTCACACCGACACGTTCAACTTCCGGGCCAGAGACTCGATCTGGCTCCGCACCGATCCGGAAGAGCTGGTTAGAAGATTCGCCACGCCCCGGCGAGCCGCCTCGCGGTCGCAGGAGAGCACCATCCGCTTGACCGGCCCGACCCCCGCCGGCGGCGAGGACAGGCGGGTAAAACCAAGCGCGATCAAGGTCATGGCTTCCAGCGGCTTGCCGGCCATCTCGCCGCAGACCGAGACCGGGGTGCCGGTCTCCTGGGCCGCGGACTGGATCGCGGCCAGGCAGCGAAGCGCCGGGGGGCTCAGCGGATCGTACCGATCCGAGACGCGCGGGTTGGTCCGGTCGGCGGCAAATGTGTACTGAAACAGGTCGTTGGTCCCCACCGAGACGAAGTCGGTGAGCGGCAGGAGCGCGTCCAGGTGCCAGAGCAGCGAGGGCGCCTCGATCATCGCCCCGACTCTGAGCGTAGCGGGCAGCGGACGGCCGCGGCGCCGCGCCCAATCGACCTCGACATCGACCATGGCCCGGGCGGCGCGGAATTCGTCGACGGTGGCGATGAGGGGGAACATGACGCGCAGCTCGCGACCATGGGCCGCGGCCAGCAAAGCCCTTAATTGCAAGCGTAACAGTGCGGGCCGGTCGAGCCCCATGCGCACCGCGCGCCAGCCGAGCGCCGGGTTCTCCTCGCGCTCGATCTCGAGGTACGGCAGCACCTTGTCGCCGCCGAGATCGAGGGTGCGGAACGTCACCGGCTTGTCGCCGGCGGCGTCGAGCACGCGGCGGTAGAGATCGGTCTGGCGATCCAGCCGCGGCAGGTCCTCGGAGACCATGAACTGGAACTCGGTGCGGAACAGGCCGATGCCCTCGGCGCCGGTCATCTCCAGATTTTCGAGGTCCACCGCCAGTCCAGCGTTCATCAACAGGCTTATCCGCACCCCGTCGCGGGTGACGGCGTCGGTGCCCTTGAGGGCGTCGAACTCGGCCCGGGCGTGTTCGCGCACGGCCATGCGCGACTGGAAGCTTTCGATGGCAGCCGGGCGCGGGCGTAGGAAGGCCTCTCCGCTCTCGGCGTCGACGAAGACCATGTCGCCTTCGCTGAGCCGGTCGCGCAGGCCGGTGATGCGGCCGACGCACGGGATCTGCAGGGCGCGCGCCACGATGGCGGCGTGGTTGGCGGCGGAGCCCTCTTCCAGCAGCAGCCCCCGCAGCTTTTCGCGCGGGTACTCCAGCAGGTCGGCGGGGCCGAGGTTGCGGGCGATCAGGATGGCGTCGTCGGGCAGTTCGCGCTCGCCGGGGTTCTCGCCGGCCAGGATGCGCAGCAGCCGGTTGGCCAGGTCCTCTAGGTCGTGCAGGCGCTCGCGGATGTACGGATCGCGCGCCTGGGCGAAACGCGCGCGGTGCTCATTGCGGACGCGGTCGACGGCGGCCTCGGCGGTCAGGCCCGAGCGCACAGCCTCTTCCAGGTTGCGGTTCCAGCCCCGGTCCTGGGCGAACATGCGGTAGGTCTCGAGCACCTCGTAGGGCGCGCCGGCGAAACGCTCGTGCCCCTCCAGCATGGTGTCGATCTGGGTGCGCAGGCGGGTGACCGCCTCGTGCAGGCGGATCATCTCGGCGTCGGGGTCGTCCGACAGCATGCGGCCGGGCGCGACCGGCGCCTCGTGCAGCACAGCGCGACCCAGCGCCAGGCCGTCGGCGAAGGCGGCGCCCTTCAGCCGCTCGGGCCGGTGCGGCGCGATCTCGACATCGCGCAACTCGGCGGAGTCCAGCAACTCACCACCGGCCACCAGCTCGGCCAGCACCATGGCGATGATCTGGAGATCCTCGCCCTCCTCCTCGGAATAGACCCGCGCCGCCCGGTTCTGGACGACCAGCACCCCGATGGTGCGGCCGCCGCGCAGTAGCGGCACGCCCAGGAAGGCGTGGAACGGGTCTTCGCCGGTCTCGGGGCGGTAGGCGAAATTCGGATGCAGGGGCGCGTCGGACAGGTTCAGGGGCGCGGCGTTGCGGGCCACCTCGCCGACGAGGCCCTCGCCGGGCTTGAGGCGGGTCTGGTGCACGGCCTCGGGGTTCAGGCCTTCGGTGGCGAACAGCTCCAGCTCACCTGAGTCGCGGCGCAGGTAGATGGAGCAGACCTCCGCCACCATGGAGCGGGCGATGATGCGGACGGTGACGTTCAGGCGTTCCTGCGCCGGGCCGCTTTCCGCCATCGCCTCACGGATCTGGCGGAGCAGACTTCTCGGTCCTCGCGCGGCCAAACCTGAGATGGGCATCTAGGGCGAAGTCTCCGGCGCGGGTCGCGTCAGGGCTTCCTAATCGGCGGCGGAGATTCCGTCCAATGGTTGCGTAGCTTGCGGCGCTGAAATCGCGTGGCCAAGTGTGTCGGCCAAATATCTCAGGCCGACTATTTCACCGCGTACCACCAGTTGCCGCCGTAATCGCGGTCGACGGTCTGCTGGGACTGGAAGGCGAAGCCAACCTTGAGGACGGCGTCGGCGGGGTAGCCTGCCCGCAGCAGGATGCGCCGAAACTCGTCCTGCAGCTCCGTGTCGGCGGCGAGCATGTCGCGCTCGGCGTCGGTGGGGGTGGTGATCCAGAAGGCGAGGTTGAACGGGCTGAGGTCGACGGCGCCGATGTGGAAAACACCGGCAAGGGGAACGCGCTGGCGGGCCAGAGCCCGGATGGCCCCTTCAGCGGCCTGGATGGCCGGGGCCAGCGGTCCGGTCGAGGACGGCGGCAAGGTGGTGCTCGCCTGGCCCGGCGGCGGGGCGGGGCGGCGGCGGAACAGTGCCAGGATCAGCCACAGCGCCAGGATGCCGGCGAGGATCGCGCCCGCGATCTCCACGGGCGAGAGGTGTTCGACCTGGCTGACCGCCCAGGCGTTCACGCTGCTTCCAGTCCATAGGCCGCGTGTAGCGCCCGCACCGCCTCCTCGCCGCGGGCCGTCTCGACCAACACGCTGATCTTGATCTCCGAGGTGGCGATGGCCTGGATGGCGATGCCCTTGTCGGCCAGGGCCTGGAACATGGTCTGGGCGACGCCGGCGTGACTGCGCATGCCGACCCCGATGACCGAGACCTTGACCACATCGGTGTCGAGCCGGACGTCCTGGAAGCCGATGCCGGCCTGGGCCTCGCGCATCAGCTTTTCGGCGGCGGCGGCGTCGCGGCGGCCGACCGTGAACAGCATGTTGGTGGCGCCGGCGGTCATGGCCGGGGACTGGATGATCATGTCGACGTTGAGATTGGCGTCGGCCAACCTGGAGAAGATCTCGGCCGGGACGTCGCCGCGGTCGGGCACGCCCAGCAGCGTCACCTTGGCCTCGTCGCGGGAAAGCGCCACGCCGCTCACGATGCGTTGCTCCACGTCAGTCTCCTCGTCGCAGATCAGGGTGCCCTGGCCGGGCTCGGGCGGCTTTTCGTTGAAGCTGGACAGCACCCGCACCGGCACCTTGTAGGCCATGGCCAGCTCGATGGAGCGCGACTGCATGACTTTGGCGCCCATGGAGGCGAACTCGAGCATCTCCTCGTAGGCGATGCGCGGCAGCCGCCGGGCCTTGGGTTCGATGCGCGGGTCGGTGGTGTAGACCCCGTCGACGTCGGTGTAGATGTCGCAGGGCGCCGTGAGCGCCGCGGCGATGGCCACCGCCGAGGTGTCGGAGCCGCCTCGGCCCAATGTCGAGAGCCGCCCGTCGTGGGTCACGCCCTGGAAGCCCGGAACGATGGCGATCTCGCCGGTGTCGATGGCCGCGCCCAGCCGCTCGCCGGGGATGTCGACGATGCGCGCGCGCCCGTGTCTGTCGTCGGTGAGGATGGGGATCTGCCAGCCCAGCCAGGAGCGGGCGCGCAGGCCCATGTTGCGCAAGGTGATAGCCAGCAGGCCCGCGGTCACCTGCTCGCCGGAAGAGACGACCACGTCGTATTCGTCGTCGCTTGGCGGCGCGCCCTGGGCGGCGGAGCCCAGCACGTCGGCCCAGGCCACCAGCTCATTGGTCTTGCCGGCCATGGCCGAGACGATGACGGCCAGCTTCTTGCCGGCTTCGGCCTCGGCGGCGATGAGGTCGGCGGCGCGCCGGATGCGTTCCGGGGTCGCCATCGACGTCCCTCCGAACTTCATCACCAGACGGCTCATGCGCGATCGATCGCCCCACACGCGCTCTTGCAACACGGCGGAAGGCCGGTCATGTCGGAGGCGCAATGACCGCTTCTAATCAGCCGTCCGCCAAGGGGCTAGTCCCCCAGATCGCGACCGGGTCCAGCGTGGACCCCGAGGATGTCGCCCGCTTCGCCGCGCTGGCGGAAAAGTGGTGGGACCCGACCGGCGAATTCGCGCCGCTGCACAAGTTCAATCCGACGCGCCTCACCTTCATCCGGGACCAGGCCGCGGCGCGCTTCGACCGCGACCCGCGCACGCGCCGGCCGTTCGAGGGCCTGCGCCTGCTCGACATCGGCTGCGGCGGGGGCCTGCTCTCCGAACCCATGTGTCGGCTGGGATTCCAGGTCACCGGCGTGGACGCCTCGGAGCGCAACATCGGCACCGCCCGAGCTCACGCGGAACCGCAGGGGCTGGAAATCGACTACCGCTGCTCGACCGCCGAGGAGATGGAAGCGGCCGGCGGCGGGCCGTTCGACCTGGTGCTGAACATGGAAGTCATCGAGCACGTGGCCGACCCGGGCGACTACCTGCGCACCTGCGCGCGGCTGGTCGCACCTGGCGGCCTGATGATCGTGGCGACGCTGAACCGCACCCTGAAGGCCCTCGCGCTGGCCAAGATCGGCGCGGAATACGTGCTGCGCTGGGTGCCGGCGGGGACCCACGACTGGAACAAATTTCTCAAGCCCGAGGAAATCCGCGAGTTCCTGGTCGGCCAGACCTACGACATCGACGGCCCCTTCGGCGTCAGCTACGACCCGCTGGGCGGCAAGTGGGCGCTCTCCAGCGACGCCGACATCAACTACATGATGACGGTCGGCCGGCCCGCCTAGGCGTCCTTCGGCTTCAGCTGGTGCAGCAGGATGCTGTTGCCCTCGGTGTCCTTGATCACCGCCATGCGGCAGACCGGCGAATGGATCAGGTCGGAGAGGAACTCGACCCCCCGGCCCTTCAACGCCGCCATCGTCTCTTCGAGGTCATCGACTTCGAAGGCGATGGTGCCGCCGGCGCCGGTCGATGGCTTTCCGGGGGTGACCGTCTCGATCGCCAGGCAGCCGCCGCCGGGCAGGTCGAATTCGACCCAGGGACTGGCCGCCCCTTGCTTGGCCGGGCCGAGGCCCAGGGTCTCCTCGTAGAACTGCCGCGCCCGGGGCATGTCTTCCACCGGGTACATGGTGAAGGCGACTTTCTTGAACATGGCGGGCTCCTAGGCGGTCCTGGCCGCGGTCTTCGCGGCGCGGGCCTTGAGTTGACGGGCGGCGTCCTTGCCAACCCAGCGGGCCGAGGCGACCCCGGATGCAGACAGTCTCTCGGCCATCGCCAGGGCGGCGGCCTGCAACACCGGACTCTTGCGGGCGCCGATGCCGCGCAGCGCCCAGTTGACGGCCTTTTTCACGAAATTCCGGTCGTCGCCGGCCGCCTGTTCAATCAAGACCAGGCGCTCCAGGAACGGCGCGTCGGCGGCCTGCTTGTCATGCAGCGCGAGCGAGGCCAGCAGCGCAAACGCGGCGCGACGACCGTACTCGTCCTTGCGACCAGCCCACGCATCGACACGTCCAAAGGCGTGCGGCGTGCGGTCGAAAAGCACGAAACAGGCGGTGTCGCAGGTGGCCCAGTTGTCGAAATCGCGTGACCAGGCGTCCATCTGCGCCGGCGTCACCAGCCGGGGGTCGTCGACGTGGCAGGCCAGCATCCTGGCTTCGTAAACCCCGGAATCCCAGAGCGCCTGGGCCAGGGCGTGGTCCTTTCGGAACAGTTTCGCACTGGCCTGCACCTGCTTCATCGACATGCCGATGACCCGGTCGGCGGTGACGATGCGGAAGCGCGCTAGGCCCGCCCCGCCCGATCCATCGGCGCGGCTTTCCAGATCGGCGAGAGCGGCGGCAAGGCGGTCGGTCATCGCTCCCCCCCGGGAACTGGGCTAGTTCGCCTTGCGCTTGTCGACCGGCTTGGGCGGCAGGGGCGAGACGGGGACGCCGTCTTCCTTGAGCGCACGGACCTCGGCGGGCGTCGCCTCGCCGTAGATGTCGCGGTGCTCGCTGGTCCCGTCGTGGATGGCGCGGGCCTCGCGGGCGAAGGCGTCGCCGACATAGTCGAACTCGGCCTCGACGTGCTCGCGCACCTTGGCCATCGCCTCCAGCACCATGGTCTGCATCTCCGGGGACGGCCCAGGGGCGGCTTCGCGCTTTTTCGTGCCGGCCACGGCGGGCGCCATGATCGACTTGCGCACGGCCCTGGAGGCGCACATCGGGCATTCGACAAGACCCCGGGCGGCCTGGTCGTCGTAGCCATCCGAGCTGGGAAACCAGCCCTCGAATTCGTGCTCGTGCTCGCAGCGGAGCGCATAGCGGATCATGGGCCGACAAAGCCCCGTTCGTGCTGCAGCTGCGGGATGGCGGCGCGGGCGCGGGCCACCTGGGCGAGGTCGAGCGTCGCGTACAGCACCGCCGGATCCTCGTGGTCCAGACTGGCGATCACCTCGCCCCAGGGGGCGACGACGAGGCTGTGTCCCCAGGTGCTGCGGCCGTCGGCGTGCGGGCCGCCCTGCGCCGGCGCCATGACAAAGGCGCCGGTCTCGACGGCGCGGGCGCGCAGCATCAGCTCCCAGTGGGCCTTGCCGGTCGGCACGGTGAAGGCGGCGGGGACCGAAATCATGTCCGCGCCGGCTTGGGCGAGCGCCCGGAACAGATGGGCGAAGCGCACGTCGTAGCAGACCGTCAGGCCCAGCCCGCCCCAGGGCGTCTTCGCCACCACCGCCTTCTCGCCGGGACGGATGCTCTCGCTCTCGCGGTGGCGCTCCCCGGTGGGCAGGTCGACGTCGAAGACGTGCAGCTTGTCGTAGGTGGCGGCGATCTCGCCGTCCGGACTGATCAGGATGGAGCGGTTGGCGGCGCGGGGGTCGGTGGGATCCTCACCCTTGACGATGGCCGAGCCGATCAGCAGCCAGACACCGAGGTCGGCGGCCAGGTCGCGCAGGCCGTTGACGCAGCTGTCCTCATCCTGCCGCACCACCCGCGCCAGGCGCTTCTCGCGGCTGCGTTCGAGGATGTTGGTCCCCTCGGGCGTCAGGATCAGCTTGGCTCCGCCCTCGGCCGCCTCGCGGATCAGCGGCGCGGCGTGGGCCAGGGCGTCGGCCTGGTTGTCCGGGGTCCGCAGCTGGACCAGGCCGACCGCCAATGTCTCCGAGCGTGCGTCAGGCATTCAGAAGTTTGTCCAGTTCGCCGTTCAGGTCCAGCGCGTGCAGTTCGTCCGAACCGCCGATGGCTTTGTCGCCGATGAAGATCTGGGGGAAGGTCGCCCGCCCGGACCGCTCGCGCATTTCGGTGCGGAGGTCCTGATCCATGGTGGCGTCCTTTTGCTCGAAGGCGATGCCCTTGCGTTGCAGCAGGGCAAGCGCCCGGGTGCAGTAGGCGCAGAATTCGCGGGTGTAGATGGTGACAGGCTGCACTGAACTCTCCTGAAGGGGCCGAACCCTCCCTAACGATCATATAGCGATTGCCGCTCCCGATTTCAGCGGCGGCCGTCCTTCTCCGGCGCCACGAACCAGCGGCGCGCCATGATGAAGGTCAAGATCAGGCCGGTGGTGACCATCGCCGCGGACAGGATCATGGAGATGATGCCGACACGGTCGCCGCCCATCCACACCGATGCGCCCGAAGCCAGCAGGCTGGCCGCGCCGATCCAGCCCGCGAAGGCAGGGATACGTTTGGGCGGCCCTTCCGTGAGCGGCGGCTGACCCTCTGCCGGCGAGGTTGGTCCGGCGTCGTCGTTGCTCATGCTCAGCTTCCCTGGGTGCGCACGCGCGCCACCACCGCACAATCCACCGCCCGCGCCCCGCCCGCCAGCAAGGCCTTGGCGCAGGCCTCCAGCGTCGCGCCGGTGGTCATGACGTCATCTATCAGCAGGATGCGCCGGCCCTTCACATATTTGCGCCGCGCCTCGGGGACCTGGAAGGCGCCCTTCACATTACGTTCGCGGCCACGGCCGGACTTGCCGCCCTGGGTGTCGGTTCGGCGGGTGCGGATGAGCGCGTCGGGCAGGAATTCGAGATTGGCGGTCCTGGCCAGCGGCCGGGCGATCTCGGCGGCCTGGTTATAGCGGCGGCTGAGCAGGCGCATCGGGTGCAGGGGGACGGGGGCGATGGCGTCGGCCTCCTCGACCAGGTCCGCGGCGGCGCGTGCGATCCAGCGGGCGAACAGGCCGGCGTGCTCGGTGCGGTCGCCATGCTTGAAGCTCAGGATCATGTCGCGGGAGGCCTCGTCGTAGACGCAGGCCGCGCGGCCCCGCTCAAAGGTGAAGGGGTCGGACTGGCAGGCGGCGCAGCGGGATTTCGGATCGACTTCGAAGGGCATGCCGCAGCCGTCGCAGCGCGGCTTTTCGATGAACACGACCTTGGACCAGGCCTCGCTGGTCAGGCCTTCGCCCTGCGGACGCGGCCCGCCGTCGAAGGCGTGGGGCGGAAAGATCGCATCCGCGGCGCGGCCCACGAGGCTGCGCACGCGCGCGCCGGGTTTGAACGCGCTAAGAAGGTCACCGTCCGCGAACCAGTCCCGAAGCCCCATTGTCCTCAGCCCCGCCCCTTCTGTTCGACCGCGACCTGCATCGCCGCCGGCTGGACCGCGCCGCCGCCGCCATTACCGGCGCCGACTTCCTGCGCGTGCGCGCCGCCGCCGATCTGGTGGAGCGCCTCGAAGCCATAATGCGAAGCTTCCCGCTCGCCGTCGACCTCGGCGCGCGGGAAGGGGCGTTTGCGCGGGCCCTGAGGGACAGTCCGGCGGCGGCGCGCGTCGGCCTGCTGATCGAGACCGACCTGAGCAGCGCCATGGTGCGCGGCCGCCCGGGTCCGCGCCTGGTCGCCGACGAAGAACGCCTGCCGTTCGCACCGGAGAGCCTGGACCTGGTGGCCTCGACGCTGGCCCTGCACTGGACCAACGACCTGCCCGGCGTGCTCAGCCAGATCAAACGAGCCCTGAAGCCGGACGGCCTGTTCCTGGGCGCGATCCTGGGCGGCTCGACCCTCAATGAGCTGCGCTGGGCCCTGACCCAGGCGGAAATCGAGGTCACCGGCGGAGCTGGGCCGCGCGTTTCACCCTTCGCCGGCGCCTATGATGGGGCGTCCCTCCTCCAGCGCGCGGGCTTTGCCCTGCCCGTCACTGACACAGACATCGCCACGGTGCGCTACGAGCACCCCATGCGGCTGCTGCAGGACCTGCGCGCCATGGGCGAGACCAATGTGCTGATGGACCGGGCGCGCCGGCCGTTGTCGCGCAAGGTCTTGGCGCGGGTCTGCGAGCTCTACGCCGAGCGCTTCTCCGACCCGGACGGGCGGGTGCGGGCGACCTTCGAGATCGTGACCCTGACCGGCTGGGCGCCGCACGCCAGCCAGCAACAGCCGCTCAAGCCCGGATCAGCCAAGGTGCGGCTGGCGGACGTGCTGAAGACCAGGGAAATCGGGACGGGCGAAAAGCCCGGCTAGCCGGCCGAGACGATGGCGGCGGTGGCCTGGTTGAACTTGTTGGTGGCGTTCTGGGCGAACAGGGTCACCGCGCCCAGGATGATCAGGAACACGGTGGCCAGGATCAAGGCGTACTCGATCGCGGTGGCGCCGCTCTCGTCGCGCAGGAACCGGGTCAGAAACGGGCCCAATCGATCACGCCTTCTCACAACAGGTCGCGCAACCAGGCGACCAAGGGTTCGTCCGCGGGCGGCATGGGATAGTCCGAAAGCTTGTTCGGCTTCACCCACGCCAACGCCGAATGTTCCAGGGCCTGCACGGTCCCGGACCAACGGCGACACAGCCACAATGGCATCAACAGGTGAAATGAATCGTAAGCGTGTGAGGTAAACACGAAAGGGGCCAGGCACGCCTCGACGACGTCGATGCCCAGTTCTTCCTTCAGTTCGCGTATCAGGCACTGCTCGGGGCTTTCGCCCGGCTCGACCTTGCCGCCGGGGAATTCCCACAGCCCGGCCAGTTGCTTTCCCTCGGGCCGGCGCGCGATCAGCACCCGACCGTCGACATCGATGAGGGCGCAGGCGGCGACGAGAACGACCTTCTTCCCGGTCAACTCCGATAGTCCCCGTTGATCTCGATGTAGCCCTTGGTCAGGTCGCAGGTCCAAACCGTGGCCGAGCCGCGGCCGACGCCGACATCGACGGTGATCTCGAGCTCCGGCTTCTTCATGTAGGCGCTCATCTTGGCCTCGTCGTAGCCGGGGGCCACGCCCCCGTCGCGAGCGGCCCAGAGCGGGCCAAACTTCACCGACAGGTGGTCGCGGTCCAGCGGCTCCTCGGTCTTGCCCGCGGCCATGACCACCCGGCCCCAGTTGGCGTCCTCGCCGGCGATGGCGGTCTTCACCAGCGGGCTTTCGGCGATCGACTTGGCGATGCGGCGCGCCGACAGGGGCGACTGGGCGCCAGTGACGGTCACCTTGACGAATTTCGAGGCCCCCTCCCCATCGCGCACCAGCTGGTGGGCGAGGTCGAGCAGCACGGCTTCCAGCTTGTCGTTGAAGTCGGCCAGACGGCGGTCGCCGACCCGGCCGATGCGCGGGTTTCCTGCAGCCCCCGTCGCGAACAGGAGACAGGTGTCGTTGGTGGAGGTGTCGCCGTCGACGGTGACGCTGTTGAAGGTGGCGCGGATCTGCAGCCCCAGGATGGCGCGCAGCACGCTGGGCGAAATGGCCGCGTCGGTGACCACGAAGGCCAGCATGGTGGCCATGTCCGGCGCGATCATCCCCGAACCCTTGGCGATGCCGGCGATACGGACCGTCTTGCCCTCGATCTTCGCCGTGGCGTAGGCGCCCTTGGGGAAGGTGTCGGTGGTCATGATGGCCTTGGCCGCCATGGCCCAGCCGTCGGCGGTCATGGTCGCGTCCACGCCGGGAAGGGCGGCGGCGATCTTGTGGTCGTCCAGCACCACCCCGATGACCCCGGTCGAGGCCAGCATGACGTCGCGCTGGCGGCAGTCGAAGCGCTTGGCCGCCGCGCCCGCCGTGCGCCGGGCCGCGTCGGCTCCCGGCTTGCCG
>JGI24770J26754_10000266_pt1 | contig 36712 bp, 35 predicted proteins | sample LakOneMetagenome_FD_26754 | JGI IMG/M metagenome (IMG submission 26754) | reverse complement strand
AAATCAACGTTCGTTAACTGTCGGGCCGTTCCATTCCAGCAATAGCACAGTCAGGTCATCCGAAGGCGGATGACCTGACTCAAAGCGGCGGACGGCATCGCGTAGCGCGCAGGCAGCTGTTTTTATCCCGGCGGTCCCGCTTGACTGGAACGCTAACTGCAATCCGTTCAGGCCAAACATGGCGGATCCATCCCAAGCTTCTGTAAAGCCGTCGGTAAACAGACAAATCCGGTCGCCGGGGACCAGTTGCACCCGATCTGCCATGTAAGCATAGTCATCGGCTGCGCAGAGTGGCGGGCCCGATCGCGCGGTGTCAATGCGCGATAGCGAACCTTCTCTCAGAACGAGTGGTGCGTCGTGGCCAGCGCAAACATAGTCCAGGCAACCCGAATTCACGTCAAGTATGGCAATGAATGCGGTCACGAAAAGGTATTCGGAATTGTGCCGGTTCAATTCATTTTCGAGCTCGCGAACTGCCTGGCCGAGATCAGACTGTCGCCGTGTCAGTGTTCCGGTCAATGTTTTTGAAATGGCCATGAACAGACTGGCGGGCACCCCCTTGCCGGACACATCGCCGATCGCGAGACATAGGCGCTGTTCGTCAAGCATGAAGCAGTCGTAGTAGTCTCCCCCAACAGCGAGGGCCGGTTCAAGCAAAGCCGCAATCGCAAAACGCGTTTCACCTGCAAAAATCTCCTCTGGATCAGGCAACAACCCCATCTGGATGCGCCGCGCTGCATCCAGTTCTCCGGTCACGCGGGCTGTCTCCTCACGGGTGTTCTGCAACTGCAATTCTGCTTGTCTGCGCCGGGAATCGGCAGCCACGAGCGTATTGCCCAGCAACGAAATAAATACCGGACTCAACAGCAGCACTTGCGTACTGCCGTCAAACAGCCACTCGCCGACATAAAAGGCGAGGTAGCCGCCGGCCACGATGAGCAGGCCCATGACCACGAAGCTGAAGACAGCATAGCGTGGCCGGAGTATGGGAGTCCGGGTAATCAGGAACAGGCCGCCAAGCAGTAGCGTGGCCATCTCGACGTATGGCATCCAGTATGGGCGTTGCAGGGCATGGCCACTGAGCAGGCTTTCGATAACCTGAGCATGGATATCGATGCCGGGCAGACTTTCTCCGAGGGGGGCGACGATCCGGTCCTGAAGCCCCGTGCTGTTGAATCCGATAATGACGAAGCGGGACGCGAAGAGTTCGGGCGGGTGCACACCGGCCAGTACATCGGCCGCAGAAAGATAATAGTTCGAGGATGCCCGGCCGAAATGCAGCAGCAATTCACCGTTGGCTTGCGTCGGCAGTCGATAGTCGCCAATGCGAATCGCTGTCATGCCCTGCGGACCGCTTTCCGGTACTACCTGGCCGCCGTCGCCCAGTGCCAGCCGAACCATTTCGAGCGGCAGTGACAGAAACGGCAACTGGTTGACGAACGCAAGAGTCGGGACTTGCCGTAACACCCCGTGTTCGCTGTTTGATTGCAACACGCTCGGGCTGGCATTGATCATGCCTTCCCCTGCTGCGCTCATTTCCAGAATCCGTCGACTGGCGAGGGCGCCGGCATACTGGGGGATGGTTCGGCCGAGGGATGTATCCTGAATGATTTCAGGCAGTGGTCGTGCCGGCTGAGTCGAACCGGGTAGGGGTTTGCTCAAGCCAACTACCGCGAGCGCGGTTGGCGGACCCGCCAGGGCTGTGGCCAGCAATTGGTCAGGGTCAGGAAGCCCCGCCAGAATGTCGGGCGAGAGTCCGGGAATCCGTGCAGCGAGTAGTTCTGGGCTATAGCGATCTCGTTCCGAGAAAACGATGTCGATACCGAGGGCGAGTGGCTTTCCTGCTTGAATTCGGTCGACCAGCGTTGCCATGAGGTCGCGGGACCAGGGCCATTGGCCATATTGGACGAGACTTTGGCTATCGATGCCGACGACAATGACCGGTTCGCTTTCACGGAGCCTGGGCATCGTTCGCTGATATTGGTCAAACTGAGCTTCGCGAATGCTGAGCAACGGCGTCTGTTCAGTGAAATATAACAGGCCGGCGACGACGATCAGTAACAGAGCAGGGAATGTCCGGCCGCGTCCAGCCCGGATCAGGGCGAGGGTCAGTCCGGTCAGTCGTTTCACAGGGTAACGGTTAGCCCGTCGTAGGCGGAGATGATTTCAAGCGGGGCATGTCCACCACGGGTGATTTGCTCGAGGCGCCGCGTTTCGGTGGCGAGGCGAGCCAGTTGCCTGTCGTCATGGACCGGTTCGTGGTGGAAGAGGGCGAGCCGCTTGACACCGGCAGTCTGACACAGCTCGACACCGACAACGTTGCTGGAGTGTCCCCAGTCCGCCTTGACAGAAACGGCTTCGGCCAGCGAGTACATGGCATCGAACACGACCAGATCGGCCTTGTTGAAAAATTGGCTGAATTTTTCATGTTCGGCCGGGTTGTCCAGCGTGTGCTCGGAATCGGTTGAATAAACCACGGTCCGATCCAGACTCTCGAATCGGAAGCCGTAGGAATCACCTGCATGTCTCTGCAGTATGGGGGTGACGTTCAGTCCGGCAATATAACGGGTCTCGTCCGGTTTCATGAGATCGAATTCGATCATGGCGCCCGCTTGCGAATAATCAACCGGAAAGTTGGGTGCCTGCATCTGTTGGCGAATGGCCTGTTCCAGTGCTTGATGGCAACCATGGACGACGATGCAATTGCCCGGAATGTACATGGGGGCAAAATACGGGAAACCCATCAGGTGGTCCCAGTGCAGATGGGAGATGAAAATATGGTAAGTCTGCGGATTGGGGACGCCATAGCGGGCGATTTTGGCTTGTCCGAGCGGACGGGCGCCACTGCCCATGTCGCAGATGAAATGCGCCGTGTGGTCTGCAACAATCTCTACACACGCCGAGTTTCCGCCAAAGGTGCCAGTGACCGAAAACGGCAGATTGTCGACAAACTGGTCCAGTGCTTCCCGATTTTTGAACGTTTTTCCGTTTGCTGCAGTCAAAGCCGCAATGATTTTTTCGCGTATGTCACGGTGAGACAAGGAAACTGGCAGCGAACCGCGAGTTCCCCAAAAAACGACTTGCTTCATGATCCGAGAACTTTGCTGGCAGATTCGACGCTGGCGTAGCAGGGGACGATCAGGTTAAAGCGGCTGATTGCAAAGACTTCCTGAACCATGGGTTGCATCGCTGCGATGGCAAACGTGCCTTTTTGTGCCTTTGAGCGACGGGATGCCATCATCAAGACACGAAGGCCGGCGCTACTGATGTAATCGACACCGGAAAAATCAAGCAGGATGGGGGGGTGTCCCTGGGCGCAACGATCCAGTAGCGGATCGAGTGCTTTGGTGAACGCTTCGCTTGTCGTGTGGTCAATACGACCGCTGACGGAAACAATTAGTACACCGGCCTGTTCGCGGGTGGGAAGATTCATCATCGCGCAAGGGATTTGGGTATTTGGGTAAGAACCAAGTATGCCATGGCCCCCGGCGCACTCGGGTAAAATATTGCATGGATTCAAATCAGCAAGTCACGCAGCCGCTTTTCGGTCATCGCAAATTCTGGGCGCACCGTTTTGGTCCCGCTCCTTTCCTGCCCATGTCTCGCGCCGACATGGATGCGCTGGGCTGGGATTCGTGTGACATCATTCTGGTGACAGGCGACGCCTATATCGACCATCCCAGTTTTGGCATGGCCCTGATTGGTCGTCTGCTCGAAGCACAGGGCTTCCGCGTCGGCATTCTTTGTCAGCCGGACTGGAATTCTGCGGTCGACTTCAAAAAACTGGGAAAACCGAATCTTTTCTTTGGTGTCACCGCCGGCAACATGGACTCCATGGTCAATCGCTACACGGCAGACCGCAAGATCCGCTCCGACGATGCATATACGGCCAATGGGGAGCCGAACAAGCGGCCGGACCGGGCCGTGACGGTCTATGCCCAGCGTTGCCGCGAAGCCTACCCGGGCAGCGTCGTGATTGTCGGCTCGATTGAAGCCAGTCTGCGCCGCATTGCGCATTTTGATTACTGGTCGGACAAGGTTCGTCGATCGGTGTTGCCAGACTCCAAGGCCGACATGCTGTTCTTCGGCAATGCCGAGCGCGCCATCGTCGAATTTGCCCATCGGATTGCCAAGGGCGAGAAGGTCACCGAGATCCGCAATTTGCGCGGCACCGCCTTCATGGTGCCGACCGGTTGGCTGCCTTCGGATGATTGGGATGCGATGGATTCGACCTCGGTCGATACACCGGGCCCATTGGTCAAGCATGCCGATCCGTATGCCATGGATACCGGCACGTCATCGACCGCGGCGACGCCAACGCCCCCACCGGGCGAACACACGGTACGCATTGTCTCCCGTCAGGAACGGTTGGCAGGACTTCGTGACCGTCGCGCCCACACGGTTGTCCGGCTACCATCTTATGAGCAGGTCAAGGACGACCCGGTGCTTTACGCCCACGCCTCGCGTACCTTCCACCTTGAATCCAACCCCGGCAACGCGCGGGCGCTGGTTCAGGCGCATGGCGAACGCGATGTCTGGCTGAATCCGCCGCCGATTCCACTGACCACCGAAGAACTCGATGCGGTGTACGAATTGCCGTATGCCCGCCGGCCACACCCATCCTACGGCGACGCTAAGATTCCGGCTTGGGAAATGATCCGTTTCTCGGTCAATATCATGCGCGGCTGCTTTGGTGGCTGTACCTTCTGCTCAATTACCGAGCACGAAGGCCGCATCATCCAGAGTCGCTCCGAAGATTCGGTGATCCGCGAAATCGAGGACATGCGCGACAAGACGCCAGGCTTCACCGGCGTAGTCTCGGACCTCGGCGGGCCCACCGCCAACATGTTCCACCTGAAGTGCAAGGACGAGAAGATTGAGTCCGCCTGTCGCCGATTGTCCTGTGTCTATCCGGGCATCTGCGAGAACCTGAACACCGATCACAGCAAGCTGATTTCGCTGTATCGCAAGGCACGGGAACTCAAGGGCGTCAAAAAGGTGCTGATCGGTTCCGGGTTGCGCTACGACCTTGCTGTTCGCTCGCCGGAATACATCAAGGAGCTGGTGACGCACCACGTCGGGGGTTACCTCAAGATTGCCCCGGAACACACCGAAGAACGGCCGCTGTCCAAGATGATGAAGCCGGGCATCGGTTCCTACGACCGCTTCAAGCAGTTATTCGACCGATTCTCCCGTGAGGCGGGCAAGGAACAGTACCTGATCCCGTATTTCATTGCGGCACATCCGGGCACTGAAGACGAAGACATGCTGAACCTTGCACTTTGGCTGAAAAAGAATAATTTCCGCCTCGATCAGGTCCAGAATTTCATCCCGACGCCGATGGCGATGGCGACGACGATGTATCACAGCGAACGTAATCCGTTACGCAAGGTGACGCGTAGCAGCGAGATTGTCGGCACGGTTCGGAACGGTCGTCAGCGCAAGTTGCACAAGGCTTTCCTGCGTTACCACGACCCGGTTAACTGGCCGATGCTGCGTGAAGCGCTGAAAGAAATGGGGCGTTCAGACTTGATCGGCAATGGCAAGAAGCAGTTGATCCCCGCCTGGCAACCGGCCGGTGTTCCCGGCAAGTCCTACGGTCAACCGGAAAAAACCGCCCAAAGCCAAAAATCAGGTGCTACACCACGCGCCGGGCAACGCCCTGTCCGCCAGCCCGGGCAGCCGTTGTCTCGACCGGGCAAGCCGGCGACGCCACAGCGCAGTCGCCCATCGGGACGCAAACCTTAAATCGAAGTGTCGGAAGCACGTATGGAAAACACCACCACCACCTACCAAAAAATCGGCGGGGATGCCGTCGTTGGCAAACTCTGCGACCGCTTTTACGAATTGATGGACACCGTGCCCCAATTCCAGGGCATTCGCGCCATGCATCCGGCCAGTCTGGCGGGTTCCCGCGACAAGCTTTACATGTTCCTGTCCGGCTGGATGGGGGGGCCGGATTTGTTTGTTGAGAAGTTTGGCCATCCACGTTTGCGCGGACGGCACATGCCGTTTGAAATCGGTATCGCCGAACGGGATCAGTGGGTCGCCTGCATGGTTCTCGCCATGGAGGATGTCGGCATTGAAAAATCCTTGAGCAAGAAATTACTGGATAATTTCTTCCATACTGCTGATTTCATGCGAAATAAAGAAGGATAAGTGCTCGTGCGGTGATGTTGCGGCGCACCATCAGTGATAGAATCACGCCTTTGATTTTTCAGGCCTTCCCATGTCCGCTCGTCCGATTCGCAACATCGCCATCATCGCTCACGTTGACCACGGTAAAACCACCCTGGTTGACCAGCTGCTCCGCCAGTCCGGCACTTTCGCCGCTCACCAGCAACTGGTCGAGTGCGTCATGGACTCCAATGACCTGGAAAAAGAGCGTGGCATCACGATTCTGTCCAAGAATACGGCGGTCGAGTACGAAGGCGTTCATATCAACATCGTTGATACGCCGGGACACGCGGACTTCGGTGGTGAGGTCGAGCGCGTGCTGGGGATGGTGGATGGCGTGGTCCTGCTGGTCGATGCCGCTGAAGGCCCGATGCCACAAACCCGTTTCGTCACCAAGAAGGCGCTGGCCCTTGGCCTGCGCCCGATCGTTCTGGTCAACAAGGTTGACCGCGATGGCGCCGATCCTGATCAGGCTGTCAATCTGACGTTTGATCTGTTCGACAAGCTGGGTGCCAGCGACGAGCAACTGGATTTCCCCATTGTGTATGCATCCGGACTCAATGGCTGGGCCGCCATGGAACTGGATCAGCCGCGCGAAAACATGATTCCGCTGTTTGACACGATTCTTCGCCACGTGCCGGCGCCGGATACGGACATCGAAGCGCCGCTGCAGCTGCAGATTACCGCCCTTGATTACTCGTCCTACGTGGGCCGTATCGGTGTCGGCAAGATCAATCGCGGCAAGGTCAAGACCGGTCAGAACGTGCTGGTCATGTTCGGTACCGAAGAAGAAGCCGCCGAACACGAGCGCACCCCGATCAAGGCCAAGATTGGCCAGGTGTTTGGCTACAAGGGCCTGAACAAGATCGAGCTGGAAGAAGGCCACGCTGGCGACATCGTCCAGATCACCGGTATTGAAGACCTCGTGCTGGGCTGTACCGTGACCGATCCGGAACAGCCCGAATCACTGCCGCTGCTGAAGATCGACGAACCGACGCTGTCCATGCAGTTCATGGTCAACACCAGCCCGCTGGCCGGTACTGAAGGCAAGTTCGTGACCAGTCGCCAGATTCGCGATCGTCTGCACAAGGAACTGCTGACCAATATGGCCCTGCGCGTTCATGACACCGGTAACGGTGACGTGTTCGACGTTTCCGGTCGTGGCGAACTGCACCTCGGCATCCTGCTCGAAAACATGCGCCGCGAAGGCTATGAACTGGCTGTTGGCCGTCCGCGCGTCGTCAAGAAGACCATCAACGGCGTCGAGTGCGAGCCATATGAGTTGCTGACGGTTGACGTCGAAGAAGATACCCAGGGTGGCGTCATGGAAAGCCTTGGCCAACGCAAGGGCGACCTGACGGACATGGTGCCGGACGGCCGCGGTCGCGTCCGTATCGAATACCGTATTCCGGCGCGTGGTCTGATCGGCTTCCAGGGCGAGTTCATGAACTTGACCCGCGGTAACGGCCTGATGAGCCACGTTTTCGACGAATACGCGCCGGTCAAGGATGGCAGCGTGGCCGAACGTCGCAACGGCGTGCTGATCTCCCAGGATAACGGTGAAGCCGTTGCCTACGCACTGTGGAAGCTGCAGGATCGCGGCCGCATGTTCGTCGTGCCGGGCGACAAGCTGTACGAAGGCATGATCATTGGTATTCACAGCCGTGAAAATGACCTCGTGGTCAATCCGATCAAGGGCAAGCAGCTGACCAATGTCCGTGCCTCCGGTACCGACGAGGCCGTTCGCCTCGTGCCGGCTGTCCAGTTGAGCCTGGAAGCTGCCGTCGAGTTCATTGAAGAAGACGAACTGGTCGAACTGACGCCAAAGTCGATTCGTCTGCGCAAGCGTTACCTGACTGAAATCGAGCGCAAGCGTGCGGTTCGCGGTCTGTAATATGGCGTAAAAATTGCCGCCAGCTTTCTCATGTGCTGGCGTGAATAAGTACAAAGGCGACCTCTTGGGTCGCCTTTGTTACTTTAGGGGATCGTATGGTGCTGGTGGCGACCTTGTTGGCCGCTCAAATAGCCATTGCTCGGCCTGTTTCCGATTACTGCGGTCAACCGGAAATTATGTGACAAATTAAAAACTGATATGCGACCAGGAAGCGCAATTTTTGGCAGGCTAAAGCAAGCGGCTTTCTTTTATCCACCAGTCATCGACATGAAACGAACGACTTGGGGAGCATCCATCTGCTGTGTGAAGTCGTGGCCGAACGGCTTGATGCCCATGCTGTCGATAATCGCTTGCCGAAGTCCGGCGTTGTCGTCGCTGGCGCGAAGATTTGGCAGCAAATTGGACGCATCGTTTTGTCCGAGACATGGATAAAGCTCGCCTTTGGCCGTGATTCGTACCCGGTTGCAGGCATCGCAAAAATTGTGGCTATGCGGGGAAATGAATCCAATCCGCGATTCGCTGCCTGGTGTTCGCCAGTAACGTGCCGGTCCCCCCGAGTTTTCTGCGGATGGAATCAGTTCGAATTGCCGGGACAGAATCTGGCGCGTATCTTCCGACGAGATATAGGTGTTGTTGCGCCCCTGAATTTCGCCTAGCGGCATTTCCTCGATGAAGGAAATATCAAGCTCATGGGCAATTGCAAAACGCACCAGTTCGATAAATTCATCATCGTTGATGCCACGCATCATGACCGTGTTCAGTTTGGTTCGCTGAAAGCCGACGTTGCGAACTGCCGCGATGCCAACAAGCACCTTGGCCAGGTCGCCAATTCGGGTGATTTTCCTGAAGCGCTCTGGCTTCAGTGTGTCCAGGCTGATATTGATACGCTTGACGCCTGCAGCCTTCAAGGGCGCAGCAAACCGGTCAAGCTGGGAACCATTGGTGGTTAAAACCAGCGTATCAAGGCCGGAGAGGGCGCCCAATCGTTCAATGAGCCACATCGCATCTTTGCGAACCAGAGGCTCTCCACCGGTCACGCGGAGCTTGGTGACGCCAAGACTGACGAAAACTTCGGCAATGCGCAAACATTCTTCCAGGCTCATCACTTCGCTACGGGGAAGAAAGGTCATTTCCTCCGCCATGCAATAAGTACAGCGAAAATCACAGCGGTCGGTAATGGAAAGGCGAACGTAGGTAATGCGCCGACCGTACTTATCGAGAAGCGTGCCGTCAGCATGATTCAACCGGCCGGATGGGATAGTTGGTGTGAAATCAGCAAGACCAACTGGCGTCAGTTCTGGCCTAAGGGTTTCATTTTGCATGGCTGAGATTCAATGGCGACTGACAAGAGGGGGCGACTGTCTGGACGCCGATTATCGATGTCTGAACATTACTGAACAAGTAGAGAGATCAAAAATGGAAAAGTTTCTTGGCGTCAATAATCAATTGCCACGCAAGGTGCTTGCGTACGACTCAAATCAGAGTCTGAGATCTGTGCGGTATTGAAGAAATCACGATCAAATGGCGGTGACGCGATTCAGGAGCACAGCAAGTTCTGGATAAAACACCCTTGAATTGAGTTCGATGCGCCGCCCAATCCGGATGGTTTCGGCAACTTCACGTACTGCTGCAGATTGCTCCAAAAGAGAGGGGAAATTCCTGTTTGCGTCAACGAGGGTCAATATCTTGAACAATAGTCGTCCACAGGCGCAGTAGTAGGCTGGATCCAGGCGGACAAATAACGCACCGGAATCGCAAGCATCCAGATAAGCCGCAGCCGTCGTCGCAGTCGCCTCTAGGGCGCTGAGGTTGTCCTGCGTGAAATAGGACATCGCGCTACCTCTTTTTTCCATAATGTATCGCTAAGCTATTGGAAGCCGCGATGCGCGTCAGCGAATTATTTCACGGACAGGGGAAAATGCTTACGAATGCGTCGTGCCTTAGCAGCAGGATCGGCCCTGGAGTACGCTGCATCCGATGATGCTATCATTATCGGATATTGGAATACGTGGACATCCAAATGGACGGTTTTGAATGCTTTATTCATCACTGAAAAAGCAAAAAGCCCGGCCAATTGGGCTGGGCTTTTTGATGATTTCTGGCTCCCCGACCTGGGCTCGAACCAGGGACCTACGGATTAACAGTCCGGCGCTCTACCAACTGAGCTATCGAGGAACAGAGGCAATATTATAGGAGTAGAATCCCCTCTGGTCAAGCGTCTAGTGGTTTTCAAGAAGAAAAATATTGGTTTATGGATCCTAAATTAGTTTTTGCAAAAACACCGATTGGTGATGAGGCGGTACGTCAAAGTACGCGCGTCGTGCAGCGCAATTTGCGCATGGTATTGGTTCAGGTCGACGGAAAAATGAGCATTGAGGAATTAACCTCAAAAATCGGAAATCCGCGTCTGGTTGAATCTGCTTTGCGAGAGCTTGAAGAGGGGGGATTTATCGCGCCCACAGTAGAGGCTGTATCGGTTTGGGAGGAGAGCAAGAAGGCCGCGGCAGGGAGTTCTGAACAGTCAGATCATTCCGTTATGTCACAGTTTTCAACATTTGGACCGAAATCCCTTGCAAACGAGTCAACCAAAGGCGATGGCGTCGGACGTAATTTTTCTTCATTTGGCAAGCCGGCGCTTCATGCATCTTCTGCTAGCGAAAGTGAAGTATTTCAACCGAATAGTATTTTGGCGGATAAAAAACCAGATACCGACAATCGCCGACACAAGCCGCGGATAACTCGTGGGAACATGTTGACTTGGTTTTCTATCGGTCTGTTGACTGCCCTTGTATGTACGGTGTTCTTTTACCCGTATGAGCAGTTCAAGCCTGCGATTGAGTCATCTGCAACACGCTTGCTCAAGACTCCAGTGAAAATTGACCACGTCGGTATGGTTTTATTTCCAAGCCCACGTCTTAAATTGTCAGGGGTTCATATCGGAGAGTTATCGGATAGCACCATTGGGGAGATTCGGATCGCCTCTCCCATTTCCTTGCTGGGCAAAGGGCCGTATGAAATATCCCAGGCAAATGTGCTCGGCGCCGATATTCTGGCAAATCGCCTCATAGCATTACCCATGTTTACAGGTGAGGTGACGAATGATGCTGGTGTGCTAATTCGAAAAATCATCGTTGAACAATCCCGTGTAAGGCTAGGAGAGGACGTTGCGATGGCAGACCTCTACGGCGAGCTGGTTTTTCGTGCGGACGGTTCGATTGAAAAGGCTTCGTTTGAAACAGTTGATCGTACCTTGCTGATTGATGTACTGCCGGGGAGCGACGGAGTTGCGCTAAATATTGAAGGTAGGGCATGGCAGCCTGCAGGTACCCCGATTTCATTTGCATCCTTGCAAGCCAAGGGAAGTTTGCAGAAAGACAAATTGCTGATTCAGAACATCGACACCACGTTTCTCGGCGGCATTCTGCGGGGGAACTGGTCGCTCGAGTGGAGCAATGGTTTATCGATGGCTGGCGATGGAATATTGAGTCGACTCGATAGCCGCAAGGTCAGTAGTGCGTTCGCGCCATCATTGAAGATCGAAGGTGATATGAGCGGAACGATCAGGCTGCGCTCAATCGGTGGCGACTGGAATACCTTGTTGGGCAATGTTGAGGCCGTGCTGAATACCGAGATTACTCGTGGAGTGATTCATGGTGTCGACTTGGGCGAAGCCGCTCGGCGAAATGGCAATTCAGCCGTGCGTGCAGGTGCTACGAAATTCGACCGACTGCGCTCGGTTGTAAGCATCACGCCCAAACAGGTGGTTGTTCGTGATGTACATATGGATGCAGGAATGGTGACGGCCGTGGGTCAATTCGTTTCCGGGCGTGATGGACTGGTTGAAGGCAACATGACCGTTTCCCTGCAGACTTCCGTGTCAAGTCAGTATGCGCCTGTCCGAATCTTCGGCAGATTGCCTGATCTGAGCGCCGCGATTCGCAAATAAAAAAGGCGGAACCGAAGTTCCGCCCTAGGCTGATCATTGTCGATCTAATGACTAGGCTTTTGTAACCGACGCAATGGCCTTTGCCACGTAGTCAAGGTTCTTGGTATTCAGTGCGGCCAGACAGATGCGACCGGTCGAAACGGCATAGATTCCGAATTCCTCACGCATACGATCAACCTGGGCGGAGGTCAAGCCGGTATAGGAGAACATGCCGCGCTGTTGCGCAACGAAGGAAAAGTCCTGGGCTACGCCTTGTGCCTTGATGGCATCAACCAAGCCAGTGCGCATGGCGCGGATGCGGTCACGCATGCCGGCGAGTTCGGTTTCCCACATCTGGCGCAGTTCCGGTGAAGCCAGCACACCAGCAACCAAAGCACCGCCGTGTGTAGGCGGATTGGAGTAGTTGGTGCGAATAACGCGCTTTAACTGCGACATGACCCGAGCCGATTCATCCTTGCCGGCGGTAATGATGGAGAGCGCACCAACGCGCTCGCCATACAGCGAAAAGTTTTTGGAAAACGAGCTGGAAGCAAAAAATTGCAGGCCTGATACAGAGAAGGCGCGGACGGCAACCGCGTCAGCGTCGATACCATCAGCAAAGCCTTGGTAAGCCATGTCAAGGAAAGGAACCAGGCCACGATTCTGGCAGATTGCTACGATCTCGCCCCATTGTGCGTCGGACAGATCTGCACCCGTTGGGTTGTGGCAACAGGCGTGCAGAAGAATGATGGAACCTGCTGGCAGCCCGTTCAGGCATGCCTTCATGCCGTCGAAATTGACACCACGTGTTGCGGCATCATAGTAGGGGTAACTTTCGACCACGAAACCTGCTGATTCGAACAGGGCACGATGATTTTCCCAGGATGGGTCACTGATATAGACCTTGGCATCCGGGTTCAGGCGCTTCAGATAGTCGGCACCGATTTTCAAGGCGCCAGTGCCACCGAGCGCTTGGGCAGTAATGACCTGGCCCCCTGCAATAAGCGGAGACTCCTTGCCGAGCAGCAGATTTTGCACAGCCTGGTTGTAGGCGGGTGAGCCTTCGATCGGTTGGTAGCCGCGTGGCAGGGCAGCCTTGACGCGAGCATCTTCTGCAGCCTTGACGGCAGCCAGCAGGGGTATCTTGCCGTTGTCGTCGAAATAGACGCCAACCCCGAGGTTGACCTTGGTGGAGCGTGCATCGGCATTGAAAGCTTCGTTCAGACCGAGGATAGGATCGCGCGGGGCCATTTCTACCGCTGCGAAGATCGAAGATGACATAGGAACTCCGTGGAATAATACAAATAGTGTTCGCGCAGCCAATTTGCCCCGCGACGAAAAACCGAAGAATTCTAGCATGAGCGAAACCAACAAAATCATTCCGGTAGTGTGCTTTGATGGCAGCCCGTTTCGTTTGCATCAGCCATTTCCACCGGCTGGCGATCAACCTGTCGCGATTCAGGAGCTGGTCGAAGGTCTGAAGGATGGCTTGTCCTTTCAGACATTGCTTGGTGTCACCGGCTCGGGCAAGACATATACGATGGCCAATGTTATTGCGCGTACCGGCCGGCCGGCATTGGTGCTGGCGCCAAACAAGACACTGGCGGCGCAGCTCTATTCGGAATTCAAGGAGTTCTTTCCCGAGAACGCCGTTGAGTATTTTGTTTCCTACTATGATTACTACCAGCCCGAAGCATATGTGCCCTCGCGCGATCTTTTTATCGAAAAGGATAGTGCGATCAACGAACACATCGAACAGATGCGCCTATCGGCCACAAAAAGCCTGATCGAGCGCCGTGATGTGGTGATTGTCGCAACGGTTTCCTGCATCTACGGCATCGGCGATCGTGACGAATATCACAACATGATCCTGACCATGCGTGTCGGAGACAAGCTGGATCAGCGCAGCATTATCAAGCGCCTGAGTGATATGCAGTACGAGCGCAACGAGATGGATTTTCATCGCGGCACCTTCCGGGTGCGCGGCGACATCATTGATATATTTCCGGCAGAACATGCCGAACATGCAATTCGGGTGTCGTTATTTGATGATGAAGTTGAGGCATTACAGTTCTTCGATCCACTCACTGGCCATCTGTTGCACAAAGCATTGCGGTTTACCGTTTTTCCGGCGTCCCACTATGTGACGCCTCGCGCTACGGTGTTACGTGCCATTGAGGCAATCAAGGCAGAGTTAAGCGAGCGAATTGAATTCTTTACTCACAATAATCAGCTGGTCGAAGCCCAGCGGATTGAGCAGCGTACCCGCTTCGATCTGGAAATGCTGGATCAAATTGGTTTCTGCAAGGGTATCGAAAATTATTCCAGACACTTTTCCGGGAGGAAGGCCGGGGAGTCGCCACCGACGCTGATTGATTATCTGCCTGCCGATGCACTGATGTTCATTGATGAATCGCATGTGAGTATCGGGCAGGTAGGCGGGATGTACAAAGGCGACCGTTCACGCAAGGAAAATCTGGTCAATTATGGTTTTCGACTTCCGTCGGCTCTCGATAATCGGCCGTTGCAGTTCGACGAATTTGAGGCGCATCTGCGACAGACTATCTTTGTTTCGGCAACCCCCGCTGACTACGAGCAGCAGCATGCCGGTCGGGTTGTCGAGCAGGTGGCGCGCCCGACCGGATTGATCGACCCGGAAGTCATCGTTCGCCCTGCATCAACCCAGGTGGACGATCTGCTGGCGGAAATCGGCAAGCGGGTTTCCGTCGGGGAGCGCGTACTGGTCACGACCCTGACCAAGCGCATGTCGGAAGACTTGACCGATTTTCTTGCGGACAATGGTATCAAGGTACGTTATCTTCATTCGGATATCGACACTGTTGAGCGCGTTGAAATCATTCGGGATCTGCGACTCGGCGAGTTTGATGTTCTCGTGGGCATCAATCTGTTGCGAGAGGGATTGGATATTCCAGAGGTGTCATTGGTGGCGATCCTTGATGCAGACAAAGAGGGGTTTCTGCGCTCCGAACGGTCGCTTATTCAGACAATCGGACGCGCTGCACGCCATATCCATGGCACAGCGATCTTGTATGCTGATACGATTACAAGGTCCATGCAGCACGCGATAGCCGAAACAGGCAGGCGGCGTGAGAAGCAAATTGCCTTCAATCTGGCGCACGGAATCATTCCGCGGGGCGTGTCCAAAAAGATTAAGGACATCATCGATGGGGTTTATGATTCTGGAACGGTTCAGACAGAATTGAAGGCTGCGCAGCAACAGGTCGCATATGCAGCAATGGATGAGAAAGCAGTGGCCAGGGAAATCAAGCGACTCGAGAAGGCGATGCTGGAGTGTGCGAGAAACCTGGAATTCGAAAAAGCGGCGGCCGCCCGCGACGAACTGTTCCGTCTCAAGGAGCAGGTATTCGGTGCAGCGCGGCACGACCCCTACGGAGAGACAAAATGAGCTATCGCGTGCTACTTGTCTGCATGGGCAATATCTGCCGATCACCAACGGCAGAGGGTGTGTTCAGATACTTTATAAAAATCAATAACCTTGGTGACGAAGTTGAAGTAGATTCTGCCGGCACACATGGCTATCACGCGGGCGAAGCGCCCGATTCGCGGACTCAACGGGCGGCCGCAGCTCGCGGCTATAACCTATCCCAATTGAGGGCGCGCAAGGTGGCGCGCCAGGATCTTGATTACTTCGATCTGATTCTGGCCATGGACAAGAGTAATCTGGACAATCTGCGGCGCATGGCAACCCCGGAGCAGCAGGAACGACTGGGATTGTTCATGGATTACTCGAAGAATTTTGACGATGATGAAGTGCCTGATCCTTACTATGGGTTGGGTCATGGTTTTGATCTGGTTCTTGATATGGTCGAGGATGCATCGCTCGGCTTGGTCGACGAAATCAAAAAGAAGCTAGGGCGTTCCTGACCACCGATCAAAATAAAAGGGGCTTCCGCGGAAGCCCCTTTTTTAATGCGTTGTGACCAGTTTATTTGCTACCGGTTTCAACCAGGACCAATGGTTCATTTTCAGCCTGATCCGTCAATGCTTTTTGCTTGCGAGGGCGTCCCAGCTTGATCGGCGCTTCGGCGGGAGTAACTGCGACGGTTGTCGTGTTGGTCTGAACCAGCACCAGGCCGCTATCGGCGAGTGCCGAAGAGATGTCGATCGGTTTGGCCGCAGTAATTTCCGGCTGAATTTCTTCAATTTTTGGGCTGATTTCCGGGTTGACCGCAGAAATCTCCAATGGGGCCGGCTCAATGGTCAACGCTGGGGCAACGGGCTCAGGCACGGGCTCCGGAATCGCTGGCGCGATTTCGACCAATTCCTTCATCGGTGCAATTTCTGCAACCTGGGCAACTGCTTCAACAGCGGTGACGGGTTCAGATACAACGGCCGGAATGAGGACCACGACCGGCGCCTGTTCCGGCGACGAGCTAGCAGATTCCCGTCCAGACGTTTCAATCGACTGTTGTGGGGTGGAAGTCGTTTCGGATTCATTGCGGCGCTCACCGCGGCCACGACCACCGCGGCGACCACGACGGCGATTGCCTTGATCTTCGCCGCCATTCCCGTCGGTAGAATCGGCGCTCACCAGCGGGGTAATGCTTGCCGACTGATCAACGTTATTGGCTTGTTGGCTCAATTTGCTATCAACGGCTTCAACCTGGGGGCGCTCACCGCGGGGTTTGCGTTCACCGCGAGGACGACGTTCCTGGCGTTCGACATTGGTAACGTTCGGCTCGTCGGTCGGTGCTTTATCTGCATTACGCTCGTTGCGGTTCCCGCGTTCCTTGTTGCGATCACCACGCTCTTCTTCACGCTTGTTGCCATTTCGGCCGCCGCGGCGCCCATCGCGATCGCGACGGTTTTCATTGCGGCCTTCGCGGGGCTTTTTGGCGGGCTCTGGTGCTGCAATCGGTTCAACTGGCTTGGCTGGCGCCCTGAACCACGAGAAGATCTTCGAAAATAGACCCGGTTCTGGCTGGGAAGCGACGACCACAGGAGCCGCCGCTTTTTCCGGCATGATGGGTGCAGGCTGATCCGGTGAAATGCCTTTGATGGCGGCTTCCTGACGTGGCTTGACAACCTCTTGCTGGGTGGCCAGCTTGATAGCTTCTTCGAGCGGCATGTCCATCATCCGATAGGATGGCTCGCGTGGCTCGTCGTGGTTAAGGTCATCGTGGCGCAGGCGAGTGATGGTGTGTGCTGGTGTTTCCAGGTGAACATTTGGAATCAACAGGATAGTGACCTTGTGGCGTAACTCGATGGCCTGGATATCCGGGCGCTTTTCGTTGAGCAGGAAGGTGGCGACATCCACCGGAACCTGAACATGCACGGCGCCGGTGTTTTCCTTCATTGACTCCTCTTCGAGGATGCGCAGGATGTGCAGCGCAGCCGATTCGGCGGAGCGGATGTGGCCGGTGCCGGTACAGCGCGGACAGGGGATGTAACTGGTTTCAGCCAGAGCCGGGCGCAGGCGCTGGCGGGAGAGTTCCATCAGGCCGAAGCGGCTGATCTTGCCCATCTGAACGCGGGCGCGGTCGAAACGCAGGCCATCGCGCAGGCGGTTTTCAACGTCGCGTTGGTTCTTCTGGCTTTCCATGTCAATGAAGTCGATGACGATCAGGCCACCGAGGTCGCGCAAGCGCAACTGGCGGGCCAGTTCGTCAGCTGCTTCCTGATTGGTCTTGAGCGCGGTTTCCTCAATGTCGGAACCCTTGGTCGAACGACCCGAGTTCACGTCGACAGCAACCAGTGCTTCGGTGTGGTCGATGACGATGGCGCCGCCGGACGGCAGGTTGACCTGACGGGCGAAGGCGGTTTCGATCTGGTGTTCGATCTGGAAGCGCGAGAACAGCGGCACGTCGTCGCGATAGCGCTTGACGCGATTGACGTTGCCCGGCATGACCGTGCCCATGAAGGCGCGAGCTTGTTCGTAGACTTCGTCGGTATCGATCAGGATTTCGCCGATGTCCGGCTGGAAATAATCTCGGATGGCGCGAATGACCAGGCTGCCTTCCAGATAAATCAGGAAAGCGCCGCTCTGCTGTTGGGCAGCGCCGTCAATGGCGGTCCACAGTTGCAACAGATAGTTTAGGTCCCACTGCAGTTCTTCGGCCTGGCGGCCAATGGCTGCGGTACGGGCAATCAGGCTCATGCCGTTGGGCACTTCGAGCTGATCCATGACGTCACGCAGTTCGGCGCGCTCGTCGCCGTCGACGCGGCGGGAAACGCCGCCACCACGCGGGTTGTTCGGCATCAGAACAAGGTAACGGCCAGCCAGTGACACGTAGGTGGTCAGGGCGGCGCCCTTGTTGCCACGTTCGTCCTTGTCGACCTGGACGATCAGTTCCTGACCTTCCTTGAGTGCATCNTGGATTCTGGCACGTCCAGCTTCAGTGCCCGGCTGGAAAAAGGCACGGGAAACTTCCTTGAACGGAAGAAAGCCATGCCGGTCTGCACCGTAATCGACGAAGCAGGCTTCGAGCGATGGTTCGATGCGGGTGATAACACCCTTGTAAATGTTGCTTTTGCGTTGTTCCTTGGCGGCGGACTCAATGTCGAGATCAATCAGTTTCTGACCATCGACAATGGCGACACGGAGTTCTTCCGCCTGTGTCGCATTGAATAGCATGCGTTTCATTATTTTCGGGCTCCAGCGCACAGCAGCACGCTGCAACGAAACGCCCGGGCAGGCAGCGACAGTTTCAGTTTTCGGGTTGCGTCATAAATATGGTGGGCAAAGGCGATGGTGAAAGTGCTGATCAACAAACGGTCGCGTGTTTTTTATTGAAATGCGCGACCTGAAAATTCCTGCAACGGGCAATCCGTGCGTGCTTACAGTGGGCTTATCCATTAACATCACTACTTTTGGTGAGTGAACTTAACCAGTCGTTTTACGTTGGTCTGGCCTGGGCAGTTGGCACAGGTGAGACTTTCGAGCCTGCCGCCTGGCGGTCGCGCATTCAGCGCGAGGGCACAAACGGTCTGACGGTTCGGCATCTCTTGCAAACCGAGACGTAGAACGCAGGCAGTATATTAGAAAATGACCGGGGTAGGTAACAATTCAGTCACGCATGCCTTGATCGGCGAAGAGGAAGAAGGGCAGCGCCTGGACAACTTTTTGATCCGTCGCTGCAAGGGGGTTCCGAAGAGTCATATTTACCGGATTTTGCGTAGCGGTGAGGTGCGGGTAAATAGCGGTCGGGTTGATGCAACCTACCGTCTTTGCACCGGTGACAATGTGCGAATCCCACCAATCCGGATTGCCGAGCGACCTCAAAATGAAGTCGACGAGGTGGCGAAAGCGCGGGTTGATCTGCCGATCATTTACGAGGATGACGCCATGCTTGTCATCGACAAGCCGGAAGGCATTGCCGTGCATGGCGGTAGCGGGGTGAGCTTTGGCGTCATCGAGGCGCTACGCCGACAGCGACCCCAGGCCAAATTTCTGGAATTGGCGCATCGACTGGACCGGGAAACCTCAGGTGTCTTGCTTGTCGGGAAAAAGCGCCTGGCGCTGACCGCGTTGCACGACATGTTCCGGGAGCACGGTGCTGGTGCGGACAAGCGCTATCTGGTGCTGGTCAAAGGGCGCTGGATGAATCTGACCCAGCACGTCAAGCTTCCACTCCACAAGTATCTGACCGATGGCGGGGAGCGCCGCGTGACTGTGGATTCGCAAGGTAAAGCGTCGCATACGGTATTTCGCTTGCTGGCTCGATGGTCGGACATGAGCTTGCTCGAGGCGCAACTGAAAACCGGGCGGACCCATCAGATTCGNGTNCATTTGGCGCATCTTGGGTTNCCCATTCTGGGTGATGAAAAATACGGCGATTTCGCACTTAACAAGAGCCTCAAGCGTGNGGGNCTGAAGCGAATGGCGCTGCATGCTTGGCGGATGGCTTTTCGTCATCCGCTAACCGCTGCGTCTTTGGAATGTGTTGCGCCNCTGCCAGATAGCTTCGGTGGGTACATTGCTACGGTCAACCGGGAAAAAGACCCGGAATTCAAAGCCGAAAATCTGGATCAAATATTGAGCAATACATGAAATACGAATTGGTTGTGTTCGATTGGGATGGCACGCTGCTCGATTCGGCGGGGGCTATTGTTCGTGCGATCCAGTCATCGTGCCAGGATCTTGATTTGCCGATTCCGGATGATGCGCGAGCGCGACATGTCATCGGTCTCGGTTTGGCTGATGCGCTTCGACATGCGGTTCCTGAATTGAAGCCGGATAACTATCAGGCCATGATCGAGCGTTACCGCCACCATTACTTGGCGGGTGACCAAACGCTGAAATTGTTTGATGGCGTGCCGGAAATGTTGGACCGATTGGCTTCCGCCGGGCACGTGCTGGCAGTGGCGACAGGCAAAAGCCGCCTGGGGCTTGAGCGAGCGTTTGATCATTCCGGTTTGCGCCGCTTTTTCCAGGCATCACGTTGTGCCGACGAGTGTCACTCGAAGCCGCATCCGCAGATGCTTGAGGAGTTGATGGCAGAGTTCGGCGTGACTGCGGATACGACGGTGATGATCGGGGATACCTCCCATGATTTATTGATGGCGAGTAATGCGGGGGTCGATAGCCTGGCGGTGACCTATGGTGCCCATCCGCACGAGCATTTGCTGGCGTGCCGGCCGATTATTTGCCTGAATAGCATTAAAGAGCTTGATCAATGGTTACGGGATTTCGGCTGATTTGCCCCGCTGGTGAGGTTGCCGAGGCGGGGAAGGGTGTTCGATTTACGGTCAGCAGATATGGGCGAGAGATTCCCGCTTTTGTTATCCGCTTCCAGGGGCGCGTTCATGCCTACATAAACGAATGTGGCCATGTTCCCGCGGAACTCGACTGGCAGCCCGGCGAATTCTTCGATGATTCCAAGCTATACTTGATTTGCTCGATTCATGGCGCACTTTATGCTCCGGAGTCAGGTAGGTGCCTCGGAGGTCGCTGCCAGGGAAAAGGCTTGAGGCCCCTTAGGGTGCAAGAGATTGATGGACAGATTTTTTTAGAGCAAGAAACTAATCATGGATAACCCCCAAACTTCCAACAACGATTCCGCCTGGGAACGGAAAACCCTCGAAAAGCTGGTTTTTGCTGCACTTGATGAGCAGCGGGCCCGGCGACGCTGGGGAATCGCCTTTAAGGCACTCGGCTTTGTCTATCTGCTGGTCGTGCTATTTGCGGTAGTTGATTGGGGAAGCACTGCTGAACACCAGGAACGCCATACCGCAATGGTGAATCTGACTGGCGTCATCGAAGCCAAGGGTGAAGCCAATGCCGAGAATCTCGTTGCAGCGCTGAATAGCGCCTTTGACGAGAAGAATGTAGCAGGCGTCATTCTGCGCATTAATAGCCCAGGTGGCAGCCCGGTTCAAGCCGGAATCATCAATGACGAAATCCGTCGATTGCGTACCAAGTATCCGGACAAGCTGCTCTATGCGGTGGTTGAAGACATGTGCGCCTCGGGTGGTTATTTTGTGGCGGCTGCTGCGGACAAGATCTACGTCAACAAGGCCAGTATTGTGGGCTCCATTGGTGTTTTGATGGATGGCTTCGGCTTTACCGGGGTCATGGATAAAGTAGGGGTAGAGCGTCGCCTGCTGACGGCTGGTGACAACAAGGGATTTCTCGACCCGTTTTCGCCGCAAGCGCCTCAGCACAAGGCTCATGCGCAAACATTACTCAATGATATTCATCAACAGTTCATCGATGTGGTCAAAGCCGGCCGCGGCAATAGGCTGAAGGAAACGCCGGAAATGTTCTCCGGCCTGATGTGGACCGGCGCCCAAAGCGTTCAGATGGGTTTGGCGGACGACTTTGGTAGCGTGGACTCAGTCGCCCGGGATGTGATCAAGGCTGAAAAGGTGCTTGATTATTCAGTCAAGGACAACATCGCCGAGCGCTTTGCCAAACGCTTGGGCGCCAGCACGTTTGCTGGCTTCTGGAAGGGGTTTTCAGAAAGCGCCCAAGGGGTTCGTTTGAACTGATGCCTAGGCAAGGAGTAAAAAGACTGTCGGACGCCGCTCGATATCGGGTGGCGTTTGTTTTTTCCAGATCTGGATTGTTCGGGTAATTACCGATTCGGTGGCGAGCGTCAGGTCGGTGGCGACGGTCATTCTTGTGGCCGGCTGACATGCCATAAGAATGGCGTCGAACATGGTGCGATTTCGGTACGGCGTTTCGATGAAAAGCTGGGTTTGCTGACGCTTTCTTGACTCACTCTCCAAATCGCGGAGTGCCTTGGTTCGATCCGCTTCCTTGGTGGGCAGGTAGCCCTGAAAGGCAAATCTTTGACCATTCAACCCGGAAGCCATTAGCGCCAGTAGCAAGGACGATGGGCCAATCAGCGGTACCACGCGGATATTTTCTTTTTGGGCCAGCGCGACCAGATTCGCGCCTGGGTCGGCGATGGCGGGGCAGCCGGCCTCGGATAGCAAGCCGACGTCGTGACCAGCGCGCAACGGTTCCAGCAGGCGATCCAGGACGTTATCTTTGGTGTGCTCGTTCAATTCCTCAAGTTGCAAGGCTTGCAGCGGCGCATCTGTCCCGGCGGCCTTGAGGAATGCGCGCGCGGTCTTGGCTTGTTCGACGACAAAATGAGTAAGCGGTTTGATAACAGCAATGACGTTGTTCGGTAGCGAGTCCTGGGGGGGCGTAGGGCCAAGCGGTACGGGGATAAGGTAGAGGGTTCCCGCCATTAGATAACCGCCACACCTTGATTGCGCAACATGTCACACAGCGCAATCAGCGGAAGCCCGATGAGCGCATTGGGGTCATCGCCATGCATGCTGCGTAACAGCGCGATTCCCAGTCCTTCGGATTTGGCAGAGCCGGCACAGTTGTAGGCGGGCTCACGTCGTAGGTAGTTCTCAATTTCATGATCACGGAGTTGCCTGAAAGTGACCAGCGTCGGTACGCCACGAACTTCAGCCAAATTGGTTTTTGCGTTGAGTAAGCATAGGCCCGTAAAGAAATTAACGGTTTTCCCTGATAGCTCGCGTAGTTGTTGGACGGCACGTTCGTGGGTTTCTGGTTTTCCGAATATTTTGCCGTCGACCGTAGCAACTTGGTCGCTACCGATAATCAGGGCATTGGGGTGAAGTGCCACAACAGCTCTCGCCTTGGCTTCGGACAGTCTCAGTGCCATGTTTTCCGGGGGCTCCCCGGGCAGGGGGGTTTCGTCAGTTTGTGGATTGGCAACTTCAAAGGGAAGGCCGAGGCGGCCAAGTAGTTCGCGGCGGAACGGTGAGGTCGATGCAAGGATCAGATTTTGCGGCATGAAAGACTCTTTACAACAAAGCGTTGCGATGAATACTTGAAGCAGCACTTTGTTTTGACTTGGAAAGCCAAAAATAATATCATTCAATGTTTAAGTCGCAACAGGTCAAGATTGAAAAGGATTTCCGACGCTTTCGCATTTGCCAGAGATGGTCGTGTTCTTGAAGGAGCACTGGCTATTTCGAAACTCGATCGCCTGCATGATCTGCTGGTGGGTCAAGATGGTGAGGTTGCTTACCGTCTGCGGGGTTTCAAGGGTGATAGCGGCGAGCCGATGCTGCATCTGGAGGTTTCGGGCTTGCTCCCGCTAGCCTGTCAGCGCTGTCTGGAAGCGGTGCCTTTTGATCTTGAAGTCGATAGCTTGCTGGAACTTGTTCCTGCTGGTGCCGAATTGTCGCAAGACGAACTGGAAGACGACACCCGGGATTTCCTGCCGGTGGAGCGTGAACTGGATGTGGTCGAGTTGGTTGAGGATGAAATCCTCCTCGCCCTGCCAGTGGCGCCGCGGCACGAAAAATGTGGTTTACCTGGCGCGGCCGATGCTGGCGAACGGATCAATCCATTCGCGAAATTGTCCGGGCTACAAGGTAAGCCGAACTGATTTTTTTGGAGTAACAAAATGGCCGTTCAACAGAACAAAAAGTCCCCGTCCAAGCGTGGCATGCACCGTGCTCATGATTTCCTGACCGCGCCGCCGTTGGCTGTCGAGTCCACCACAGGTGAAGCACATTTGCGTCACCATATTTCCCCGGCTGGTTTTTACCGCGGTAAAAAAGTCGTCAAGGGTAAGGGCGAGTAATCGTTCAATGAAGGGCAGGCAGTTCTTTGTGAGCTGCCTGCCTTTTATTTTGCCATGACAACCCGCATTGCCATTGATTGCATGGGGGGTGACCACGGTCCGTCTGTGACGGTGCCTGCGGCCATTCAGTTTCTTGCGGAGCATCCGTCAGCTAATCTCGTCCTGGTCGGCCAGGAAGAAATCTTGCGGCCGTTGCTCGCTACCCATGCCAACGATTCCCGTATTCGTCTTGTTCACGCCTCAGAGATAGTTGGCATGGACGAGTCGCCTGCGCTCGCGTTGCGCAACAAGAAAGATTCTTCCATGCGTGTCGCCATCAATCAGGTCAAGAGTGGTGATGCGGATGCTTGTGTTTCTGCCGGCAACACGGGCGCCCTCATGGCAATATCCAGATTTGTGCTGAAGATGTTGCCGGGCATCGATAGGCCAGCGATTTGTGCACCGTTGCCGACTGTCAATGGCCATACCCACATGCTCGATCTGGGTGCCAATGTCGATTGTGGGCCGGAGCACTTGTTGCAGTTCGGAATCATGGGAGCAATGCTTGTCTCCGCCATGGAGCACAAGGATCAGCCTACCGTCGGTATTCTGAACATAGGTGAAGAAGACATAAAAGGAAACGATGTCGTCAAGGCTGCGGCTGGTTTGCTGCGAACATCTGGCCTGAATTTCATAGGCAATGTTGAAGGCGATGGCATCTACAAGGGCGATGCTGACGTGATCGTTTGCGATGGCTTTGTCGGAAATGTTGCACTAAAGACCTCCGAGGGGTTGGCCCAGATGTTGGCTTCCTCATTGCGTGGGGAATTCAAACGAAATTGGCTGACCAAAATTGCAGCGTTGATAGCGATATCGGTACTCAATAATTTTAAAAAGCGTTTTGATCACCGNCGTTACAACGGGGCTATCCTTCTCGGTCTAAAGGGNATTTCAGTCAAAAGTCATGGTTCNGCTGATGTCATGGCCTTCGGAAATGCGATTTCACGTGCTTATGATGCTGCCGAGAGTCGTGTTATCGAGCGTATTACCAGCCGGTTGGCTCAGATGACGCCGGTACCTGCCGTAGCCTTGGAGAGTGTCTGAATGTATGCACGAATTATTGGCACCGGTAGTTATCTTCCCGGTAATCCGGTTAGTAACAGCGATTTGGCAGCTCGTGGTATTGATACAAATGATGAATGGATCGTTAGTCGCACTGGAATTCGTAGCCGCCACCTTGCCGATCTTGGAACTACTTCAAGCGAATTGGGTTTCATTGCCGCTCAACGTGCTCTCGAAATGGCACGCGTCGCTGCCAATGATCTTGACCTGATTATCGTTGCAACATCCACGCCGGATTTTATTTTTCCAAGTACTGCCTGTCTGATTCAGGCAAAACTGGGTAATAAAGGTGCGGCGGCATTTGACGTGCAGGCCGTTTGCGCAGGTTTTACCTATGCGCTTGGTATTGCGGAAAAATTTGTTCGCTCGGGAAGCCACAAGAAAGTTCTGGTCATTGGCGCTGAAGTCTTTTCGCGAATTCTCGACTGGAATGATCGTGGAACCTGCGTCCTGTTTGGTGATGGTGCGGGTGCGGTAGTGATGGAAGCATCATTGGAGCCGGGCATATTGGCAACAGCGATGCATGCCGATGGAAGCCAAAATGGTATTTTGAATGTCCCCGGGCAAATTTGTGGTGGGCAGGTAACCGGAGATCCATTCTTGCGGATGGATGGACAGTCTGTTTTCAAGTTTGCTGTTCGTGTTCTCGCGGATATTGCTGAGGAGGTCTGCCAGATAGCAGGTTTANACACTGCTGAAATTGANTGGCTTATTCCACATCAGGCCAATATACGTATCATTGAGGCAACGGGTAAGAAACTCGGNATCGAACGTAATAAAGTNATCGTGACGGTTGATCGCCACGGCAATACATCTGCAGCCTCAGTACCGCTTGCATTGGATGAAGCGGTACGCGATGGTCGCATTCAACGAGGCCAGAAGGTGCTGGTTGANGGNGTTGGTGGTGGTTTTACGTGGGGCGCAGCCCTGCTTGAATTCTGAACCAGGGGACGAAACCATGTCTTTTGCATTCGTATTTCCAGGCCAAGGCTCTCAGAGTGTTGGCATGATGGCGGCCTATGGCGATTCTGCCGTGGTTCGCGAAACGTTTAATGAGGCTTCGTCCGCGCTTGGGGAAGATCTTTGGGCGATGGTTGCTGATGGACCGGCGGAGGCATTGACACAGACGGTGAATACGCAACCTGTCATGCTGACNGCGGGTGTCGCGGTGTGGCGCTTGTGGTGCGANAAAGGCGGGCGCATGCCTGCCATCGTCGCTGGACATAGTCTTGGTGAATATTCTGCGTTGGTTGTTGCCGGAGTTCTCGATTTCAAAGATGCGGTTCCGCTCGTTCGTTTACGTGCAGCAGCCATGCAGGCGGCAGTACCCCTTGGAACAGGTGCTATGGCTGCTATTCTCGGCCTGGATACTCCAGGCATTCTGGCTGCTTGTGTAGAGTCGGCGCAAGGCGAAGTGGTAGAGCCGGTTAATTTTAATGCCAATGGTCAAACGGTGATTGCCGGTCACAAGGCTGCGGTCGAGCGAGCAATGGAGGCCTGCAAGGCGCGTGGTGCCAAGATGGCCAAGGCGTTGCCGGTGTCGGCACCATTCCATTCATCACTGATTCGTCCGGCGGCTGAAAAGCTCGCAGAACGCCTGGCAGGGTTGAAGCTGAAATCTCCCGAAATTCCGGTAGTTAACAATGTGGATGTTGCTATTGAAACGGATCCAGGGCACATCAAAGATGCACTGATTCGTCAGGCCTATAATCCTGTTCGCTGGGTTGAAACCATCCAGAAAATGGCTGCAATTGGCGTGTCGACTGTAGCTGAATGTGGCCCCGGCAAAGTGCTGGCTGGGTTGACTAAGCGCTGCGCCGACGGCGTTGCCGGGTTGGCCTTGGCCGATGCCGCTGCCATCGAAAGCAATCTGGGCTTGGAGTAATCAATGCTGAATGAAAAAATCGCTTTGGTTACTGGCGCAACCCGTGGCATTGGCCGAGCAATTGCGCTTGAGTTAGGCAAGAAAGGTGCTACGGTAATAGGCACTGCAACTAGCGAGGATGGTGCAGCGAAGATTTCTGCCTATCTTTCAGAAACGGGTATTGCCGGAAAAGGTATTGCCCTGAACGTTTGCGATGTTGTTCAAACGGATGCGGTGTTGACAGATATCGCCAAGGAATTTGGTCCTGTCACGATCCTCGTTAATAATGCCGGCATAACCCGTGATAACCTGTCTATGCGGATGGGGGATGATGAATGGGATGCGGTAATCGATACTAATTTGAAGGCAGTTTTCCGCCTGTCACGAGGAGTGATGCGCGGAATGATGAAGGCGCGATTTGGGCGTGTAGTAAATATCACATCAGTAGTCGGTTATTCAGGTAACCCAGGACAGGCAAACTATTGTGCTGCCAAGGCTGGCGTTGCAGGTATGAGTCGCTCACTCGCTCGTGAACTCGGTAGCCGTAACATTACAGTCAACTGTGTTGCGCCAGGCTTTATTGCGACAGACATGACGCATGCGTTGACCGAAGAACAGAAGCAGGCCATGCTGGCGTCTATCCCGTTGGGACGCGCTGGTACGCCAGAAGATATTGCCGGCGCTGTCGGTTTCCTAGTATCCCCGGCTGCTGCATATGTCACAGGCACAACAGTGCATGTGAATGGCGGCATGTTTATGGATTGATTTCCTGAAGCCTCGGCTTTTGGTAAACTAATAATGTTTTTTTTCGTACCCCTGAGGGGAAGGAGTTTTTCTAATGGATAACATCGTAGAGCGCGTCAAGAAGATCGTCGCCGAACAACTGGGCGTGAACGAAGCGGACATCAAGAATGAGTCCTCCTTTGTGGACGATCTGGGCGCGGATTCCCTGGATACCGTTGAACTGGTCATGGCACTGGAAGAGGAATTTGAGTGTGAAATTCCTGACGACCAGGCTGAGAAAATCACCACGGTCCAGCAGGCTGTCGATTTCATCCTCGCCAACAAGAAGTAATCCAATTCTGGTTGACCCAGGCAAGGCCGGCCCCCATGGCCGGCCTTGCTACATTTGCTTTCGGAGTGCACCTTGGCACGTCGCAGAGTCGTAATTACCGGTTTGGGCATTGTTAGCCCAGTCGGAAACACCGTCGAAGAAGCTTGGCAGAATATTCTGGCAGGTAAGTCCGGTATTTCAGCTGTCACTAAGTTTGATACTTCAACATTTCCGGTCCAGTTTGCCGGTGAAGTCAAGAACTTCGACATTACCCAATATATTTCCGCAAAGGATGCGCGCCGTATGGATGACTTTATCCATTTCGGACTTGCGGCGGGCATTCAGGCTGTGCGTGATGCTGGCTTGGACAACGAAGGTACCGCAGATCCTGAACGGGTAGGCGTAGCGATCGGCTCCGGTATTGGTGGGCTGCCCTTGATCGAAGCAACCAAGGACGAGTACTCCGCGGGCGGTGTACGCAAGGTTTCCCCGTTCTTTGTTCCAGGTTCGATCATTAACATGATCTCTGGCAATCTGTCGATTGAGTTTGGCTTCAAGGGACCGAATATCGCTTTGGTTTCTGCCTGCACCACCGGTACACATTCGATCGGCGATGCTGCCCGTATTATTGAATATGGTGATGCGGATGTCATGGTGGCCGGTGGTGCTGAATCGACAGTTTCTCCATTGGGTATGGGCGGATTTTGTGCTGCCCGGGCCTTGTCCACCCGCAACGACGATCCTGCCACGGCCAGTCGGCCTTGGGATAAGGATCGAGACGGCTTTGTACTTGGTGAGGGTGCCGGCGTCATGGTCCTTGAAGAGTACGAACACGCAAAGGCTCGGGGCGCGAAGATTTATGCTGAGCTGATTGGATTCGGGATGAGTGGTGACGCTTACCATATCACAGCACCCAATACAGATGGCCCGCGTCGCTCAATGCTTAATGCCTTGAAGAATGCCGGAGTTGCACCCTCAGAGGTTCAGTACCTGAATGCCCATGGAACTTCTACGCCTCTTGGTGACAAGAACGAAACCGATGCAGTCAAGCAAGCCTTTGGTGATGCAGCTTATAAACTAGTAGTGAACTCGACCAAATCAATGACTGGGCATCTGCTCGGTGGAGCAGGTGGTATCGAGTCATTGTTTACGGTGCTGGCTATTCATAACCAGATTTCCCCCCCCACTATCAATATCTTTAATCAAGATCCCGAATGTGATCTTGACTATTGTGCGAATGTGGCTCGGTCAATGAATATTGAGGTGGCGCTGAAGAATAATTTCGGTTTCGGCGGAACCAATGGTTCGCTAGTATTCAAGCGCATCTAGGCTAAGTATCTTAGTATTTCTAAGTAGCCAGCTGAGAGAACGGTGCAGTTTCCGGTAGTTATCGGGCTGCGCCGTTCGCGCATATCGGATGTTGTGATACTGATACTCGCAATTTTGGGAACTCTGTCCATTTTTTATTTTTCAAGGACGCTACTAATTCAAAGTGGAATGTTATTTGTAACGTGGTTTTTTGCATTTCTGGCATGGATTAATCTAGCCCCATATTTTCCAGCGATTCGGCTTGAGCGTAATGGACATATATTTGCAACTAGTAAAGAAGGCGTGGGTTTTTCACAAGTTACAATGCAACCGTACTCGTTAGTTCATTCTTGGCTAACCATTGTTCGCCTAAAGACAGAACTTGGTCACATTCGAACGCTGGTTATTACGGGCGACAGCATAACGAATACAGAATTCAGGTATCTGCGGATGTTTCTTCGTTGGAAAGCTGAATTCAACGCGCCGGGCGACGACGTCTAAGAACCGTATTCTTCGCCTTATTAGCTGTTTCTGGGTAATCTCTTGAAAAATGGAGCCCACGGCTTTCCTTTCGCTGCATGGCACATCGAACAATCAAATCTGCCGTCGCGACTAGGTTGCGAAGTTCAATCAGATCATGACTTACTCTGAAGTTCGCATAGAACTCGTCAATCTCACGCTTTAGCAAGGCTATGCGATGACCCGCTCGCATTAGGCGTTTGGTTGTGCGAACGATGCCAACATAATCCCACATGAAGCGTCGAAGTTCATCCCAGTTGTGAGAGATTACAACCTCTTCGTCAGCGTCTGTAACCCGGCTTTCATCCCAGAGCGGTAACAGGGGAAGCGTTAAATTTTTTTTGGCTAAAATGTCGTTGACTGCAGCTTCTGCGAAAACCAAGCATTCCAACAAGGAGTTTGATGCAAGACGGTTAGCGCCATGAAGCCCTGTGCATGAGGCTTCGCCAGCTACGTAGAGCCCTGCAACGTCGGTTCGTCCGTTCAAGTCGCTAACAACTCCCCCGCACGTGTAGTGCGCCGCAGGTACGACGGGTATCGGAGCTTGGGTAATGTCAATGCCGAGTTCCAAACATCGTGCGTAAATGTTCGGGAAATGATTCCGGATAAATGCTTCACCCTTGTGCGAAATATCGAGAAAAACGCAATCCAGACCTCGCTTCTTCATTTCGAAGTCTATGGCGCGAGCGACAATATCTCGCGGGGCTAATTCTGCACGGTCATCATGTTCCGGCATGAATCGGGTACCATCCTGTAGCCGGAGAATCCCGCCTTCTCCGCGAACCGCCTCCGAAATCAGGAATGATTTTGCCTGTGGATGATACAGGCACGTTGGATGAAATTGGATGAACTCCATGTTGGAGATGCGGCAGCCAGCCCGATAGGCCATAGCGATTCCATCACCAGTAGAAGTGTCCGGATTTGTCGTGTAGAGATAGACTTTTCCCGCACCGCCTGTGGCCAAAAGCGTGTTGGCTGCCCCAATTGTCACAACTTCACCGTCTTGAGTATTTAGGATATATGCTCCAAAACAGCGCATTTCTCCAGTTCCCAATTTGTCGCCAGTAATTAGGTCTATTGCAATGTGGTCTTCGAGAACGGTAATGTTTGGGTTTGCACGAACTTTTCGGGTTAGCGTATCCTGAACCGCAGACCCCGTAGCGTCTGCTACATGAATGACTCTGCGCGCACTGTGCCCACCTTCTCGAGTTAGGTGATATCCGATATCATCTTTTGTAAATGGGACACCTTGTTCTATGAGCCATTCAATTGCACGTCGTCCATTTTCCACGACAAAACGGGTTGCTTTTTCATCGTTCAGCCATGCGCCAGCTACAAGAGTGTCATGAATGTGCGCTTCAATTGAATCGCTGCTATCGAGGACTGCAGCAATCCCGCCCTGCGCCCAACCGGATGCGGAGTCTTCAAGCCCGCGTTTGCTGACCAAGGCGACTTTGCATTGCGATGCAAGTCGCAATGCGGCAGATTGGCCCGCGAGCCCGCTACCAATGATAAGGACATCAAATTTCTGCACGCTGTTCTCTGAGGATAGTTTTCCGACAAATATAGCACGCGCAAAACCATAAATCCGGTTACAGAAAGTCACAAATAGGGATAAATACCTACCCGCTTCATGAAAACTGCTGCGCTATACTGCGCTTATAACAGATAGACATGTACAACTCCCAGGGAAAACAACAACCATGAGTGAGCGCGAGATCGATCAAGTACTGGTCGAGCGGGCGCAAGGCGGAGATAAGCGCGCCTTCGACCAGTTGGTGAGCAAGTACCAGCGTAAGTTGGGGCGTTTGTTATCGCGTTTTGTGCGTGATCCAGCAGAAGTTGAGGATGTTTCTCAGGAGGCGTTCATAAAAGCTTATCGAGCTTTGCCATCCTTTCGCGGAGATAGTGCTTTCTATACTTGGCTATATCGAATTGGTATCAATACCGCCAAAAATTATCTCGTTTCTCAAGGACGGCGAGCACCGACAACCACCGAATTTGATACGGATGAGGCTGAAACGTTTGAAGACGCAACGCAGTTGAGGGATATCAATACACCGGAAAGCCTTCTCCTGACCAAACAAATTGGTGAAACAATTAACGGTGCCATGGATGCTTTGCCCGAAGAGCTGAGGGCAGCGATTGTGTTGCGTGAAATAGATGGAATGTCCTATGAAGAAATTGCAGTGATTATGGATTGCCCAATAGGCACGGTCAGGTCAAGAATTTTCCGTGCTCGCGAAGCCGTCGCGGCAAAACTGCGCCCGTTGCTCGATACTGCAGCTGATAAGCGGTGGTAACTATGTACATCGAACAAACGACGATTCATGCAGTTGTACGGTCGCTGGAGGGAAGAAATGCCGTCGTTGAAACGGAGCAGGGCGGGTGTGGTCGTTGCCACGAGAAAGGCGGATGCGGTGGCCAGCAATTGACGCAGATGTTCTGTAATGGAAAGAAGACATTCCAAGTAGATAATACTATTGGTGCTGCCGTTGGGGACCGAGTAACCATCGCCGTTGCGCCTGGTAGTGTTCGACGGACTGCAAATTTGGCCTATGTGCTTCCGTTAATTGCAACAATTGTCGGTGCAGCTTTAGGCGCTTCGTTCGGTGGCGATCTTTCAGCAATAATGGGGGGGGCGGTTGCTTTGATCATTTCCTTTCTTTATGTAATTTTTCGCTCCCAAGGTGATACTGGAAATTTTTCGGGGCGCCCCCATATTATTTCCCGGTAATTGTCAGATTATGAGGTTAAATCGTCTATGAACAGGCTGATGGTCCTTGCATTCGCGTTGCTATTCAGCGCGTTAGCCATGGCTGAAGGGCGCAGTTTGCCGGATTTTTCGGAGTTGGCTGAAAGGCAGGGGCCGGCTGTCGTTAATATCAGTACAACGCAGGTTATTCGTGGGCAAGCTCAAATGGCACCGTTCCCATTTGATGAGAGTGACCCGGCATTCGAGTTTTTTAAGCGTTTTATCCCCAGACTCCCTGGTGGTTTGGTTCCGCGTGATCTTGAGAATAAATCATTGGGATCGGGATTTATTACGAGTGGGGATGGCTACATTTTGACGAATGCCCATGTCGTAGATGGCGCTGATGAAGTTACGGTACGACTTACCGACAAGAGAGAGTTCAAGGCGAAAATTATTGGTACAGACAGACGTACGGATGTCGCATTGATAAAGATCGAGGCAACTGGGCTTCCTGTCGTCAAACTCGGAGATCCGGCACAACTTAAAGTGGGTGAATGGGTTGTAGCAATCGGTTCTCCATTCGGTTTCGACAACTCTGTGACTGCCGGAATAGTCTCTGCCAAAGGGCGTTCATTGCCACAAGAAAGTTATGTTCCATTTATTCAGACCGATGTTGCCATAAATCCAGGCAACTCTGGTGGCCCGCTATTCAATATGCGGGGAGAGGTGGTTGGTATCAATTCCCAGATATATAGCCGTAGCGGTGGTTATATGGGCTTGTCTTTTGCCATCCCGATCGACGTCGCTATGGAAATACAGAACCAACTGCGAGCCTCAGGTAAAGTTAGTCGCGGTCGACTTGGCGTAGTGATCCAGGAGGTTAGTAAGGAGTTGGCAGAGTCTCTCGGGTTATCCAAACCCTTGGGTGCGGTCGTGACTTCTGTTGAAAAGGGCAGCCCTGCTGATAAGGCGGGTATCGAGGCAGGTGACGTAATTCTCAAATTTGATGGGAAGGCGATTGCTAATTCGGCTGATCTTCCTCGCATAGTGAGTGCTACGAAACCCGGAGGCCGTTCTGTTACGCAACTTTGGCGTAAAGGGACCATCAAGGAAATCAGCGTTATTGTCGGTGAGGTGTCTGATGAGAAACCCACAACGCTGAAGCCGCAACGCAGTTCAAAAGCCCCTGAAAAAATCGCCAATCCGATAGGTCTGGTGGTCAGCGAGCTTACGAATGAGCAAAAGCGCGAGTTGAGAATAAATTCAGGATTGCTGATCGAAGCGATTCGAGGTTCAGGACAGCGCTCCGACCTCCGTGCAGGAGACGTGATAATTGCCTTGATCAACAAGGGGGGGGCTACGGAGATCAAGACGGTTGACCAGTTCAATAAGCTCTTGGCTCCATTCGATAAAGGCAATAACGTGACGCTCCTGATTCGGCGTGGCGACATGCAAACCTTTATTACTGTTAAGGTTTTGAATGGTAATTGAACTCCGGCTGATGAGTCGTGGCTACTGTCATCTGTGCCATGACATGGAAGAAGGTTTGGTGCCGCTAGTTGAAGAGTTGGGCGCTACGCTAACAGTGCTTGATGTTGATGTGGACCCAGCGCTTGAGGCTAGATTTGATGAACTAGTCCCGGTCTTGCTGCACGGAGAGAGCGAGCTATGTCACTACTTTTTGGATGAAGCCAAAATCCGTGAGTATTTTGCCGGATTCCGCTAGAATTCAGGGTCTTCTGAAAAGGGAAGGGCGCCGGATAGCGCCCTTTTTTACTGGTACCAATGGATCATATAAGAAACTTCTCGATCATCGCGCACATTGATCACGGCAAGTCGACGCTGGCCGACCGCATTATTCATCTTTGTGGTGGCTTGTCTGATCGCGAGATGGAAGCGCAGGTACTCGATTCGATGGATATCGAGCGAGAGCGCGGAATTACGATCAAAGCGCAGACGGCAGCGCTAGATTACAAGGCCCGCGATGGCAAGGTGTATAACCTGAATCTTATCGATACACCGGGACACGTTGATTTTTCCTATGAGGTATCCCGATCACTTTCAGCTTGTGAAGGTGCGTTGCTCGTTGTAGATGCCTCACAGGGTGTCGAAGCACAGACGGTAGCCAACTGCTATACGGCGCTTGAGCTTAATGTCGAGGTAGTACCCGTATTAAACAAGATTGATCTGCCTTCGGCTGATCCAGAAAATGCACGTCAGGAAATTGAGGACGTAATTGGCATTGATGCTTCTGAAGCAGTGCTTGCGTCAGCTAAAACAGGCCTAGGTGTACAAGATATTCTGGAGGCAGTTGTGGCACGGATCCCTCCACCCAAGGGGGATCCGAATGCACCGCTCAAGGCATTGATCATCGACTCATGGTTCGACAATTACGTTGGTGTCGTCATGTTGGTGCGTGTCATGGACGGCGTCTTGAAACCCAAGGACAAATTGTTCTTCATGGCCACCGGTGCTCAGCAGTTGTGCGAGCAGGTTGGGGTTTTCGCTCCTAAGTCTGAGTCACGAGAGATGTTGCGAGCAGGGGAGGTAGGGTTCGTTATTTCCGGCATCAAGGAACTGAAAGCAGCCAAAGTGGGCGATACGATTACCACTATGGATCGCAAAGCATCGGAGGCGTTACCTGGCTTCAAGGAAATAAAGCCTCAGGTTTTTGCCGGCTTGTACCCCGTAGAGTCAAATCAGTACGACTCACTGCGTGAATCGCTTGAAAAGCTCAAGTTAAATGATTCATCTCTACAATATGAGCCAGAAGTATCCCAAGCTCTCGGTTTTGGCTTTCGTTGTGGGTTTCTTGGACTTCTGCATATGGAGATCGTTCAGGAACGCCTGGAGCGCGAGTTCGATCAGGACCTGATCACAACGGCGCCAACGGTGGTGTATCAGGTTGTCATGCGCGATGGTAGCGTTGTTGATGTGGAAAACCCCGCCAAGCTGCCAGATGTCACGAAAATGGAAGAGGTACGAGAGCCAATCATTACGGCGACCATCTTTGTGCCGCAGGACTACTTGGGCAATGTCATTACCTTATGCAATCAAAAGCGTGGCAATCAGATTGACATGCATTACCACGGCCGCCAGGTAAAGCTGGTCTATGAAATGCCGATGGCTGAAGTGGTGATGGATTTTTTCGACAAGTTGAAATCTTGTTCGAAAGGCTATGCATCGCTTGATTATGATTTCAAGGAATACCGTGCCGCTGATGTGGTCAAATTGGATATCCTGATCAATAGTGAAAAGGTTGATGCGTTGTCGCTGATCGTGCACCGTGCCAATGCGCAATATCGTGGTCGCGAACTGGCAAGCAAGATGCGCGAATTGATACCACGTCAAATGTACGATGTGGCAATTCAGGCTGCCATCGGTTCACACATCATCTCCCGCGAAAATGTGAAAGCGATGCGTAAGGATGTTCTGGCCAAGTGCTATGGCGGCGACATCTCACGCAAGAAAAAATTGCTGGAAAAACAAAAGGCCGGTAAAAAACGGATGAAACAAGTAGGTAGTGTCGAAATTCCGCAGGAGGCGTTTCTTGCCGTTCTGCGTGTTGATAACTGAGAGTAGCGATGAACTTTGCCTTAATTTTATTCGTGCTGCTTGTCGTTACTGGCATGCTCTACGCGGTTGATGTCCTGAAATTTCGAAAATTGCGTACCAAGGGTGCCAAAGAACCATTGTGGGTTGAGTGGGGCGCCAGCTTTTTTCCGGTTATCCTGGTCGTGTTTGTACTCCGCTCATTTCTGTTTGAGCCGTTCAAAATTCCTTCCGGCTCGATGATTCCGACCTTATTGGTTGGAGATTTTATCTTGGTCAACAAGTTCACCTATGGCATACGCTTGCCCGTGATCAACAAGAAAATTATCGATATCAACTCACCAAAGCGTGGAGATGTCATGGTTTTTCGCTATCCTGAGGATCCGTCGCTGGATTACATCAAGCGAGTCATCGGGCTCCCGGGGGATACCGTTTCATATCAGAACAAGCGGTTGACGATTAATGGGCAAGCTGTAGATACCCAAAAAACGGGAGATTATCTTCACCCAGAGCGCTTATATTATTCTGAACAATTCGTGGAAAAACTGGGTGATGTAGAGC
>JGI24770J26754_10000262_pt1 | contig 37051 bp, 31 predicted proteins | sample LakOneMetagenome_FD_26754 | JGI IMG/M metagenome (IMG submission 26754) | reverse complement strand
AGCAGAAAGCTGTTAGTTGCGAATTGAGACGCCGGTGCTGCTCTGGTTATGCATCGCAACGCGGTGGGTCCGGTAGAATTTCTCTTTCCCGCTTAGGTTCGCCATGACCAAATACGTGTTCGTGACCGGCGGGGTGGTGTCTTCCCTCGGAAAAGGCATCGCCGCCGCCTCTCTCGCCGCGATTCTCGAATCGCGCGGCCTCAAAGTCTCCCTCTTAAAACTCGATCCCTACATCAACGTCGATCCGGGCACCATGAGCCCGTATCAGCATGGCGAGGTGTATGTAACCAACGACGGGGCGGAAACCGACCTCGATCTGGGCCATTACGAGCGTTTCATCTCCGGAAAGATGACCGCCCGCAACAGTTTCACCTCGGGCAAGATTTACCAGAGCGTGATCAACAAGGAACGCCGCGGCGACTACCTTGGCGGCACCGTTCAGGTCATTCCGCACATCACCGACGAAATCAAGGCCTCGATCAAAAGCGCGGGCGAGGGCCTGGACGTCCTGCTGGTCGAAATCGGCGGTACGGTCGGTGACATCGAATCGCTGCCGTTCATGGAGGCGATTCGCCAGATGGGCGTCGAGGTTGGTCGCAGGAATCGCTGCTATATCCACCTGACGCTGGTTCCGTACATCGCCAGCGCTGGCGAATTGAAGACCAAACCGACGCAGCACAGCGTGCAGAAGCTGCGCGAAATCGGCATTTTCCCCGATGTGCTGCTTTGCCGTTCGGATCGCCCGGTGCCGGAAGACGAGAAAAAGAAGATTTCGCTTTTCACCAACGTCGAGCAGCGCGCCGTCATTTCGGTGCCCGATGTTGATACGATTTTCAAAGTGCCGCAAATGCTGCACGACCAGCTGCTGGACGAGATCGTCTGCCACACGCTGGACATCCTGGCAAAGCCGGCTGATCTCGCGCCCTGGGCACACATTGTCGAACGCACGCTACGCCCGAAAGGTGAAGTCACTATCGGTTTCGTCGGCAAGTATGTTGAGCTGATCGATGCCTACAAATCGATCAACGAAGCGCTGAAGGCGGGTGGCATTCACAACGACTGCCGCGTCAACATCAAGTACCTGGAATCGGAGAAGATCGAGGTCGAAGGCACGTCATTGTTNGCTGGCATGGACGCGATTCTCGTCGGCCCCGGCTTTGGCGAACGGGGCATCGACGGCAAGATTCTCGCGGCGAAGTACGCTCGCGAAAACAAGGTGCCTTATCTCGGCATCTGCCTTGGCATGCAGATCGCCATCATCGAGTTCGCGCGGGACGTTTGCGGCCTAACTGACGCCCATTCAACCGAGTTTGACTACGACACCAAGAACCCGGTCGTCGGGTTGGTCACGGAATGGCAGGACGCAACCGGTGCCGTGCAAAAGCGCGACCGCTCGTCCGATAAGGGGGGCACTATGCGGCTGGGGGCGCAAAAAGCCACGCTGAAGGCGGGCTCGCTCGCCGCAAGAGTCTACGGCAGCACCGAAATCAACGAGCGGCATCGCCATCGCTACGAAGTCAACAGCAACTATGTTGAGCAGTTCGAGGCGAAAGGGCTGGTCGTTTCCGGTCGCTCGGCAGTGCAGGACCTCGTGGAAGTCATGGAATATCCCACCACGACACATCCGTGGTTCGTCGGTGTGCAGTATCACCCCGAGTTCAATTCCACGCCGCGCGCCGGGCATCCGCTGTTCAAGGCATTCGTTGCCGCCGCGATGGCTTATCGCGACAACTGTGCAAAGGCTGTGACGGCAGGAACGCCCGCTGAAACGGAGAAAGCATGAATCTCTGCGGCTTCACGGTCGGCCTCAATCATCCGATCTTCCTCATCGCCGGACCCTGCGTCGTCGAGAGTGAACAACTACAGATCGATACCGCAGGTACGCTNAAGGAAATGACGCAGGCGNTCGGTATCCCCTTCATCTTCAAATCNAGCTACGACAAGGCCAATCGCTCCAGCGGCAAGAGTTTTCGCGGCCCTGGCATGCAGAATGGTTTGCGGATTCTGGCCGAGGTGAAGCGGCAAATCGGGGTGCCGGTATTGACCGATGTGCACGCGATTGACGAGATTGCCGAAGTTGCGAGCGTGGTCGATGTGTTGCAGACCCCCGCATTCCTGAGTCGCCAGACCGACTTCATTCACGCAGTCGCTGCCAGCGGCAGACCGGTGAACATCAAGAAAGGTCAGTTCCTCGCGCCGGGCGACATGAAACACGTCGTCGCCAAGGCAAAAGAGGCCAATGGCGGCGCCGACACCATCATGGTCTGCGAACGCGGCGCGAGCTTCGGCTACAACAATCTGGTGAGCGACATGCGCTCGCTTGCCATCATGCGCGAGACGAATTGCCCCGTGGTGTTTGATGCCACACACTCGGTGCAGTTGCCCGGCGGGCAGGGCGCTACCAGCGGCGGACAGCGCGAATTCGTGCCGGTGCTGGCGCGGGCTGCCGTGGCGGTTGGCGTCGCCGGTCTCTTCATGGAGACGCATCCTTCGCCCGACAAGGCGCTGTCGGATGGCCCCAATGCCTGGCCCCTGCCGCGAATGAAGGCGCTGCTTGAGCAGTTGGTCGCGCTCGATCGCATTGTCAAGTCACAACCGTTCGCCGAAGATCAACTTACCGGACCACACAAACTATGACCGCATATGTAATCGCAACGGTCAACGTGACCGACCCGGAAAAGTACAAAAACTACATGGCACTGTCGCCTGCGGCGATCGCAGCCGCAGGTGGCAAATTCATCGTACGTGGCGGCAATCCGAAAATCATGGAAGGCGAGTGGCCCCGTCCGCGCGTCGTGATCGTCGAATACCCAACGCGTGAAGCGGCCGAGGCGTTCTACACATCGACGCTGTACGTCGCGGCAAAGGCCGAGCGCGAGGGCGCGGCCGAGTTCAGCATGATCGTGGTGGACGGTGTTTGATCAGCGTCTAGCGCGACCAATCAGCACTGCAGCGGCCACGCAATGACCACAAGAATTTGATGAAACTGACAGGAAACCTATGAGCGCCATTGTTGACGTAATCGCCCGTGAAATTCTCGATTCGCGCGGTAACCCGACGGTCGAGGCTGATGTCGTTTTGGAGAGCGGCGCAACGGGTCGCGCGGCGGTCCCCAGCGGCGCCTCCACCGGCAGCCGCGAAGCTATTGAACTGCGCGACGGCGACAAGAGCCGCTACCTTGGCAAGGGCGTGCTCAAGGCCGTTGAGTACGTCAACACCGAAATCTGCGAAGCGCTGCTCGGACTTGATGGTGAAGAGCAGACGCGTATTGACCGCATCCTGTGCGAGCTCGACGGCACCGAGAACAAGTCCCGGTTGGGCGCCAATGCCATGCTGGCTGTGTCGTGCGCCGTCGCCAAGGCTTCGGCCGAGGATGCCGGGTTGCCGCTTTACCGCTACTTCGGCGGTGCTGGCCCCATGAGCCTGCCGGTGCCGATGATGAACGTGATCAACGGTGGGGCGCATGCCAACAATTCCGTCGACCTGCAGGAATTCATGATCCTGCCGGTCGGTGCGCCTAGCTTCAAGGAAGCGCTGCGCTGGGGCGCCGAGGTCTTCCACACGCTCAAGAAACTGATCGACAGCAAGGGCTGGCCGACGCAGGTGGGCGACGAGGGCGGTTTTGCACCGGACCTCAAGTCCAACGAAGAAGCACTGACGCTGCTCATGCAGGCGATCGAAAAGGCGGGCTACAAGCCGGGTGAACAAATCGCGCTCGGTCTCGACTGTGCGGCCAGCGAGTTCTACAAGGATGGCAAATACGTTCTCGAAGGCGAAGGCCGGTCGCTTTCCAGCGCCGAGTTGACCGACATGTGGGCCGACTGGGCGGCCCGCTACCCGATCGTGAGCATCGAAGACGGCATGGCCGAAGGCGATTGGGACGGCTGGAAACTGCTGACTGACAAGCTCGGCAAGAAGGTGCAACTGGTTGGCGATGATCTCTTCGTGACCAACACCAAAATCCTGCGTGAAGGCATCCAGAAGGGCGTTGCCAACTCGATCCTCATCAAGATCAACCAGATCGGCACGCTGTCGGAAACGTTTGCAGCGATCGAAATGGCCAAGCGCGCGGCCTACAGCAACGTGATCTCGCATCGCTCGGGCGAAACGGAAGACTCACTGATTGCGGACCTGGCCGTAGGCACCAATGCCGGCCAGATCAAGACCGGCTCGCTGTCACGCTCTGATCGCACCGCGAAGTACAACCAGCTCATCCGCATCGAGGAAGATCTGGGCGATGTTGCGAGCTATGCCGGTCGCGACGTGTTCTCGCGGTTTTCACGATAGCGTGTGGGTGCTGCCGCTTCTGCATCCGTTCCAGGGGCTGTCACCGGCATGAAGGGCCGCATCATCTTCGTCGTGCTGCTGCTCATGTTTCTGGGCCTGCAGTACAAACTCTGGTTCGACAAGGGCTCGGTGCCGCGCGCGCATGCGCTTGAGCAGGATCTGGCTGATCTGAAGGCCAAAAACGAAGACGCGAAGCAGAAGAACGCCGTGCTGGACGCCGACGTGCGTGATCTGGAAAAGGCCGGAGAAGCCATTGAAGAACGCGCCCGCAGCGAGCTCGGCATGGTCAAGAAGGGCGAAACCCTGATTCAGGTAAAGGAATTGCAACCACCGGCGGCGACCATTCCGAATACGTCGCCTGCAGCTGCTTCGCCGTCAGCCATCGCGCCACCTGCCGCGAAGAAGCCTTGACGCTCAAGACCATCTCATCCCGCGACAACCCGCTGGTCAAACGATTTGCCGCGCTCTCGCGCTCGGCACCGGCGCGCAAGCGTGACGGCATGTGCCTACTTGAAGGCGAACATCTGGCGCAGAGCTACGTGGGGCGCGTTGGCACGCTGGAAATCATTGCGCTGCGTGACGCGGGTGCGCTCACGCCAGCGCAGGCAGCGCTGGCGCAGCGCTCACGCGAGGCAGTGCTGGTTGCGCCGGCGCTGTTCGACTCGCTTTCCACGCTGGTCAGTCCGACCGGTGTTCTTGCCATCGCTACCGTCCCGCCACCGCCGGCGCTATTCAGGACCGGCTTCGTGCTCGCGCTGGACGAGGTACAGGACCCCGGCAACGTCGGCACGCTGATACGCACCGCTGCCGCGGCGGGCGTCGCCCAGGTCTGGCTGTCGCAGGGCTGCGCCTTCGCCTGGAGCGTAAAAACGCTGCGCGCAGCACAGGGCGCTCACTTTCACACGCAAGTGCTCGAAGATGTCGATCTGCACGCCGCGCTGGCTGCATTCAAGGGGGAGCGCTGGGCCACGCTGCCGCGCGACATCGGCGGCGTGAAAACGGTCTCGCTCTTCGATGCAAAGTTCTCAAAGAACAGCGCGCTGGTGCTTTCCAACGAGGGGCACGGCTTGAGCTCTGCGATCCTGCCCGCGTTAACCGGTGGGTTGCGGATTCCGATGGCGGCGGGGGTGGAATCCCTCAACGTGGCAACTGCCGGCGCAATTGTTCTCTACGCGATTACCGGTCAGCAGCTTTTCGCTGAAAGCTAGCCTGGATCGGGGCAAACCGGCAAAAAGTCCAATACTCGACTATTGCGCTTATCGGTCTTGAGCCCATATTAAATGGGAATTTTTATAAAAAGCTGAATATCCGCCAGTATGCCTGTCACGCAGCATGGACCGAAGCTATTTGATCAAGCCGACTTCGCGCATCAAGCCCTCGATTCGGATTTGTTCGTCGTTAATGAACTTTTCAAACTCTGGCCCCGTCAGTACGGCCGCTGACCACGTATTGCTGGCGAGCGCGTCGGTCCATGACTTCTGGCGGACGGCGGCGAGCACCGCACGGGTAATCGCCTTGCGTTGTTCCGCATTGATGCCCGGCGCTGCATAGACACCGCGCCAGTTTTCTACTTCGATATTCAGGTCTTGCTCCCGGAGGGTAGGCGTCGGGTTGCCCGGCAGCCGCTCGCGGGACGTCACGGCGATGGCGCGCAGTTTGCCGCTGCGGATCAACGGTGCAAGCTCGTTCCAGCCGGAGGTGCCGACGGTGACGTGGCCACCGACAATCGCGGCAGAGGCTTCGCCGCCCCCCTGGAAAGGCAGGTAGTTGATTTTGGCCGGATCGACGCCGACAGCGCGCGCGATCTGGGCGATCGAAATCTGGTCGACCGAGCCGCGCGAGCCGCCACCCCACTTCACCGCGCCAACGTCTTTTTTGAGTAATTCGACGACATCTTTCATCGAGCGGATGGGCGAATTGGCGGGCACAACAAACACGTTGGACTCGTGGATGAGGCGTGCTATCGGCACCGCCTGCGCAAGGGACACCGGCGGCTTGTTCTGCACGATGGCNCCAATCATCACGGCGCCGGTCACGATGAGGGCGTTGCCGTCATTGCGGTTGTTGCTGACGAAATGGGCAAGGGCGATGGTGCCGCCGGCGCCAGCCTTGTTGTCATAGATCACCGATTTGGCGACACCGGCATCAAGCATCGCCTGTCCGAGGCTGCGCGCGGTCTGGTCGTATCCGCCGCCGGGATTGGTGCCGACAACGAAGCTCACCCTGTCCAGCGCGGAGGCGGGAGCCATCACGACCACCATCAGCGCGACGGCACCGAGCGCCTGTCTAAACGACGGCAACAACGGTAACATCGCTCGCATGGAGGGTCTCCTTGTGCTCTTGCAGAAGAGGGATGGTAGGAATGAGGACTGTCGGCTGGCTGTCCGCTCGCCCAACGGCTCGACGCATTGCGCATGAACCCGCGTAACTCTGAACATTAATATGAACGCGACATCAAGCGCCGAAAAGCCACGACTGCTGGTAGTGGAGGACGATCCTGCGCTGGCGCAGGCTCTGGCGCTTGCGCTTTCCCGGCGCGGATTTAACGTTGCGCAGGCAACCAATGGCCGCATGGCCCTTGATCGGGCACTCAGCGAGTCATTCTCGGCGATTGTGCTTGATCTCACGCTGCCCGAGATGGATGGCCTCGAAGTGCTGCGCTCGATGCGCGCCAAAGGCAACACGACCCCGGTGATCGTACTGACGGCGCGCGGCACCGTCGGCGATCGAGTGCAGGGGCTTCGTCTGGGGGCCGATGACTATCTGCCCAAACCCTTCGACCTTGACGAGCTGGAAGCGCGACTGCAGGCGATGTTGCGCCGCGGGCGATCGGGCGTAACCGGCAAGCGCGACGTTGGCGCGCTGGTGATCGACGAAGCTGCCGCAGTCTGCTACGCCAATGGCAATGCCCTTGAGCTATCCGCACGCGAATTTGCGATGCTCGCGACGCTTGTCGAGCGCCCCGCGCACGCGGTGACCCGCGAGCGCCTGTGGGAAAAGGTGTTCGCCGATGGCCGCGACGCCCAGCCCGACGCCATTGAGGTGGTGGCCTATCGCCTTCGCAAGAAAATTGCCGGTTTGGGGGTCGAGCTTGTTGCCCTGCGCGGCGTGGGTTACCTGATCCGCGAGAAACGCCCGGAATAGACGTGCAGGAACTGTCAATCCGGCGCCGGCTGGCACTGCTCATCCTCGGCGCACTGGTGACGTTTCTGGTGATCGATACCACGGTCATCTATCAGAACACGCTGCAGTCGATCAACATCGCCTACGACCGTACGCTGCTCGCTTCAGCGAGAGCAATTGGCGATACCGTCAAGTTTGAAGATGGCAAACTGAGCGCGTCGCTTCCGTACGCGACGCTGGAAGTTTTTGAGGCGGTCACGCGCGGACGTATCGTTTACCGCGTCAGTGATTTCGAAGGCGGCTTCCTGTCGGGGTATCTCGAGTTGCCTGCGCACAACGGCGTATTTCCAAAGCGAACACCCTACGCGGCGCTTGCCTCGTTCTATGAAGACACGTTCGAGGGCGATCCCGTTCGCGTTACAGCTCTGTTGCAACCGGTGTACGACGGCTCAACCTACCGAATGGTCACGGTGCAGGTGGCCGAGACACTGGAACTGCGCAAGGCGCTGGCCCAGCAGGCGTTGATCTCGACCGTCGACCGTCAGGTGATCTTTCTGATGGTTCTCGCTGTGTTGATCTGGTGGTTGATTGGACGTGGATTGCGGCCCGTCTCGGCGTTGCGCCGGGAACTCCTTCAACGCGACCCCGATTCGCTGGAACCCGTCACAACACCCGCGCCCAGAGAATTGAGGCCGATTGTGGAGGCACTGAACGAGGTCATGGCGCGGCTCAAACGCGTTCTCGACAACCAGCAGCGGTTCGTGCGCGATGCATCGCACCAGTTGCGCACGCCGCTTGCCGTGCTGAAAGCGCAGGTACAAAACGCCCAGCGCGGCGACGTTCCGCCGCAGGTTGCATTCGCCGAGCTCTCGCAGTCGGTGGATCGTGCGACGCGCATCGCCAACCAGATGCTGGCACTTGCCAAGGTGGCTCAACTGGAAGGGGAATCGTCGGATACACCGCCGCAGACCGAGCTCGTAAGCATGGCGCGCGATCTGGTGGTCGAATGTTCGCCGCTGCTGGCCGACAAGGCGCTCGATTTCGCGCTTGACGCCCCCGAGGGGCCCAGCCAGGTGCAGATCCTGGTCGAAGGCCACGAATGGCTGATTCGCGAACTCTTCCGCAACCTGCTCAGCAATGCGATCCGGCATACGCCTGTCGGCTCCGCGCTGGGTATTGACATTGTGCTGGCTGGGCGCACGGTTCTGATGTCGGTATGGGACAGTGGTCCGGGCCTCGATCGGGAGCGCGAAGCGAAACTGTTTGAACCGTTTTCCTCGGGCGACCCGAACACTGGAAGTGGCCTCGGGCTTGTCATCTGTCGCGACATTTGCAGTGCCGTTGGCGCCCGGCTGACGATCAGGAACCGCAGACTGGCGCAACCCGGGAAGACAGGGCTACGCGTTACCGTCGAGTTTTCGCGCCGGGAAAATGCAGGGGCGGGGACGTCGGTTGCCGATGTGCTTCCGCCGCAACTGTCCATCGCCGCAGCCAGTTCCTAGAAGATGTGCCGGTCCAGCTTGCGTTCATGCAGGATGGTAGTTGCCAGCTCTTCAATCGACTTGGTCGATGTGTTGAGCACCGGAATCCGCGCCTGTTCCATCATCCGCTCGGCCGCACCCACTTCGTAGCGACACTGCTTGACGCTGGAATACGTCGAATTCGGCTTGCGCTCCTCGCGAATGGCGTGCAACCGGTCCGGTGCGATGGTCAGGCCGAACAGCTTGTCGCGGTATTTGACGATGGAGTCCGGCAGGGCCCCGCGCTCGAAATCATCAGGGGTGAGTGGAAAATTGGCGCAACGGATGCCGCACTGCATCCCAAGATAGAGTGATGTTGGCGTCTTGCCACACCTCGACACGCCGACCAGAATGACCTGCGCGCGATCCAGTTGCTTGGTACTCTGACCATCGTCATGGGCGAGCGTGAAGTTGATTGCCTCAATGCGCGTGAAATATTCTTGTGAATTGCGCAGGCCATGGGAACGGCCAGCGGCGTGCGAGCTCTTCGCACCCAGCTCAAGCTCAAGGGGGGCGATGAAAATCTGGAAGAAATCCATTACACGCGCATCGCAGGTACGAATGCGCTCGGACAGACTTTCATTGACGATGGAGCTGATCACAATTGCCCGCTTGCCGTCAGCGGCCGTAGCGGCATTAATCAGTGCGATAGCCCGGTCAGCAGCCTCGGGCGAATCCATGAACGGGATCGTGGTTTTGCGAAATTCGAAGCCGTCAAATTGGGTTAACAGGGAGTTTCCCAGCGCTTCCGCGGTGATGCCGGTGCGATCCGACACAAAGAACACTGACCGTCGATTAGGCATGCATACACTCCGCTTCAGGCCAGTCATGCCAGACGGCCTTCAGGTTGGGTGACAGTCGAGGCAGGTCACCAAACTTGACGCGGCTCTCCATCGGTGAATGAAAATCGCTTCCGATCGAAGCGAGAAGACTAAATTTTCGCGCCAAGGCGGCGTACTCCGCCCATTCTGGTGGGTAGTGTGCAGCACAAACGACCTCGACGGCGTCCCCGCCAGCGTCGCTGAAGTCACGCAAAAGCGCCTGTTTGCCGCCAAGACCCTCGGTTTCGTAGCGGCTAGGATGGGCCAGAACCGCCCGTCCGCCAGCCCCGTGAATCAGCGCGACGGCGGCGTCCATTGGCAGCCATTCGTGCTTGACGTAGCCTGGTTTGCCCGGTTTCATGAAACGGGCGAAAACCTCGCCCACGGACGCGCAAACGCCGCTATCAACCAAATGGCGGGCGAAATGGGTTCTTGAGAGGAGGTTGGGATTGGGCGCATACGCCCTGGCACCATCCAGAACGCCCGCGATGCCCATAGCGGCAAACGAATCGCCCATGCGTTCCGCGCGCTCGTTGCGCTGGGCGCGGATTCTGGCGAGGGCAACAGCCAGTTCCGGGTTGTTTTCGTCAAGGCGCAAACCGACGACGTGCACAGAAATGCCTTGCCACTGTGCGGAAATTTCGACGCCTGACACGAGTCGTACATCATGCTCAGCGGCCGCTTTTCGTGCCTCTTTGACGCCGGAAACCTCGTCGTGGTCAGTGAGTGCGAGTAGCCTGACGCCCCTTGCCGCTGCGAGCGCAACAAGCGCGTCAACGGGTAGCGTTCCATCGGAAAACCGGGAATGACAATGAAGATCTGCAACACCCATCATCCGATTCATTATAGAAATGGATGATATTAAGCGCTGAAATTGCCTTCAGCAATTTATAATCCTGCGTATGCTTTTGGCATATTCGTGTTGCAAAGGCGCGCGCGACGGATCATAGCCTCACCGTTTGGAGGAATAAGGAAGTCATGGGTCTTTTTCAAAAGATCACAAACCCCCGGGAAATCCGACAGAAACTCGGCCTGAATCAGGAAGAGTTCTGGCAAAAGATAGGAGTGACCCAGAGTGGCGGATCGCGTTATGAAGCTGGCCGGGACATGCCCAAGCCAGTCACGGAGTTGCTGAGGCTCGTGCATCTGGAAGGTGTGGATCTCAGCACGGTGCGTAAGGAAGACATTCAGATCATTGAGTTTCTGCGTGGCAAGCATCCCGATTTGTACGCAAAGCTTCGGGACGCAGTCGACGCTCCGGATCAGGACACGTCACCCGCTTCTTTTTAGGTAATCAGCTGCATTTTTGTGCGACGCAGCATTCGCCGCGTCGACGTTCGTTAGAATGCCATGCGAAACCTACACGGAGGCTACATGGCGCGAAGCGACACGCAACTCAACCCACGTCTTTTGCGATGGCTGGACGAGTTGCGAATGACCGATGTTCCTGACTATGGGGGCAAGAACGCGTCACTCGGCGAACTTCTTGGCAATCTTGAGGAACAGGGCGTACAGGTTCCCGGTGGTGTTGCCACCAGTGCCGAGGCGTTTCGTGAGTTTCTTTCAGTTAACAATCTGACCGCGCGCGTCGCCACGCGCCTGGCGGGGCTCGACGTTGACGACGTGCAGGCTCTAGCCAAAGCCGGAGCGGAGATCCGCGGCTGGATCGAGGCAGCGCCTCTGCCACCGGATCTGGAGCACGGAATCGCTGCGGCGGTGGCCGCCCTTGAGGCAGAGGCCGGTTGCCCGATCAGCTGGGCAGTACGCTCGTCGGCAACCGCCGAAGACATGCACGATGCAAGCTTCGCCGGTCAGCAGGAGACCTACCTCAACATCGTCGGCGTCCCGGCCATTCTGGACGCGGTGCGCCGCGTATTTGCCAGCCTCTACAACGATCGCGCCATTGCCTACCGCGTGCATACCGGCTACGCGGACATTCCGGTGGCCCTGTCGGCAGGTATCCAGCAGATGGTACGTTCTGACAGTGGCGCCGCCGGCGTCATGTTTACGCTGGATACCGAGTCCGGTTTCCGCGACGCCGTATTCGTCACTTCGAGCTACGGACTGGGCGAAATGGTCGTTCAGGGCGCCGTCAATCCCGACGAGTTCTACGTCTACAAGCCTGCTCTGCGCGCGAAACGTCCCGCGATCCTGCGCCGAACCCTTGGCAGCAAAAAACTGAAGATGGTGTTTGGCGCTGAGGCCACCGCTGGCAAATCGACGCACATCGAGGACGTTGCCCGGGAAGACCAGATTCGTTTTTCGCTTACGGATGCCGACGTCGAAACACTGGCGGGCTACGCGCTGACCATCGAGGCACACTACGGACGCCCGATGGATATCGAATGGGGCAAGGACGGTACTACCGGCCGCATCTACATTTTGCAGGCCCGCCCGGAAACGGTGAAGGCCCGCGAACACAGTGGAAAAACGCTCGTGCGCTACCGCATGAACGAGACCGGGGCAGTCATCTCCAGTGGTCGTGCCATCGGACAAAAGATCGGTCAGGGTGCCGTTCGCGTAGTCAAGCGCGCAAGCGAAATGGACATCGTAAAAGAAGGCGATGTGCTGGTTGCCGACATGACTGACCCGGACTGGGAGCCAGTGATGAAGCGCGCAAGCGCCATCGTGACCAACCGCGGCGGACGAACCTGCCACGCCGCCATCATTGCGCGCGAGCTTGGAATTCCTGCCGTCGTTGGCTGTGGTGACGCCACGGACCTGCTGCACAACGGAGACAACGTGACCGTGAGCTGCGCAGACGGAGACACCGGCAAGATTTATTCCGGACTGCTGGCCTTTGAGCGTACCGAGGTGGAGCTTGACAATATGCCGGAAGCTCCGACGAAGATCATGCTGAACGTTGCTAACCCGGATCTGGCCTTTGAGTTCTCACAGGTGCCCAACCACGGCGTGGGATTGGCGCGGCTTGAGTTCATCATCAATCGTCAGATTGGCGTTCATCCGCGCGCCCTGCTTGAATTTGATTCGCTCCCGCCGGAGCTCAAGGCAAAAGTCGCCGATCGCATTCACGGCTATGCATCACCGAAGCAGTTCTTCGTTCAGCGCCTGTCTGAAGGGATCGCCACCATCGCCGCCGCATTCGCTCCGCGCCCGGTAATCGTTCGCATGAGTGATTTCAAATCGAACGAGTATGCGAATTTGCTTGGCGGGGATCGTTATGAGCCGCACGAGGAAAATCCGATGATCGGTTTTCGCGGCGCGTCTCGCTACGTAGCCCCTGAATTCCGTGACTGTTTCGCACTCGAGTGCGAGGCGTTGCGATATGTCCGTGAGACGATGGGACTCAGCAATGTTGAGGTAATGATCCCGTTTGTCCGGACGACCGGCGAGGCCGAGGCCGTCGTCAAGGCGTTGGCCTCACACGGGCTGGAACGAGGCAAGCTCGGCCTGCGCCTGATCATGATGTGCGAAGTGCCCTCGAACGCGATTCTTGCCGAGGAGTTCCTTCAGTATTTCGATGGCTTCTCAATCGGCTCTAACGACCTCACACAGTTGACGTTGGCCGTTGATCGCGATTCAGGCGGTGCAATTGCGTCTATCTTCGACGAGCGAAATCCTGCGGTGAAGAAGATGCTGGGATTCGCCATCGACGCTTGTCTCGCGCAGGGCAAATATGTCGGTATTTGCGGCCAGGGTCCATCCGATCACCCTGACCTCGCCGCATGGCTGGTGGACCGAGGCATCGAATCCCTTTCACTCAATCCGGACGCGGCGATTGACACCTGGTTGATGCTCGCGAAATTGAAAGCCAGTAAGGCGGCGCTGACCAAGTGAATGCGCGGCGTGCGTGCCGGTTAGCTAGCATTGGTATCACCGTATGTGCTTGCATTGCCTGCGTCTGTTACGGGGCAAATATGCTCGCAATTTTGATGGCACTATGTGCGGCGATACTCGGCGTCTCACGCTTCGGTGCTGCGACGGGGGTGGAGGTACTGCGCGCGCTTGACCACGAGTTGCGCGCTCGTGGAAAGACAGAAGAGGCCCTGTCGCCGATGAGCGGGTTCGTTGGCACAAACGTTGTCGCAGTTAACTGTGCCAGCGAACAATCACGCCTGCGGCAAACAGTCTGGAAGAGTGATGTTGAATTCGGATTGTGGCGCTCCGTAAGAACTTCGCTGCGTCATCAACGTGTTCGACAAACAACAACAATTAATCGTGCCGATTGACTTGCCAAGACAACCGATTTGTGACTATAATTTCAGTCTTGCTCGGGGGTATAGCTCAGCTGGGAGAGCGCTACAATGGCATTGTAGAGGTCAGCGGTTCGATCCCGCTTACCTCCACCAAGCAAACTGAACTGTTAAGTTCCTAAGTCCCCATCGTCTAGAGGCCTAGGACACGACCCTTTCACGGTTGTAACAGGGGTTCGAATCCCCTTGGGGACGCCAGCTGCCATTCGGCTTGCTGGTTACTTGTACCGGAGTGCGCTGCATGAGTCGCGATATTTGCGAGGCTGCATGTCGCCTGCACCGTGGCGACCAGTGCTGAGCGATAATCCACGAATAAATCAGATGCGTGGAGTCCGCTGGATGTTCCGGAGAGTGATGTTCGGCCCGCCTTGCCTGGCGGCGCTACTTCTGACGACTTTGCCATGTTCGGTCGCAGCTCAAGGTGGCGTCAGCGTACGCGACTTGCAGACGAAGTGCCTCGTTTCGTCTTTGCCGAATGCCGAACAATTGACCATTTCGTGGACCGGTGAATGCAGCAATGGACTCGCAAATGGTGTCGGAAATGTCATCGCGTTTAGCGGCGGAAAGCTGCGCTACATTCTGCGTGGTCAATTTCGCTCCGGACAACTGGAGCGTCAGGAGCTGGTTCGAGACTGCGCGGCCGATGCCTGCGCGGATGATGTTCCACCGAGTATCGTGCGACTTCATGAGCAGACGGCAACCACGAGCTCTGCGGCAGCCGCTGCTCCTTCTCCGCCCGCGACCGCCACGCTGCCGTCCGCCGCTCCGACTGAAATTCGTGCACCCGACGCTGTTTATCGAGGCCGATTCTCGGTAGACACGCGATCAGGGCAAGTGAGCGGTGACGGTCGGGTGGAGTTCTTCGATGGACGATCGTTTCAGGGAACTCTGCGCGATGGTCGAAAGACGGGCACTGGCACGTATGTCTGGGCTGACGGGCAGCGCTACACGGGCGAGTGGGCTAACGATGTCCAGCAAGGAACAGGCGAGTGGTCGTCCAAGACCGGGGAACGTTACTTCGGAATGTATCGTGCTGGCCAGCGTGAGGGGCAAGGTGTCATGACCTATGCCAACGGCATGCGCTATGAGGGGGCTTGGGTCTCGGGGCAGCAGCAGGGTCGTGGTTTGCTGGTCTTCCCGAACGGTGATTCGTACGAAGGCGACTTTCAGCAAGGCGAGCGCACGGGAACCGGTACTTATCGCCAAAAGACCGGCGACACGTACACCGGCCAGTGGCTGCGTGGCGAGCGCGATGGCAAGGGGATCGCGGAATGGGCAAATGGTCAGCGCTACGACGGCACATGGAAGGCTAACCGCAAAGAGGGTACTGGCAGTATGCGATACGCCGACGGGGGATCATATGAGGGTGAGTGGCGCGATGACCGTGCCACCGGACTGGGCGAAATTCTCTTTGCGTCCGGAGATACCTATACCGGTGCGGTGAGAGACGGTGTTCCGCATGGAAGCGGAATCTTTCGCTGGGGTTCCGGAGACCGTTTCGAGGGAGAGTTCGACAGTGGCAAGCCCACCGCAAAGGGGGAAATGACGTTCCTGCTGGACACGGTTGCGCGTGAAGCTGAAGCGGCGCCTACTGCGACCATCGCGGCGATAACCCCTCCAACTTCTGCCGCAAAGACAACAGAGGTTTCGCGCGCGTCAATGTGCTTCGCAGCGTTCAACAGCGCCACCTCGGCGGTGCTCCTGAAGCGCTTTCTCGACTCGTTCCCGGACGATGAGTGTGGTCGGCATACCCTTGCGAAGCAGAAGATTGCGGTTCAGGCAGAGCGCGACCGCGCAGCGGCACGCGCCATTGAGGACCGGACGGCGCAGGCGCGAGCACTTATTGGCGGCGTTGTCGCATTTCGTCAGGAGTTTCCGTTCTGTGTTTCAGGAACGGGAAATAACTGCCAGCGTGTGACTTATGTCTTCGACGTCAAAGCCAAGATTCGTGAAATCAACGTGCAAGCTCGTACGGCGCAGGTCGTCATCAGCGACGCCACGTCTCTTGCCAACGAAAAGGGCGCTCCTGCGCAGTTATTCGCGGAAGGACGCGCGGCCGCATCGGCACAGTACAAGTCACGAACCATCGGAACGGTCCAATCCAAACGCCTGGAGGAACTGGGGCTCGCATTCTGATAGGGGCCTACTGGCAGCGACCTGCGAATGCTGTTATGGTTCTCGATATAAGAATTCTTGAGGCACTTTGTGTCCAGTCCTACTAGTCCTCTGCTTGCTACTCACGCAAATTGCCTGCCCGTGGGCAGCCGCGTCGCCGACTTTGAAATTATCGGCTTGATTGGGGAGGGCGGGTTCGGGATCGTTTATCTGGCGCGCGACACATCGCTTGATCGTGTGGTCGCGCTGAAGGAATTCATGCCTGCCGCGTTTGCGGGTCGAGTTGATGGCGTGCGCGTCGCGGTACGTGCCGCCAACCATAGTTCGACGTTCGATGCCGGACTCAAGAGCTTCATCAATGAAGCAAAAATGCTCGCGAAGTTTGCACATCCCGCGCTCGTTGAGGTTTTCCGGTTCTGGGAAGGCAACGGCACGGCTTATATGGCGATGCGCCTGTACCGCGGCGAAACCTTGCGTCAAGTACTTGCCAAGGGCGAGTTCAAGTTCAATGAAGAGAATATTGCCCAGATCATGGGGCCGATATTTGACGCTCTTGAAATGTTGCATCGCGAACAGGTCTTTCATAGGGATATCGCACCAGACAACATCATGCTCTCCGACGGGCGCTCGGTGTTGCTCGATTTCGGTTCAGCGCGAAGAATCATTGGTGATGCGACCCAGGCGCTGACGACGGTACTCAAGCCGGGATACGCACCCGTCGAACAGTACAGCGACGATGGCACCATGAAGCAGGGCGCGTGGACAGATGTTTACGCCTTGGGCGGCGTGCTCTACCACCTGGCTACGGGAAAAGTTCCGATGCAGGCAGTGTCCCGCATGCTTTCTGACCCCTTGCAGACGGTCAATCAGGTTACGAAGGGTGCGTTCTCCGAGACGTTTTCGAAGGCGGTCAGCAAGGCGATGAGCGTTCATATTGAGGATCGCTTTCAGACGGTCACCCAATTTCGCGAAGCGCTTGGCTGGAACGTTGGCCTGCAACCCCGCGTTGTAACGCTGCCCAACGCCCCGCAGGTCTGGCTTGAACCCGATGCGTCCCAGACGACGGGCAAGCAGGTTGGAAAATCAGGCAACACGACAGGCTCCCCCGCAAACGGCAGCCGCAACGATACGTCCGAACCCATTGTTCGCGGAGAACAGGCCGCGCCGAAATCTTCGGCGACTAAGTCTCGAGCGCCGATGGTCATTGCGGGCATCTCGGTGGCGCTGTTGATAGGCGCTGCAATCATGTGGTCTTCTCGCGAACAGGGGGCGGCTGTCCCAGCAGCAGTCACGGCAAATCCCGCAGCGACCCAACCCTCCGTACAACCGAATACCTCGTCGGAATCCGTTCCGGGCAAGGTAGCAGCGGAATCGCCTGCGTCTGTGCCCGTCTCTGCGACACCAACGGACGTTCCGGTGGATGGGACGGTTCGACTGGATATCAAGCCTTGGGGAACCGTTGTGATTGACGGGGTGACCAGAGGCGTTTCGCCACCGCTGAAGCAAATACAGTTACCTGTGGGGGCGCACACTGTCGAGATAGCGAATCCGCCTGCCGCCCCATTAAAGCGAACCATTGAGGTCACACGTGACGCCCCCCTCACGGTTTCTCACACGTTTAAGTGATATTGAGTGAATATCATGCCTAACTCTTGCGAGACAAACATATGAGTGCACCACCGGTCACTGCTTCCAGCGCAATGCCGCCCGGTACTCGGCTGGGCGAGTTCGAAATTACCGGGGTAGTAGGTGAGGGCGGCTTTGGCATTGTTTACAGCGCGCGCGATTCCAGTCTGGACCGTATCGTTGCAATAAAGGAATATCTGCCATCGGCGTTCGCGGGCCGAACTGTGAGCGGCACAGTGCAGGTGCGCTCGGAAGAGCACAGCAAGACGTTTAACGCCGGCCTTTCAAGTTTCATCAATGAAGCGCGAATGCTCGCGAAGTTTTCGCATCCCGGACTGGTAGAAGTATTTCGCTTCTGGGAAGCCAACGGTACGGCCTACATGGCGATGCGTTACTACCGGGGCGTTACGTTGCGCGAGATGTTGCGCACAAACCCGCAAATCGCGACGGAACAGTGGCTGTGTGAAACACTTGATCCGATACTGCTCGCACTCCAGGAACTGCACAACGAGCGGTGCTACCACCGGGACATCGCGCCGGACAATATCCTTGTGTTGCCCAATGGGCGATCGGTTCTGATGGATTTTGGCGCCGCGCGTCGCATCATCGGCGGCATGACCCGCGCGCTAACGACTGTTCTCAAGCCTGGCTACGCCCCGATTGAGCAGTATTCTGACGATGGCTCCATGCAGCAGGGCGCGTGGACGGACATATACGCGGTGGGTGGGCTCCTTTATCACGCGATGACCGGCAAGGTACCAGTCCAGGCAATATCGCGCATGATGAACGATCCACTCAAACCCGTGGCAATTGCTGCTCGGGGTGAGTACTCCGCCAACCTNTGCAATGTTGTCATGAAGTGCCTTGCGGTGATGCCTGAAAACCGCTATCAGACTATTGATGAGTTGCGTGAGGCTCTGGGCTGGGTCACGACACCGGTGAGTTCGACTGTGATATTTCAACGCACAGGCTACGTTACGCCGCCGCAAACCGCAGTCGCGCAGCGGCTGATTACGGCCGATACCGCTGTCCCACTGCCACCAGGCGCGCCGTCGCCGGCAAATCTGTCGTCGCTTGACCCGATGGCGAATGTCGGTGTTCGCTCAGACGCATCTGACGCGCTAGCCGACCTGCTGTCGGAGAGCAAAACCGCAACCTCCAGCGTTGCCAGTCGCGGTGGAGCGCCGAGCCCAGCGTCGGCGAAACCGACCGACAATACGAAAGTGGCTAGTACTCCGATTGGGTCGCCACCTGCTCGTGACGCAACGCGCCGGAACCTTCTGCCATTGATTGTCGTTGGTGTGGCCGCTCTCGCCGTTGTTGGCTCTGCGGCGTACCTGATCATGGGTCAATCCTCTCCGGAAGCAGAGCAACCAAAAGTGGTTGCGACGACTCCATCGGCTGAGGTGAAGCCGGAAATCGCAAACCCGACGCTGCCTCCGCCCTCCAATGACCGTACAGAAACCGCGACAACACCTCCAGGATCCGAATCCACGCGGCCCGGCGAAAAGCCCGATCCGTCTAATCCCGCGTCGATACCTGTCGGTGCAACCGCGCCTACAGTACCTGCTGATTTGACGAAAACAGACACGGGCGCCGCCGTCGCGAAAGGGACGGTAATACTGGACATCAAGCCTTGGGGAAACGTGTCGGTAAATGGCGCGGTGATCGGTCCTTCGCCACCTCTCAAACGGCTGCCGCTGGCTCCAGGAACCTATACGGTCGAAATTCAGAACCCGGCGGGGCCGACACTTTCTAAGTCTATTGATGTACAGCCCGGAAAATCCGTGGCAATCAGACATTCATTTTAAGAAACCGAACGCGCTGCTTGAAGCGCATGGGCAAAGGATTAAATCGTGAAGCTGACAGTCCGTACCACCTCTCTAACTCTGATCATTTCGACTCTCCTGAGCGCTTGTGCATCGACGCCACCGGCAACCGTAAACCATCCGGCACCGCCCTTGGCGTCGCCATCGCCCCTTTCAGTGACGCCGCCAACTCAGCCTTCGACACCGCCATCGGCCGCAGCACCGACGGTTGATACGGCTGCAAATGAGCGTGCGCTGGTAGCCGGCATCAGTGCTTACGATCGTGGCGACTTTGGTAACGCTATCAAGATGCTCGCACCGCTTAGTACTGACGGTTCGCTCGACCCATCACAGCAGCTCAGGGCGCTGAAGACTCTGGCGTTTTCGCAGTGCTCGACGGGGGCTGTCACGGCTTGCCGCCAGACCTTTGAGCGCGCCTTTCGCGCCGACTCCAACTTTGACCTCGCTGCGGCAGAGCGCGGACACCCTATCTGGGGACCACAGTTTGAACGTGCGCGGCGCACAGTCTTGGCCCGGTAAGCACGCTGCCGCACCGCAACGCTATCCACCATCACGATCATGCCTGAACTCGTTCTGCAGGTTGTCTCCCTAGACGCTGCGCCCCCATCGCAGATGTTTGTGCGCGTGTTCAGCGATGGTGGAGGAACGATTGGGCGGGACGATACTAACTCTCTCGCCCTGCCAGACAAGCATCGACGCGTTTCCCGGCTGCACGCCACTATCAGCTTTCCCGGTGGTATCGCAACAATCACCAACTCCAGTACGTCATTGCCGATTTCAGTGGGCGAACAGCAAGTTGACAGTGGCGAGTCCATGCCAATTGCGAACGGTGCGCTCATTGAAATTGGGCCATACGTGCTGCAGGCCAAAATTGCGCCTGCGAGCGCGCCAATGGCGCCGAGCTCACCTGCGGTCAATTCCCCACCTGCACCCGTTGCACTAGATTTGCTGGAGGCAGTATCGGCGCCGTCAGCGGCCGTTGCGCACCAGATTCAGCCGCCTGCGTCGCTGCCTCCGGCAAACGAGCGCATCGGATTACGCGTTGGCGCGGCAGATTCGCTCGCAGCTTTCTTGCAACCTCCCGCTGTTGTTGCGGCACCGGTACCGACTCCAGGTCTGATTGATCCCATGCCGGCTGGCGCCGTCCATGTGGATAGTTTGCTAGTGGCGCCATCGCCTGCATTTGCCTCACTTCCAGCACCGTCGCAACAGGGTAGCGTTGGCGCAGACCCATTCGCTAATCTGTTAGCCGGAATCGGTACACCGGGGCATTCTCGTTCCAGCGAAAGCAAGACATCAGGCTTGGCAGCAAATGGTCTGAGTGCGGACCCTCTGGCTGCTCTCGGAGGCTTTCCGGCGCAATCTGGTGACCCCTTTTCTTCGCAACAGGGACTGCCTGCAACCCCGCATCGTCCGTTGCCCGGGGTGGCCGTAGGGCTGATTCCCGACGATTTCAATCCCTTTGAAATGCCATCAGAATCTGGCCGCAACTCTGCGGACCCGCTGGCCAACTTGTTGGGCACCGGTGCCGTCGCCAGCAACAACGTACCGGCGACGGGGATACAACCCGCGCCGCCTATCGACTCGCTATTTCAGTCTGCTCACGGTACTTCGTCGCAACAGTCGACCCTGGATATGCTGTCGTCAAACAATGGGAACGACGGCGGATTGGCAAACCTGCTGCATTCCGAGGGTTCAAGCGATCCGCTCGCGCTCTTCGACTCATCGGGGATGGCATCGCCCGCTCAGCATCGCCCGATGCGGGACGATTCGCTTGAGGTGGGATCTTCGTTCTTACCACCAGCGCCGACGCGCGAGGACGCACTGCTATTTGGGCCGCCAACATCCTCGGCTGCGGCGGCTGTACCGGCAAACCCGCTGTTTTCGCCCGCAGCGCCACCACCTGCGGTTGCGCCTGCACCACAGCCAGCATCTATCGTAGCGGTTAGTGCTTCGTCGGATGCTCTTACAGATGCCTTTTTGCGGGGGGCNGGCTTGTCGCCAGCGGCGCTGCCGAATGGCCTGACGCCTGAAATCATGGGCATCATCGGCAGCTTGCTTCGGAGTGCCACCGCAGGCGCAGTGGACATGCTCGCCGCACGGGCGGCCACAAAACGAGAAGTGCAGGCGAGTGTGACCATCATCTCCGTGCAGGCTAACAACCCTCTTAAATTTCTCCCCAATGCTGATGCAGCGTTGCTTCAGCTGCTCGGCAAGAAGATGCCTGGATTCATGCGGGCGGACGTCGCGATGCGTGACGCCTTTGATGATTTGCGTGCACATGAAGTGGGTGTGATTGCCGGCACGCGTGCCGCGCTGACCGAAGTACTGGGCAAATTTGACCCCGCCGTACTCGGCGACAAGCTCGCGCGTGGTTCCGTGCTGGAGTCATTGATGCCTTCCGCGCGAAAGGCCAAGCTATGGGACATGTACCTGGAACGCTATCTGCAGATTCGTCGTGAAGCTGAAGATGATTTCCAAAGCATTTTTGGCCGGGCATTTGTCCAGGCCTACGAGCGGGAAACGGCCCGCATCAAGGGCGAATCGCCGGGAACTGGGGGAGAGCGGGCATGACGAATTCAGGCGAGTTGCGGTTGGAGTCAGCCAGCTTTTCCCACGACGGCGGACGCGACTACAACGAGGACGCAGTTGGAGATAGTGATGCCTTCGGCGCGATCCGACTCTTCATGCTGGCAGACGGCGCGGGAGGGCAGGGCGGCGGTGACGTCGCGGCGCGTACAGCAATTGCAGCCGCGAGAAGTGAATTCATGCGAATGCCGGCTTTCAGTCCGGACACCCTCAAACGATGTATAGCGTCGGCGGACTTGGCCGTTCGCGCGAAGCAGAGCCAGGAGGTTCGGCTAGCGCGGATGGCGTCCACCTTCGTGGCATTTCTAGTGGATTATCGGCAACGACACGCGCTGATTGGCAATCTTGGAGATTCGCGCTGTTATGTGTTTCGCAACCAGCAGGTGATTGCCCAGTCTTACGATCACAGTCTCGTGCAGCGCTTCATCGATGCTGGTTTGTATCCCGCGCAAAAGTTGCGCGAACATCCCAAACGAAATGTCCTTTACGCGTCGCTAGGCGCCAACGAAGAGGCTATAGAACCATTTATCAGCGACACGTCAGTCGAACTAATGCCCGGTGACGGCGTGCTGCTTTGCAGTGACGGGGTGTGGGAGGTGATCGATGAGGCAACACTGGGTAAATTGCACGCAATAAGTCCGACGGTTGCGGCCTGGCGCGATCATCTGGTCGCAGCGGTACGAGGGCGGATGGCCCCCGGACATGACAATTTCAGCGCGTTGCTGGTGCGTTGCACGCTTAACCCCCAAAACCTGATCGAAGACGATCAAAAGACGATGCCGCCGATGTCTTTGCAAACGGCCTGACACTTTTCGCTGCATTTTTGCGTCTATCTATCTGGATGATCGTGCGCGGTAACCTGTTGTAACGGACGGGTCCCGCATGCTGCTTGTAATGCGGGTGCTACCGTTGTAGTCTTCCGGTGCCGGTGCAGGTACTTTTGACGGACGGCGTGTAGCCAATTCAAACGGGGAAGCTGTGACTGATTTTGATCGTTTCGCGGAGCCGATCGACGGAGATTTGCCGTGCGGCCCTGACTGCGAATATGACAACGACTTCTTGGCGCTATCGCAGGCGGTGGTTGGGAAACCGGAGCAGCAGTTCGGTGACACCATCATACCTGCCGTCGACCCCGACTGGCGGCAGGTCGACTCCATGTCGAACGAGTTGCTAGAACGTACGCGTGATTTGCGTGTTGTTGCCTGGCTTACCCTCGCGAATACACATATTCACGGGACGTCCTCGTTTGCTGCGGGCCTCAGATTGGCTTTGACGCTTTGCGAGCACTTTTGGGATAGCGTCCATCCTCGTATTGAGGTTGATGGCGATACGGACCCCTATCTCCGTATGAACGCGCTGGCCGCGTTTTCAGGATCTGAGTTTTCGGGAGAGGACAAGCTGATACAGGCGCTCCGTGCGTCTACTCTCATCAAGCAACCGCTCGCCGTTACATATCGGGATATCGAACTTGCTTTTGCGAAGGCGCCGGAAGCGCCTTACGCGCTGTCTCAAATCGAGTCGCTGCTTTCCGATGCCCTTATTTCAGGAAATTCGGACGTTACCGCTGTCGTGGACGCATACAAGAGCTATGTGTCGCTACGCGAACTACTGGACGAAAAAGTCTCCATTGAAGAGCGGCCCGATCTTGAAAGGCTGGAATCGGTACTGAAGCCTGTAGCGCAGGGAATTCAGCACCTACAAAATGCAGGAACAGCGGACGGCGAATCAGGCTCCGAAGCCGGTTCGAGCGAAACCGGCCTTGGCGGTCGCGGGCCTGGCGGTTCGGGCGCTGTGCAAAGTAGAGAGGATGCTCGACGGGCACTTGATCGTGTCTGCGAATACCTGGAGCGGCACGAGCCCAGCAATCCTGCCGCGCTGTTTGCCCGGCGAGCCCAACGACTTCTGGACATGCCGTTTATGGACCTGATGCGCGAATTGTCACCTGATTCAATGTCGCACCTTGAAATGCTCACGGGCGTGAAACCGCCGCAGGATGACGAGTGATCGAGTTGCCGAATATCCCCAAGTTGTTTTTCATCAAGGAGTACTAAGCTATGTCAGCCAAGAAAAGTGGACAAAAGTGGATTGCGAAAAATCGTGCACCGCGAGTGCAGATTGAATACGACGTCGAGGTTTATGGCTCCGAAAAGAAAGTACAGATCCCGTTCGTAATGGGCGTCATGGCTGATCTATCCGGAAAATCGGAAGAGCCGCTTCCCGACATTGCAGATCGCAAGTTCATCGAAATTGACTTTGACAATTTCGACGCGCGAATGAAAGCGATCAAGCCGCGGGTTGCCTTTACGGTTCCTAATACGCTGACTGGCGAGGGATACATGTCGGTCGACGTGAGCTTTGAAAATATGGACGACTTCTCGCCGGCGGCCGTGGCGAAGAAAGTTGGCGCGCTCAGCCAGCTACTTGAAGCGCGTACGCAACTGCATAATCTGCTGTCCTATATGGACGGCAAGTCCGGCGCCGAAGAACTTCTGTCGAAAGTGCTGCAAGACCCCGCGCTGATGGCCTCCCTGTCCTCGGCTCCCAAGCCCAGCGACACGCCAAGCGCCTAACTGAGACAACAACATAAGGGAATATTGATCATGGCAACCGAAGCACAAACCGCATCCGGTCTTTCCAGTGTTGAGTTTCAGGGCAATGAGTTCACCTCACTGCTGAACAAGGAATTCAAGCCGAAAACAGATGAAGCGCGCGGCGCAATTGAGACCGCCGTACAAACACTGGCGCAACAGGCGCTGGCGCACTCCGCGACCATCAGTACCGACGCCTACCGCACGATTGAAGGGCTGATCGCCGCGATCGACAAAAAGTTATCTGATCAGATGAACATGATCCTTCATCATGAAGAGTTTCAGAAACTGGAAGGTTCATGGCGCGGGCTTAAGTACCTCGTCGATAACTCGGATCCAGATGAAATGCTGAAAATCCGCGTCATGAATATTTCGAAGAATGACCTGCGCAAGACAATGCGCCGCTACAAGGGCACCGGCTGGGATCAGAGCCCGATCTTCAAGAAGCTGTATGAGGAAGAGTATGGCCAGTTCGGCGGCGAACCATATGGTTGTCTGGTCGGTGACTATCACTTTGACCATAGTGCACCCGATGTGGAACTGCTTGGTGAGATGGCTCGAGTGGCAGGTTCAGCGCATGCACCATTTATTGCAGGTGCATCTCCAGCCATTATGCAGATGTCATCGTGGCAGGAGCTGTCAAACCCCCGTGATTTGACCAAGATATTCAGTAACACGGAGTACGCCGCGTGGCGCGGACTGCGGGAATCCGATGATTCCAAGTATGTCGGCTTGGCAATGCCCCGATTCCTGTCCCGGATGCCTTATGGCGCCAAGACAAATCCAGTGGAAGAGTTTGCGTTCGAAGAGGACACTGAGGGCGGCTCCCACGCCAAGTACACGTGGACAAACTCCGCGTATGCAATGGCGGCAAACATCAATCGTTCATTCAAGGAGTACGGCTGGTGTACGTCTATCCGTGGTGTTGAGTCAGGCGGTATCGTAACTGATCTGCCAGCACACACTTTTCCAACAGATGACGGTGGCGTGGACCTCAAGTGTCCGACAGAGATCGCTATCAGCGACCGTCGGGAAGCAGAGCTTGCAAAGAACGGCTTCATGCCGCTGGTCCATCGCAAGAACACAGACATCGCTGCGTTCATTGGCGCTCAATCGCTCAACAAGCCTGCGGAATACTACGATGCCGATGCCACGGCCAACGCCAATCTCGCGGCGCGTCTGCCGTACATGTTCGCCTGTTGCCGTTTTGCTCACTATCTGAAGTGCATCGTGCGCGACAAAATCGGTTCGTTCAGGGAACGCGAGGACATGCAGCGCTGGCTCAACGACTGGATCATGAACTATGTGGATGGTAATCCGCAGACATCCAGTCAGGAAACCAAGGCTCGCAAGCCGCTGGCCGCGGCCGAAGTCACCGTCGAAGAAGTAGAGGGCAACCCGGGCTACTACACCTCGAAGATGTTCTTGCGCCCGCACTATCAGCTTGAAGGCTTGACCGTTTCCCTGCGCCTCGTTTCCAAGTTGCCTTCCGTTAAGGCTCAGGCAACCAAATAGCGAATTCATTCAGGGGTTCTCAACCGCGATGAAAGTCCCGCACAAACCCGTGAATTGATGACACTTTGCTTCATCCCAGCGCGTCTATTCAAATGTGACGAAGGTTCAACGGTGTTAGCGGAACCCAGCAAACACCAAGCCGCGTCAGACGCAATGTTCTTAACCGCTTACTTTTAGGAGCGACATATGGCAACGCAGTTTTACTTACAGATCGATGGCGTCAAGGGCGACTCTCAGGACGCGGGTCACAAGGGCTGGATGGACGTCACAAACTGGAACGTTGGAGCACATCACCCCAGCGGCATCAAATCCGGTGGCGGCGGCAGCACGGGAAAAACGTCCTTCACGGACTTGACCTTCTCAACGCACCTGGATCCCGCTTCCACCGACATGTTCCTGTTTTGCTCAAACGGCAAGACCATTCCAAAGGCTAAGCTCGAATGCATTCGCGAAACTGGTGACTCAAAGCTCAAGTATCTGGTGATCGAACTCGAGAATGTCATTGTTAGCAACTTTCACACGAGCACGGCCGGCGAAAAGCCCAGCGCTGACTACAGCCTCAACTTCGCCAAGATGACGGTGAAGTACACGCCGCAAACCAAGTCAGGTTCTGCAGGCGGCGAGGTAACCCACTACTGGGACGTCAACGAAAACACTGGTGGCTAGGCTCAGAGTCAAGTTCTCGCGCGACTGCGGACAAATGTCACTCGCCCGATGAACGTCTGTGCTCCCTAATCTTTGAAAGGAAATTGTTATGGCAACCATGAATTTTATGAAGGTCGACGCCGCTGACGGCGACTCCAACGATGCGGGCCACAAAAACTGGCTTGACATTGAACCGTTCAGCATCAGTGCCAGCAACCAGGGTAGCTTTGCTATCGGCTCAGGCGGTAACGTTGGCGGTGCGGATCATCACGATTTGACTATCCATGCCGTGCTCGACAAGGCGATGCCGGTTATTTACTATCAGTTGGCTTCAGGTGACACGATCTCAAAGGTCACGTTGCACGCTTGCAAAATGTCGGCGAAAAAACAGGTAGTGTTTCAGTCGGTCGAACTGACCAACGTCATGTTCACCGGAATTTCGACCGGTAGCGGCACCTCCGCCAACGGCCAACCAATGGTCAGCTACACCCTGACGTACGAGTCCATCAAGCAAGAATACACACCGCTGAACGCAGATGGCACGCCTGGCGCCAAAGTGACAGCCGGATGGAATGCTGCGACCAACAAGAAACTTTAGTCACATTGGAGAATACGTCAGCGGATGGCCTAACATTCGCTGACGTTACTTTGATCGAGCGCCTTGCGTTTCAGTCGCTGGCCTAATAATCAAAAGAGGTGCCTTGATGGGGATCGACAGGCAGCAGACCCTGCAGCAGCAGCTTGAATCGTTGCAGGCAGCGATTCGTCGTAACGCCAGTGATGCCAGCCTTCGTGTCCATCTCTTTCAGCTGCTGTGCGTCATGGGAAACTGGACGCGTGCGCTCGCACAGCTTCAGGTGTGCGCGCAGCTTGATGCCAAGGCGCTACCGATGGCTCAGACCTACCGCGAGGCAATTCGCTGTGAAAACTTCCGCGCGAAGGTGTTTGCCGGAAAGAGTACACCGCAAGTCATGGGTACACCTCCTGCGTGGATTGGGTCGCTTATCGATGCCCTCCGATACGACGAAGTCGATACCGCGATGGCGAGCAAATTGCGCGCGCAATCTTTGGATATTGCTGAGCCAGTCCCGTTTACCGTTGACGGTGTCGCGTGTGAATGGTTGGCTGATGCCGATTCGCGATTGGGTCCTGTCTGCGAAGTGATCGTAAACGGGCAGTATTATTGGTTGCCACTTGAATCCTGCAGTGGAATCTCGCTGGAGAAACCAGTTGACCTTCGCGATCTGGTGTGGCTACCAGCAGAAATAATGCTTCCCAACGAGGGACGGGTTCCTGCACTTGTCCCAGCGCGATATGTGGGCACTGCGGAATCGACTGCGGCCAATGCCGATCAGCTCAAACTTGCGGGCGCTACTGAATGGATCGCTCATGGTGACGATACCTGGTTTGGAATCGGCCAAAAGCTGTGGACGAGTGATCAGGGCGACTACCCGTTACTGGACACCCGGCTTGTAAGCACGTCCGTCACCGATCCGGGCAAGTAGTTGTGCTGGTTAGCAGCGGCAGGGTGCGCAATCGTTCGCGCGAGCTCGCGTCGAACTGTCATTTCTCTTTGAGATGTCCGGCATTTAGAGGGTTACGGTCTAGTGGAAAATAGGACGCTCAGACGCTCTGAGGCCGATCGACTGCAGCCAGCATTGCTTGATAGGCTCGCTGACGACGAACCGGGACAGACAAAAGAAACGGCAGATCACGCTGTCGTGTCCAAGCAGCGCCTAAAACGTACGGTGTTGCGCGATCTCGCGTGGCTGCTGAACACGACTAGCTATGACGTGCACGGTGAGCTGGACGAGTACCCGGAAGTTCGAAAGTCAGTGATCAATTTTGGCATTCCGGTCTTGTCTGGGAAAAATTTTTCTGACATTGAATGGCAAGACATCGAAAGTGCCATTCACAACGCGATCCTCGCTTTCGAACCTCGAATCCTGCCGGATACCCTGAGTGTCCGGGCGTCAACGACACAGGACAGTCTCAATCATCACAACAAGCTGCAATTCGAGATTCGTGGAGAATTGTGGTCAATGCCATTTCCGATAGAGCTTTTTGTGCGTACCGAATGGGATCTTGAAACGCGACAAATTTCGCTGGCGGACCAAATGACTACCGGAGCCAGTTGATGGATCCGCGCATGCTCGACTACTACAACCGGGAGCTCGCCTACGTACGCGAGCAGGGTGGCGAGTTTGCGCAGCAGTTCCCGAAGGTTGCAGCGCGTTTGGGCATGCACGGCATGGACGTTGCCGACCCATACGTGGAGCGATTGCTGGAGGGCTTTGCGTTCATGTCGGCGCGCATCCAGCTCAAAATGGATGCTGAGTTTCCACGTTTTTCGCAGCGCCTGCTCGAACTTGTTTATCCGGGGTATCTCGCCCCCACGCCGTCGATGGGTATCGCACAATTTGAACCCTCGAAGGCCGAAGGCGGATCGGCCGATGGTTATCTGCTGCCGCGTCACTCGCGTATGCGCGCGCGCCTTTCACCGCAGGAGCAGACCGCATGCGAATTTCGTACGGCCCATGATGTCGCGCTCTGGCCTATCAGGTTGAGTGAGGCGCGCCTTACCGCCGCCCCCCCTGATTTGCCTATGGCCGGCTATCGATGGGGCAACGCTGTTCGCGGTGCGCTGCGTCTGGTGTTTGAGACAACGGCCCAGACGGAAGTTGCCGCACTTAAGCTCGATTCGCTCCCCATTTTCATTCGCGGCACCACAGATACGGCGTCGAAGCTGCAAGAACTGCTGCACACCAATTGCATCGGCATGCTCGTACACGCCGGCGGCTTGCCGACACGCGGACTAGTGCCGTATCCGCCTAATGCGGTCACTGCTGAAGGTTTCGCAACCGATCAGGCCATCCTGCCGCTCGAGTCCCGTGCATTTGAGGGCTACCGCCTGCTGCATGAGTATTTTGCTTTCCCTGAACGTTTCCGCTTTTTCTCTGTAAATGGCTTGCAGCAGGCCTTAAAAGGAATCTCCGGAAGCCGTTTCGAAGTTGTTATCCTGCTCAAACAGGAGAACACGGCGCTGGAGGCGATCATAGACGCCGCGAACTTCGCGCTCTTTTGCTCGCCTGTTGTGAACCTCTTTTCGCGGCGGTCGGACCGCATTCCGGTGACGTCTACACGGTTTGAATATCACGCCGTGATTGATCGTGCGCGGCCGCTAGACTTCGAAATTCACTCGGTCGAACGGGTTGCTGGACATGTCTCAGACTCCGATCGCGAAATCCTGTTCAATCCGTTCTATGCACTCGCGGACACATCGCGGCACGGCGGCGGCGCCTACTACTCCGTTCGTCGNGAGCCGCGTTTGCTGTCCGAGCGTTCGCGCCGAAACGGTCCACGAACGGGCTATATCGGCAGCGAATGCTTCGTTTCGCTAGTCGACGCCAACGAAGCGCCGTTCGCTCTCAACTTGCGTCAGATCACCGTCGATGCGTTGTGTACGAACCGCGACTTGCCACTACTTACACCAACAGGCAGTACCGCTTCCGATCTGNCCTTGATGTCGTCAGCGCCTGTTGAGAGCATCCGTTTTCTGGTAGGTCCCACACGTCCAACGCCTGCGCTTGCGGAGCGTGAGATTACNTGGCGCCTTATTTCACACCTGAGCCTGAACTATTTGACGCTGACGGATGTGGACGCCGAACACGGCGCGGCTGCCTTGCGCGACTTGTTGCTGCTCTATGCGCGTCTCGCGGCCGCTGGTGCCGATGCGCAGATCGCTGGTGTGCAAAAGCTGCGTGTATCTCCCGTTCACAGGCGGGTACCGAATCCGGGGCCGATTGCATTTGGACGAGGCGTGTCGCTTTCTCTGGACGTGGATGAAATTCCGTTCGCTGGATCAAGCCCGTGGCTTCTTGGTGCGGTGCTGGAGCAATTTTTTGCTCGCCATGTTGCGCTCAATTCATTCACTGAATTTTCGCTGCAATCAATTCAACGAGGCCCGGTCGCGTCATGGGCTCCGCGCATTGGCAAACGGCCGATTGTATGAACCTGTCACCGGACGTTCAGGCACTTGGAGCATCCGAACGTGCTATCCGTGATGACCGTTTGCGTCGCGTGTTTGAAGGGCTGGAGGCCGATGCAACTCAGTTCGATTTCTACTATGCAATGCGGCAAATTGATGCCCAGTTGCCGGGGGCCACGCCTCTAGGCAGAGCGCCAAGACCTCGCGACGAGCCGCTGCGGCTGACCCAGCACGCATCTTTGGCATTCGCCCCGGCGACTTTGCACAGCTACAAGGCGGGTGTAACAGCAACCGGCCTGGGCAGACTATCAGTGCACCACTTTGGTCTGTTTGGCCCCAACGGATCAATGCCTCAACACATTACCGAGTATGTTCAGGAGCGCATTCTCCACCACAAGGATGAAACGATTGCCCGTTTCTGTGACGTATTTCAGCACCGCATGCTGCTGCTTTTCTATCGCGCGTGGGCAGACTGCCAGGCGGTGACGAGCCTCGACAATCCTGCCCGCGACCATTTTGGACGATATGTGTCCAGCCTGATTGGTTTGGGACAACCTTCACTCCGCAAGCGCGACACCGTTCCGGACGACATCAAGCTGCATCAGTCGGGACATCTCGTCAGGTCGACCCGCAACGCGGAGGGCATTGTCAGCGGTCTGCGCGTGTTACTAAAAGTGCCGGTGGCCATTCGCGAATTTTGCGCGCAGTGGCTGCAACTGTCGTACGCGGAATTAACTCGATTGCGGTCTGTTGCGACGGCGGGCGACGGTGGAAAACATCGGATCGAACTCGGCGATGCCTCGTCGAAGCTGGGCCTCGGCGCCATCATTGGTACCCGTGTGCTCGATGTTCAGCACAAATTCAGGCTGCGGCTTGGCCCGATGAAACTGTCCGAGTTCGAACGTTTTTTGCCGGGCGGCGTGCGTCACGTTCAGGTTCGCGATTGGGTTCGCAACTACGTCGGGGTTGAGCTCGCGTGGGACGCGCAGCTTGTTCTGGAGCGTAACGATGTGCCCAACGTGCGGCTGGGGCAGTTTGGGCAACTCGGGTGGACCTCGTGGTTGCGGTCGCCTGCCGTTGCCCATCACGCCGATGCCGAGGATGTGATTCTGGATATTGAAAGACTGACCAGCCGATTTGCTGGTTGAAACCGATTGAAGACATTTGACGGAGATTAGCCATGTCAGAAATTAGCCGCACCGCGCTGTTTGGAAAGCTGAATCCATTGCTCTACAAGGCAATCGAGGGCGCTACCGTTTTCTGTAAATTGCGCGGCAATCCCTATGTCGAGCTCGTGCACTGGTTGCATCAGATACTCAGCACCAACGACAGCGATCTCCATCGCATCCTCAGACACTTTGAGGTAGATGCATCAAAGCTCGCCGCTGACCTCACGAAAGCTCTTGACCGATTGCCGCGTGGCGCAACGGCTATCTCCGATCTGTCCGAACATATCGAAAACGCGGTCGAGCGCGCCTGGGTATATGGCACGCTCAANTACAACGACGCGCAAGTGCGCAGCGGATACATCATGGTGGGTCTCGTCAAAACGATGGGGCTGCGTAATATCCTGTACGGCATCTCGAAAGAGTTTGAAAAGCTTGGCATTGATGCCCTCTCTGACAAGTTGCCAGATATCGTCAAGGGCTCGCCGGAAGAAACACTCGCAGCCAGCGATGGATCCGGCATTGGCGGGGAGCCCGGCGAGGCAAGCGGCGCGATGGCGCCGGCTCAAATGGGCAAGCAGGATGCCCTCAAAAAGTATGCGGTTGACCTGACCGAAAAAGCCAGAAAAGGAGAGCTTGATCCTGTTACGGGGCGCGATGAAGAGATTCGGCAGATCGTCGATATCCTGATGCGTCGCCGACAAAACAATCCGATTCTCACTGGTGAGGCTGGTGTTGGAAAAACGGCAGTTGTTGAAGGNTTCGCGCTGCGTCTTGCNAGGGGGGATGTGCCGCCGCAGTTGAAGGACGTGTCGCTGTTGACGCTGGACATTGGTCTGTTGCAGGCCGGTGCCAGCATGAAGGGGGAATTCGAACAGCGATTGCGTCAGGTAATAGACGAGGTGCAGGCGAGTCCCAAGCCCATCATTCTGTTCGTTGACGAAGTACACACGCTGGTAGGCGCAGGTGGCGCCGCTGGCACGGGCGACGCAGCAAACCTGCTCAAGCCNGCGCTGGCGCGCGGTACGTTGCGAACTATCGGCGCAACAACGTGGGCCGAATACAAAAAGTACATCGAGAAGGATCCGGCACTCACGCGGCGCTTTCAGGTCGTGCAGGTGCCGGAGCCCGACGAGGCCAAGGCCGTTGCCATGTTGCGTGGCGTAGCGACCGTATTGGAAAAACATCACAAGGTATTGTTGCTGGACGAAGCGATCGCCGCAGCTGTGAATTTGTCGCATCGCTACATCCCGGCGCGTCAATTGCCCGACAAGGCAATCAGCCTGCTCGACACCAGCTGCGCACGCGTGGCTGTAAGCCAGCACGCGACACCGCCGGAAGTTGAGGACACGTTACGCAAGATCGAAATGCTGGATGTGGAAATCGGCATCATCGAGCGCGAAGCGGCTGTAGGCATCAACGTGGGAGAGCGTCTGAATGAAGCGACGGCCAAGAGAACGGTCGCCGCAGACGCACTGGCAGTGCTGGACAGCCGATGGAAAGAAGAGAAAGTACTGGTCGAGCAGATTCTCGATCTGCGCGGCAAGCTCCGCGGCTCGGGTGACGGCAAGGTAGATACTGCGGTTCCGTTGGGCGACGATGCCCGCGCTGCGATGCTCAAGGAACTGGGTGATTTGCAGGCGAAGCTGGCGACCATGCAAGGCGAAACGCCGTTGATTCTGCCGGCGGTTGATGCTCAGGCGGTTGCCTCTGTAGTCGCTGACTGGACCGGCATTCCCGTAGGACGCATGGTCAAGAACGAGGTTGAGGCCATCCTCAAGATCGCCGATACGCTCAACCAGCGGGTGATCGGACAGCGGCACGGACTGGAAATGATCGCCAAACGCATCCAGACCAGTCGCGCCAAGCTCGACAATCCAAACAAACCCATTGGTGTCTTCATGCTCGTCGGACCATCCGGCGTCGGCAAGACAGAAACAGCGCTGACGTTGGCCGAGCAGTTGTACGGTGGTGAGCAGAATATGATCACCATCAACATGAGCGAATTTCAGGAGGCGCATACGGTCTCCACGCTCAAGGGGGCGCCGCCGGGCTATGTCGGCTATGGTGAAGGTGGCGTGCTCACGGAAGCCGTACGTCGCAAGCCTTATAGCGTCGTTTTGCTCGACGAGGTGGAGAAAGCGCACAGTGATGTGCACGAAATCTTTTTTCAGGTGTTCGACAAGGGCATCATGGAAGATGGCGAAGGCCGCCTGATCGACTTCAAGAATACGGTGATCATTCTGACCAGCAATGCTGGCAGCGATCTGGTCATGAGCATGACGCGTGACCCGGAATTGATGCCGGAGCCTGAGGACATCGCCAAAGCGTTGCGCGAGCCGCTGCTGAAGGTATTTCCGGCGGCGTTGCTGGGACGCTTGCAGGTAATTCCGTACTTCCCGCTATCGGATGAAATGCTTGGCAATATCATTCGCCTGCAGCTGGGGCGCATCAAGAAGCGTATCGCTGAGAACCACAAAGTTGCATTCAGCTATGACGATGAGGTAGTGAAGCTGATCGCCTCGCGCTGCACCGAAATTGAAAGCGGCGGCCGCATGATTGATGCCATTCTGACCAACACGATTCTGCCGCGGCTGTCGGAAGAGTTTTTGCAGCGCAGCGTCACTGGGGCGCCGCTGCACACGATCACGATGTCAGTCGCCGAGGGGAACTTCGCTTACAAATTCGAGTAACCCGATCCACGTAGCTCCGTCGCCACATGACTACTGAATGATGACGAATCAGCTCGCCAGACGCGTGCGGCGTGCGACTACACTGAATCATGGCCCTCGGAACCATCATCTACTCAGGACTCGCGCAGCCCACGAATAATGTTCGTGCACTGGTGTTGATGGGGGGCGGAGCGCGTACTGCCTATCAAGTAGGTGTGCTCAAGGCGATGGCGGCAATGCTTGCCCAGACGAAGCCAGAGCAGGCTGCGGCGTTTCCGTTTCAGGTGCTGGTGGGAACTTCGGCTGGCGCAATCAACGCCGCGTCTCTGGCAGGCTACGCCGAGCTCGGGTTGCAAGCGTTCAGCGAGCTGGGTCGGTTTTGGGACATTGTGCGCTCTGCTGACGTCTATCAGATCAACCAGACATCGGCCAGGTCATGGTTTTCCGGAAGTAACAAATATCTCGCCGCGCTCAATCTGTCGCGTGGCGCGTTGGCGCATGGCGCAATTCTTGACAATGCGCCACTCATCGGCACCTTGCGCAAGGCAGTCTCATTCGATGGTATCGATCGTGCGCTGGCCAGCAATGTGCTGTCGAGCGTTGCCGTCACGGCATCAAGCTACTCCAGTGGCGTGCACTGGACGTTTTGTCACGCTGACGATGACTCCGCGACGGAACCATGGGAACGACCGGGGCGCCGTGCGGACTTTCAGAGCATTACCGTCGATCACCTGATGGCGTCGAGTGCCATTCCACTTGTATTTCCTGCGACGGCGCTCAAGGTCGACGGGCAAACGGAATTTTTCGGTGACGGCTCCATGCGGCAGATATCGCCGCTGTCGCCAGCCATGCATCTTGGCGCGCATCGCATCATGGTGATTGGCGTTGGTCAGCCCAAGCGCTCAGGGCTTGGTTCCGATGCGCCCACTCAGGAGCGCCCCGGTCTGAGTGCAGTCGCCTCACACGCAATGGCGAGCGTCTTTCACGACACTTTGCAGGCGGACGTTGAGCAGGCGCAACGCGTGACTGAAACGCTCAAACGGTTGCCGCCAGAAGTGGCTTCGGTTTTGCCTTACCGGCCAGTTCGAGTGTTTGCCATGCAGCCATCACAATCGCTGGATGCACTGGCACAANAGCACTTCAGGGAGCTTCCACTNGCCACGCGGCAGTCGCTGGGTGGCCTGCTGAGCGAAACCGGGGGCGCGTCGCTGGCGAGCTATTTGCTATTCGAGCCCGGATTTATCAACGCGCTGATGAATCTCGGTCAGCGTGACGCCTATGCCCGCGCCGCAGACCTGATTGACTTCTTCAAGTAGCGTCGCGCACCTTGGTCGCGGTATTAGCCGCGGGCAAACCTGAGCGCACGTTCATAGGCACGCTTGAAATGCGGGTGCTCGCGCTCCGCGGCATCAATGCTGTAACCACGGTCTGCACGCAGCATGGCAACGTACATACGCTCACAGTTGGCCTCGTCCCCATTCTGGCAATAGCTAACCGCCATGTTGTTGTAGGCCACCGCCTTGGACCGAGCCGTCGACTGCGGGTGATTGACGATTTCAGTCCACAGGTTGCGCGCGGCGAGAAGCTCACCACGTTTGAACGCCGCCATCGCCTGAGAGGACAGCTCGTCAATGCTGCGCGGCGCGGCGGGAGGCGCAGAGCTGGCCTTGGCCTGGCGATCAGCCGCTTCCTGCCGCGCTCTGGCGGCGGCGAGGCGATCTTCCTCTTCCTGTCGTGCCTTGCGTGCGCGTTCCTCAGCCTCAGTCCGCTGAGCATTGGCTGCGGCGCGATCCTCTGCATCTTGCTTGGCTTTGGCTTTTGCGCGTTCCTCGGCGTCTGCCTTGACCTTGGCCGCCTTTTCCTGGGCATCGAGTTTCGCTTTTGCTTTCTCTTCCGCCTCGCGTTTGGCCTTGGCCGCAGCCTGCTCATCAACGTCGCCGCGAGCAGCTTCCTTCGTCTTTACATCGGCGAGGGGCTTCGCAGGATCTGCTGTTTTGGTGACGGGGGGAGGAGGCGCCGGTGAAACGTTTGCAGCGACACTGGTTGTTGCGCCTGGATTGCTATCAGCCTTGGAAGGTGTGACCGCTGGCGGTGGAGCGGTCGCGACCGTTGGGGTTCCGGAGGTTGTGGGCGCCTTTTCCGCCGACTCAGAGCTGGTGGCTGCGCCGGGTGCCGAGGTACCAGATCGACCCATGTACCAATAGCCTGCACCCGCCGCGAGCAACGCGGCTGCCGCTGCCGCGATCCACTTACTGCTACCACTGCTCTCGCCATATTCCTTGTGGCGCGGGGTCGCGGCTGACTGCAGCGCTTCCGGTGCAGGCGCGACTGGTTTCGCCGCTTTTGCGGCGGG